>Ga0209577_10000540_pt1 | contig 38322 bp, 38 predicted proteins | sample GraSoiAngelo_109_FD_185874 | JGI IMG/M metagenome (GOLD analysis project Ga0209577, IMG submission 185874) | Grasslands soil microbial communities from the Angelo Coastal Reserve, California, USA - 14_0903_12_20cm (SPAdes) (version 2) | ecosystem: Environmental > Terrestrial > Soil > Grasslands... | reverse complement strand
GTTGGATGACCGCCAGCGGCGCACCCCCGACGGTGGACACGAAATAGCGGTTCGTCCACAGCGTCGGCAACCGTGATTTCAGGGTGCGAAATTCCTGCCGCAAGCTGTGCCAGGAAACCCCCTTGAGGTGCTTAACCAACCGATGAATACCCAACTGCGGGTCTACTTCTACCAGCACGTGTACGTGGTCGGGCATGATTTCCAGAGCCATCACGATATTTGTTTGCCACTTGCCTAAGCACCTGTTCGCATCGTTTAGCGATTGGTCCGACCCGCACAGCTCGCCGATACTTAGTCGTCCACACGCAATGGTACTTTGCTTGAATAGACCACGTTGTGGTTTGATTTGTACCCTTCCAGGGCCATACTGATGCTTATACCTAATGAAGCAATCTAAGACAAGGCAAAATCACGCCTTATATCCCCAGCCCTAAAGGGCCGGGCTTTACGGCGCTTCTCGGTAATGGCGATTGTCTATCGCATCAAAGCCGGACCTCGAGAATGGGTGGAATACCCGCTGCTTGGTCGGGTGGCCGCAAGATCCTGAAGATTGGACCGGAGTCAGGTTGTCGCCGTGACTAGAACGGGCCGGCCGGTGCCGATATTTCCCGAGTATCCTGCCTCTGCTTTACACTGAACAGTTTGAATGACCAATGGCAGCAATGGATTGAGCGGCTGCGCGGCGGGGATCCGCGGGCGCTGGCGCGCGCCATCAGCATGGTGGAGAACCGCGAGCCCGGCTGGTCGGAACTGTTGAAGGCGCTTTTTCCGCATAGCGGACACGCGCGAATTTTAGGGCTGACCGGAGCTCCCGGGTCGGGCAAGAGCACCTTGGTTGATCAGCTCGCCAAACACTATCGCAAAGAGAATCGCATGGTGGGCATCGTTGCCGTTGATCCAACCAGTCCATACAGTGGGGGCGCGATTCTCGGGGATCGCATCCGGATGCAAGATCATTTTACCGATCCCGGCATTTACATCCGCAGCATGGCAACCCGGGGTTCGCTCGGCGGCCTGGCGCGCGCTACCGCCGATGTCAGTACCGTGCTCGATGCCTCCGGGCGCGACCTGATCATGATTGAGACGGTCGGCGTGGGACAGGATGAAATCGACATCGTGCGTTTGGCGGATATTACGATTGTGATTCTGGTGCCGGGCATGGGCGACGATGTACAGACGATCAAAGCTGGGATCATGGAGATCGCGGATATCTTTGTGATCAACAAATGCGATCGCGAAGGGGCGGAGCGAGTGGAGCGGGAGATTCGCGCCCTCGAGTCGCTGGCGACGCGCAGCGATCATTGGGTTCCTCCGATCGTGAAAACTGTTGCCAGTGAAGGAAAAGGGATCGCGGAGCTGGCGAAGACCATCGCGCAATACGATTCTTATTTGCAGAAGGAAAATCTCGTGCTGAAGCGCACCATTCAGAACTGGCGCGAGCGGCTGGTCGAAATGCTGCGGGATGCTATGTTGGAAAAGGCGCAGGCGCATCTTGGCGACGGCGAAGTCGGCCGATACGCCGCGGAAGTGGCCGAACACAAACGCGATCCTTACACGCTGGTGGAAGAGATTGTTGGCAAAGTGGGAAGGAATTGATGAAGATTGATCACTTGGGTATCGCGGTGAAGTCGCTGGCGGCGGCCAAAGCCATTTACGAAAAGCTGGGGCTCAGCGTGTCTTCAGAAGAGACAGTCGAGGCCGAACAGGTGCGGCTGGTCATGGTGCCGGTGGGCGAAAGCCGGCTGGAGTTGCTGCAACCGACATCGGAAAATTCCACCATCGCGAAATTTATTGCCAAGCGCGGCGAGGGATTGCATCACGTGTCGTTGCGCGTGCCCGACTTGCGGGCTGCCGTGGAACGTTTGAAGAACGATGGGGTGCGGTTGGTTTCAGAAGACATCAAGGTCGGGGCCGAGGGTCATCGCTATGTTTTTGTGCATCCGTCGAGCGCGGCTGGAGTGTTGCTGGAATTGGTGGAAGCCGCCGGTTAATCCGTCTCAGGAAATCGGCCGAAGATTTCACGGATCACGACGGATTTTAGCTCTGCTGATCAAATGCTCCTTCTAGCCGCAGATACTTCCGGAAAACACGGCAGCATTGCATTCGCGCGCGCCGAGTCAGATTCGCTCGAGGTCGTCGAGATAGTGCCGCTCCTGGGGGGCACTTTTTCTGCGCAGCTGGTTCCGCAGATTGCGGCTTTGCTGTCCAAGCACGGATTCTCCAAGCAGGAGGTCGGCGGCTTCGCTGTGGCTTCTGGGCCGGGGTCATTCACCGGGCTGCGAGTAGGACTGGCGGCGATCAAGGCGCTGGCGGAAGTCTTGCACAAGCCAATTGCCGCGGTGTCGCGGCTGGAGGCGGTGGCGGTTGCGAGCGGAGCGCAGGGCAGACTGATGGTGGCGCTCGATGCGGGTCGCGGGGAGGTGTATGTCGGCGGATACGAGGTCAACGCCGGCTCGGCTAAATGCATCGAGGAGGGTATTTTGACCCGAGAAGGCTTAGGGCACGCCTTCGATGATCGTGTGGTGGTTACGCCGGATGCGAGTGTTGCAGAGATGGCTAGATCGGCTGGCGTCAAAGTTCATGAAATCGAGCACCCGAGAAGTGATGTCATCGCGCAGATAGGGTGGAAAAAGATCCGGGCCGCAGAGACAGTCTCGCCGGAAGAGTTGGAGGCGAATTACATCCGGCGGTCGGATGCAGAGATTTTCGCCAAGCCCGCGCGTTAACCGGGACGCCGTGTCGCCGTACAGGGATGCTTCGGCTTCGCGGGTTCGTTCGCAAGCGAAGGGACCCGCTGCGCTCAGGGATGACAAGTTTATTGTCAATTTTCACTGTCAATGAAGATACGTTGCGCGACGCCCGACGATACCCCGGCCATGATGGCATTGGAGCGCCACGCGGTCACGGCCGCGCACTGGGATCGCCAGAGCTACGCCAGCTTGTTTGCCGGCGCAGGGGCCGAGCGACTGCCGCTGGTGATCGAAACCGAAGCCGGCATTCAGGGTTTCCTGGTCGCGCGCGCAGTAGGCCCAGAATGGGAAATCGAGAACATTGCTATCGCCGCTCCGGCCCGGCGGCACGGGTTGGGAACCCGGCTGGTGGGGGAATTCCTGGAGCAGGCGAGGGCAACGGGCGCCGAGGCGGTTTTTCTGGAAGTTCGCGAGTCAAACCTGTCGGCGCGTGCGCTCTACGAGAAATGGGCCTTTATTGAAAACGGCCGTCGCAACCGCTACTATTCGAACCCCCAAGAGGATGCCATTCTCTACCGCCTTCGGTTGATTTAATTTGCTTGGTTGCTGGCGCAAAAATGGTCACTTGCTCTGGCGACCAAAGCCGCGAACCTATGGAAATTAGGATTGAAGCAGGGTAAGTCGTGTGGTAGGTTTAGCCCTGTAATGGGTTTTTAACAACCTGGGGAGGAGGTCTGCTGGATGCTCACTCCGAAGGACCAGCTCCTGGCCAGCCACGAAGAGTTCCGCCGTCTGGCTCAGGAGCACATGCAGTACGCCCAACGCCTTGATTTACTCACTCAGAAACGATATCTCAGCGAAGACGAAAAATTAGAAGAGGTACGGCTGAAAAAGCTGAAACTGCGCCTCAAGGATCAGATGGAGTCTATTGAGCGGCAGTACCGGCAAGGCCAGCATCAGGTCGCTTAAACCCTTGGCCACTCCCGGCGGCTTTTGCCGTTTACGGGATGTTTCGTTTACCGCGAGGCGCGTCGAAGCGCCTTTTTTTGTTGGTACTTAGAGCCGAACCAGGGCTGTACGTGAACTATAATCTGGAAAGGCCCCATGGTTCGCGATGGCTACTATTACGGCGCCCTGCTGCTCGCCGCCGCCTGGCTGATCGGCTGGGTGACCCGAGCCCTATGGGCAATACCGTGTGTGCTCCTGGCGGCCTTCTTTCTTTGGTTCTTCCGCGATCCCGAACGCGAAATTCCCGATACTCCCGGAGCCGTCGTCTCTCCGGCTGACGGCAAAGTCACCTCTGTGTCAACCATCATGCTGGATGGAGTGCCGCGGGCCCGCATCAGCATCTTCCTGAATGTCTTTGATGTGCACGTGAATCGCTCGCCTATTGCCGGAACCGTGCGCGATATCCGCTACCACGGTGGAAAATTCTTGAATGCGATGAGCGAGGTCTGCGCGGATCAGAACGAGCAGAATGTCGTCACGGTTGAAGGAGAAGGGCAGACGGTCGTCTTTAAGCAGATTGCAGGGCTGCTGGCGCGAAGAATTGTTTTCACCAAGAAGGTCGGTGATCGACTGAAGCGGGGCGAGCGCGTAGGATTGATCAAATTTGGGTCACGCACCGATATCCTGCTGGACTTAGGTTCCAAGCTGCAGGTCAACAAAGGTGATCGCGTGAAGGGCGGGTCCAGCGTCCTGGCGTATCTCGAGCCCAAACAGGCGCTGGTGGCGAGTATGGCAGTCGAGTCGGGCGAGGGAGATCGCTGATGGGGACCGATTTTGATGCAGGAGTGCCCCGGCGGCGCAAAGAAGATCAACCTCCACGGCGTCTGCGGAAGGGGATGTATATCCTTCCCTCCCTGTTCACGACGGCTAACATCGCCGCCGGTTATTACGCCATCTTGCAGATCATGCACGCGTCAGTTAACGAGCCTTGGCACCTGGACAATGCTGCCAAGGCGATTGGCTTTGCCGTCCTATTCGACGGCCTGGACGGCCGCATCGCGCGCATGACCAAGACGGCGAGCGATTTTGGCAGGGAATTGGACTCCCTGGCGGACGTGATCACCTTTGGTGTAACCCCCGCCTTGTTGGCGTGGATGTGGGGCTTCCGTCTGCTGCCGGACGGGATACCTGACCCCCTGTGGCATACCAAGTTGCTGCAGATCGGCGCTATCGCCAGCTTCCTTTTCTTGATGGCCGGTACGAGCCGCCTGGCCAGATTCAATATCCAGGTCAACCCGCAGCCTTCCAATCCGGGGCGGCCGGGAAAGAAATATTTTGTCGGTATGCCGATTCCGGCCGGCGCCGGAGTCATTGCGGCGATTGTCCACTTCTCCGATGGCCAGCCCATCTCCTCGTGGTGGACGGCGCTGAGCTGGACGCTCATGGTGCTTGCCGTAGGTTACCTCATGGTGAGCACTTGGCGGTTTTACAGTTTCAAGGACATCGACTTCCGGACCCGCCAGCCCTTTCGCGTGATCATCATTCTGGGCGCATTGTTTGCCGGTATCTGGTTTTTCTCCGGCCCTTTGCTGTTTGCCCTGGCCCTGCTGTACATGGCTTCGGGAGTATTCTGGCGACTGCAGTGGATTTTCCGCCGCCGCGAGGTCCCGCCTCCGCCCTATAAAGAGGTTTCGCAGACACCGTGAGTACGCCGCCTAAACCCGTTACTGCCCCTCACGCCGGTGCTACCAGAAGCGCTAACCTTTACCGGGTTGCCATCGTGGGCGCTGCCACGCTCAAGGGCAAGGAAGTTGCCGAGGTCCTCAATGACCGCAACTTCCCTGCGCTGGACGTGAAGTTGCTCGATGACGATGAGTCGCTCGGCCAATTGGAGGCGATGGGCGACGAAGTCACGTTCATTCAGAACCTGCGAGCCGAGCAGTTTGAGCGCGTCGACTTCACGTTTTTCGCCTCCGACCAACACTGCACTCGCAAGAATTGGGGAACCGCGCGACGCGCCGGCAGCGCGATTGTCGACTTGTCCTATGCCCTGGAGGAGGACGAGAGTGCGGCGTTGCGTTCGACCTGGATTGAGCGCGAACTGGGCCAGGCGGTGCAGGTGGATTTGCAGCCTGGCCCCGCCGTCACGGCGCACCCGGCGGCTATCGTGCTAGGGCTGCTGATTCTACGCGCGCAAAAGGCGGGTGAGGTCAAGCGCGTGGTCGCCACCATCTTTGAACCTGCTTCCGAGCACGGCCAGCGCGGCATGGACGAATTGCACCAGCAGACCGTAAACCTGCTTTCTTTTCAGCAATTACCGAAAGCCGTCTTTGATACGCAGGTGGCCTTCAACATGGTCACGCGCTACGGCGATAAATCCACTCCTCCGCTTGAAAGCGTCGAACGGCGCGTCTTGAAGCACTACCAGCGAGTGGTCGGAGAGCGAGCCCCGAAACCATCCTTGCTGATGGTGCAGGCCCCCATTTTCCATGGACATGCGTTTTCGATTTACCTGGAAATGGAACAACCGGTGGCGCTCGGCGATTTGTCCCAGGTTCTGACCGGCGAGCATGTGACCATCACCCGACTGGCCGAAGATTCGCCCAGCAACGTGAATGCTGCGGGCCAGGGGGAAATCCTGCTCTCGGTCGGGAGCGACGCTAATCATGAAAATGGGTGCTGGTTGTGGGCCGCCGCGGACAATTTGAGAATCGTGGCGTCCACCGCCGTCGAGTGCGCCGAAACCATGGCTGCCACCCGCCCACGAGGGAAGATCCAATGAGGCTTGTGACTGTCGTCCTGCCTGGCCTCCTTTCGCTGACCGTCTCCGGATGCGGTTACCACACTGCCGGGCACGTCAAGACGTTGCCGGAAGACATCCATACGATTGCGGTGCCCGCCTTCATTAACCAGTCACGGACTTACCGGGTGGAGCAGAGGCTTACCGCGGCGGTAGTCCGGGAACTGGTTACGCGCACCAATTATCATGTTGTAAACGAACCGGACCAGGCGGCCGACGCAACGCTGCAGGGAATCGTGCTTGGCACGGTGGCTGTGCCGGCGACTTACGATTCCCAAACCGGCAGAGCCGCCAGTGTGCTGGTGGCGGTGACGGTCAAAGTCTCATTGACGGACCGGCATGGTAAGGTGCTCTACGATAATCCGTCCTACGCATTCCGCGATCAGTACCAGGTCTCAAGGGAACTGTCCAGCTTTTTCGAAGAAGGCTCGCCCGCGTGGGAACGTCTCTGCCGGGAATTTGCGCGCTCTCTGGTGAGCAACCTCCTGGAGGGCTTCTGAATGCGGGCCTTTGCCCAGACCGACCGCTTCCTCTCGGACGTAGAAGCCCGCAAGCTGCGGCCCGCCTACGTCTTCGTGGGTGATGAGACTTTCTTCCGACGGCGCTGCCGCGAGGCCATTCTCCAGCATCTGGTGCCGCCTGACCTGCGCGATTTCAGCCTGTTTGAATTTGATCTTGCGGAAACCGAGCTCAGCGAAATTCTGGACCGGTCGCGGACACCCTCATTGATGGCGCCCTTCCAGGTGTTCTTCATTCGGGGGGTGAAGGCGCTTTTCGGCCGTGGGTCGAATGAAGACAAACTCGCCGCCATTGAGGACTACTGCAAGAATCCCAATCCGGATGCCCTGCTCATCTTGGTTGCCGACCACATCAGCATTCCTGCCGATGCCCGCCGCATGGAGATGACGGACCGCGAGCGTTACCAGCGCATCCGCGAAACTTTGGGCGGATATTGCGGAATTGTGGAACTGGCGCGCGTCGAGGAAGGCGAGGCGGTTCGCTGGTTGACCGATTATTCCAGCGCTCGCAGCGTGAAAATCGACGCCGACGCTGCCCGCGAACTGGTCGACGCACTCGGCGGCGACATGATGATGATTTCCAACGAATTGGAGAAGCTGATTTTGTACGCTGGGGAGAAGAAACGGATCAGCCTTGGCGACGTTGAAACCATGGTTCTGGCCGCCAAACAGCGCAGCTTATATGAGCTGACCGATGCGATCTCGGCCAAAGACCGCGTGCGCGCTCTCGAAATGCTGGATGCCATTTTGAACACGGGCGAAGGTGACGAGGCGGCGATCGGACATCTTTACATGCTGGCCAAGACCTTCCGCCAGATGCTGGTGATTACCGAGCGCAACGTGCGCGACACCCGCATGTTATGGGCGGCGCTCTGGCAGGGCTTCCGCGTCCCTCCGTTTGCCGCCGAAGACCTCATCAAGCAAGCCCGGCGCTACAAGTCTAAACGGGAATTGACGCGCGCGATTCGCCTGATCGCAAAGACGGATTTGGCGCTTCGTTCCAATCCGCCCGGCAAACGCATGGTGCTGGAGAAGCTGGTGCTGGACTTGACCAGCGAGCCCAAGCCGGAGGGGGGATGGCAACAGGAAGAGTTGCCGGGGTGAAGAGAGCTCTTAGCTATTAGCCTTTAGCTCTCAGCTTGGTGGTTAGGAGCGCTGAGGACACGAGCGGCGCCGCGCGGCGAGATCTTTCGCGGACTTGCAGCCCAGTCAGGATGACGACATCTTGCAAGTTAAGAATTCTCCGAATCCCGAGCGCCCCTTGTGCGATCCTGTATAGAAATGTCAGTGAATGTGCCAGCCTATCTGGAGCGAATCGGCTATTCGGGGCCGCGCGACCCTACCCTGGAGACGTTGCGGGGCGTGCATCGCGCGCACATGCTGACCGTCCCGTTTGAGAACTTAGATATTTGGCGAAAGCGAAAGATTGTCCTGGACCCAGAGCGGTTCGTCCATAAGGTGGTCGACGAGAGACGAGGCGGTTTCTGCTATGAGCTCAACGGCGCCTTTGCCGCCTTGCTGGAGGCGCTGGGATTCCGCGTGACACTGCTGTCGGCCCGCGTGGCCCGCGACGATGGAAGCTACGGCCAGGAATTTGATCATTTAACCTTGCGCGTGGACTTGCACGAACCCTGGTTGGCCGACGTAGGCTTCGGCGATTCTTTCCTCGAGCCATTGCAACTGAAAGTCGGTCTGGATCAGAAACAGGGAGTGCGCAAGTTTTCCATTATCAAATCCGACGGCGCACTCCTGTTAGCCAGGAAATATGGCTGGTTCAGGAAGCCCGAGTATTCGTTCAGGTTAACTGCGCGCAAACTGGACGAGTTTGCCGCCATGTGTCACTACCATCAAACCTCTCGCCATTCGCCGTTCACCCAGAAGCGCCTTTCGACGCGCGCAACTCCCGACGGCCGGATTACCTTGACCGACAACCGCTTGATAGTAACCCGGCATAGCATCCGCGATGAGTATCCTGTCTCCAGTCAGGACGAATGGTATGGCCTGCTGCGTGAGCACTTCGGCGTAGTGCTCCATCAGACGGCGGAGTTGGGCAGGAAGGCAGGATCGAAGTCCAGCGCCGGAGTAGAAGCGTTCCAGACGACAACTGCTTCCAGTTAAGCACCGGTTCCGGGGCACGCCCGTCGAATGCTCCTCACGATGGACATCAGCGTGGTCTTCCAGCGCTTCGAGGTGCGTGTTACCGCCTCTGGGGTACCCAAGTCGGAAACCGTACCCCGTGATAAGGCACGCCCAATTCACTCGACAGGCCATCCCGTTTCTGGCGCAGGTCGCGGCCGACGACGGGGTTGGAATAGTCGAGCAAGCCTCGCGCGGGGCGCCACACCAGGTGCCCCCGGACCACAGAATTATTGAGCGCCACTCCGATGGCAAACAGCGGATCGAAAGGCTTCCCGCCGGGGATCAGGACCAGACCCAGGCCGCCGACCACGCCCCAGCTGGTCCAGCTGTCGGTTAGGACGTGCTTGCCGTTGGATCAGCCAATGGTTCTTGCCTCCCGTGCGCGCACGAGATACCGCCCCAGTTCGGCATGGATGATTGAGGCGGCGAGCACGAACCGGGTTCCCATGCCGAGATTCTCAATCCACAGCCCGCTTAACCATTTAGTGAATCGCGGCGCGGGTGCTGAGCCCCCGGCTGAAGGCGGCAAATCCCGCTGCCACAACATGGATCACTGACTCGGCGGCATGGGAGAGAATGGCCGCGGACCCGGTCACCAGATAGGCGGCGCCCTTTCCCAGAGCAGCATCAAGATGACGAAGACCAGCGACCGGCGCATGGCAAAGCGCGTCGCGTCGCCGCTTTTGCTGAACTCCGCCATAGAGGAGAATCCCGATGAGCGCAACCCTAACATCGGCACGCCAGGCATGTCTGTGACGTAGATTACGGGCGGCAAAAACGGGAGGCAGGCTCCCAGGTAGGGGAGTCCAATTGCTTAAGATACAAGCTGAAACCGAGCAAGAAGCTTCTCTACCTTGAATTCTTGTGGGCAGAGACGTGGCTTGCCGCGTCGCCAACTGTCTGATCGTGAGAGCCTGGATAGCTTATTTCGCCAACGCGTTTAAGCGGGCCGAAAGCCGGGATTTATAGCGCGAGGCGGTATTGTCGTGCAGAACGCCCTTCTGAATAGCCTTATCCAGCGCGGATACGGTCTGCCGGAAAACCTGCTCGGCGGACTGCTTATCGCCCTTGGCGAGCGACTCACGGAGCTGGCGCAGCGCGGTGCGCAGGCGGGAACGGTTGGCCCGGTTGCGGGCAGTACGTTTCTCGGTCTGACGGGCGCGTTTCAGCGCCGAAAAATGGTTTGCCATCTAGGTCTAGTTACCTTCGTTTCTTTAGGAAGATGTTCCGGTTGCTGCCAAATACGTTATTTTACGGGAGTAACTCCCCAGTGGTCAAACGGATATGGCTGATCCAATAGAGCGGATGAAGGTCCTCATCAACTCCTCGACTCCGATCGTGGTGATCGAGACGGTAGAGGAAATGCGGGCCGTGGGCATGCTGCGGGCCGCCTGCGCCGAACTGAATCTGGCTGTGTTCGAGTGGAGTATTGCTGATGGCTTAGTTCGTTCCGGCACCAATGCCCCTGCCATTCCCGCAGCAGGGTTACAGATGCGCATAAACGCTCGCCGGCACGCTGCCGATGCCAATGCCCCGGAATCCAGCCAGGCGGCTATCTACAACACACAGGATCCGGTGCAGGTGCTGGCCAACCTGGAATCCATGACTGTCGAGGCGGTGTTCGTCCTGAAGGATTTTCACCGCCACATGGATAGTCCCGTGGTAGTACGCCGCCTGCGTGATGTCGGGCAGAAGTTCTCGGCCAACCGCCGCACCTTGGTGATCACTGCACCCTCGATTGAGATGCCGCCCGAACTGACTGGCCTGGTCGAGTATCTCGATCTTCCCCTGCCCGATCAGGACCGCCTGAGACAAATCATCGAGGAAACTTTCAAACGCCTGTCTCAGACCCACACCCTTCAACTCAAGCTGGACGCTCCGGGAGTTGATCTTATGGCAGCCAATCTAGGGGGCCTGACCGAGGAAGAAGCGGAGCGGGCAGTCTCGCAAGCACTGGTGGCCCGGTATGGGCTAGGTCCAGAGTCTGTGACCGATGTCCTCGAAGCCAAGAAGGAGCTGCTCCGGCATTCGGGGATGCTGGAATTCATTGACGCTTCCGACAACCTGGCGGAGGTGGGCGGGCTGGAGAACCTGAAACGCTGGCTGGCCCTGCGGCACGGGGCTTGGGAAGACGGTGCGCGCAAGTTTGGCCTGGAGCCTCCTCGCGGAATGATCATCTTGGGGGTGCAAGGCTGCGGCAAGAGTCTTTGCGCGCGGGCCGTCGCCGGTGAATGGAAGCTGCCGCTGGTGAAGTTCGATACGGCTGCGGTCTATGACAAGTTCATTGGCGAGACGGAGAAGCGGATTCGGAAGGTATTCCGGGTGACGGAAGGGTTGGCGCCCTGCGTCCTCTGGATTGACGAGCTAGAGAAAGTCTTTGCCGGAACCGGTCCGGACTCGGCTTCGGCCGATGCTGGTGTCTCGTCTCGCTTGCTGGCTTCGTTTCTGTCGTGGATGCAAGAGCGCAAGGCGCCAGTGTTTGTGGCGGCGACTTGCAACAATGTTGCGGCGCTTCCGCCTGAGTTGATCCGCAAAGGGCGGTTTGACGAGCTCTTCTTCGTAGATTTGCCGAATCAGACAGAGCGAAAGCAGATCTTCTCAATCCAGCTCAGTAAGCGGAAACGAGATCCCGGGAACTTCGACCTGGATCCGGTCGCCCTCGCCGCAAAGGGCTATTCCGGCGCCGAGATCGGGGCGGCGGTCGAGACGGCCATGTACGTGGCCTACGCCCAAGCGAAGGTTGTGAAGGGAGGGGAAGGCCGGGTCAAAGACCCGCCCCCCCACGGGCAGGGCCCGGATGTCGACACCCAGACTCTCGTGGACGCCCTGAAATCCACCGTACCCTTGTCGACCACCCGGGCCGAGGAGATCGAAGCTCTACGGACATGGGCGCGAGACCGGGCGGTTCCGGCCTCAATCGCTGACGCCGACCTGGTTCGAGTCAGTTCGCGTTAGAACCGAAAGGGTCTTTCCCAGCTTCTCTTGCCGCCCAAGTTCATCAAATTACCGGGAACCGGGAGTACCGGGAGACCGGGAGTGGTTGGCATTGACTCCCGGGGATACCGGGGGTACCCTAAGCGCAATGGCAGTTGCTTGCACCTCGGTGGCGAGCATCCCGGCTGGTTCCTCTCCCTACAGAACAATCGTGCTTACCCGGTTTTGGCCGGACGCTGGGTATGCCTCGATGCCGGTAAACACATCCAAGCATTCCCGCGTGGGAGGGCCCGAGCCCACACGGTAAGGAGGGAAGCGCCAAAAACTTAATGAAGAAAAATATTGAGATCAGCCCGAATATAGAAACCCTGTTCGGCACGCGCGACGAAAATCTGCACGTGCTGGAAGACGGCCTGAATATCACTATCGACTTGCGCTCGGACTCTATCGAACTGGAAGGGGCCGCCAAAGACGTCGCCCGGGCCGAGCAACTCTTCTCCGACTACGATAACCTGCAGCGCTCCGGATACAGTTTCAACAATGGCGACCTGAACAGCATGCTGCGCGTGCTGGTGGCCGACCCCAAGGCAAGCCTGCGCGGATTGGCCGAGGCCGGCCGGCAGCGCTCGTTTGGGGGGCGTCGGACGGTGCTGCCCAAGAGCGTCAACCAGCGCCGTTACTTGGAAGCCATTGAAAAGTACGATATGGTTTTTGGGATCGGCCCTGCAGGAACCGGAAAAACCTATCTGGCTGTGGCCATGGCGATTTCGGCGCTGCTCGCCAAGCGCGTGAACCGCATCATCCTGGCCCGCCCGGCGGTAGAGGCAGGCGAGCGTCTGGGGTTTCTGCCCGGCACTCTACAAGAAAAGATTGATCCCTATCTGCGTCCGCTTTACGACGCGCTTTACGACATGCTCGATCCCGAGAAAGTGGATCGCTACCTTGAAAAGAACGTTATCGAGATTGCGCCTATCGCCTTCATGCGGGGACGTACGCTGAACGATTCGTTTGTCATTCTTGACGAAGCGCAGAATACAACTTCGGAACAGATGAAGATGTTTGTCACCCGACTGGGATTCAATTCCAAGGCAGTGGTGACGGGCGACATTACGCAGATCGACTTGCCGGCGGCGCGCCGCAGCGGATTGCTGGAAGCCGTGGATGTGCTGAAGAATGTGGAAGGCTTGTCGTTTGTCTATTTTGATCAAGGTGACGTGGTACGGCACCATCTGGTGCAGCGCATCATCCAGGCCTACGACGAGCACAAGGCGCGGATCGAGGAACAGATGTCGCTGCTTGAAAACAAAGCGAGCGCCAACGGGAAGACCAATGGCTCGGACACTGCGATACCGGGAAAGAACGAGACTTCGCCAGCGGAGAACCGGGTCGCGGAATAGCAAAGACGGAGACTAGTCAGGAGGGTGCTTAAGTGGCCCTCCTGTTTGTTTTGCCAAGAAAGCGAAGAATTCACCGCCGAGAACGCCAAGAAGACCCCAGTGGTGATCTTACGAAGCACCGTGTCCGGCATGAGCGAAACTGCTCTGGTGCGATTTGTGGGCCGGGCAAGGCGAGCAGCTGGCTTACGCGGCGCGGTTAACGTGTTGATTACCACCAGCGGTGAGCTCCGTTCGCTCAACCGCCGTTTCCGCGGCAAAGACCAGCCCACGGATGTGCTGTCGTTTCCTGCCCCTCGGCACCTGCCGTTGAGCTATGCCGGTGATCTCGCCATCTCCGCCGACCTTGCCGCACAGAATGGGCGCAAGCTGGGCCACTCGTCGGCCGCAGAAATCAAAATCCTGGTGCTTCACGGTGTCCTGCACTTGGCGGGATACGACCATGAGCGCGACAATGGTCGGATGGCGCGCAAGGAAGAACGGCTGCGGCGGCAATTACGCCTGCCTGTGGGGTTGATTGAACGGAACAGCCAGTCTGCGCCGAGGAGCAAGCGATGAGCTACGCCGTCGCGGGCGCGATTTTTACCCTCCTTGGCCTGCTCACTCTCCTCTCCTACGTCGATCGCCTTTATACAGAGATCGGCAAATTCCTCTCCCGGGAATTCCAGGACAACATTGATGTCTTCGAGAAGGAAGTCGAGCCCAGGCTGGGCGTGAGTCGGCAGCGTGCGTCGCTGTCGGTGGCCATTCTGGCGCAACTCACGACCGCAGCCATCGCCATGCTGATCGGCTTCACGGTATTTCGTGACCGGGCGTGGACCGTTTATGAGATTCTGCAAGCTACTGCCAGCCTGATTCTCATTATCATCATTTGCAACCGGCTGTTACCCTTTGTTTTCTTTTCCCGCACCCGGGGGCGGTGGCTCACTCACTTTGTGCTCCTGCTGCGTCTTCTCAACTATCTGATGCTGCCTCTTACCCTGGGACTGGGCTTCTGCCAATCGGTAGCCTCCCTGACCAAGGAGCACGCCGACGAGCAGCCGGAGAGCCCCGCCGAAGCGGTAGACGCTCTGATCGAGGCGGGCCAGGAGGAGGGCATTCTGGACGAAGGTGATCGCGACCTCATCCAGTCGGTCGTGGAGTTCGGTGGCAAAACGGTGCGGGAAGCCATGAAGCCTCGCCCCGACATGGTCGTCGTGTCCACCCATACGACCGTGGAGCAACTGGTCGAGCTTCTGCGCGCCAAGCCCTTCTCGCGCGTGCCCGTGTACGAAGGCACAATCCACAACATCCAGGGCATCGTTGTGGCTCAGGACGTTCTGCAGGTCCCCGACACGGAGGCTCGCACGCGCACCGTAGATACGCTCATGCGCCGCGACGTGTATTTCGTGCCCGAGAGCAAGCTGGGCAGCGAACTACTCCGCGAGATGCAGAAGCGCAACATCAAGATGGCTATCGTTGTCGATGAATATGGGGGCACGGCAGGCCTGGTCACCATTGAAGACCTGGTGGAAGAAATCGTTGGCGAGATCCACGACGAGCACGAAAAGGTGGACATCGTCCGCGAGGGCGAGCACGCGTACGTCGTGACCGGCAATACGGACGTGGATCGCCTCGACGAGTTGTTTGGAGTCCGCCTGGAAGGAAAAGAGGCAGCGACGGTAGCGGGGCTGGTCAGCGAGTTGGCAGGGCGCATCCCGCAGGTCGGCGAAATCATCGAAGAGGATGGTTTGCGCTTTGAAGTGTTGGATTCGACCGATCGCCGGGTCGAGCGCGTACGCATCACGATGACGCAGCCGAAACAGATGAGATTGATATAGGGGCAGGGCGGAGGTATCAGGTCTCAGGCGGGTCCCAACGACTGAAGTTGAACCTGTCACGAAGCTTCTAAGGAGCCATGAACTCGCGCAGTTTAATCATCGCGGACAAAATACTTTGATCCTCAGGTCTGATACCGGGGCCCTGTCCCCTGAGACCTGACCCCCGAGACCTGATACCCTCAACCCAACCACCATGCCCTTCCACTCCGGTTTCGTCTCGATTCTCGGACGCCCCAATGCAGGGAAGTCCACGCTGTTAAATGCGCTAGTGGGCGAGAAGCTGGCCATCATCAGTCCCAAGCCTCAAACCACGCGTAACCGCATACGAGGCATCATCCATGTTCCGGCAAAACGGGGAAGCCCCGGCGGACAGGTGATCCTGGTTGACACTCCGGGCGTACACAAGCCGGACAGCTCTCTGGGCCGAAAAATGATGGTTGAGGTGCGCCAGGCCCTGGAAGGCTGCGATCTGATCCTGGTAATGGTTGATGTGACCCAAACATCCGGTCCGGGCGCCGAATTTGTGCTGGACATGGCCCGGCGGTCGGGTGCGCCCATCTTCCTGTTGCTGAACAAAATTGATCGCATCGAAAAAGGCAAGCTATTGCCGATCATCGATCAATGGAGAAAGCTGCACGATTTCCGCGAAATCATTCCCATTTCTGCGCTCAAGCGAAATGGCCTCGATGTCGTCCTCGACAGAGTGCTCGAAGCATTGCCGCAAGGCCCTAAATATTTCCCGGAGGATCAGATAACCGATCAGCCGGTGCGCTTCATGGCCGCGGAAATCATTCGCGAGCAGGTGCTGCGGGATACCCAGGAAGAACTCCCTTACTCAACCACGGTGGTCGTCGACGAGTTCGAGGAAGGAGAGAGGCTGACCCGAATCGCAGCCACCATTTACTGCGAGCGCGAAGGACAGAAGGGAATCCTGGTGGGAAAAGGCGGCCAAATGCTCAAGAAAATCGGAACCGCCGCGCGCCTCGAGATCGAAAAGATGCTGGACACCAAAATCTTTCTGGAGTTGTTCGTGAAAGTACGGCCCCTCTGGCGGGATTCCCGCGAATTTGTGGACCAACTGGATTGGCGTCGGCAACTGGAAAAGCTGGTTCCTCCCGGAAAACCGTAATCAGGGCGCACACCGAAGTAATCGAAGAAATTTGCCGTTCCTCCGCGCGGGCGATAGAATCCAGGTGCAAACGACGGCATCTAATGCTGGGAACGAGAATAGCGGCATGTCCAAACCTCCTGCGGTTTGCAATTTCGACTCCGACAAGCTGGTCATGAAGTTGAAGGTGACCTTGGCAGCGGAGCGCAAGTCGGTCGATCCGGTGGTGCGCAGCGTGATCGAAATCGTGCGCAACATCGAATGTGCCACGGGCAAGGAAGATAACATCGAAGTCGCGCTCACCGAGGCTCTGGCCAACGCGGTCGTACACGGGGCCAAAGAAGACCCCAACAAGATTGTCGAATGCCTGGTGGCCTGCGACGAGGAGCGCGGCGTGTTAATTATGGTGCGCGACCCAGGTTCCGGCTTCGATCCCACCTCTCTGCCTGATCCTTGCCATGGCGAAAACGTTTTTTCCGGTCATGGACGCGGGATTTTTCTGATTAACCAACTCATGGATGAGGTGGGATTTCACAAGAATGGGACGGAAATTCATATGGTGAAGAAATAGCGGTCAGTGGCTGGCGGCCCGGGGCCGGCAAAGACAGGATTCCATCTGACCCCGAACCTACTCCTTGGCCGCAATTCCCAAGGTCTTCATCTTGCGATATAAATGGCTGCGCTCGAGGCCCAGCACTTCCGCGGTGCGGCTGACATTTCCGTGATTCTCGTCCAGCTTTTTGAGGATGTAGTCACGTTCGTACGCTGCGCGGGCTTGGTGAAGGGTAGAAAATTCAGTTCCGGCAGCGCGTCGGCTACCGTCTCGATACACTAAGGGTGGCAAGTGCTTGCGGTCGAAGCGGGAAGTGGTTGGGTTCATGATCACGATACGTTCAATTACATTCCTCAGCTCGCGCACGTTGCCCGGCCAGGAGTAACGCATCAGCGTTTCAATGGCATCGTCCACAATTTCCCGCGGTCGACGCCCATAGGCTAAAGAAAACTCCTTGAGAAAATGTCGCGCCAGAAGCGGAATGTCTTCCTTGCGCTCGCGCAGGGGAGGCACGTAGAAGGGGATCACATTGAGCCGGTAAAAAAGGTCCTCGCGAAAATTGCCCTTCGAAATTTCTTCTTCCAAGTCTTTGTTGGTCGAGGCGATGAGGCGAGCGTCTACGGTAACGGCCTCCTCGCTGCCGACCGGTGTGAAGCGCTGTTCATCCAGCGTGCGCAGAACTTTGGACTGCGTCTTGAGGCTCATGTCGCCCACTTCGTCGAGGAACAGCGTGCCGCCATGGGCTTTCTGGAACTTGCCCTCTTTATCCCCTGTCGCTCCGGGAAAAGATGCTTTGACGTGTCCGAAAAGTTCGCTCTCGATCAGATCCTCGGGAATCGCGGCACAATTAAGCTCGACGAAGAGCGCATCTTGGCGGAGGCTCTGGGCGTGAATAGCATGTGCTACCAGTTCCTTGCCGGTCCCGGATTCGCCATAGATAAGGACACGGCCGTTGGTAGGCGCCATCAGCATGATCTGCTGCCGCAGGGCCTTCATCGGAATGCTGTCACCCACGATAACGCTCTTGGATTGCAGCTGCCGCTTGAGATCGACGTTTTCCTGGCGCAGACGCCGGGTATCAATGGCATTCTTGATGAGAATAAGGGTTTTTTCGAGTGACAGGGGCTTCTCGAGAAAATCGAAAGCGCCAAATTTGGTGGCCCGCACGGCGGTCTCGATGGTGCCATGCCCGGAGATCATAATGACCTCCGGTCCACTATCCATTTCCTTGATTTTTTGCAGAGTCTCCAGCCCGTCGATACCCGTCAGCCATATGTCGAGCAGGATCACGTCGAAGCTGCGCTTGCGCAACATCTCCAGACACTCTTCTCCGCTCTGGGCCACGGCCGCTTTGTAGCCTTCATCCTCCAGCGCGCCTTGCAGGGACTGCCGGATTCCCGATTCATCGTCCACGATGAGGATGCTAGGCATGTTCGCTGCGGGCCCGGGTAGGGTCCGGGATGGATTGAGGCACAATCGGCAGTTCAACGATAAACTTCGCGCCGACGGGTTTGTTTTCCTCCACCCGGATGGAGCCGTGATGGTCCTCGATGATGCGGCTCACGATGGCGAGGCCGAGCCCAGTACCGCGCCTCTTGGTGGAGAAATAGGGAAGGAACAGCTTCTCTTTTAATTCCTGGGTGACGCCATGACCGCTGTCGGCGACCGCAATTTCCACCATTTCGCGGTTGTCCACTAGAGACGTCGAGATTTGAATCTCACGCACGAGCGAGTTCTGCATCGCTTCGGCAGCGTTGTCCACCAGGTTCGCCAGGGCACGCTTGATGGCTTCGGCATCGGCCATGACATTGGGCAGGTCCGGCGCGAGCTGGGTGCGCACCTGGATAGTGTCCAGCCGACCATTGAACATCGCCAGCGTGCTATCGACGACAGCATTGATGTTGGCCGGCTGGGGCTGGGCCGTGGGGAAGCGGGCGAGGGTCGAAAATTCATCGACCAGCGCGCGCACCGTCTCAACCGCTCCCCCGATTGTTTCTGCACATCCCTGGATAACTTCCAGCGAGGCAGCATCAGGTCGCGTGCCGCGCTCCAGGTGTCGCCGGATCCGTTCTGCCGATAGGGCGATGGGCGTCAGCGGGTTCTTGATTTCATGTGCGACACGGCGCGCCACCTCCCGCCAGGCAGCTTGCTTCTGCGCCCGCAACAAGTCCGACAAATCTTCGAACACCAGGACATACCCCAGCCGCTGCCCCTCGTGTTCGAGGGTGGCTACGGTGATGGCGAAGTTGAGCTTGGCCCTCTCGAGCGGCATCTCCATCTGACTGCCGGTGGTACCCATGCGGTCGGCGCGACGCAGTAGCAATTCCAGATCTTCCAGAAGCTCTGCCGGAAACAGGTCGCGCAGGCCTGCCCCCGTCAGCGTGGCTCTCGGCTCGATCCCGTCAGGAAAAAACATGCGCATAAAGGCGCTGTTCACGTGCGTAACCCGCCGCCGGGCGTCGAGCGAAAGCACCCCGGTCGGAATACTCTCCAGGATGGTTGCGATGTGTCGGCGGCGCTGCTCAAGCGCATCATTCGCTTCCGCCAGTTCCCGGGCCGACATGTCTACTTGCCGGCGGCTCGACTCCAACTCCTCGGCCATTCGGTTAAACGAGCGCACCAGGTCGCCAATCTCGTCGGCAGCACGGACTTCCACGCGGTGGTCCAGGCGGCCGCGCGAGATTTCCTGGGTTGCTTCGGCCAGGGCAGCTAGCGGGCGTGTAACCAGCTTGGAGAGGAATAAGGCCAGCCAGGTGGCGGCAAACAGCACCAGCACCGTCAGCAGCATGAGCAATCCCATGTAGGTGCGGCGCACCAGGCGGCGCTGCTTGGCTAGCTCCCAGTAGCGCTTCTGGCTTGCCTCCACCTGTTTCTCGGTCTCAGAAAATTTCGGCGGCAGCGGCATTGCGATCAGGATCTCGCCGTGCGCACCTACGGGAGCGCTGGCCAGAATGTATTCTGTCCCTCCCCAGGCGAATTGCGCAGGCCGCTGGTTGGCCGCCTGAGCCAAGGGCAGAACCGGTTTCAGGACCGGCCAGGGAGCGGGCACAGCCAGGCTGGCTTCGGCGTTACCGTCCAGCAATGCCAGGGCGAAGCCGCCCTGGAGAGTATGCTCGTGCTGGCGAAATTCGCTGACGACGGTCGTGAAGCCGTGGCCTAGAAACCCACGCTGGGTCTCCGGGGAGGCAGCGATGGCCTGTGCTTCCGAGCGGGCGTTCTCGGTTGCATAGTCAGCCAGGAGTTCAGCCATCGCATGGGTATCCGCCCTGACTTCTTCTACCGGACTGGAAAACCACTTGTCGATCGAGCGGTTCATCAGTCCGTAAGCGAACCAGAACATAACGATGACCGGCAGTATGGACAGCAGCAGTCCGACTACCACCATGCGGGTGCGGAACTTGGATCCCAGTACACCCAGACGACGCTCGGCAAACAATTTCAGCAGATTGCGCGCTAATACGAAGGTGAGCGCTACAAACAGGAGAAAGACCACGGCAGAAAGGGTCGCGAAGAAGAGAAGCTGCTGGTTGGTATCGGGATTGAGGAAGGGCAGATCGAATGAGGTCTGGGACAGAACAATTCCAAAGACCAGCAAAAGAGCTACCGCCAGCAGGATGATCGTGCTCCTGCGCCGTGATCGTTCCTTGGAAACTCGAGTTGGATTAGGAGCCGACACCGAGTTCTGCGCCCGCACCAATGAGCCTGAGACCCTGGATTATGCGGGCTGCGGACTTAATTATAGCCAACCGTCGTGCGGCAGGTACTTCGTGGTCAGGAGTTACCGGTCCGCCTGAGGTGCGGGGAGCGGCTGACTCCCCGCCTGCTCGCCCGCATAGAGCAGGATCGAATCCGCGGTTTCGCCCCCGACAAGTTTCCGCCCCGGCCGTTGCTGCCGAAGTTTTTTCCGTTGGCGCGAACCGGCGGCTGAGCGATCCGCCGTAATCATGAGCCACCGACTCCAGGAACCTCTTCAGGCGTCTTGCCTTTTGGCGAAGATAGCCGCCGGAGCGAATCAGCGTTTCCAGCCGCGCCACCGGCGTTTCACGAACAGCGTGGATGGGTCAGCAAGCCCGCCGTGCGCAGCCGCCTTAAGGCGCCAGGTTTGTCCAGGCGGTATTTTGCGTGAGGAAAGTCCCGACAATCACTTCGAAACGCGTACGCGCCGGCCAGCCGTGCGGTTGTCCCCTAGCCGGAAAGAGGGGGAACACCTCAAGGTCGCTCGCGGATGAGCATTCTCAAGGCGATAGGACAGATCACGACTTACCGAAGTCCATGTCCCTCGGGCCGCTGCGCGGCGGAAAGTTACGAAATTCCGGCTAATCTCCAGCAATTTCGCCTTGGCTATCAAGCCTTCAAGCATGGGGGTCCCGGGACAAGTACCAAAGTTACTTTTAACCTCAGCCACTTACGTTGACAATTTGTGTCAACGCGAAGCGCTGCCCGTCTCCCCCCGAAAAAATAAGTAGCGTCTCCGCGCCAACTGGGCGTTTATCTATCTGCCTTTCAGACAGGAGTTCGAGGTATGTCGCAACGGCTGGGTGACCTGCTCGTAAAAGAGAAGGTCATTACCCCGGAGCAGTTGGAGCACGCGGTCAAGACGCAGAAGCAGAACAACTGCCGTCTTGGCTCGGCTTTGGTGAAGCTGGGCTATCTCACGGACGAGGACGTCACCAACTTTCTGTCGCGCCAGTACGGCGTACCGGCCATTAATCTTTCTTACTTCGAAATTGATCCCTCGGTCGTAAAGCTCATTCCTTTCGAGACCGCCAAGCGCTATCAGATTCTGCCGTTGAGCCGCGTGGGTGCGTCGCTGACCATCGCCATGGTTGATCCCACGAACGTCTTCGCCATGGACGATATCAAGTTCATGACCGGCTTCAACATCGAGCCGGTGGTGGCCTCCGAAAGCTCCATTAACGCGGGCATCGAAAAAGCCTACGGGACCAGCGATCAGGAAGACCTGGAAACCGTAATGCAGTCGATGACCGACTTAGGGGATGCCGACGTCGAACTGCAAGCCGAGGAGCAGGAAATGGAGCTGGCCGACCTGGAAAAGGCGGCCGACGAAGCCCCCATTGTCAAGCTGGTCAATCTGGTCTTGACCGATGCAGTCAAGCGTGGCGCCAGCGACATTCACATGGAACCGTACGAGAAGGAATTTCGCGTGCGTTTCCGTATTGACGGCGTGCTGCAAAGCATTATGTCGCCTCCTCTGAAGCTGAAGGATGCGATCACCTCGCGCGTCAAAATCATGTCCAAGCTCGACATCAGCGAGAAGCGCCTGCCGCAGGACGGCCGCATCATGCTGAAAATGAACATCGGCGGCCGCAAGAAGCAGCTTGATTTTCGGGTCAGCACCCTTCCCACGTTGTGGGGGGAGAAGATCGTGCTCCGGTTACTGGACAAGGAAAACCTGCGGCTGGACATGACCAAGCTGGGTTTCGAATCGGAATCGCTGGTTAAGTTCGAGAAAGCCATCCTCAAGCCCTACGGCATGGTGCTGGTGACCGGGCCAACGGGATCGGGAAAAACCAACACACTGTACTCCTCAATTTCTCGTCTGAATCAACCCGATACCAACATCATGACCGCCGAGGACCCGGTCGAATTCCAGTTGCAGGGCGTCAATCAAGTACAGATGAAAGAGCAGATCGGGCTGAATTTTGCCGCGGCTCTGCGTTCTTTTCTGCGCCAGGATCCGAACATCATCCTGGTCGGCGAGATTCGCGACTTCGAAACCGCGGAAATCGCGATTAAGGCCGCCCTCACCGGCCACCTGGTGCTTTCCACCCTGCATACCAACGGCGCGCCCGAAACCATCACACGCCTAATGAACATGGGCATCGAGCCGTTCCTGGTGGCGACGTCAGTGCACCTGATCTGCGCGCAACGTCTGGTACGCCGCATCTGCAAGGAATGCGCTGAAGTGGTCGAGGTTCCTTACCAGACGCTGCTCGAGGAAGGCTATACGCCCGAGGAAGCCAAGACCGTGAAGATCCAGAAAGGCCGCGGCTGCAGCGTTTGCAACAACACCGGATACAAGGGCCGCACCGGCCTTTACGAGGTGATGGAAGTGGACGAGGAGATCCGAGAACTTGTGCTCATCGGCGCGTCCGCTGTCGAGCTGAAAAAGAAGGCAATTGAACGCGGCATGTTCACCTTGCGGCGCAGCGGTTTGATCAAGGTGGCACAAGGGCTGACCACGCTCGAAGAAGTGGCGCGCGAGACCATTCACTAACAAGGGGAAAGGGAAAACGGATTATGTCGCTCTCGTTAAGCGATCTGTTGAAACGAATGCTGGAGATGGGAGGCAGCGACCTCCACATCACCACCAACTCGCCGCCGCAGGTGCGCGTACACGGCCATCTTCATCCACTGGATCTGCCGCAGTTAACCCCGGCTGAGACCAAGCAGTTGGCTTACAGCGTGATGACCGACTCGCAGAAGCACCGCTTTGAGGAAAACCTCGAACTGGACTTTTCCTTCGGTTTAAAGGGCCTGGCTCGCTTTCGTGCCAACCTGTTCAACCAGCGCGGCGCCACGGCGGCCGTGTTCCGCCTCATTCCGTTTGAGATCAAATCATTCAATCAGCTCGGTCTGCCTGCGGTGGTGGCCAAGCTATGCGAAAAGCCGCGTGGCCTGGTTCTGGTGACCGGACCCACGGGGTCGGGCAAATCCACGACCCTGGCGGCCATGATCGACAAGATCAACACCGAGCGCCACGATCACATCCTGACCATCGAGGACCCGATCGAGTTCGTGCACATGAACAAGAACTGCCTGGTCAATCAGCGTGAACTGCACGCCGACACCAAGAGTTTTGCCGATGCCCTGCGGGCCGCTCTTCGGGAAGACCCCGACGTGGTGCTGATCGGCGAAATGCGCGACCTGGAGACGATCGAGTCGGCTTTGCGAATCGCCGAAACCGGCCACTTAACCTTCGGCACGCTGCACACCAACTCGGCGGCCTCCACCATCAACCGAATCATCGACGTGTTTCCGGCGCACCAGCAGCCACAAATTCGCGCCCAACTTTCCATGGTGCTGGAAGGCATCATGTGCCAAAGCTTGCTTCCCAAAGGGGACGGCAAGGGCCGCGCCATGGTGATGGAAATCATGCTGCCGAACTCGGCTATCCGCAACCTGATCCGCGAGGACAAGATCCACCAAATCTATTCGGCTATGCAATCCGGCCAGGATAAGTTCGGTATGCAAACTTTGAATCAAGCCTTGGCTACTGCCTATTTCCAGAAGCAGATCACCTTGGAGATGGCACTATCCCGCTCGAGCTCGGCCGATGAACTGCAGGAGATGATCAATCGCGGTGCAGGCCTGGTGAATCGCCCGACCGCGCCGATAGCGAAGGCGGCTACGCCCGCGCGCAGGTAAGAGACACCAGATCGTGAGCTCCCGTTCAGGCTACAGGCCGGCGGGAACAGAAAGACAAGGAATCGACCGGGGACGCCGAAGCAGGCGGCTCCGGAAGCAAGTCGCAACCAGGAGAGGCACACCATGCCAGTTTTCACGTTTTCAGGTAAGGATGGGTCAGGGCAAAAGATATCGGGAGAGCGCACGGCGGCAAACAAGCAGATGCTGGCGTCGCAATTGAGGCGGGAACGCATCACGCCAGGCTCGATCCGGCAAAAAGGCAAAGAATTTTCCCTGCCTACCTTCGGATCGAGCAAGGTCAAGACCAAGGACATCGCCATCTTCTTCCGGCAGTTCTCGGTCATGATCGACGCCGGACTTCCGCTGGTGCAATGTCTGGAGATTCTGGCGGCCAACCAGGAAAACCCGACTTTCCAGAAGACGCTCACCGGCGTGCGCACGACGGTCGAAGGCGGCGCTACTCTGGCCAACGCCATGCGCCAATACCCCAACGTGTTCGACGACTTGAGCACGAATATGATCGAGGCTGGCGAAACCGGCGGTATTCTCGACATCATCCTGCAACGCCTGGCGACCTACGTGGAAAAGGCGGTTCGCTTGCGCGGCGCGGTGAAGTCAGCGCTGATTTACCCCGTGTCGGTTATCTCGATCGCGGTGCTGATCGTGGGCGCTCTGTTGAAGTGGGTGGTGCCGATTTTCGCCAACCTGTTTGCCGGACTGGGCGTGGCCCTGCCTCTGCCCACCCGCGTCGTCATGGGCCTGAGCGCATTCGTGGGACAGTTCTGGTGGTTTTTCATCATCGCGTGCGTGGGCCTAGTCTTCGGCATCAAGCAGATCCGCAAACACCCCAAGGGCAAGTACGCTTTTGACAAGCTTCTGCTCAATATGCCGATTGTGGGCATCCTGCTGCGCAAGATTGCGGTTGCGCGCTTTACCCGAACCCTGGGAACCCTGATTACCTCCGGCGTACCCATCCTGGAAGGACTGGCTATCACGGCCAGAACTTCGGGTAATGCCGTTCTAGAAGAAGCCCTGATGAAGGTGCGAAAGGCGATCGAGGAAGGCCGCACCATTGTCGATCCGTTAAGAGAATCGGGCGTCTTTCCCAACATGGTGACCCAGATGATCGGCGTCGGCGAAGCGACCGGCGCGATGGATTCCATGCTGCAAAAGATCGCCGACTTCTACGAGGAGGAAGTCGACGCCGCGACCAAGGACCTGTTGGCCATGCTGGAACCGGCCATCATCGGCTTGCTGGGCGTTTGCGTTGGCGGCATCGTGATTTCTCTGTACATGCCGCTGTTCTCCATGATTGCCAAGCTGGCCGGCTAACCACCTTCACCGGGCTGCCGCGGGGCGCAAAGGGGCGGGCTGGCTTCCAGCAACGCGAAGAAACAGAGATCGAGAGCCGAGATGCAACGAATGTTTGACGAGCGGGTATGGCTGGAGTGGCTGGTCAAAGTCCGCGTCATCGTTCTCACCTTCTTGCTAGGCATCGAGCTGGCTATCACCCAGTTTACGCCGACGCCGCTGCCCATGCGGGCGTTCGTGAGCTCGATCGTGCTGTGGTATACGATCTCGGTTTTTTACATTCTGCTGCTCCCCTTCTGGCGCGAAAACCGGGTGCAAGCGGCAGTGCAGGTCCTGACCGACCTCGCGCTGGCTACCCTGCTGATTCAGGTAACCGGGGGCGCAGAGAGTTCCCTGAACTTCCTCTATCCCCTGATCATTATCGTGGCCTGCATCCTGCTGCCTCGCGCCTGGGCCTATCTGACAGCGGCGTTTGCCTTCCTGCTCTATGGCTCGATGCTGGAGCTGAACTATTTCGGGGTGATTCCCTCCTACACCGCCAGCCACCCGGAGTGGAAGTCGCTGCAGGCCATTATCTTTATCAATCTCTTCGCTTACCTGATGGTCGCTTATCTGGCGGGACAGCTCGCGACCAAGCTGCGCCAGGTTGGCGTCCAGCTCGAGGACACCAGCGGCGCCTTGAAAGACTTAAGGGCCCTGCACGAAAACATCATTCAATCGATCAGCGGAGGGATCGTCACGACCGGTCTGGACGGCCACATCACCCTTGTAAACGAGGCGGGAGAAAAGCTGCTGGAGCACAGCGAGAGCGAGCTGGTGGGAAAGCCAATCGGTGACTTGTTCATCGATCCACTTCCTTACGTGAGTACAGAGCGGACGCATGGGGAAGTCCGTAAGATTGCCGCCAATGGTTTCCGAAAAACCTTCCGCGTGATCGTCTCCACGCTGCGCGTGGCCGACCGGGGCGTGCTGGGACAGGTTTACAGTTTCGACGACCTGACCGAGATCCGCCGCCTGGAGCGCGAGGTACGCATGCAGGACCGGTTGGCGGCAGTGGGGCGGCTGGCGGCGGCCATCGCCCACGAAATTCGCAATCCTCTGACATCGATTGCCGGATCGGTGCGGATGCTGGAAGCAATCTCCAGCCTGACCGACGAGCAGCGCACGCTGGTTGAGATCGTCACCCGTGAATCGGAGCGGCTGAACAACATCATCACCGATTTCCTGGCCTATTCCCGAGGCAAGCAATACAAGTTCGAGAGAGTCGACCTGGTGCCGTTACTGGAAGACACGCTCACGCTGTTGGAAAACCGCCTGGTCAACGAAGAGCGGGGAATCCCTGTCCAACGAAGGTTCTCGACCGACAACGCCTTTGTTTTGGCCGATGGCGACAAAATCAAGCAGGTGTTCTGGAATTTTTGCGAGAACGCCGTGCGCGCCATGCCGAAGGGAGGCACGCTAACGGTCTCGGTAGAGGCCATCGGCGACGACTGGCAGGTCAACTTTGCCGACACCGGCCCGGGCATGACCCCGCAGCAGAGCGAAAAAATCTTCGAGCCATTCCAGTCGCAGTTTGAAGGGGGGACCGGACTGGGCCTGGCCATCGTCTACCAGATCGTGCAGGCACACGAAGGCAAGGTCTGGGTACGCTCCAAGCCAGGGCAAGGCACAACCTTTGTGCTGCGCTTACGCCGCAGCCACGAACATGCGTTGGCTCCTCCCCGCGCCGCGCTGAACGCCGCCGCCGCAGCCGGTGGGAGGGCGCATGCCTAACAACATTCTGGTCTGCGACGACGAGCGCTCCATCTGCGAAGTGCTGGACATTGCGCTGCGCCGCGAGGGGCACAAGGTCGAGACCGTGAATTCTGGCGAGGCAGCTAAGAAGAAGATTGATGGCGCCCTTTATGACGTGATCGTCACTGATATCAAGATGCCCAAGACCAACGGCATCGAGGTGCTGCGGCATGCCCACCAGGTCTCGCCTGACTCGGCCGTCATCCTGATCACCGCGGTTGACGACTACGAGGCCGCCGTACAGGCTGTCAAGGCCGGTGGCGCATCCGACTACATTCGCAAGGGCCCGGCTCTGGTGGACGAGATCAAGCTGGCAATCCGCCGATCGCTCGAGAAAGTTGCTCTCAGCCGCCAGAACTTCGCACTCAAGCGCGATGCTGCCACCCGCAATTCGCTGGACAACATCGTGGGTGTCAGCGCCGCCATGGAAAAGCTGAAGCAGACGATTCGCACGGTGGCTTCGACCAGCAGCACGATTCTGGTTCATGGCGAGAGCGGAACCGGAAAGGAATTGGTTGCTCGCGCCGTCCATGCCTGCTCGCCACGAGCTGCCGAACCGTTTGTTTCGGTGAACTGCGGAGCATTTCCCGAGACCCTGCTGGAAAGCGAGTTGTTCGGTTACGTGAAAGGCGCTTTTACTGGCGCCAATCAGAATAAGCGCGGCCTCTTCGAAGTGGCCGATGGCGGGACCATGTTCTTGGATGAAATCAGCGAGATGAGCCTGGCCATGCAGGTCAAGCTGTTGCGCGTCCTGCAGGAACGGACGGTGCGTCCCGTCGGCGGTACCGACGAGATCGCCATCGATGTTCGCGTGATTGCTGCGACCAACCGCGATCTTGACAGGCTGGTCTCGGACAACACCTTCCGGGAAGATCTGTATTACCGGCTGAACGTAATCCCGATTTCGGTTCCGCCCTTGCGCGAGCGCCGCGAGGATGTCGCTTTGCTCGTCAATCATTTCCTCAAGAAGTATGCGCCCGCGGCAGGGAAGAGCATTGTGCGGGTGAACCAGCATGCTCTGAACGCACTCTGTGGTTACGAGTGGCCGGGCAACGTTCGCCAACTGGAGAATACCGTCGAACGCGCGGTTGCGCTGGAAATGGGTGAAGAACTCGAGGTGGAACTGCCGGTTGAGCGCCCCAAGGCCCGTCGGGCGGCGGCGGGCGTGGGCCTAGCCGGCACCCAAGTAAGCTCAGCCGGGGTTCTCCCTGAAGGCATGGACATGGAAAAGTACGTCGCCGATATCGAGCGCTCCTTGCTCCAGGCGGCCCTGGGGCAATCCCACGGCGTGCAGACCAAGGCTGCCGATGTCTTGCATATTTCCTACCGATCGTTCCGGCATTTGATGAAGAAGTACGATCTGTAAAGTGGCCAGTGGTCAGCGGTCAGGGGCCGGCCCACGCCGCCCACCGACTCACCCGTTCCCCCAGGCCGCATTCCACACTCAGCATTTATACTGAGTCGACGGTTATGCGCTACATACTCGGTTTCCTCTGGAGTGCCACCCGCGGGCACCGTCTTGCGCCCTGGCGCAGTCCCTATCTTCTCTGGCGCATGGAAACCTACTGCGGCGTCAAGATGCAGCAGATTCACTTCCTCGAGTTTTGGGGATTTGTCTGGAGGGAGCGCGGAAATCTGTGGCGCTTCTTGAAGTGGACCGCGGAGATGGACCGCTACGCGCATCCTAAGCCCAAGGCTTCTTGAATTACCCGCCAGGCTAGGATTCAAACACGATGTTGACATCACTGCCTTTGCCCCCTTCTACCAGCTTGGAAGCGGCTCCGCGGTTGGCGGCGATCTCCAAATAGCCCATGCTGCCGAGGATGCCAAAAACTTCGCCGGGAGCGCCCTCGGCGTAGGCGTTGCGGATCTTGGAGATCTCCTTGTTGCCAATCACAATCTTAAACCCACGCTTCTCTCCGCCAAACACCCTAGGCGCGTCCTCGGGGGTGATGTTGGTGATGAGATTACCGAAGCGGTCTACCCTTAGCACCACGCCGCGCAGGGTGCGGCCATCCACCGGTTTAGGACGCGGCGCCGAGAAGCGGACAAAGTCGCTAACCTCGTCGCCCATGCGGGCAGGATCGACACCCTTGGCCAGATAAGCCGCAATGGGTGAAAAAACATCGCGGGCGTGAAATGTGTTGCTCACCGGCTGCAGGAAATAGTGGTCGGCAGTGATGTGGCGCACGCTGAGGCGTTCCTCGCGATCGTAAATCAACGACAGAACGCCATTGTCGGGCGCTACGAAAAAATATTTCTCGGTAGAAACCGCCAGCGCCCGGCGTTCGGTGCCCACTCCCGGGTCCACGACCACCATGTGTACCGTGCCAGCCGGAAAATACGCATAGGACTGCGCAATCGTAAGCGCTCCGTCGAGCACGTCGAAGGCCTGGACCGCATGGCAGATGTCCACAATCCGGACATCAGGCACCGTCGCCATGAGGACCCCTTTGATGGTTCCTATGAAATGGTCCTGAATACCAAAGTCGGTGGTCAGGGTGATGATCGGGGGTTGAGCCACACGGTCCTTTCTGTTAATCGGTTAGCGCTTGGGAGCGAAATTAAATGGGGATCGAAGGCGGAGTCAAGAGAGCGGCCAGTGGTCCGGGGTTCACCAGCAGTCATTAAAACCTCCGGAGGGGCCACTGCCCCTTGGCCCTATTCGTACCGCAAAGCTTCAATGGGGTTCAATCGCGCCGCCTTCCAGGCCGGAAAGAAACCCGACACCATGCCTACTAGCGACAGAAGGATGAAGGACGCGGCCATCACGCTGGTAGAGGCGTCAAGAAAGATGTCGCCCTCGTGATTCGTGGTCTTGTAGAACTCGCTGTACAAAGGCATGGGCGGGATGACCCAGGTTAAAAAGACGGCCAAAGCCATGCCCACGATCCCTCCCGCAAAGCTGAGCACCAGCGCTTCGAGCAGGAATTGAATCAGGATGTGCCTGGGCCGTGCACCGACCGCCTTGCGCAATCCGATCTCGCGGGTGCGCTCGCTCACCGAAACCAGCATGATATTCATCACGCCCACACCACCCACGCCCAGGGTGACGGCACCAATCAACCCAAGCACGGCCTCCAGTCCCAGCGAGAACCGATTGACCATGGCGCGGTCTTCGATGGTGTCCCAAGTTGGTGTTGCCTTGTCGTCCTTGGGGTCAAAATGGTGCCGCCGTGCCAAGACTTCGCGCACCGCTGCCAGCGCTTTCTTGTTCAGCTCTGGCGCCGTCGGCTGAATGACGATCATCTCCGGGTCTTTAATGTTCTTGAGATCGCGGAACAGTTGGAAGGGAATAAACCCGTCTTCGTTGTCGGGGCCGTTATACATCGAGTCCTGGATCTTGTTGCGCATCACGCCGATTACTTCAAAATCGAGGCCACCGATCGTGACGTCCTGCCCCACGGAAGGGGCTCCCTGGAAAATACGCCGTGCCGCCTGGTAACCGAGAATGACCACGCGGTGGTGCTCGGTGAAATCAGTTTCGGTGAAGTAGCGGCCATCCTCCAGGTCGAGCTTGCGCATTTGCCCGTAGGGCATCTCGATGCCGCGGGTCATCACCGAGACAACTCGGGTTCCGGTTTTATACCCGAAGTCGCGTGTCGCTTCGGCGCTTACGGCCCGCACGATGGGGACCTGGTCGCGAATAGCTTCCACATCGGCGTATTCGTAAAGCACGCGCTTGCCGGCGCGCTGTCCTCCGGCCTGCATGCTGGTTTGCCCCGGCCAGAGGACCAGGACGTTATTGCCCATATTCAGGAAAGCATGCAGCACGCTGCTCCCCAGGCCGTGCCCGTAGGCCAGCAGAATGACCACCGAAGCCAAGCCCCAGACCATGCCCAGCATCGTAAGCAGGGAGCGCATAGGGTTGCAGATCAGCGCCTGCCAGCCTTGCAAGATGAGTTCTTTCAAGAACATGGACCTGATCCCAAATTACAAGATCTCGATGTTGCCGGAACCGGTTTGTACCTCGATCTCGACACCGCCACCGCGCACTCTGCCGCGGATTTCTTTGCGGCCGAGGGTTCCTTGGACGGTGACCGGGTGCTCGAGCGAGATCGAACCGGAACTGGTTCGCGCATTCAGGTCAAAGGAGGCATCGCTCGGTAGGCGGAGATGAACGCCACCCGAGCCGGTATGCACGATCCAGCCACCGGTCGGATCTCCTTCGGCGCGGATATCTCCGCTGCCGGCGCGGGCTTCCAGCGACCCGCGCACCCCGCGCAATTCCATCCCTCCCGATCCGGTCTCGACCCGCACAGCGCCAGGTGATATCTGGCTCAAGGTGATGCGTCCGCTGCCGGTATTGGCTTGAAAGCCGCCGGCGACATCGGTCGCACGAATCGAGCCGCTCCCGGCGTGGGCGCGCACATTGCCCTTTACGCGATCGATATCAATGTTGCCCGAGCCCGTGTCCGCACGCACGGTGTCGCCGATGTTGGATATTCTCACGCTTCCTGAGCCGGCGTTGATCTCAACTGGTCCCCGGATGCCGTCCACAGTCTGGTTACCGGAGCCGCTGTGCGCCTTCATTTCAGTCTCGGCCGGTACGGTCAGCTCGTAGCTGATGGAAACGTTGCGGCGCAGTTCGGGGTCCTCAATGTGGCCGATGTGAATGGAATTGCCGCTCTGCTGAATGGGAGGGTCCGCTTCCAGGCGCCGGACCTTCTCGCGGCCGTTACCCGACCAGTCGCTGGCACGGATCCGTCCTCGCACCTCGACCCTATCGGAGCCGCCGGCGTGCACCGTAATCGTGCCCGAACCGGTGTTGATGTCGATATCCACCGGCCCGCTCACCTTCAGGCTGCGCTCAAATGAGCCCTCGACTCGGGCGACGGCAGGTACGGCACAGGCGACCGCAATCGCCATGCAGACCTCGAACCCGACCCTGACGAATAGCGCTGGTTTCATAAGCCCTCCGACTCTATTCCGTCGCAAAGTCGATGATCAGTAAACATGAATATCGCCCGAGCCCGTATGCACGTTAATAAGCGGCCCACCACCGTGAACGGCGCCGCTGATGAAGCGCCGCGATTCCTCGACCCTGCCCTGAACCGTCATGGTGATCGAGGGATCGACGATAACGGTGCCGGAGGTCGTGCGTGCTTCCAGGTTGAATCGAGCCTCTGGGGGCAGCCGCAGTCGGACATTCCCCGATCGGGTCCGGATTTCCCAATTTCCCGCCTGCGCACCTTCGACGGTGACATCGCCGCTGCCGGCATCGGCGCGCAGCCCGCCGCTGATTCCATTTATCTCGATGTTGCCCGAGCCGGTATGAGCGTTCACTTCGCCGTCGGTTTTTTCTTCCAGGCGAATATCTCCGCTGCCCGCCTCCGCGGTAATGGGGCCGGCGATGCTGCCAGCTTCGATATTACCCGAACCAGTATGCGCCTCGACGTGTCCTGTCAGGTGGGAAAGCCGCAGGTCGCCGGAACCGCTCTCCAGATCCAGGTCGGCGCCCAAATCCTGGATGGTCTGGTCTCCCGAATCGCTGCGGGTGCGCACCCGAGTATCCGCCGGAACCGCGATTTCGTAGTCAATCGAAATATTCCGCAGGTCCACGTAATCGATCCGAATACTCCCTCCAGACTGGCGAATGGGAGGATTCTGTTCCAGTTTCTCGACCTCGGCCTGCTTGCCGCCATGCCACCAGGCCTCGCCCACGTGGATTTTTCCGGAGACCGCAACCGTGCCCGCCGGCCCACCGCGCACGATGACATCGCCCGAGCGAGTGAAAATCTCCAGATCGGCGTGGCCGTTTACTTGAAACGTGCGCTCGAATGCTCCCTCGACAGAAGAGGCGTGGGCCAGGCTAATCGACAGAAGGACGATTAGGGTCGCTATGCCGAATTTCCAGGCTGAGGTGCGCATGGGAAGTCTCCTCGCTTCACTCATGGCGGAGCGACTCGACCGGCGTCATCTCTCGAGCTCGTTGCGCCGGATACATGCCGGCAATGAACGCGACCAGCGATAGTGTGAAAATGGCAGCCACGATCGATACCGGAGAAATAATCGGATGGGGAACGAAGTCGGGCAAAGGCACTGCCTGGAGTGCGAGACACAGGCCCATGCCGAGGAACAATCCCAGGACGCCGCTAATCGAGGTCAACACCGCGGACTCAGCGAAGAACTGGCGCAAGATATCGCGCCGGGTGGCGCCAATCGCCTTGCGGACTCCGATCTCGCGCGTGCGTTCCGTTACTGAGACCAGCATGATGTTCATGACACCAATGCCACCCAGGCAAAGGGTCATAATGGCTACACATCCGAAAAACAGGGTGACTACGTCGAAGATTTTCTTCAACTGTCGCGACCCGTCCATGGTGTCCCAGATGAAGAGGGCGTCCTTGTCTTTATCATCAAAATGGTGCCGGCGGCCAAGCGAGCGCCGCACCTGGGCGACAGCCTCTTCGTGGGTCTCCGGGTCAGATACTTCGAACACGATGTTGTCGAGGTAGCCTTTCACCATGCCGGGTTTATTCCCGGGCGGCGGGAAATCGCGCGAGACTGCCGAATATGGCGCAAACAGATAATCGTTATCTGGGCCGTTGTAATTCGAATTCTGCTTCTTTTCCTGGAGAACACCCACCACGGTGTAGGGAATGCTTTTCACCGAGATGGTCGACCCTACAGCCGGCTGTCCGGGAAAGAGCTGCCGGCGCGCGGCATAGCCCAAAACGGTCACGCGCCGGCCATCGCGTTCATCCTCTTCGGTCAATAGCCTTCCTTCTCCCAGCAGCAGGGAGCGGAAATCCTGGTAAGTGGGCCACATCCCCACCACACCGCGGTTCGCCGAGTTGAACTGGCTGACTTCGGGAATCGTGCGCCGCAGTTCCGGGCTGACATTCTTCACGTAATAGCACTCATCCCGAATGAGACGGGCATCGTCGATGGTCAGCGTGATCTCGCGACCCGCGGCGAGTCCGCCGACCTGGGAGCTGGTGCGCCCGCCCCAGACGATCACCAGGTCTTTGCCCAGGGTTTTCATGTGCTCCTTCTGGTCCACCATGAAGCCCTTGCCCAGACCCACCAAGATGATCACCGACGCGATTCCCCAGATGATTCCGAACATCGTAAGGAAGCTCCGCATCTTGTGAGCCCGGAATGTGCCCAGCGTTTGGCGGAGGATTTCGAGGAGGTTCATGAAGCACCAAAAAAGGTCGCAGGTGGCAGGTCTCGGGGATGGCAGCGATGTTTGCGGCGAGTTCGCAGGGAACTGATCGGCCGAATTCTGATAGCTGAAACCTTCAACCGATGCCTGAGCCCGGCGCCCTGCGGCCTTGGACCTGACACCCTCCTTTACTGCAGAACGACCTGATCGCCTTCCTTCAGGCCGCTCAACAGCTCGGTCTTGGCGCCGTTGGAGATGCCAATATTCACCGCCACCTTGCGCTTGCCATCCTTAGCTTTGGGGTCTGGCACCTCGACGGAAGCTTTCTTCTGGTTGTCGTACATGATGGAGCCTTCCGGAATCTGCAGCACGTTCTTGTGCTCTTCCAGGATGATTTCGGCGTTAGCGGTCATCTCGGATTTCAGCTCGCCACCCGGGTTGCTGATGGAAACCCGGACTTCGAAGGTCGTAACATTGTCCTTCTCGACCCCCATGGGGGAGATCTTAGTGACCTTGCCGGTAAAGCTCTTGTCTTTGAACGACTCGACTTTGATCCGGGCGGGCTGCCCCAGGTAGACCTTGCCGATGTCGCTCTCGTCCACCTTGCCTTTGACGTAGACTTCGCTGGTGTCGCCCAGGTTCATGATCAGGGTCGCCGAGGAACCCAGCACCAGGATGGAGCTGACCGCATCGCCAATCTCGACATCGCGGGAGAGCACGACGCCATCGATCGGTGATTCGATGTCGGTATAGCTGAGCTGCTCTTCCAGTTGCTTGAGGTTGGCGCGATCCTGCGCGACCTGGGCCTCGGCCTGGGCCGTCTTGGCGCGCAAGACGACGACTTGCGCCTTGGCCACATTCTGCTTGTTCAGAGCCAACTCATAGGCTTTCTGGGCATCTTCCAGAGCCGAGGTGGACACCACACCTTCCTTGGCCATGCCGACGGCACGTTCATAGGCCCGCTTTAACAGGGGGACGTCCGGTCCTTCTGCATCCACCTTGGCGCGTTCAAAATCAGCTTCCGCACCCTTCATGCTGGCTTCAGCCGCCTGGAGCCCTGCCCGTGACTGTTCTACCTGGGCCTGAATCTCTTCCTTATCCAGTTGAGCCAGCAATTGGCGCTTCTTGACCTTGTCGCCGGCATCGACGAAAAGCTTCTTGACGATTCCGCTGGCCTTTGACTTGACCTCAACCTTAGTGATAGGCGTGACCTTGCCGGTGGCAACCACGCTCTTGGCTAAGTCGCCCTTTTCGACCTTGGCCAGCTTCGACGGATCGATCTTAGTGCTGCCGCTGGTTGCGGCGATCAGTCCGCCTGCGATCACGAGAACCAGAGCCACACCGACCGAGACATAAATGATTCGTTTGCGCCGCTTCTTCCTGCCATTGCCGTTGATATTGCCGTTCACAAACACCTCCTCGAGCAAAGTGTGGCCCTCCGGCACCCAATCCCTAGTACGAAGGTCTCTGGCGGATTGTTCCTGAGATTCATGGAGAACGTCCGAAGCAGGGCCGCGGGCTCAAAAACCAAGCCGGGTTCGGTGGTTAGACCGTCGAATCGAAAAAATGGTAGCGGGAATTGCCTGGAAGCAGTGTACGGGAAATTGTCCTACTCTGCCAGTCAGTTAGCTCCATCCGCTCCATCTGGCGAGTCACCAGCGAACCGGCCCGAAGGATGGCTTGGAACCCGTGAGCAGAGCCTTTGGAATGTTAAAATTAGACTTCCATGATAACTTTTGCGCTGCTGCGGGTGTTTCTCATCCTGCTCCTGGTTGCGGCCAACGCCTTTTTCGCGGCCGCCGAGTTTGCCCTGGTCAGCGTCCGCGACACCCGAATCCAGCAACTGATCGAAGCCCGCCGCATCGGCGCCCGCATTGTCCAGAGGCTGCACCAGAACCTGGACGAGGTCATCAATGGAGTCCAGCTGGGCATCACCGTCGCCAGCCTCAGCCTGGGCTGGATCGGCGAGCCTGCGCTGGCTCGGCTGTTCGAAGAATTCCTGGGCCGGGTCCCCCACGTCGCGGTGTATGCCCACACCATCGCCATCGTCGTAACCTTCCTCCTGATTACGTACTTGCACGTCATCCTGGGCGAGCTGGTACCCAAGTCCCTGGCCTTGCAACGAGCCGAGCGTGTCGCCCTGGCAGTAGCCGCGCCCATGGACGTCTTTCTGAAAATCACTCGTCCGTTCCTTTTTGTCATGCGCAAATCGGGCAGCTTTGCGCTGAAAATGTTCGGGTCCCGCGAGCTCCGCCGCAGCGGCCGGAGCGTGGTGCACTCGCCGGACGAGCTCAAGCTGATCGTGACCGCCAGCCGCCGTTTTGGCCAGATTCCGGAATTCCAGGAAGAAATGATCCACAATGCCCTGGAACTGGACAATACGACCGTTCGCGAGCTGATGGTGCCGCGCCCCGATATTTTCGCGCTGGGCGCCGACCTCACGCTGGAAGAAGCGCTGGCCCGGGTGGTGACCGGGCAACACTCGCGCGTTCCTGTCTATGACCCGCAGCGCGGCCCCGAACACATTGTCGGCGTGCTTTATGTCAAAGACCTGATGCGCTGGTTGCGGCTGCGCCTGGCGGTTGGCTTAAGCCAAGCCACGGCGGCACGAATTTCCACCATGCAGACCAGCCAGATCATGCGCAACGTGCTGGTCGTGCCGGAGACTAAAATCGTCACCGATCTGCTCTTCGAATTTAAGGAACGCAGACGCCACCTGGCCGTCGTGGTCGATGAATTCGGCTCGACGGCCGGTGTGATTACCATAGAGGACGTCCTGGTGCGACTGGTTGGCGAGATTCAGGACGAGTTCGAAGCGGCCGAAGCGGAGCCGGTTCTGATTGGTCAATCCTCCATGGTGCTGGAAGGCTCGACCAGCCTGCGCGATCTGGAAGCGGAATTCCAGTTGATCCTGCCACGCGATGCCGGCTTTGAGACTCTCGCCGGGTTTATCTTGTCCCGCATGCAAAAAATTCCACGCGTCGGCGAAGCTGTCGAATTCGAAGGCCGCCGTTTCACCGTACAGGAAATGGAAGGCCACCGCATCGCCAAAATAAAGATCGAAAACACTCCCAGCGCAGCTATGCAGCAGGCGGGAGATTAAGAGGTCGGCGTACTCTCGGGGTTTTGCAAAAACGGGAGCTCTGAAATGCAAGGTCTGATACGGCTGCGCGCGCTGCTTGATCAGGTTCCCGCCCGGCTGGAGCCGCTTCCAGCTGACCAGATCGAGCCCAAGCCTGCACCTTCGAAATGGTCTCCGAACCCGACTTGTCAAATTCGGGCTAAAAGAGGAGCTGGAACACCTGCCGGATTCCGCCGCCGCCCGTCAGCCGCGAACGGTTCGCACACCCTGGGAAGACGGTCCGGCGATGCCAGGGTATGACGGTGATCGTGGGGTGGAACTACAGGCTTACCAAAAGCGGGATTGGCGTGAACGAATTGAGTTTTGGCGAGCCCTCCACCGGCAACGGATGGCCGCTCGAGATGGGATGCCAGGTGCAGCCTGGCTAGGAACCTGCACGATCGCCGGTTCTGGTCCAGGCACGCTGCAGTTTGTCTTCTACGATTATCTTGGGCACAGGGTTCGTCATCTCGAGCACATCGGGATTCGAGGGGATGAGCTGGAACGGTCGGCGATGACCGCGGACCAGAGCGGTGGATTGAATACCAATCAACAACGGAGAGCCGAGAACTGAGAACTTGCTTCGCTATCTCTCCCAGCGCGTGCTGTACACCGTCCCGGTCGTTTGGCTGGTCGTGTCACTGGTGTTCCTGCTCATACATTTCGTGCCCGGCGATCCCATCCAGCAAATG
>Ga0209577_10000539_pt1 | contig 38339 bp, 36 predicted proteins | sample GraSoiAngelo_109_FD_185874 | JGI IMG/M metagenome (GOLD analysis project Ga0209577, IMG submission 185874) | Grasslands soil microbial communities from the Angelo Coastal Reserve, California, USA - 14_0903_12_20cm (SPAdes) (version 2) | ecosystem: Environmental > Terrestrial > Soil > Grasslands... | reverse complement strand
TGGCGGAAGCGTGTGCGAGTCGAACGCACCGGCGACGGGCAAACCCGCCGCCCGCCGGTTTTGAAGACCGGGAGGATCACCGGACCCCATGCGCTTCCATGCGCCGTAGTCAACCAAGTCAAGTTACCAGATTCCTGACACCACACAGGGATCGCCTTGCACGATCCAGCTGAGTTGGAAAGACCTCGCTGCCTGCGGCTCAAAAACCGATCTCAGTTCTCAATCCCCATCTGGGTCAGGATAAACGCGTAATCAAAGGCTGCCTCTTTCAGGCGGTCGTAGCGGCCCGAGGCGCCGCCATGTCCAGCGGGGTTCAGGTTCGTCTTAAGGATCAAAACGTTGTGATCGGTGCGGAGGGCGCGCATCTTGGCTACGTACTTCGCCGGCTCCCAGTACATCACCTGGCTGTCGTTGAACGATGTCTTCACCAGCATGTTGGGATAAGCCTTGGCTTCGATATTGTCGTAGGGCGAATAGGAAAACATGTAATCGAAGGCCGCCTTCTCCTTGGGATTGCCCCATTCTTCAAACTCGGGGATGGTCAGCGGCAGGGACTCGTCAAGCATGGTGTTGATGACATCCACGAAGGGCACTCCTACAAGAGCCGCGTGGAACAAGTCGGGCCGCATGTTGAGAACCGCACCCATGAGCAGACCTCCGGCACTCCTGCCTTCGATGACCAGCTTGTCTTTCGAGCCGTAGCCCTGTGCCAGCAGATATTCGGCGCAAGCAATGAAGTCTGTGAAAGTATTTTTCTTGTGCATCATGCGTCCATCATCGTGCCAGGCCTTGCCCATCTCGCCGCCGCCACGAATATGCGCCACCGCGGCCACCACGCCACGGTCCACCATGCTGAACAGGTTTGAGTTGAAACTGATGTCGATGGGATAGCCATAGGAACCGTATCCGTAGAGATACAGCGGCCCGGTTCCGTTCGACTTGGCGCCTTTCAGATGGACGACCGAAATCGGAATCTTGACGCCATCCGATGCTGGAGCATAAATCTGCTCCACCTGGTAGCGGGTGTGGTCGTATCCGCTTGGGACCTCCTTCTGTTTCAGTAGCGTCGAGGTTCCGCCTGCCATGTCGTATTCGAAGATGGACTGTGGCGTGATGAACGACTGGTAGTTGTAACGAAACTTCGTGGTGTCGTACTCGTGGTTGATGTACGGAAATACCAGATAAGCAGGCTCAGGAAATTCAATGCGCCGCGATTGTCCGCTGGCCAGGTCGGTGACCCGGATCTGGGGCAAGCCATTCTCACGCTCATATAGAACGTAGTGGTCTTTGAAGAAATCCGTGTCCTCAAGCATGACGGTGGGACGATGCGCAACCACCTCCTGCCAATTCTGACGGCGAGGATTGTTGACTGGCGCCTTCACCAGCCGGAAGTTCCGTCCCCTGTCGTTCACGCGAAGATAGAAAAAACCGCCGTTGTGGTCGGGATAATACTCAACGTCCTGCTGGCGGGGCTCCATGACCTTCCATTCGGCGGTGGCCTCGCCAGCGGGGATGTAGCGTGTTTCGGTGGTCGTGTGGCTGCCGGAAAGAAGAAGGAGGTACGCTTGGCTGCGCGTTTTTCCGACCTCGACATTGAACCTCGCATCTTTCTCTTCGTACACGAGAGGGTCCGGGGCGGTCGTGCCCACGACGTGCCGGTACAAGCGATACTGCCGCTTGGCCGCGTCTTCCACGGTATAGAATAAGGTCTTATTGTCGTTGGCCCAGGCCACCGAGCCGACCTTCTCGGCGTGATCAGGCAGGACTTGTCCGGTGCGCAAATCTTTCACGTGTAGTACATACTGGCGAAAGCCGGTAGGGTCGACGGAATAGGCGAGCAAGTTTCCGTCCTGGCTGACAGTGTAGGCAGCCACCGCCATGAATACTTGGCCCTTGGCCAATTCGTTGATGTCGAGCAGTACTTCTTCGGGCCCATCCAAGCTACCTTTTTTTCGGCAGCGAATCTGATACTGCTTTCCGGCCTCCGTGCGCGAGTAATAGAAGTAGCCACCTTCCTTATAGGGGACGTCAACATCGGTTTCCTTGATCCGGCTCAGCATCTCGTCATACAGCTTCTTTTGCAGGGACTCGGTCGGCTTCATCACCGCGGCAGTGTAAGCATTCTCCGTCTCCAGATATGCCTTCACCTCAGGGTTGGGCTTGTCGCGCAGCCAGTAGTAGTTGTCCACCAGCTTGCGGCCGTGGATCTCCGTCATGTTCGGAACTTTCTTGGCTACCGGCGCGGTCAAGCTGGAAGTGTTGTCGGCCGCGGCAGCACATAGGACGGAGACCAGGAACACAAGGCTAACCTGAACGACGCGCAGCATAGACTTCTTCATGCGAACGCTCCGGGACTTGAGTGGGAATTGCGCGGGCCAGTATAATCGATAGCGGAGAAAACGGGGCCCAACGCTTTGTCCAGCTGAGTTCGCGATGAGTAGATCAGCGGGGTATGCTCATTTCGTCGGTTGCTAAGCGACGCGATTGGGGCGATTCGACAATTTGCGGCGGATTTGCCGGAGTTTTTGTTTGGTTTGTGGGTGAAGCTCTGGCTTGAGCACAAGCGGGGGTTCCAGCGCTAACGCTATCGAATCGGCTCGCGTCAGGTAGGTGCTAATAGAGGCCACGACGAACCGTCCCTCGATTTGGAGCAGGTTGAGGCCGGCCAAGGTCATCCGCATCCAGGAGTCAATCACGATGCCCTTGTCGAGCACTCGATCAAGCACATCTATAAAGGTGGCGGTCGATGCTCGTTCCACAACCAGAACCATGGGTACTCCCTTGCTCCGCTAAGCTGACCGACAGACCGCCCCCCCTCCCAGTTTATGATGATGTTTCCCTGGTTCGTGTCCAGCCATGGCCTATCAAAACCTCGAGTCTGCACCCCTCCCGCTTCCCGGGCCTCTAGTGGGTCGAACTCGCAACGTTGGAGAACGCGGTATTGGCGTGCGAGCCGATAAGCTGGATTGCGCCAATGACGATAATGACAATCATTGCCAGCATCACGCCGTACTCGGCAATGTCTTGTGCCTCGTCCTCGAGCCAAGCTCGGCGAAGAAGTGGGGTCAATGTCCGCCTCCCATGGGTGCGCTATGAAAGGCTCTTCGCCCTCAGCAGCGTATCTATCTCTCTCTATATAGGTTGGGGTGACAAGTAGCCTAGTGGCGCTCAGGGCGAAGTGGCTAACAAGCACCGTGTGCATGAATCTGTGAAAAAGTGACAGTTATAAGTGCAAAGGGTCGGCCCTGAACCATCAGGCCCTGTGTGGTCCGGGGCCAACCTCCAGAATCTCCCACGCCCTCCCCCAAGGTGCGGGAAGACGTTTGCATCGTAACCCTGTTCAACTCTGAATCCATATGGTGGTTTCTGTACCCGTGTCAGGGAAATGCTGTATGTTCCTGAGTTCGCCGTTACTTACGTTTAGGCCGTGAGCGCGTGCTCGGGGGAGGTGCACCATTTCGGAGTCCGTGACTTGTCGTGTAAGGAATAAGGAAAAGCGAGTCAGCAAGAGTGTGCCCCCTCGATAAGCGACCGTATCCTAGACAGCGAACTCGCCATGAACCTTGAAGTGCATGCCGATGCCCATTCATCAGCCGCACGAGCGGCTGCAGGATTCATTGCATCTGATGCTCGCGCTGTAGTCTCTGAGCGCCATCGCTACGTCATGGCGATTAGCGGTGGCCGCACGCCCTGGCTCATGTTGCGCGCGCTGGCAAACGAAAATGTCCCTTGGAATCCTATTCATATTTTTCAAGTGGATGAGCGTGTCGCGCCCGCCGGACAGCAGGATCGGAATCTCACCCATTTACAGGAGAACTCTGCTGCAACATGCTCCTCTGCATCCTCACCAGATGCATGCAATGCCTGTTGAATCGAATGATCTGGGAGCAGCGGCAGCACAGTATGCGATGAAGCTCCGGGAGATTGCCGGCTCGCCGCCAGTCCTGGACTTAGTTCGTTTGGGTCTCGGGCCGGACGGCCAAACCGCCTCACTGGTTCCCGGAGATCCGGTTCTGGAAGTCGATGACTATGATATTTAGAGTGACCCACATTTATCATATCAGGGCCGGCGCCGGATGACTCTGACCTATCCCATTCTCAATAGATCCCGCCGCGTTTTGTGGGTAGTGACCGGCAATGACAAAGTGGAAATGCTTTCCCGCTTGCCGAAGGGGGACACCTCGATTCCAGTGGGGCGAATTAAGCGCGAGAGTGCCATCGTGTTTGCGGACCGCGCGGCGGCCGGAGATCGAAACGGAATGAAAACAGAGGTGGCGTAGCCGAAGGTGATTTTTGTGACCGACCTCCAGCCGCCTAGTAGCGGAATGTGAAAGCCCGGCATGGAAGCCGGGAATGTTAGAAGAAAAGACGACACCGACTGCACAATCAGCTACTCACCCGCAAGAAAACCCTGAGTGCAGACCGAGCGATTACACGAATTACCTGAGTCATTCAGGCTCCCTCCGAAAGCAAACGCTCTCCATCCAGCGGCATCTTAAGGAGGCGTTCGGGATGTTCGGTTTATCCCTAAAGTGAACAAACAGTTAAATGCAGGGATAGCGCAGCGCGATAGCGAGTGACTCTGGTTCACGTTTTGTTGCCCTCCCCGCGGTGCTTCCACGGAAAGACGCTCCAAGTGGTCGCTCCCGAACCCCAGCGGGGGACAAAGCCTTAGTTTCCTGATCTGAGCTCTCAGTGTGGCTCAGGATGGCGGAGCCGTTTCCCAAACCCGGGCTAGGCAAGATGACAGAGACTGCTGATGGATGCCTCGTTACCTCAAGCGACCTGCGTTGGTACGTTGTTTACACCTGTGCGCGCCATGAGCGGACAGTCAGCGAGGGCCTGGAGAGAAGGTCGGTGGAGAGCTACCTTCCTACGTATGGCGAGCTTCATCGCTGGAGCGACCGAAGGGTAAGAGTTGAGTTGCCCCTTTTCCCGGGTTACGTTTTCGTGCGAATTCCTCTCCGCGAAAAGAGCCTGGTATTGAGCACGCCCGGCGTCGTTCGATTTGTCAGCCTGGGCGGACATCCTTATCCCCTGCTGGACGAAGAAATGCACGCATTGAAAAATGCCCTCCAGTGTCGGCCAGCTCGCCCCTTTCCATATCTTTCGGAAGGCAAGAGAGTGCGAGTGAAGAACGGACCGCTGAAGGGTTTGGAAGGCGTAATTCTAAGACGGAAGGGTTTGTACCGCATGGTTCTCTCAATTGACTGCATCGCAAAATCAGTCGCCGTTGACCTCGAGGCGGCTGATTTGGACCTGCTACCGAGTAGTACTTCTAAATAAGCTGCTCAAAACTCCGGGAAAAGAGAAAATAAGGTGTTGCATCGAATGTCGCCCACCGCTTTGTCAGACATTTATTCCTGCGCTTACATGGAACGCATCCGTAGCTTGCTGAAGTCGCCCTACGTGATCCTCGTCTACCACGCTGCGTTAATTGCGATCGGCTATTTAGGGAGCTTCCTTCTTCGGTTCGACTTCGCTCCTGAACGCCAGTATGTGCTGATGTTCGCGCATACCGTTCTCGTGGTAATCATTTTGAAACTTCTGATTTTTCACTGGTACAGGCTGACGCAGGGGTGGTGGCGCTATGCCACCATCACCGACTTGCTCGATTTGAGCAAGGCATCGCTGATCAGCGCGTTTGGGCTGTATCTTCTGATCCACTTCGTGCTTCGCACCGACGGTTTTCCGCGCTCGGTTCTGGCGATTGACCTGGTTTTGACGATCCTTGTGTCTGGCGGCGCCCGGTTTGCTGTACGCGCTTACCTGGAACTCGTCGTCGCTCCGGAACACGGTCGCAAGAAGAAGAGGACCCTTATCGTAGGGGCCGGGGTGGAAGGTAGCGCTCTGGTACGCGAACTCCGGCGTTCGCCCAACATCGATTATCGCCCGGTTGCCCTGGTCGATGACAATCGCACAAAAACCGGGCTGAAGATTTACGGCGTGCCGGTACTGGGCACGACGGATCGGCTAAACGAGATCATTCTCAAGCATTCGATTGAGTGCGTCCTCATAGCGCTCTCTTCCATGGGCGAATACCAGGTGGAACAACTGATAGAGCAATGCCAGAAAAGCAAAGTTGATTTCCGAATTTTGCCAACGCTGCAGGAACGGCTCAACCAGCCAGTCTCAATGAGCCAGGTGCGCAATGTTCAGGTGGAAGATCTACTGGGGCGCAAACCGGTGCGGCTTGATCTCGAGAAAATTAGTCAAAGGATCAAAGGAAGAGTGGTGCTGATTACCGGCGCCGGCGGGTCCATCGGATCGGAACTAGCTTGTCAACTGGCCGCGTTCAGTCCTGAAAAACTAGTTCTCTTGGATCGCGCCGAGAACAACTTGTTCAAGATATCGATGCGGTTGGCCAGCGGGTTCCCGCAGGTTGCCTTCGTCCCAGTCATCGGCGACATACTGGATGTCCGCCTTTTGCGCAACACTTTTGCTCAATACCGGCCAACTACTGTCTTTCATGCTGCCGCCTATAAGCACGTGCCGATGATGGAGAAAAACTGTTTTCAAGCGGTCACCAATAACATTTTCGGAACCTATAACGTCGCCATGGTGGCCAGACAGTATCTCACCGAACATTTTGTGCTGATCTCCACCGACAAAGCGGTCAAGCCAACCAATGTCATGGGAGCGACGAAAAGAGTCGCGGAGCTGGTCATCCTGGGCCTGCAGCATGAAGATACGCGATTCAACGCAGTACGTTTTGGCAATGTCCTAGGCAGCGACGGCAGCGTGCTTCCAATTTTCCAACAACAGGTTGCGGCCCGAATGCCGGTGACCGTAACGCACCCCGACGCTACGCGCTACTTCATGACCATCCCCGAGGCCGTCCAGCTGGTCTTACAGGCATCCACGATGGGGAAAGGTGGCGAAGTTTTTGTCCTGGATATGGGCCAGCCGGTCCGGGTTCTGAATCTGGCGAAAAAGGTCATCAGGCTCTCTGGACTCGAGCCAGACAAGGATATTCCCATCATCTTTACCGGCCTGCGTCCGGGAGAGAAACTGTCGGAGGAGCTCTGGTTGGAAACCGAAGGACTTCGGCCAACCACGCACGCCAGCATTCACGTGTTGGATGGTGGGCAAGCCGATTTTCATCAATTGCGACGCTGGCTTGACGAACTCTCCGAGTTGGTCAATTCAAACAACGTCCATGGAATCATCCAGATGCTCAAGACAATTATTCCTGAATACGTTCCCAGCGAAGAACTTTTATACACCAGCCAAATTGACCGGCACGATATGGCCAGTACATACATCTTGGAAAGAGCGCGGCTGGAACAGGTGAGCTAGGAACGCAAGTTATGAGCAACCGAGATCCGTTGTCATGTCAGTTGTCAGATGTTTAACCAAGGAAAACCGAGATATGAAATCCGAGCTAGGAATTCCGAAGCGCCAAGAATTGGTATCCAATGGCATCCAATAAGATCGACTTCCCACTAGGTGTAAGTCATGCCCACCCGGCGGCTGCACGCGGTGCGATCCTGTCAGCTACGCCGAACTGGTTGCAGGCCGTAGCCATTATTCGAAAACACTGGCGAGTGTCCCGAGCTTTCGCTGCCGTAGTGTTACTCACAGTCATTACCGGCACTCTTCTCATGAAACCGGTTTATGAGCCCACGGCGCGACTGGAGATAGACCCTCCGGGAGCCGAGTTTTTCACCACGGAGAATACTGCCTCTGACAGTGGGAATCAGGAGTACCTGGATACGGAGGCAAAGAACCTGGAGAGCGATGAACTGGCACTATCCGTGATCAAGGCGCTTCACCTTGATAAGAAGGCAGGCCTGCCGTCCCAAGCGGCGGCGCAGGAAGATCAAACCCATATTGATGGCAATACCACAAGCGGCCTAACAGCGGAAGAGAACGCTGCGCTGCGCGCGTTTCACAAATCGTTTAAGGTCAGGCGTGACAGTACCAGCCGGATTATCACGGTGAGCTTCGCCAGTCATGATCCCAGGCTATCAGCAACGGTCGTCAACACCGCATTGCAGATGTTCGTCGACTCGACCTACCAGCACCGGCATGACTCTATCGTTAAATCGTCGGCATGGCTCGGCACACAACTTGAAGATATACGCAAGAAACTTGACGAGTCCAACCGGGCTCTAGCCGCCTTTCAACAAAAGACCGGGATTACAGATATTGACGAAAGTAAGAGTACGTTTTCGGAAAGGATGGCCGAGTTGAGCCGTCAGCAGAGTCAGGCCGAGGCTGATCGAGTCCAGTTGCGAGCCGAGCTGAGTAACGTACACGGCAAACACCTCGATGCTCTGACGGAAGTTCATACTAATCCGGTCATACAGGATCTGGAGAAGAAACTGGCTGAAGCCAAGGCAGAACTCAAAAAGACAAAGGTGATCTATGGCGAGAGCCATCCCAATGTAAAGAAGTTGCGCAGCGAGGCTGACGAGCTTCAGGCCCAGTTGAACGACCAACGCGCGTCTATTCTGCTGATGTTGAAGTCCAATTACAACGCGGCCGGATCCCGCGAGCAAGCGCTCAACGCGGAGATGAAAGCAGCCAGGAACAAGCTGAACCAGATGGCGCAGTACAGCCAGCTCAAGAAAGAAGTGCAGACCAACGCGGGGCTCTATAACGATCTCTATAAAAAAGTGAAAGAGTCGGCGATCGCTGCCGGCGCGAAGTTAAGTGATATGCAGATTGTGGATCATGCCCGCGTGCTGGATCGTCCTACGCGTCCCAACATCCCATTGAATTTAGCGCTCGGTTTGTTGACGGCCTCGGCCGGGGGTATCATGCTCGCGTTTGTCTGCGAGGCATTTGATCGAAGACTCTACACCGTTCAAGACGTGCAGAAACTGGTGGGAAGCTCTGCCGTTTCTCTTGTCCCAGCACTGGGCGCCGGCGTGCATGGACCCGAGCGCAAGTTTCTGGGCATGTTGCAATCCGCGAAGGTGCCGGACAAATTCCTGCAGAAGCGGCCGCGGTCCCCCGAATCGGAAGCGCTGCGCGCGCTGCACACCGCGATCATGCTTTCGCGGCGAGAGGACGACGTCCAAATCGTAGCGATAGCATCTTCGTTTGCCCGGGAGGGGAAAACTACTGTCGCAGTGAACCTGGCGATTGCCCTCGCGCAGTATGGGCCAACCTGCCTGATCGATGCCGATTTGCGACGGCCGCAGGTTGCTAAGGCGTTTCAAGTGCCTCGCGAACCTGGATTGGGCGAACTTCTCAGCAACCATGTGCCTTTGGAGGAAGCGCTTCATCCCGTTTCGGACATAGAGAATCTCAAGGTGCTGCCGGCAGGAGCTGAGGTGCAAGACACGGCAGCCGCGATTTGTTCTGACCGAATGCGGGACGTTTTGCGGGAACTGCGGGGCCATTTTCACTTTGTTGTCATGGATTGCCCACCCATTTTGCCCTATGCCGATGGCCGCGTACTCTCGACCCTGGCTGATGGGATTATTTTCGTATGCCGCTCGGGAGTCACTACCAGCGAAGCTCTGCTACATAGTCAGGATATTCTGAAAAAACTCGAGGCTGCTCCGGTTTTGGAGGTGGTCCTCAACGGAGCCTCACTCGACGCGAAGGGATATAACTACGCTTACGAGTAATCAGCACACGTGATGCAGACAGCCAAAACTCGAACCCCGATGCGAGTTGTGAGTCCCGGGCTGGGAACCACAGAAGCCGATAAGTCAGTGCATTGTGCAATCAGTCCATGGTGCAGGTCATCCATCAAGCGGGCATTTGATGTGGTTCTCGCGTCCCTGATGGCGTTGCTGGTACTGCCTCTCATCCCGCTGATTGCCATTGCTGTGAAACTCAGCTCTCCAGGGCCGGTTTTTTTCCGGCAACGCCGGGTCGGCCTAGACGGCCGGGAATTCGAGGTCTTGAAATTCCGCACCATGATCCAGAACTCGCGCGGCGGGCTCGGCATCACGTCGAGCGTCGATCGCAGAATTACCCGCGCAGGACAGTTCCTGCGAAAATCAAAGCTAGACGAGTTACCTCAGCTTTTCTGTGTGCTCTCCGGTCAGATGAGTCTGGTGGGCCCCCGGCCGGACTTGCCGCAGTACTTTGCTTCACTGGATAAGAAGTATCACGAGGTTCTTCGTTTGCGCCCCGGCCTCACGGGGAGAGCCTCGGTTCGGTTCCGCAACGAAGAGGAAATACTCTCCCGAGTGCCGCCTGACGAACTGGAATCGTTCTACGTCTCGACCATCTTCCCACGGAAAATTCAGCTGGAAATGGAATACGCTGAGACCGCAAACTTGTGGCAGGACCTAGTCATCCTGTTCCAAACGTTCTTCAAGTTGTTCTCAACCGAAACCGAAAGATTTGAGCAGCTCCAGCAGGACCAGCCCTCACCGGAAGCCGGTTCCATCGTCTAAGGGCAGAGCTGGTAATCGCCGGTTGTGACGCTTATCTACCATACCTTTTAGACTGTCAGTGCATATTAGCGCCTATCGAGCCTGGAATCGAGAAAGCACTTACAAGCCGCTGCTCCTGTTGATAGCAGCGGCAGTAGGCGCGTTAGTCGTTCGCCAAAGTTGGGTTTACATGGGGGCGCTTTTTGGACTATGCCTGGTGATCGTCTGGCCTGTTCTTGCGAGTCTGGGTGTTTTCGCTCTGCTGGTTCCCTTCGATTCCATTCTAGTGCTTGGCCACAGCGACGGTGGGACCACTTTGACGTTCGTGGTGGGCGGCCTGGCAATTGCTGTCCTGCTGGCAACTGGCATCGGATTTCAGCGCTTTGTGATGCCACCTAAGGCGGCTCTCTGGTGGACGCTGTTCGTCTTCTGGGCGTCGGCCTCGGCGCTCTGGGCTTACGATCAATCCCCCGTGGTTCAGCGGCTTCCCACGATGTTCAGCTTGTTCATTTTGTACATCGTTGCCAGCTCCTACCGTCTGCAGGGAACCGAGTTCTCGGGGCTGGTGACGATGACGATCCTCGGGGGATTCCTGGCCGCGCTGGTTGCTTTCCACCAGTTTTATCAGGGCCCCGTCGTTCAGGATACAAGAGGGTCCCTGATCGTCGGGAATCGAGAAACCGATCCCAATATTTTCGCGGCGAGTTTGTTACTTCCGCTATCGCTGGCGGTAGGAGAATTTCTGGCTGCCCGGGCCTTGTTTCGCAGGATGTTAATGCTGCTCGCCGCGGGCGCCATTGCGCTCGGCGTATTCGTAACGATGTCCCGAGGCGCTCTTCTTGCCCTGACGACTATGGTGATCGTTTATCTTGTGAAATTCCGAATGAACTGGCGTGTCTTTGTGCCGGTCGTCGTCTTGGGTGTCGCGTTGCTGTTTTCGCCGAAGCTCCTGCTCCAGCGGGTGGAGAAGACGGAAGCTACAGGTGGCGCCGGGCGAGTCTACATCTGGCAAGCGGGAATAGCTGCCTTCAAGGACCACGCCTTGGTGGGTGCCGGACTAGACAATTTCCCTCTGATTTACGACGAGTATGCGGGCGCAGCGCGAAAGTTCGTTGGCCTCCACCGCGATCCTCACAACATATACCTTCAGACGGGAGTCGAGCTTGGCGTCATCGGCCTGACCCTGCTGATTCTCGCGATTACATGGCAGCTTCGCCTACCGAATCTGTCGGGAATCGAAAGTAAGAGAAGTCCAACGGAACTTCACGTGACAGCGTGCCAAGCGGCGGCGTGGGGAATGTTGACCGCGAGTTTCTTCCTGGGAATGCTATGGTTCAAAGCCTTCTGGCTGGTGTGGATCATGCTTACACTGGCTTGTCGGGAGAGCATGGCGGATTCGGCAACTTCTACCTTACAAATAGCTTCGCGACATTCGATCGCGGAACAGTCTCAGGCTCGTCCTGTCGAATTTCCGTAACTAATCAGGCACCAGCAAACGCCGATCACCTCGAGAATTTTGATTCCATCAGTCGATAAGCCTAATGATTGACCAGTCCACTGCCAGTGCGCGGGTTGAGGTCCCCAAGCTGCGAAAGCTGACCGCGTCAGCTGCGGGAAAGTTCATTTCGGTTTGCCACATTGTACCGGCAGACATGTGGGCCGGCGCCGAAGCGCAAATCGCTATCCTGCTGGGAGGTCTCTCGCGGCAGTCGAACTTATCGATTTGTGCGATTGCGCTGGGAGACGGCCGCGTAGTTACTGAATTGCAAGACTGCGGGATTGAAACCAAGGTGATCCACCAGCCACATAGACGTTTTTGGGGTTGTTTTCGAGAGGCTGCTGAGTTCCTCTGGAACAGGAAAATACAGATTCTACACTCACACAAGAGTAAGGATAATGTGCTTGCCCTCTTGCTGGCCAAGTGCCTTCGCATCCCTCATAACGTACGGACAGTGCACGGACTTCCAGAGCCGGCAACCCTTAAAGACCGGCTGGTCTACGCGGCCGATCGAAGAACTGCTCCTCTGGCAAGTCGCCTGATAAGTGTAAGTTCAGACCTGCGCTCATCTCTCACTCAATACATACCCTCATCGAAGATCGATGTTATCCGCAACACGGTTGATCTACGACAAGTGAAATCAAGCCTAAGGAAGGCCGACGCGAAGCGTCGCCTCGGCATTTCCCCGGATGCTTTTGTGATCGGGACGGCAGCCCGTCTAGTGCCCGTGAAGCGACTGGACATTTTTCTTGCGGTTGCAGAGCTCATCTCGAAACAAGTGTCCAACCTTGCTGTCGTGATTGCCGGCGAGGGCGGAGAACGGGATCGTCTGCAGGCGCAAGTCTCTCGTACGAGCCTTGAACAGCAGGCTCACTTTCTCGGTCATCGGGATGATATCTACGACATCTTACGAGCCATGGACCTTCTATTGATCACTTCAGACCATGAGGGACTGCCTACCGTGCTGTTAGAAGCCATGGCGCTGGGAATCCCAGTTGTAAGCCGCAGCGTAGGAGGGATTCCTGAAGTTATCGACGATGGCGTGAATGGGATCCTGGTCGAATCTAACAGTCCGGATGATATAGCAGAAGCATCGCTTCGCATTTTGAGTGATGCCAGCTTGCACGCAGACCTTGCGCTGGCTGGCTGGCAGACAGTAATTAAAGGCTATTCAGCCGGGGCCAGTGCTGTGGAAATGACCCGGATTTATCAATCGCTCAGCCAAGAATAAATACCGCACAATGTCATCCTTATCGATTTTTAACGCACCAGCCACTCTCCCCGCATCGTTCGGGAAACCGATGCCAGACCCCTTACGCTCTGAGCTGTCTGTCATGGTAGTCGATCCTTCTTGCTACAGCCTGCCGTACGACTGTTCCCTGTGTGAAGCGCTTACACAATCCTGTGGGTGCCGGGTGACTTTGGCGCGCAGCGAATATATGAGTTCGACATGGAACTGGCCCGGGAGTTTTTGTGAATGGAAGCACTTTTACTCCCTATCTCATCAATATGCGCGCCGCTTCGGCGGTAAGTGGTGGTGGAGACACGCAAAGGGAGTAGAACACGTATTCAACATGGCGCAATTCGTCAAGCGATTGCGGTGCCAGCCGCCGGATATCGTGCACTTCCAGTGGCTTCCGATACCCGCGTTAGACAGTCTGCAGGTTCGCAAGATCAAGGATTTTGCGCCAGCGGTGTTAACTCTGCACAATACGGGGACGCTCGCCCATGGTTCGGTGTCGCGGTGGCAGAGGTCGGGGTTTCGCCGCGTGTTCGACGATTTCAGCGCCGTGATCGTGCATTCCCAGTTCAGCAAACGGCGGCTGCTTGAGAAGAAGTGGGTTTCGGAAGATCGCATCCATGTCATTCCGCACGGCCCCCTGCAGTACTACAACCCCGAAGACAGATGCTATCCGCAAAAAACAGCCCAAGAGCAGACGCTCTTATTCTTCGGTCGCATAGAAGCCTACAAGGGGCTCGAGGTTCTCATCCGGGCATTTGCGCAGCTTCCCAGAGATCTGCTTAACAACACGCGACTGGTGATCGCCGGGGCCGCTGGATTTGCTCTTGCGCCCCTTCGCAAGCTCTCAAAACGGTTGCAGGTTGAGGGGCGGATTAGTTGGGACGTGCGTTTTATCCGGGAGCAGGAAATCCCCGCACTCTTTCGTGCCGCTTCAGTTGTCGTTTTGCCGTACCTGGACATCGATCAGAGCGGAGTACTGATGACGGCAATCGCCTTCGATAAGGCGGTCGTAGCAAGCCGAGTTGGCGGCATCGCAGAGACTATCCAAGATCGCGTGCATGGTTTGTTGACAGAGCCCGGGAATGTGGAGTCTCTGGCGAAGGCCCTCGAGTCGGTACTCACAAACACTGAGCTTAGACATTCGATGGAAAACTCGGTGCGCCAACTCAGAACCCGCGAACTGTCGTGGGAATCCGTGGCCCAGAAAACCTTTGCGGTATACCAGCAAGTCTGTGGCTAACGAGTAAGCGTTGCCGAGGTGCCATTGGGAGGGATGATGAGCAATACGTATATACCTTTCCATCAGCCGTCAATTGGCGAAGAAGAGATTGAGGCGGTAAAGCAGGTTCTTGCCTCGAAGTGGCTGACGACAGGGCCGGTCACACACGAATTCGAAGCTGAATTCGCTGCTTATATCGGGTGCACGCATGCGATTGCAGTGAGCTCTGCGACTGCTGCTCTGCAGCTCGCAATGGATGCCATTGGGCTCCGGCCAGGCGATGAAGTGCTTCTTCCAACCTACACGTTTACCGCTACAGCGGAGGTCGTGACTTACTTCGGCGCCGTCCCCGTGCTGGTCGACAGCACACCCGAGGGCTTCAACATGGATCCTGCGGACGCCGCCGGGCGTATCACCGAGCGCAGCCGCGCGATTGTTCCCGTTCACATTGCAGGTGAACCTTGCAATTTAGAGGCGATCCATGCGTTAGCCAAAGCGCCGGGGCTCCACGTTGTCGAGGATGCAGCACATTCCCTGCCGGCCGTGTACCGCGGGCGACGAATCGGTACGATCTCCGAGCTGACCGCCTTCAGCTTTTACGCGACCAAGACGATCACTACGGGCGAGGGGGGCATGTTGACTACCAACAATGATGACTATGCCCGTCGTGCCCGGATGATGCGCCTGCACGGCATTTCAGGCGACGCGTGGAAACGCTATTCCAAACACGGATCGTGGTTCTATGAAGTTCAAGAGGCCGGCTACAAACTGAATCTCACCGATCTGCAAAGTGCTCTTGGCCGCGCACAACTGAAGAAGGCGGACGAGTTCTGCCAGCGCCGTCGCGAAATTGCAGAGCGCTATTTACAGGCATTTGGTGAGCTGGAAGAATTGCAGTGTCCTCCAATCGCAGAACCCGACGGGGAGCACTCTTGGCACTTATTTATCCTGCGAATTCGTCCAGAGCTTCTTGCCCTGGAGCGGGGAGAATTTATCAGCCAGCTTGGAAAATTGGGGATTGGTACCAGTGTTCACTTTATTCCCCTGCATCTCCATCCTTTTTACAAGCGTACCTGCGGACATCGACAATATGACTTCCCCCACGCGGAAGACGCGTTTAGGCGCTGCATTTCTCTGCCCATCTTTCCGGATATGAGCGAATCCGATGTCCAACGCGTAATCAATGCGGTGGAGCATGTAGTAACTCAGAACCGCAAGGTTGTGCTGCCAGTTGCGAGCTAGTTACGGATTACTCCAAAAGAAAATCTGCCAGCAAGGTGGCTCTAATGGATCCGGAACGTTGTCTGGTCTCAATTGTTATACCGATGCGTAACGAAGAGCGGTACATCCGTGCCTGCCTGAACAGCATACTGGCCAACGACGTACCCCATCACCGCTACGAAATCCTGGTCGTCGATGGGGATTCCACCGACCGCTCGCGCGAAGTCGTCGCGCAGATGCAGAACGAATATCCGCAAATCCAGCTGCTTAGGAACAAGGCAGGGACGGTTCCTCCAGCCATGAACATCGGCATACGGGCTGCTCGCGGGAAGTACATCCTACGCATGGATGCCCATTCGGAATATCCGAGTGATTACATAGGAAATTGCATAGAAGAACTGGAACGCACCGGCGCCGAGAACGTTGGGGGCAGGCTCATCACAAAGCCAGGAGCGGACTCTTTTGTGGCGAAGGCGATTGCGTATCTCACTCAAAATTCAATTGCAGTTGGCAATTCCAAGTACCGGACGGGGGGTGCGGGCCGATACGTGGATACCGTTCCCTTTGGCGCATTTCGAAGAGAAGTCTTCGATCGAGTGGGATTATTTCGCGAAGATCTAACGCGGCACCAGGATTTCGAATTCAATGCGCGACTTCGCCATGCCGGAGGAAAAATCTTTCTGTCGCCGCGCATCTATCTCACCTATTACAACGTGCCGAACTTTGCCAAATTCGTGCGACAGGCGTATCTGAATGGAATCTGGTGTGCACGTGCCTGGACGCGCTATCCGGTCTGCTTTTGCTGGCGCCACGCGGCGCCCCTGGTTTTCGCGGCTGGACTTCTGGGTGCACTCGCACTGGGTGCAATGGCGAAACTATTCTTATGGCTTGCGCTATTCGGGCTGGTAGTCTATGTGGCCGCTGCGTCGGCGGCAGGGGTTCAGATAGCCAGTAAGAACGGCTTGCGATACTTGTTCATAACTCCGCCATTAATGTTCAGTTACCACCTGGTGTATGGGGCCAGCACTATCGCCGGCTTCTTCGGGGTCGCCGTCGAAAGACTTTCACTCCTGAAAGGTCGAGCTAGCGAATCAGTATCCGGAAGTCAGACGGACTCTGCTTAGATTCTTACAATTGAAATGGAAGATAGCCCTGTGGCAATTGGAGAAGCTCTCAAACCGGTAAGCGACCCCGCTCCCACGACTCCATCGCGTGTGCCCGAAGATCACCTGCACACGATGGCGAAGGCCTTCGCCTGGAGCGGTACGGGCATGTGGTCCACCCAGCTTTTTACCTGGCTGGCCACATTCACCGTTGCCCGCCTGCTGGCACCGTCGGATTACGGCCTGATCGGGATAGCCCAGATTTTTGTGGGACTGGTGATGGAGGTAAACGACCATGGGCTCGGATTGACAGTGGTCAATCTGCAGGATTTGACCGAGCGCCAGATCGGTCAACTCAACACGCTATCAGTCTTGTTTGGCGCCACGGCGTTCTGCCTGTCGTGCCTGGTCGCCCGTCCGCTCGGCGTGTTTTTCCGGATGCCGCATTTGCCGCTGCTGATTATCGCCCTGAGCGTAACCTTCTTGATCAGGGCGATGAAGACCATTCCTGCGGCGCTTCTGCAACGGAATATACAATTCAGGGCGTTGGCGGGAATTGAGGCTGCCTCCTATTTCACCTATGCAGCTAGTACGCTGCTAACAGCTTTTCTCGGGTTTGGCTACTGGAGCCTTGTCACTGGACTCGTGGCGCTGTCTTTATGTTCGGCGACGATGACTTTGCGCCAACGTCGTCACTGTTTTGCGTGGCCTGACATGCGCTCGCTCCGTTATCCGCTAAAGTTCACCGGGCATATGCTGGTGAGCGGACTTTCCTGGTATGTGTATGCGAATTCGGACCTCCTGGTGGCTGGGCGCGTACTGGGACAATCGGCGGTAGGCACATACACGTTTGCTGTGACCCTGGCCAGTGCGCCGGCAGACAAGATCACGGGCTTGATTCAGCGGGTTGTGCCTTCGTTCTTTGCGGCCGCCCATGAAGAGAAACCGATCCTGCGTTCCTATTTACTGACCCTGTCGGAGATCGTATTCGTATTTCTCTTGCCGGCGACCCTGGGGCTGGCGATTGTTGCCGACCAGTTCATTACGGTTGCCCTCGGGCCAAAGTGGCTTTCGGCAGTTACTCCGCTCCGCATTTTGCTCATGTACGCCACCGCCAAGGCGCTGACTAACACCCTCTCGCCCATGCTGAATGCGAAACGGCAGTCGCATTACACAATGTGGACCAACGTGGCGGCTGCGGTCTATTTTCCGATTGGATTTTTCATCGGCGCCCGTTGGGGAACTGCGGGAATCGCTGCCACCTGGGTTGCGCTCTACCCGTTTCTGGCGGTTCCGCTTTTCTGGCGCACATTCAGGGAAATTGAGTTGCACTGGACCGAATATGCGCGGGCGCTCTGGCCTGCGTTCAGCTGCTGCATTCTCATGGCATTGGCCGTCATCCTGCTTGGCATGAGCTTGCCCGCAGCGTGGCCGCAGCCTGCACGGCTGGTTCTCGAGATCGCAGTCGGAGCGGCCACGTATTCGTCATGCATGCTGGTGCTTCATCGTAGAGAGCTACGCAGGCTATATCGAATTATTCGTCCCGGAGAGCCTGTATGCGCGTGAAACGTCAGCGCGCTTGCCGGGATCAAAATTTTCAAGGCGCGTCCACCCGCAGATTCCTTTACTGATGCTGATGCGTTCCGGAATTGTTCTAGTCCTCTGCGTAGCCGCGGTGGTCGTATTCACTACTTCCAGACGGACGGCCAAACATGTTGATGCGCCAAAATCCGTTCCCGTTCGTGAGCCCGGGCAGGAGCACGCTCCCGTTCGGCGTATTGACCGCTATGTTTCTCCCGAAGGCAATGACGGTGCCGATGGGTCCAAGGCGCATCCCTGGAGAACGCTTCAGAAAGCGGCTGACCTGGTCGGACCGGGCGTTACGGTGCATGTTGCCCCGGGAGTGTATGTCAGCGACGAAGATCTGAAGACCACGGTCAGTGGCACGCGCACAGCCATGATTCGCTATGTGTCCGACGTTAATGGCCAAGCACTCCTCCGCTGCACAAAAAGCGGGAACTCAGCCGTGTGGTGGAACCAGGGCGACTACGTGGAGATCGAGGGCTTTGACATCTCAGGAAGTGGCGCTTTGGGGATTTACAACCAGGGCTCTCACACTCGACTAATTAGCAACACGATTCATGACATTCCTGCGCCGGGCTGCCCGCACGACGGGGGAGCCGGAATCGATAACGGGAATTATGCCGGTTCCGACGACGATGTTATAGGCAACACCGTCTACGACATTGGAGATTGGCAGGTAGCGTGTCCGCGCGTTCACGGCATCTATCACTCCAACCGGGGAGGGCACATCGAGAACAACGTCGTGTTTCGAAATCAGGGTTGGGGCGTTCACCTGTGGCATGCAGCCAGCAACGTGACCATAAGCGGCAATCGGGTGGCGGATAACGGATATGGCGGCATACTGATCGGCTCTGTGGCCTCCGACTTCCCGGCCGGAGCGGGGGCTAACGATCAGACGATAGTGTCCGACAACCTGGTCGTCCACAACGGCATTGCATCCGGCGCAGCCGGATACGGAATCGAAGAATACGGAGACGTGGGCACAGACAATCGCTACGAAAACAACATAGTCCGCATGAACCGACCCGGCGATTGGAATCTCAAAGAGACAGATCTCGCCGCCCGCATTTTGAAAATGGTTGGCGTACGCTCCGACCGGGAACAATGACTTTTGCGGATATGCCAGCCTAGGTCTACTTGTAACAACTTCTAACATGGACTTGCGTCCGCTCACATAAGGTTGCAAGCATGCAGTCAATTATACCCAGAGACGTTCTGCAGCGTCTAGAACGGACGGTGTGTGTAGTCGACGCGAGCCGGTCCCCGCAACTAGATCCTGCGCATCAGGCTAGTAGGCGGCTGCGAGTGGGCGTACTTGTGAGTGTGGGCAAGCTTCCCGCGTGGATGCTCACCGTGCTTGAGCGCATAAACGAGTCTCCCTCGCTTGAACTTGTCTTGATCAGAGTTGAAAGCGAGCGGGCCCGACAGACATCGGCGAGTTGGCGTTACTTTATTCTTAATGTTTGGAAGAGGTTCGATTCCATCAGCTTTGCAAAGGAGAATACTGCGCTCAGGTTGGCCGATACCCCACACGAACTAAATCACGTGAACACCTTGCATATTGCGCCGGGATTACTGAGCGACACCGACCTGGAACGGCTCAAGGCCGCCCAACTCGACGTCATCCTAAGCCTGGATCAGGATGATCTCATTCCTCGACTCCTGGATACGGCTGAGCATGGCGTTTGGTCATTGTGTGATGGACACGAGAATGCGACGGCAGAGAACGCGTTGTGGGACATAGTGGAGAGACGGGATGTTTCTCCTGCCGCCATCGTGCGGCACACTCGAACCGGCAGCGAAGTTGTCTATCATTCAGTTTTTGCTTGCGACCCCAGATCCCTGGCGCGGCATCGCAACCGAGTCTGTTCGCGCTGGCCAACATTCGTCCACCAGGCATTACTCAACTATTCCTCGGCAACTCCTAAGCAAGTTCGTGGCGTCAAGTCCGTCGCTCCCGAGATGGCGGTGCAACGCGGCCTGCCCGGGAATCTCCAGATGCTGACCTTCCTGGTCTGCCAGTTTGGAGACGGCTTGCTGCGAAAGATCCGGAGAAGCGTGTTTCAAGAACAGTGGTTAATCGGTATTCGGCACAGACGCACGGGCAACGACGCTTTCCGACTGGGTGCATTCAATCTTATCAGTGCTCCTCCGGGGCACTTCTACGCGGATCCCTTCGTTTTCGAGACTGAGGGTGAACAATATCTCTTCTTTGAAGACTACGTGCGGGGCCAAAGTAAGGGCGTCATCGCGTGCATTCAGATCGATGACTCGGGATTCGTGGGAGAACCGAAAGTAGTTCTCGAAACGGACTACCACTTGTCTAATCCCACAATTTTCCGATGGGAAGGGCAGAGCTATATGCTTCCCGAAACCCGCGACAGTGGCCGGATCTCGCTGTTTCGCGCGGTGGATTTTCCGTGGCGCTGGGAGTTTGACAGGGTTCTGATTGACTCCGTGTGGGCGGTGGATCCCACTTTGTTTGAGCATGCCGGCAAGTTTTGGATGTTTGCGGGAGGAGTCGAAAGGAACGGCCTCATCGATGGTGAGTTGTTTTTATTCTTCTCAGATTCGCCCTTTGGACCCTGGGTGGGCCACCCGCGTAATCCGGTCGTTGCCGATGCCAGGCGGGCGCGACCAGCCGGCCAGGTCTTTACGCTCCAAGGACAGCTGGTCCGGCCGGGTCAGGACTGCGCGCGAAGATATGGTCGCGCGGTGGTACTAAACCGGATCGAGGTGTTGTCCGAGACGCAATACCGCGAATCGCCCTTTCTTACCCTGGGATCTGATTGGTTTCCGGGCAACATCGGGACCCATGTCTTGAATCAGTCTGCCAACTATCAAGTGGTGGACGGGCGATTTTACTCCCCCAAATACTCAGCCGGTGGCTCGTTCGTCTGTTTTTGGAATCGCATTTTACCTTCTTCATCTTGCTTTAAGGTCCCGCGGAGGGCATAAAGTTTATGTTGTCAAATGTCCGGACGTTTGGCGTGCTGGTGAGCTTTCTTCTCCTATCTCTTCTGCTGCCCGTATGCAGCCAGAAAATAGGGGCCACGCAGTCGACAGTCACTCCTCAGGCTACACCGGTTCAAAACGCACCGGCCCAGAACACACCTGTCCAGAACACATCTGCGCAGGGGAAGCCAGCTGCCACTCAAGATTTGCTGATCGGTGGCGGTGATCTCCTGGAGGTCACAGTCGAGGGCGCTTCTGACTACGACAAGGAAGTTCGAGTAAATCACGATGGTGAAATTTACCTTCCGCTCATCGGTGCGGTTAAGGCGGCAGGTCTGTCGATCACGCAGGCGCAGGCTCTCATCGCAAAACGGCTCAAAGAGGGAAATTTCTTTACCGATCCTCAAGTCACGGTCTTTGCGAGAGAATATGCGACGCAGGGGATTTCAGTGCTGGGGGAAGTGCAGAAGCCGGGCATCTATCCCCTGCTTGGCTCGCACAAGTTGTTCGACGTAATTTCTGCCGCGGGCGGAACCACTCCGAAAGCCGGCAATACGGTAATGATCGCGCGCCGGGAACATCCCGCCCAGGTTGAAACGGTGCAGCTGCCTCGCGATAACAAGGATTGGATCCTCAGCAACGTCGCTGCGCAGCCTGGTGACACCGTTATGGTCTCCAAAGCCGGAATTGTCTATGTGGTAGGAGACGTGCGCCAACCCGGCGGCTTTGTCATGGAGAACTCGCAGATGACAGTCTTGCAGGCTATTGCCATGGCTCAAGGCGCCAATCCTACTGCTTCCTTGCAACACGCCAAGCTCATCCGAAAGACGGCTTCAGGCCCGCAGGAAACACCCGTTGCTCTGAACCGCATCTTGGCGGCAAAGGCCTCTGATTTTAATCTCCAAGCTGAAGATATTCTGTTCGTGCCGAGCAGCAAGGCCAAGGCCGGGGCTCGCAAAGGCCTAGACGCAATCCTGCAGACCGCAGCAATGCTTGCGGTCTATCATCCATGAGTGGCCTCCCGACCCGTCCCCGATAGGGTCCATTCCCTGCACTTCTAGCTTCCTGCCATAGTGCGTCACGCACTCTTCGCCGGTCCTACTTGCACCCGTCCGTAAAGCCATCTTCCGGTGGTCAGGCAGGGATGATTCGACTCCGCCGGAAGTCCGTCTATTCCCCGCTCGCCTCTGCAAAAATAAAAACGCCAGGAGACATGCTCCTGGCGTTCGGCTGGTGTGCCGATTGATGCCTGGAAATTGAACTACGGCTCGGGGTAGGAGCCTACAGTGCTGCCGTATTGATAGGCACCACGACTCCAGGTGCCGTTGATCGGACGTGGACCGCGATCATGATCATCCGACGGCGCTGCCGTGCTGGTTCCGCTGGTTGCAGCCGGACTGACGGATTGCAAACGGTAATTGCCGCGGCCGTCGCCTGTGTACCACTTGAACGAAGGCGCGGAGGTGATAGTGCCGGTGTGTGTATTGGCGATCAGACTCCAGTTAACCGGCCCGTTCTTGTAAACCAGGTTGTTCAGATATTTAATGTGCGAGCCAACGTCTCCATACTCTTCGATGCCGTTTCCCTGGCCACCCGAGACCAAGCCGTTACGGAAGACGATGTTGTTGCTGATAGTGCTGTAGTCCTGGACACCGGAGCCGCTGGGGAAGTCGCTGGATTGCGCCCCGATCAGAATTCCGCCGTAGGCGTTGTTGAACACGCTGTTGTTAGCGATCACGATCTGGTTTGCCGCATGCCAGGTGTGAATGCCCCATCCTTGGTTACGGAAGACAACATTGTTTGTGACGTGGCCTCGCTGGTTGGCATGATAGATGCCATGCACGCGTGAACATGGCGAGTTGTAGTCGCCGATGTCGTGAACCCAATTGCCGATGATGTCGTCATCGGAGGCTGAGTAGTTGCCGTCGTGGATGCCCGCGCCGCCGTCGTTGGGGCAGCCGGGAGCAGGGATGTTATGCACGTGATTCCCGATGATCCGAGTGGACGAGCCTTCGTTGTAGATGCCCAGGTCGCCGGCTCCCGTGATATCGAATCCTTGAATCTCCACGTAATCCCCCTGGTTCCACCAGGTCGCGGAATTGCCCATTTGAGTAGAAGTGAGCTTAGCGCCCCATCTTTGATCGGAAACCCACCGGATAGGGGCAGCGGCGGTTCCGCTGGCAGTGGTCAGCAGTCGCGCGCCACTTTCGTTGTCGCTGGGATAAGTGCCGGGGACCACGTGGATAGTAGTGCCGGGTTTGGCGGCTGAATTCGCCCGGCTGAGGCTAAGCCAGGGATGTGCTGACGAACCATCATTCGTGTCACTGCCGGAAGGGGAAACGTAAACTTGAGGTCCGAGGATGGTGCTGGTCGACCAGTTAATGCCCCCTGCAGGGCTTGAGCCTGCCGGGCTGGGGGCCGCTGGACTGGGGGCTGCCGGGCTGGAATCAACCGAGCACCCAACAGCAATTATCATTACCAACGCGAGCAAAAGAACTGGACGTGATTCCTGAAACATGGGGAGACTCCTGGAAAGGTTGCTTAGGGTTACCTCACCGTAGCAGCCGCGTTCTTTGCCTGCAATCCGTCAACTATCCTAAGTAGATTTAGGTTCTTTAACTTATGGGTATGCCGTTCCCCTTAGTGGAAACTAAGCGGTTCGCCCTAATTTCGCCTTCGAGGGCGGTCCTGATGTCTGAATATTGATGTGAATGGCGCAGCCGATTTCTGGCAGCGTGGGTCAGAGGAGGGCCGCGAGCCGAGGAATTTTTTCGGGCGCGAAAAGTCGGGAGTGACGGCTTCCGGCGGTTACGTTTTCGTTTGCAATAGGAGATTGGAAGATAGGAAACATCACCGATGCGAATATTGTCGAGCACGATCCCGCCGTAGTGGGATGTACCATTGGCCAGTCAATCGCTTCGCAGCCTGGTTGAGGAACCAGACAGTGGCCTGCTGCCAACGCGACCACTTGCTTCCCACTGTGATGGCTCCCACCTCAGAGAGTGGCGTGGAGCAACGCACCGAGTAACGTCCCGACACAAGGCAGCCATCCACGACCTCCTCGCTCACGGTGGGTTCAGACGTGAACAGGACCCTGATGCCCGCGGGGGCGGCCTAGCCGACTTTCTGCGAATAGAAGCCACCGGAAACCGAAGCCGCTGTTATCGGCGCCCCGATTGCATCGCTGAGTAGCGCGCAACTTTCCCGCCATTCCCAGAGAAGCTCGTCCCAGCTAAGACTGGACATCTGCTCCGGGTGAGTGCAGGAATGACCGATCAGGCGACCACGTTGGTGCAGCTCGCGGATCTGTGAGCGACCGAGGTAGCCGGGGTGGCCGATCAAATTGGTAAACACGAAGAAGTGGCCGCGCCAGCCGACCTTCTCCAGTTCCGCCGCCACGCAATTAAGCTGCTGACCCTGCCATCGTCGACGGTCAGAAAAACAGCGCAGTGCTCGGTCTGCGCAACCTGGTCAACCTTGGCGACAGCCTGCGCCCCCGCGCGCAATCGAATGGTCGTCAAGTGCTCCAGGGAAACTTCCTCGCTCCGGCGTGTAGACTGTCCCATGCCCGGGAGCCAACGGCGCCAACCGCGCTTTGTCAACCCCATCATGGAATCCAATGGAGACCCACATCGTCGATACAGATCAGGAAGGTACCGATTACGGTAAATGGTCCCCTCCTGCTCCAGGGCAGAAACATGCAGCGTGAGGCAACAGCTAGAGATGTTGAGCCAGCCTGCCGTCAGAATCAATTAATACAGTGGAAAATGCAGTACGGCGGGCCATCGTTCCGGGATGGCGGTTCAACAGGAAAGGACGATTGCGGGAGAAGGGCAGTAAGGAGAGGCCACGGATGGATTCGGATTGACAGACTGCAAGCTGGCGTGTGCGGCAGGCGTCCGCATTCCGTCACTCCGAGTCAATCCGCGGCCTGTATGACTAATCGGCAGCGGCCCCGAGTTTTTTGCGCGACAAATACCAGTCTGTAACTTCCACCCCGGGTCCACCGCCCGCACGTTTCTCCGCGTCGGCTTGGGTGATGGGTGCCGGCACAATCACCGGATCACCCGGCCGCCAGTTGGCGGGCGTGGCCACCGCATTGGCATCGGCGATCTGCATGGCGTCGATGGCGCGCAGCAGTTCATCTACATTGCGGCCCAAAGAAAGTGGATAGTACAGCAGCGCACGGATCACCCCCTTGGGGTCAATAAAGAAAACGGCGCGAACCGTGGCGGTATCGCTCACCGCTTCATGCACCATTCCAAAAGCCCTGGCAACCTTCTGATCCAGGTCGGCGATGACTGGAAATGTAACCTTCACCCGGTTGTGCTGCTCGATGTTGCGAATCCAGGCGATGTGCGAGTAGACGCTGTCAATCGAGTTGCCAATCAGTTGCACGTTGCGCTTCTCAAACTCGGCCGCATTGCGCGCCAACTCGACAAATTCGGTTGTGCACACCGGAGTAAAGTCGGCGGGATGCGAGAAGAGCATCACCCATTTGCCTTTCGACGTGTAGTTGCTGAGCTTAATCATGCCGTGCGTGGACTTGGCTTCGAAGTCGGGCGCCGGCTCGTTGATGCGGGGGATCCGGGGAACTCTCTCGGTCGCGGTCTCGGTACTCATGGGTATTTCCTCCAGGCTGAATTGTTAGAACAAAAGCTAGTATTCAGGAATCCCATGTCGCCATCCTGAGCAGACGCTAGTCTGCGAAGGATCTCGCGTGTAGCGCACCGAAGTCCGACCGTGCTCGCAAGATTCTTCGCCCGGCTAACGCTTGGCTCGGAACGACGACATAGAAAGTGCAGGTCTGGGCCGGAGTTCTGAATGGCCCAATACTCACCACAGCTTTGGAGTGGGGTGAAATTCTATGAAGAAGAGATCCCACCCGCTGGTCCATCGCCGGTGGGTATGAAATCCGGTCAGCTACCCACACGTCGGCGTCGGGGTACAACAGCAGAAGACGCCGAAGATGCAGTAGCTTCGCATACGAACCTAAGATACGCCGGGCTCAAACGGCCTGTCAATCTGAGGACAAGGCGGTCAAGGTGGTCTCTCGTGGCCTTTCAGCGGCGGAGAAAAACCTCGGAATCCAAGGAGTTCGGCGGGGCATCGAAGAGCTAACTTCTCTCGCGAGCGAACATGATGAGACATCTGAAAATGGTACAAGTTGATGTATTCAGCTCTGAGCCGCTTCAGGGCAACCCGCTCGCGGTTTTTCTTGACGGTCGCGAGCTCAGCGACCAGGAAATGCAGGCTCTTGCTCGGGAGATGAATCTCTCAGAAACGACGTTTGTTCTTCCCCGCGATTCGGCGACGGAAAGTACTGCCGGCGTCAGAGTGCGCATATTTACGGTTCAGGAGGAATTACCTTTTGCCGGTCATCCGACGCTCGGGACTGCGTTTGTCCTTCGTGGTTCCACGGGCGCCCAGGACATTGTTTTGGAGTTGAATGTAGGCACAGTTCCAGTGCGTTTTGAAGACCGAGACGGCGAGCCTAGTTTCGGGGAGATGACGCAGGTGGACCCGAAGTTCGGATCCACGCACGACCGCGAAGCGGTGAACCATGTTTGTGGGCTGCCGCCGGATGCAATTGATTCTGCCTTGCCAATTCAGACCGTCTCCACCGGGCTGCCGCAAATAATTGTTCCTCTCCGATCCCTGACGGTCATGCGGACCTTGCGTCTTGATCAGAAACGGGTAGCCGAATACGTGGACAAAACGGATGGGCGGTTCCTTTACTTTGTAAGCCGCGAGACGGTCGATCGGGCGGCCCGGTTGCACGCCCGCATGCTGTTCTACAACGGCGAAGATCCTGCAACCGGATCAGCGGGAGGCTGTGCCGCAGCCTGGATGGTGGCCCATGGAGTCGCGCAGCCCGAGGAGCGCGTGCTCATCGAACAGGGAATTGAAATGAACCGGCCCAGCCGGATGTTCGTTCGCGCCGGCAAGAAGGATAACCGTGTAATCAACGTTCGCGTCGGCGGTCATGCGGCGGAGATCATGCGCGGCGAAGTTTTTCTCGGATGAGAGATTCGGTTCGCACAGCAAAATTGCCTACACGCACAGTTGCCACAAAAATTCAATAGTCAAAATTCCCCATTAGCATCCGCGTCACTTTACAGCGATCTCTTCAACCGTTACGATTTTTGTCGTTCGAAATTCTCAGACTTCCAACAGCCAAAACATTTCAAGACGCCAGTGACTGGGCGCCGCTAAGGCGCTTTGAGAGTGAGATGAAGCCGAAACGTACGATCCTTTGCGTAGACGACAACGAACAATCCCTTTCCATTCGCAAGGTCATGCTGGAAACGCGGGGTTATCGCGTGATTGCCTGCACGCGGGGCGAAGAGGCTCTGGAGTGCTTCAAGAAGGGCGGCATAGACCTGGTCCTGACCGATCTGGTCATGCCCGGCTACGACGGCTCGAAGCTGATCCAGGACATCAAAGCGATCTCGCCGGGAACGCCGGCTATCTTAATTTCCGGTAAGGTCAGGATCCATGATCGTGACACCCAGGCCGACGCGTTTCTGCCCAAAGGGATGTACGCTCCTGCCGAATTGCTGGAACGCATTCGGTTGCTGCTGATTCGCAAGCGAGGACCGAAACGCAGCCAGGACTCCCAGCATTCCACCAATGTCGCATAGAGCGCGGCTTTCCAGACAACGCGTAACCTCGACCTTCGTGTAATATCGTGGGGTTGGCATGGCTGCGTTCATAGAAGCCGAGAACCTGCGCAAAACCTACCGGGTGGGCAAAATCGAAGTGCCCGCGCTGCGCAGCATTTCCTTTACCGTGCAACGCGGCGAATTTGTCAGCATAGTGGGGCCCTCGGGCAGCGGTAAATCCACTCTGTTTTATCTTTTGGGTGGACTGACGCGCGCTGATTCGGGAAGGATCGTGATTGATGGCGATGATTTCTCGAAGCTCTCGGACGCGGAGCGCACCACCATGCGCAAACGCAAGATCGGATTCGTCTTCCAGAAATTTAATCTCCTTCCCACGCTGGACGCGAATTCCAATATTCAGATCGCCCAGGACATCGCAGGGAAAAACGGACAGAACGATCCCGCGTACGTCCGAAAGATTACCGACCTGCTGGGCCTGAGCAAGCGCCTGCATCATCGTCCGTCGGAACTTTCGGGAGGCGAGCAACAGCGTGTAGCTCTCGCCCGCGCCCTCGTCAACCAGCCGGCTATCGTGCTGGCCGACGAGCCCACCGGAAATCTCGATTCCCAGAATTCTGAAATCGTGCTCTCCATGCTGCGACAGTCGAATCGCGAACTCGGCCAGACCATTATGATGATCACTCACAACCCGGAAGCCGCCAGCTATGCCAATCGCATCATTCACCTGCGAGACGGGCAAATTGTCGCGCCGGAGCAGGATCCGCAATGGGTCGCTAAGCGCGGCGACCCGGCCTGAGATACGCAGGTCCTTGTGAAAGGATTCGGCCGATTCCATGAGTAACGCGGAAGACTTACGTGAGCCGATTCTGCCCGGCAAAGGGGCCTCCGATTACGAACGCTACCTGCGGACCGACGACCTGCTCAGTCTTCAGAAGCGTCCGGAAGAACTCCTGCACCAGGATGAGCTTACCTTTCAAGTAGTGCATCAGAGTTCGGAATTGCTGTTGAAGGGTGCGGCTTTCGAACTGGAGCGGGCGCTCCAGCGTGTCGAACAAGGCGATTTCCCGAATACTGCCCGGCTGATCCGCCGCGCAAATATGGAGCTCGATTATCCGATAGGCCTGCTCCACGTTCTGGAAACCATCACTCCCTATGACTATCACCTCATTCGGGCCGGGCTCGGTCATGGCAGCGGGCTGGATTCACCTGGTTTTCTGGCGCTCCTGCACATCGGTCCCCGGCTGGGGCAGGCTTTCCATCAGCAGCTCCAGCAAGCTCACCTCAGCGTAGACGACCTTTACCGCCGCCATGCGGAGTTCTTTGCGCTGCACGAGGTTGCTGAGTGTCTGCTGGATTTTGACGAGCGCATTCATCTGTTCCGCTTCCATCATCTGAAATTGGCGCAGCGCATCATTGGAGGTGGGGTTGTGGGTACGATGGGAACTCCCGTGGAAGTCCTCCACCAACGCATGGAGCATCTTTTCTATAAGGACCTATGGGACGTGCGCAACCAGATTACCGCTAAGGCCAATGACGCACTTCAGAAGAGCGGTACAAACTCGAAGTACTGACCGAATCTCGCAGGCGTATCCTGAAACCGAAGTAGCTGGCCGCGAATCTAGTGGGTGAGCTATGCAAGTTGATTTCGCAAAAGGAGAGCCGGGCATGTTTCCTGCGGAGTACAGGAAGAAGGTCTCAAGGGGTTGGAGGCGGCTCGCCTGCGCTGTGCTCGTTTTATTCTCGCCTCTGTGGTTGACCTCTCCAGCAAATGCCCAAGCCCCGGAGAATGAGCCGAGTATCTCCTCGGCTCAAGCGAAGCCGATCCGGATTGGTTCTCTCATACTTGATGCGGAGTTGCTCGGTCGGGGCCAGGGCTGGAGTTGGTTTGTCGGAGATTCGCGGGCGCGCTACGGGTTCGGCAATTCCCTCTTCCGAGTTGGCCTTTCCCAGCAAAAGAACAAATTCGGTTGGAGAATCGAACTGGCACAGCCGGCGTTTTACGGTCTTCCCGATGACGCGCTTGTGCCCGGAACAGCTATCCCGCTGGGGCTGGGAGGGGCATACTTCTCAGCCAACGGCAATCGGGAAAATGTCGCCGGAATTTTCGTGAAGCAGGCGTTCCTTTCCATCCGAGGCATCGATAACAATCACAGCACCCTGCGTCTGGGGCGTTTTGAGTTCTCCGACGGCGAAGAGAGGGCGCCGAGCGCTCCTGACCTGGCCTGGCTCACGGGTCAACGCGTGGCGCATCGACTCATCGGTGATGCGTACTGGACTGATATCGGACGCAGTTTCGACGGCGTAGATTTCTCCAGCGATATCGGTGCGGATACCAATCTGACGTTTATGACCGGGCGTGCCACACGCGGCGTCTGGCAGACGGATGGCATGGGCGAGATGGATGTCGACATTATCTATAGCGCCTTCACCCGGGAATTTCCGACGCCCCATACCGACTCACAGTTGCGGATTTTTGCTTTTGGCTATCACGATGGTCGCAAAGTCCTGAAGGTCGACAGCCGGGCGCTCGCAGCGCGGGAAGCGGACACGCGCAATATCCGGATCGGAACCTTTGGGGTGAACTACGCCATCGTCACACCCATCTGGCGTCTCGGGAAATGGGATTTGCTGGTTTGGGGCGCACAGCAGATCGGGCAGTGGGGGAGGTTGAGCCATCGCGCTAATTCCGGGACAGTGGAAATGGGATGGCGGCCGCCGATTCCATGGATCCATCCGTGGTTGCGGGCAGGTGCGTTGTTTGCCAGCGGCGACGGGAATCAGAATGACAGCACCCACGCCACCTTCTTTCAGCCGCTGCCCACAGAGCAACAATATGCAAGGTTGCCGTTCTACACGCTGCAGAATAGTGAGGACTACACCGGCCAGGTGATTGTGCGACCGACCGCGAAATGGCAGTTGCGCAGCGAAGTGCACAAGGTCAAGCTGCACTCGGCCAACGATTTGTGGTATCTGGGCACGGGGGCATTCCAGAACACCAGCTTCGGCTATGACGCGCTCCCTGACAACGGACACCGGGGACTGGGCAACTACGTGGATTTCAGCGTCGATTATCAGGTGACGTCGAAGCTGGGCCTGCGTTACTACATTGGAGTCCTGTCGGGGAAGGGCGCCGAGACCAAGCTCCCTCATGGCCGGAAAGGCGGGTTCACGTATCTCGAGGTGGCGTACCGGTTCTGAAGAAAGAGTGACGCAGAGTGCGACTCTGCACCTTTGGCAGCACGCGCATTCGGGGTGACGCCGTTCCACAAGTCGCACTCTACCAAGTGCGCCTGCGGGTGCTGAATCGCGCAGCGACAGTGATCGGAACTCAGCAGGAATATGCCCGTGCACCTTTAGACCTGTCGCTCGAGGTGCTACCTTGACGCAATTCCAATAACCAATACTTCCTACTTGGTCACCGACCGGGACTGCTGAAACACGCCGACCTACGAGCTAGCTGAAGTTTCAACGGTAGGGAGAACGCTATGGCAATTAAGGATGATTCGTGCGGTCTCTTCTGACGCGAAGGTCTCTAGCGTGTCTCAACAATACTATAGACTTAAGACTAGTCCCAGCAGACGAACCTGAACCGCCTGAACCGCGCAAAGCGGATTTCGTGTGGGTTGCCCGGTTCGGCTTGTAACTTCATCTTTTACTGTGCTCTGTGCTTGACGAAGGGAACAAAGGACTACACGTGAAACGGTACGGATCAGTGTTGAGAGTGAAGCCGGAAGCGGTTGAGGCATACAGGGCCTACCACAAGAAGGTGTGGACCGAGGTGCTTGACGTGATCCGGCGCTGCAACCTACGCAACTATTCCATTTTTCTCAAGGACGACCTTCTCGGCTATTATGAGTACCACGGTAACGATCACGCGGCGGATATGGCAAAGATGGCCGCTGATGCCACAACCCAGAAGTGGTGGTCCATTATGATGCCTATGCAGAAGCCCATCGACACCCGCGCCGAAGGTGAATGGGGGGCTGGCATGGAAGAGGTCTTCCATACTGACTGAACGCACCCCTCAAATGTCTCCCCTCGTCCTGGTTTGGCGCTACTCCAGCGTAGGCGCTAAATTCACCTGGCACTATCCGATTGATGGAGGGTTGCGTTGGTGATGGAAGCTAGCGCTAGGTGTACGACGCCTTTGTGAGGCCCTAGCCAGCGGAGCGAGGGCTCATCCCCAGTTTGCGGGAGAAGGGCCCGAAGTCCGCCATGAGCTCTTCAATGTCCCTGCCAGCCAGAGGTCGAGCGAGGAAGTCTATCGCTTCGCAGACCAGTCGGTTGCCTTCACCAAGCGTCAGTGCACTCCCTATTCCACGGGGACCATACTCTGGGTTTAGCAAGGTCACGGCCAAGGAATATTCAGAATTGGTGTGGACAGAATCCGACCCCGCACCTTGCGGCACCAGGAAGCGTGCGTCGCAGCTTGAGACTGACTGAATGAAGTAGTTCGCCATGGATAGGGTTTCCTCTGACGCCACCAGCCGAACTGGGCTCCGCCGCACACCGGCACGGTGCTTTCGGTCCCGTACCTTTTATGCTCCATGAACCTCTCTGTCAAATGTCGCCCCGGGTTTGTCGAAGGGCCGTCTGAAATCTGCGCGCGTTCGTTCTAACGGCCAGCAGTTAGACTGCGGCAGACCGGCCCAGCGATGAAGCACGGAGCAGATAAGGAGCTTCTCGATGGCATTGCAGCACGAATCGAGGAAAGCGGGGCCGCCCTATGCCAGAGCTGCGCTCCGACCATCCGTATCTGTGTGGGAAAGGTCGACTGCGTTGACGGGCGAACCAGTACTGTCACAAGATACAACTGGACGATCCCGAAAGGATCGGACCGTGCAGAATTAGAATCAATATGGCCAGGCCCTCGGACTTGCATGCTATGGCTCCCCACCCCCGAAACCCCCGCCCGATAATTTCGATCGGCGCGGGAGGAATCGTACGCGATGCCCATCTGCCGGCCTACCGAAAGGCCGGTTTTCCGGTTGTTGCCATCACCGATCTGGACGCTACCAAAGCCGAGGCTTTGGCGAAGGCGTTCGGCATTCCAAAAGTGCTGGCCGGAATCGGGCAAGCCTCAGGGTATGCGCCCAAAGATGCTATCTTCGACGTCGCCGTCCCTGCGTCCGCCTTGGTTGAAGTATTGCAACAACTCCCTGATGCTGCGGCAGTGCTCCTGCAAAAGCCGATGGGCGAAACACTCGCAGAAGCACGGGAAATTCTGCAGATTTGCCGGGCCAAGCGGCTAACTGCTGCGCTCAACTTTCAGCTGCGATTTGCTCCCAACATGCTGGCGGCACGACGGTTGGAACAGAGCGGTGTTCTCGGCGAACTGCACGACATGGAAGTGAAGGTCAGCGTGCTGACACCCTGGCACCAGTGGGACTTCCTGCGGAGGGCTCCGCGGATTGAGATCCTGTATCATTCCATCCATTATGTGGATCTCGTACGTTCATGGTTTGGAAATCCACGCGCAGTCTATGCCAAGACATTGCTGAGTCCCCGTGTGCCAGAATTGGCCGCGACCAAGAGCGTGATTATCATGGACTACTCTGACGACAAGCGAGTGTTTATCGCGACAAACCACAGTCATCACTTCTCGCCTGAGTTGCAAGAAAGTTTCGTGCAGTGGGAGGGAATGCACGGGGCGATGAGGGCGCAGATGGGTGTGAACTTGAGCTATCCCAAGGGGCGGCCCGACACCCTGAGGTACATTCTCGATGGAGATCTCGAATGGAGGGATGCGGCCGTAGCCGGCAATTGGTTCCCGGATGCTTTTGTGGGCACGATGGGATCATTGCAAGCCTATGTGGAAGGATCGTCTCCGGTTTTACCCACCAGTGTGGAAGATGCGATCGACACAATGCGCACCGTGGAGGCAGCCTACATATCCAGCAACAGCGGTGGAGTGCGTTTGCCCGAGCCTTCGATGAACGCAGGCGTCTCCTGAGACCCCACAACCGGCGTGAAAACCCGATTCACCGGGAGGGAAAGCTCACGGATTTGCCCGACCCAACAAGCATTACGGGGTGCGCAAAGACAAGGGTCTCGACACGGCGCGGACTCCCCAACGCCAGCAAGCTGAAGATCTAGGTTACAGCGGGAGCAGTTGCTCACCGTCAGAAGCGCAGGGGACATGGTTTCCTATTTGGGCCAGCAACTGGATATTTCGCAATCAGATTGCGCATAGCGGTCGAAGCGACCTGGGGAACAATTTGATTGCCATCGAGAGGCGTTCCAATGCGAAGAAGCGTAGAACGTTTGTTCCTGCTGTTCGCTCTAGGGTTAATGAGAATTATTCCGAGCGCGTTAGGCCAGACCCCGGCGCTTCGGTCAGCGTCCCCAGATCTCGCGAAGCAGCCCACGCTTTACGTCGTGGGCTACGCGCATCTCGACACGCAGTGGCGGTGGGAGTACCCGCAGGTTATTCGGGAGTATCTCCCGAAAACGATGCGGAACAATTTCGCGCTCTTCGAGAAGTACCCGCACTACATTTTCAATTTCAGCGGCGCCAATCGGTACCGCTTGATGAAGGAGTACTATCCTGCCGACTACGTAACCTTGAAGCATTACGTCGCAGCGGGGCGCTGGTTCCCGGCCGGATCTTCCATGGAGGAGAGTGACGTTAATTCGCCGTCGGCGGAATCGATTTTTCGACAAATCCTTTATGGCAACGAGTTTTTTCGCCGCGACTTCGGCAAGGCCAGCGCTGAATACATGCTGCCCGACTGCTTTGGGTTCCCCGCCTCACTGCCCAGCATCCTGGCGCATGCGGGCATAAAGGGATTTTCTACGCAGAAGCTAACCTGGGGATCGTCGGCTCCCGTTGGCGGTCCCGATTCGCCGGAGCGAACGCCAGAAGGTACTCCGTTCAATGTCGGGCTTTGGGAGGGACCCGATGGCAAGACTGTGCTGGCAGCGTTTAATCCGGGCAGCTACGGAAGCGATATCACCAGCGATCTGAGCAAGCCGTTACCGTCCGTTCCTTCAGACGCTTCGTCCGATTCCAAGCAGGCAGAAGATCAATTCCGGCGATACCAAAGGGACTGGGCGACGCGAGTTCAGCACAACGGAGACCTCAGTGGCGTATTCACTGATTACCGCTACTACGGCACCGGCGATGTGGGGGGCGGCCCAACGGAAGCTTCAGTCAAATTGCTGGAAGCCATTATTGAAAAAAAGGAAGCATCCCTTCCGCAAGAGAGAGGCTCAGCCAGCCCCACGCAGGCCCAATCCGCGCCAATCGTTGTAGGCAATGGTCCGGTTCATGTCATTTCTTCACCAGCGGACCAGATGTTCCTGGACATTAAGCCCAGCCAGTTGGGTCGGCTGCCGCGTTACAAAGGCGAGCTCGAATTGACCAACCACTCAGCGGGATCACTAAGCTCCGAGGCCTATCAGAAGCGATGGAATCGCAAAAACGAACTCCTGGCGGAAGCTGCTGAGGAAGGTTCGGTGGCCGCCGCCTGGCTTGGCGGCAGACCGTATCCCCAGCAGCGCCTCAATGACGCCTGGACACTGGTTCTGGGTGGCCAGTTCCACGACATCATGGCCGGAACCGCGACACCCAAGTCCTATGAGTATTCGTGGAACGATGATGTGCTGGCGATGAATGAATTTACAGGAGTGCTGAAGAGCGCAACCGAGGCTATCCTCTCAGCTCTCGACACCCGGGCCAACGGCACGCCAATCGTTGTCTACAATCCCTTGAACGTCCAACGGCAGGATGTGGTCGAAGCCGAAATTCGGTTTCCCGAAGGCATACCGAAGGCGATTCGCGTCTTCGGTCCCGGCGGCGAAGAAGTTCCCGCACAATTGAACGGTGAACACCTCAGCGCTGCAAAATTGTTGTTCTTGGCGAAAGTGCCATCGATTGGGTGGGCGGTTTACGATGTCAGGCCCGCTGATAGCCCGGCCGCTACTGATCTGCGGGTTTCAGAATCCGGACTCGAAAACGCGCGGTATAAGATCCAGCTGGATCAGAACGGCGACGTCAGTAGTCTGTTCGACAAAAGCGTCAACAAGGAATTACTTTCTTCGGCATCGCGGTTGGCCTTCCAGACGGAAAAGCCCCATGATTGGCCAGCGTGGAACATGGATTGGGAAGATCAGCAGAAGCCGCCGCGCGCTTATGTCCAAGGTCCCCCCAAAATCCGGGTTGTTGAGCAAGGGCCAGTGCGTGTTGCGCTCGAGGTCGAACGTGAGGCGGAAGATTCCAAATTCATTCAGACCATCCGACTCTCGGCCGGCGATGCCGGGAATCGGGTGGAATTCGCCAACGTCGTCGATTGGAAGACAAAGGAAGCGGCGCTCAAGGCAACCTTTCCGCTTACGGCCAGCAACCCTCAAGCAACCTATAACTGGGACGTGGGCACGATCCAGCGTGGCACGAACAACTCCAAGCAGTTCGAAGTGGCCTCCCACCAGTGGTTTGATCTCACCGACAAGGACGGCGGATATGGTGTGACGGTGCTTTCCGACTGCAAATATGGCTCTGATAAACCTGATGACCACACGTTGCGGCTGACTCTTATTTACACCCCCGGCCTGGGGGGCGGTATCAGCTACCCCGATCAAACCACCCAGGACTGGGGCCGCCATGAAATTGTGTATGGGCTGGCGGGGCACTCTGGCGACTGGCGCCAGGCGGGAACTGACTGGCAGGCCTATCGCCTGAACCAGCCGCTCATAGCTTTCCAAAGCTCAAAACATCCTGGTGGGCTCGAGAAACAATTTTCGCTGCTCACGGTCAGCAGCGAGCGCGTACGCGTACTCGCGCTGAAGAAGGCCGAGCAGAGTGACGAAATCGTCGCACGCCTGGTAGAAATGGGAGGCAGGCCGGCCGAGAAGGTGCAACTCACATTTGCGGCTCCGGTTGTCGCAGCGCGAGAAGTGAACGGTCAGGAGATGCCGTTAGGTCCAGCCAATATTTCCAAGGGAAAGGTAGTCACCGATTTCGCCCCCTTCCAACTCCATACCTTTGCCGTGAAACTCGCTTCCGCGGCGAGCGCCGTGCCTGCACCCCGATCACAGCCCCTTCGTCTCCCGTACGACCTCTCGGTCGCAACGAGCAGAGGCAAGCCAGCCCAGGGTTGCTTCGATTGCTTTCTCGACGATCCTACCTCGCCACAGGGGAATGCCTTGCCCGCAGAAATGTTGCCTGAGGCCATCGATTTTGCCGGCATTAAGTTCAGCCTTGCTCCTGCCGGCAACGGCGTACCTGATGCGGTCACCGCGCATGGTCAGAAGCTAGACCTACCGCAGGGCAGGTTCAATCGGATCTACCTTCTGGCTGCGGCAGCATACGGCGATCAGGATGCGACCTTTCTGGTTGACGAGAAACCCGTCAATCTGAAGATCGAGGATTGGTCTGGCGCAATCGGACAGTGGGATGACCGAGGTTGGGAGAGCCATATGGAGCCGGTGCCACTACGCCCTGGTGCTCCGGCGCCTCGGCCAGGAACTCCGCCGAGAATGCGGCGTGTGATCGAGTTCACCGGCAAAATCACTCCCGGGTTTATCAAGCCCGCGGATGTGGCCTGGTTTTCATCCGATCGTCATGCCTCCGATGCGTCCGATGAACCATATTCCTACTCGTATCTGTTTGCTTACGTTCTTGATCTTCCGGCCAATGCCAAGACCTTGACGCTTCCGAGCAACGACCGAGTCAGGATCCTTGCGATGAGCCTGGCGGAAGTGCCAGGCGAGGTTCGTCCGGTTCAGCCGCTTTATGACACGCTGGAGAGATAGCGAAGAAGGTCGGTTAGTCTTCTCTGGCGCTCTCGCCTTGGGCGACGGCGTAAAAACGGTCCACGCGCGGAATGGATATCTGTTGTTCGACTCCACTGGGTCAATCAATTTCGACGCTGTCGATTTTAGTTGCGGTGCCGAGCCATAGATCGGAGTTTGAACCGTAGCTGCCCCCGCTGCAGACGTCGGCACGCTGGTGTACTCCGCCCGCGCTGAGAAAGACTCTGGCGCCAATCGCATCGCGAGGACTATTGCGCCCACCTATCAGTTTCAATTTCACCCAATGATTCCCGTTCGATACTACGTTGCGCAATAGCACAGGAGTCGAATCTAGGTTGTTGCTGACGCCAAGGAACACGTGTCCCTTTGCCGCGAATAGATCCAGCCGGCCATCGTTATCAAAACCGAGCAAGCCAGTGCCCCAACCTAGAAATGGGATGGTGGGTTGTTCCAGGCCGGCCTGATGGGTGACATCGTACAAAGCGCCGCCACCTTGGTTGCGATAAAGCGTGTTGTAGTCGTCGGAGAAGCTGATCACCTAAAAATCAACTTTGCCGTCGCGATTATAGTCGCCGACTGCTATTCCCCTCGATGTTGCCTGCTCGCGTCCTTCACCGCTCAGCGCGAACCCAGCCGTCATTATCGTAGTCGGCAACAGCCACACCGAATCCCCAACGCTCGTTCGCCACACCTGCCTTATCGGTCACATCTGTGAATGTTCCGTCGTGATTGTTGTGTAGGCGTGGCTCGCGGCGGCGGTTCCCTGCGATCGAGAGCTTCAAATGTATAACCAT
>Ga0209577_10000538_pt1 | contig 38454 bp, 36 predicted proteins | sample GraSoiAngelo_109_FD_185874 | JGI IMG/M metagenome (GOLD analysis project Ga0209577, IMG submission 185874) | Grasslands soil microbial communities from the Angelo Coastal Reserve, California, USA - 14_0903_12_20cm (SPAdes) (version 2) | ecosystem: Environmental > Terrestrial > Soil > Grasslands... | reverse complement strand
GCCCTTCTGCCGCAGGGTGGTCACCCAGGGGTCGGTGGACTCGAAGGGCAGCAGCATCGTGAAGTGCTCGGCGGTGTGCCGGCCGACGGTGACCGGCGAGCGGAAGTCCCCTTTCACCTGCGCGCGGTCGGTGATTTCCACCGCGGCGACGTTTCCCTTGTCGAGCTGCTCCGTGAACTGCGGCGTGTACGACAGCTCCACCGCTTCTTGCCGCCGGTTCGAGGCGAACTGCACCAGGAAGATCGAGCCCACGATCAGCAGCGCCCAGAACGACAGCGTCCGCAGGGTGCGGGCCCAGCTGAATTCGCGCGGCGGGGGGACGCGGTTCGCCATCAGGTCAGGCTCGCCACGTAGGGAAGGTGCCGGAAATTTTCGGCGTGATCGAGCCCGTACCCGACCAGAAACACCCGGGGGGCGTCGAACCCGACGAACGCGGGCTCCAGCTCGAGGTGCTGAGCCAGATGCTTGTGGAGCAGCGCACAAATCTCCAGACTCCGGGGGGCACGCTCCCGCACCAAGCTCACCAGCCGATTGAGCGTCTTCCCGGTATCCACGATGTCCTCCACCAACAGGATGTGCTTACCCCGCAGCTCCGTTTCCGGATCGTACAAGAGCCGCACGTTCCCGCTCGAAATCGTATCGGCGCCGTAGCTCGCGGCCACCAGGAAGTCCACCTGGAGCGGCCGCTCGATGCGGCGCACGAGATCGCTCAGAAAGATAAAGCTCCCTTTGAGGAGGCCGAGCACGAGGAGTTCGCCGTCGGGGTAGGCCGCCGTGATCTCCTGACCCAGCTCGCGGACCCGGCGCGCAATGGTCTCCTCGTCGAAGACGATGCGCTTGAGCTCACGCCCGCCGGTCTGCTTGAGGCTCGCCGTGCTTGGTAACATCCACCCGCACCGCCGGGGTTCCGGGCCGCGGGAGATCGGCAGCACTCCGGCAGATACCGGGGACCCAGAGAATGGTTTGGCCGCGCGCGACGATCGGATACTGCGCCCGGTCGCTCCGCGGCACACGCGCCTCCATCAACAAGCGCCGCACCGGCCGATGCCCGATACCACCGAGCGGTACCAGTGAATCACCCGGCCGCAGGGGCCGAACCTCCCATGCGCCCCCCGCAATCCACGTCGTCCAGTCACCGCGCGCGAGCCGTTCGGGCGCCCGCTCCGCCGACCACACGACCCGGAATGTCCCGAACTGCGCGCGCCCTCGCTCGTCGCTGGCCACCACCTCCACAACCTCCCGATCGTCCCCGACCTCCCGCGCGTCAGCGCGGCTCACACGCACGCGGTCGAACGCCACCTCCGCCGCCCACCCGCCACCGAGCGACTGACGCCGCCCCGACGAACGCTGTGCCAGCCGCGCCAGCTGACGCGCCCGCCGCGGGCCCAGCACCAGCCCCGCGCGCCGCGCCGCGGCCCGCAACACGGCCACTGCCAATGCGTTATCATAGCCCGCGAGCTCGCCCCGGGCAACGTCAAAGCCGTCCTCGTGCAGCCGCAGGTCGAGATCGGGCAGGTAGCGCAGCACGCGGTCCCACGCGCGCCGCTCGAGCGCCGCCGCCCGGCCGGCGCGAGCCACGTCGGCGCGCGCGCGGGCGCCCAGGCGCGCGCAGACCAGCGGCAGCAGGACCGTGCGGACCCAGCTCCGCAGGTGCCTGGGGTCGCGGTTCGCCGGATCGTCGTGCGCCGCAAGGCCCCGCGCCGCGATGTACGCGACCAGCTCGTCGTGGGTGAACGGCAGCAGCGGGCGAACCAGTCCGCCGCGTGCGCGCGCCGGCATACCGGCGAGCCCGGCCGGCGCGCTGCCCCGCAGCAGCCGTAAGAGAATCGTCTCGATCTGGTCGTCGCGGTGGTGAGCCGTCACGAGATAGCGCGCCGCGTGGCGTCGCTGCACCTCGACGAGCCACGCGTAGCGCGCACGCCGGGCGGCGGTTTCGGTGGCGTCCGGACCGAGTCGCAGCTCCCCGAGCTCGAACGGCACCCCGTATCGCAGCGCGAGGGCCGCGACCGCCTGTCCCACTGCCCGACTGTCCGCCTGGATCCCGTGGTCCGCGTGCGCGACCACCAGGGACAGACCGAGCTCCGGAGCGAGGGTGTGCAGCAAGTCGAGCAGCGCGACCGAATCCGGCCCCCCCGATACCGCCACCACCGCAGGTCCCCCGACGGCGAACAGCCGGCGGCGGCCGAGGTGGTCGCGCAAGCGGGAGGGCAACGGGGTCATACAGTAGTATAAATGATAGGCGGGGCCGCGGTGTCGCGTCTTGCCGCGCGCCCGCAAGGCCCCGAGAATAGGGCCATGCCAAACCTGCAGCCCGACCAAGTCTATCAGCTGCTGCGCAACTTGACCTCCCCCGTCGTGGCCATCACCTGCCAACGCGACGGCAAGCGCAACGGCATGATCTCGGACAGCGCGGTGCGCGCCTCGATCGCGCCGACCGTGCCGCGGTTGTCCGTCTACATCCACAAGTTCAACTTCAGCCACGACCTGATCTTCGAGACCGGTCGTTTCGTGCTGCACCTGCTGCGCGACGATCAGTTCGAGCTGATCCACCGCCTCGGCTTCGTGAGCGGTCGGACCCGCGACAAGCTCGGCGGCATCCCGCACCGGCCCGGCACGCTCGGGGCGCCGGTGCTGGACGACTGCTACGCCCACTTCGAGTGCCGGGTGGTGAACGTCATGGACACCGGGAGCTCGACGTGCTTTCTGGGCGACGTCGCGGCGGTGGGGCACGGCGCGGCCGAGCGCCCCAAAGGCGACGTGATGACGGCCGCCTACTTTCGCGCCAACATGCCGCCAGAGTGGCGGTCCGAGTACGAGACCCTGCTGCGCGCGGCGCAGGCGTACGCCGCCGAGCGCTCGCACGACATCCAGCCGGTCATCTGGAGGAGCCTCCAGCAGCCCTAGGGCTCGGCGACGTCGATGGTCTGGTCGGCCTTGAGGGAGCCGGCCACGTTCTGGCGTCGACCCGACGGCCAGCGCACTTCGATCGCCGCGGCGTGGTCCGCGCCCGCGAGGCCGAAATAGAGCGGCAGGTCGCTCTGGGAGAGGTATCCCGACTTTCCGTCGAAGACCTTCAGCAGCCGGCGCCCGTCGGGTAGCACGACGCTCACTTGCGCGCCGAGCCCCTCGCGGTTCGAGCGCGTGCCCCGAAGCCGGACCTTCAGAAAGTGGACGGGGTGTCGTTGCGCGAGGTCGCTCACCAGCACCTGCGGCCCGGCGTTGAACTCATTGGTGACGATGTCGAGATCACCGTCGCCGTCCAGGTCGAGCGCGACCGCGGCGCGCGTACCGCGCGAGCCCATCATGGTCAAGTGGCCCGCGGCATCGACACGACACGCTCCCCCCAACGACTCCGGATGGGCACACGGGCCACAGAAGGGATGGTCTCGGTCCGCTCCGTTGCAGTCGAGGGTGAACCAGATCTGCTGGGTGGTGCCGTCCGGCCGCGGCTCGACCCCCACCACGAATTCGCTCGGCAGGAAGCGGCGACCTCCCTCGTTGAGGAGGAGGGAGTTGATCCCATATCGGTAGGGAAAGTTCATCCCCGCGGCGATGAAGATGTCATCCCAGCCGTCGGCGTTGAAGTCGTCCACGCTCGGCCCCCACGGCCAATACGTCTCCACGCCGACGGAGTCGGAAATCTCCTCGAACCGACCACCGCCCCGGTTCGCGAACAGCTCGTTGCCGAAGAAAAAGCGATCCTTCCCACCGGGAATCATTCCACCGGCCACCGTCGCGGTGTCGGCCTTGCGACCCTCGGCCGCCCAGTCGCCCGGGGCGACGTTGACCCACATGTCCGGATGCATGCTGGTGACGAAGAGGTCGAGCCGACCATCGCCGTCGAAGTCGAATACTTTCGCCCCCATGGAACCCCAGGCTGCTTTCGGAAAGTATTGCGCGGTCGCGTCGCGAAACCGCTTCCCGCCCTCATTGAGCCAGAGGTGATCCCCTCCCTGCATGTCCAGGACGTAGAGGTCGGGAAAGCCGTCGGCGTTCACGTCGAAGGTCGTCGCATCGCCGCTCCAGCTGAGATCCACCAGCCCGACCTCGCGACTCACGTCCTTGAACCGGTTGCCCCCCAGGTTGCGGTAGAGAATGCTCGCTTCGGCGCGCTCGGGGTGGAGGTGGCCAAGGAACGCGTCGCCCAGAGCGACATAGTAGCCGCCGGGCCCCCGTGCGTTGCTGGTGTACACACCGACATTGGTCAGGAACAGATCGAGCAGGCCGTCGCCGTCATAGTCGAAAAACACCGCGCCGGAGGAGTGGCCCACGTATCCCACGCCCGCCTGCGCGGTGATGTCGCGAAACGTCCCGTCGCCGACGTTCTCGAACAAGCGATTCCCATGGCGCACCGTCGTGACGAACAGGTCGGGATCGCCGTCGTTGTCGATGTCGGCGAACGCGCATCCCACCGCGATCGCGTCCGGCATGGCCAGCCCGGCTCGGGCGGTGACGTCCACGAAGCGGCCGTTGCCGAGGTTCTTCCACAGCTCGTTGGTGCCGAGTTGCGTCACGAAATAGAGATCGGGGAGGCCGTCGCCATCGACGTCCGCGGCGCACACCCCGCTGCCGTGGTCGTAATGCGCGAGCTTGTAGGCCTTGCCGGCGTCGTCGACGACCCGGTTCTGGAAGGTGATGCCGCTGGCCCGTCTCCGATCCGTGAACCGGAAGTCGTGACGCACCTGCGAGCGCGCGGCCAGGTCGGCTTCCTGGCGCGCCCGCTCCACCAGCCACGGCGGCGTGCGGGGCGAGCGGCACGAGGCCGCGAGGAGAAAGAGTGTTGCGAGGAGTGTGCCGGGCCCCGACAAGCGATGCGACATGGCACCACCTCGCTCCTGGTCCGGCACTAGTAGCGGCGGTCGGACTCGAACCGACGACCCGCGGATTATGATTCCGCTGCTCTAACCAGCTGAGCTACGCCGCCGTAAGTGCAGCAGAACAACCTAGCGTAGCACGGGCGGCGGCGGCAGGGCTGACCGTAGCTGAGCACGCGCCGGGCTTGCTCCACACAAGTGCCCGATGCATTTGAGCTTACGCGACCGCGTGATGCGCCACACAGCCCCCCGGGCCGGGCTACGCGAACTTCGTGGTGCCCGGTGGCGAGGAGGAAAAATCCACCACCTGGCTGTTCGCTGAGGGCGCAGCGCCCCTCCTCAGCCCTACTGAGCTAGGAGAGACACTGTGAACCGAGTATTCGTGGTCCTTCTCGCCTTGGTCGCCACGCCGGTGGTCGCGAGCGTGGCCCAGGATCGACCTGGGTCCGACCCGCGCGAACTCAAGCCAACGAGCGGCGCGCGACGTGCCTCCGGGTCGCTCGACAATCCGGGTCTGGGTCACGACGCGGCGCACTGCGCGATGCGTGCGAGGCTGCACCCGGGCGAAACCATCAACAAGTGTCCGGATCCCGTAACGGACCCGGGGACGCCGCCGCCCCCGCCGCCCCCCCCGCCGCCGCCTCCTCCTCCCCCTCCGCCCCCGTCGTCGACGTGCGGGAGCGCTCCGGTGGGCGGTGGAACCATGTGGATCGAAGGCCAGGTGTACCAGGACTTCGCGCCATGGAGCGGCCTCGAGGGCTGGTGCGTCCAGCTCACTGGTCCGGTCTCGGGCGCGGTGACGACGGACGCTGCGGGGAACTATCGGCTCTCGGGGCTTCCGGCCGGCACGTACACAGTCTGCGAAGTGCTGCAGGCCACCTGGCGTGAGACTTTCCCCGGGGACGGGGCTGCGTGCCCGAGTGGATTCGGGTACACGCTCACCTTCGTCGACGCCGGGACCGGCGTCAGCTTCATCGACTTCGCCAACGTCACTCCGTAAGGCGCACGTAGGTCAGGGCATATACGGCCGGCGTCGATCGACGCCGGCCGTTGTGTTTTCGCCCTTGTTGCAGCCCCGCAGCGGCCGGTACGGGAACCCACAGGAGGGCCAGCGTGGTAGTGACAATGCCGGCGCGAGAGCGTCCGGTGACTGTGGTGTGTCGTTACGAGTTGTGAACTTGCACACAGAGAGCGAGAGGTGATGTCAGATGAGCGACCTGCTTGCCAACTATTGGTGGGCCGTGCTCGCCGCAGGTGCTGTCGTGGCGTTCCTGGTCTTTCGTTCCCGGCTACCGCGCCGGCAGTGATTGACCTGATGTAGTGACGGCCCCGACAGCTCGGCTGTCGGTTCGAAGGCTACTGCAGGGGCAACCCGGCGGTAGCCTTCGTCTTTCTCGCCCTGCCCTGACCTGGTCCTCGGGGGTTCCACCAGCGGTCGAACACGATGGCCCCTGCCCCCACCACGACGGCTCCGGCGACATCGGGGACGTAATGAAAGAACAGCAGCACCGTCCCGGCGGTCATGCTCACGGCGAGGGGCAGCAGGGTCCAGAACAGCCCGCGCCGCGCCGCCCAGAGATCCCACATCAACACCACCACGGCGGCGACATGCGCGCTCGGGAAAGACGTCCCGGGCACCATGGCGTCTCGGCCGGCCAGCATGGCCATCCGAGAGAAGAACCCGCTTCCCAGGTGCCGAACCTGAAGCTCCGGCGTGACGTAGCGTGGACTCATGGCGGGGTACGCAAGACCGAGCACGAAGCAGCAGGCGAGCGTGTAGCAGAGCCTGCGCACGGCGTCGCCCGCCCGCCGCTGGGAGCCGCCGGTCCCCGGCGCGAAGAGAGCCGCCGTACCGGTGACCAGGATCGGCTCGTACGCCAGGTAGGAGAATGCGAGCCATTCCCGAACGGGCGACGAGGGAACGTAGGGCACCTGCGGCAGCACACGGCGCTGGAGTCCGAGGAGCGTCGCATCGTGCCACTGCGTCCGGGCGGGGTCGAGCAGTCCCGTCTGAAGATAGAGGAAGTAGAATCCGAGCAATGGCAGCCCGACCGCGAGGTAGCGGACCACGGCACTGTGCCCGCGGCGCAGCCGCGGCGTGCCCATGAGGAGTAGCAGGGCGAACAGACCGTCGGCGCCGAGCGCAGCCGTAGCGGCCGGGGTGCGTGCTTGGAGCGCGACAACGGCCCCGAGGAGAATCGTGAACCCGGCCGTGAACCGTTCACAGGCATTCGGGGCTCCGCCATGTGCACCATTTCGCATCTGATTCCTCTGGCAAAACGATCGATAGACCTCACGACTGCATCCGGCGAGCCGTCTAGGACATGCGCTGTTTCGGCGGTGTCGGCTGGCGTTGAGCCGACGACACAGCCGTTGCGTAGACGCAGCACGTGTCCTCTAGCGTACCCGGACATCTCCCTACACGCGTCCACCTGGACGACGCCGACGCGGTGCGACGCTTGCATACCCTCGGGAGCCTATGAAGACACTGCGTTTTGCGCTCCTCGCCACCGTGGCTCTGGGCTGTCATTTCGACAAGCTGTTCCAGCCTTCGCGCGGCGGGCACGCACCTCCCGCCGGGTCCCCGACGACCCGACTCAGGTTCACGACGCAACCCGACAGCACAATGAAGGACAGCACCATCCAGCCGCCGGTCGAGGTCACGGCTTTCGATTCGGCCGGCAACGTTGTGCCGAGCTTCACGGGGAACGTGACCGTCGCCATCGGCCACAACGGAAGCTCGCTGGCCGCGAAGCTGAACGGCACGAAGCAGGTCGCCGCAGTGAACGGCGTCGCGACTTTCGCTAACTTAAGTATCGACCAGATCGGCACGGGGTATACACTCACGGCGTCGGCGGCGCCATACGCGGGCGATATCAGCACGCCGTTCGACGTGACCGCGACGCCGCCGACCACGGGCCCGGCGACGAAGCTCATGTTCGTGAGACAGCCGACCAACACGCCGCCAGGCGCGACGATCTCGCCGCCCGTGCAAGTCGCGGCGGTGGACGACCAGAACAATATCGTGACCACGTTCAGCGGCAGCATCACGATCGCGATCGGCCATAACGGCGGTTTGCTCAAAGCAGGTACCTTGAGTGGTACGTTGCTCCAACCCGCAGTGAACGGGATCGCTACGTTCACGGACCTGAGTATCGACCAGGCGGGGACCGACTTTTACACGCTGCGGGCAAGCAACCCCCAGCTGGGCAACGTGGAGAGCTTTCACTTCTCTGTCTCGGTGCTGTAATGCGTTGTCCCCGCTGTTTCCTCGCCGACATCCCCGAGGGAGCGCGGACCTGCGTGCTGTGCGGCTACTCGCCCGACGCACACGCGGCTGCCGGTGACGCTACCCAACCAACGGCCCCCGCCCGTGGCCGCCGCACCACTTCGGCCAGCGGGTCCACGCCGACGGACCCGCACGGCTCGCCGCAGTCGACGGCCGTGGCCGAGGAGGCCGACGTCGCGCCCACAGAGCTCGACGCGCGACGCGAGCTGTCGGCCGAGTTTCGCATCGAGGAGCTGCTGCGAGGGTCGCCCGAGCCGATCGTGTATCTCGCCTGGGACGGCGCCGATCACCCGCTGACGCTCAAGGCCATAGCGCGCCAGCAGCTGGGACCGGCCGCGGATCGGTTCGCACGCGCGGCCGAAGCGGCCATGCAGCTCGAGCACTCGCACATCGTCCCACCGTTTCGTTTCGGCTGTACCGAGCATTTCATGTGGTACGCCACGAAGCGGGCCGACGGGCGCTCGCTCGAGAGCATCCTGGAGACGGTGGGCTCGCTGGAGCTGCCGACCTGCGTCCGCGTCCTGGAGCAGGTGGCGAGCGCGCTGGACCACGCGCACCGGCGGGGCCTGGCGCACGGGGGTCTGCGATCCGACTGTGTCATCGTCGGTGCGAACGAGTGGGTGCAGGTGAGCGACTTCATGGTCGGGGGAGTGTTCCAGGTTCCGCCCGACGAAGCCCGAGCGAGCGAGCCCGGACCGCGAGCCGATCAGTACGCGCTGGGGGCGCTGGCGTACGAGTGCCTGACCGGAACGCCGGTGCGCGACGCGCCCCCGCTCTCCAGGTTGCTGGAATCGCGGAGCGACATCCCCCTCCACGTCTCGCAGGCGCTGCGGCGCGCCTTGAGCAGCCGACCCGCCGAGCGGTTTCCGACCGTGCTCGACTTCGTCACCGCGCTCGGCGGACCCACGGCCGCCGCCCCGGCCGCCGCGCCGTCGGCGTCCTGGTTCGACGGGACCTCGCAGCGGGCCCCGCGCTCGCCAGTCGTGATCGTCGCCGACGAGGAGGAGGAAGACGAGGAGCTGGAGCGGGCGCCGCCTCCCCCGACGCGTCGCACCGGCCGCTTCGTCATCGCCGCGGGCCTGATCGTCGTCCTGGGCGGGGGTGCTGTGTGGCTCGGCACGGCGTCCGCGCCGGCCTCGCAGCCGAGCGCCTACGACGCCAGCATCCCACCGTCCGAGTCGGTGCCATCGCCCGTGCCGGTGCGCAGCGGCGTCGACACCGCGGCGCTCGCCGAGCGCCAGCCCCCGGCGGCGACGCCCCTCCCGACGGTCGAGACACCGCCGCCGCCGCAACAACAGCGCGAGACAGCGCGCCCGCGGCCGGAGCCTACGCCGGTCAAGCGGGCACCCCTGGTGCGGCGCGCGGCGCCCGCGCCACCGCCACGTCGGGTCGAGCGGCCGGTCGAGCGCCCCGCGGAGCCGGCGCTGCTGTCGGTCAACTCGGTTCCCTGGGGCAGTGTATACGTCGACGGCCAGCCGGTGGGCAACACGCCGCAAATCGATCTGCAGGTGGCATCCGGATCGCACCGCCTGCGCGTCGAGCGCGACGGGTTCCGTCCCTATGAGCGGCTGGTCGAGCTGGCCCCCGGGCAGCGCCTGCGGATCACCGACATCACCCTGGTGGAGCGCTAGCCGTGTCGCGAACCCTCGTCGTCTTCGTGGTCGTCCTTACCGCCGCGCCCCGCCTGACGGCGCAGACGGCCACCGACCTGCTGGAGCAGGGCGTGCGGGCCTATCAGAAGCTCGAGTACGATGCCGCGGTGGCCCTGTTGCGCGAGAGCCTGGCGCGCCGGGCGCCCACGGCCCTCGCGGACTCGCAGCGGGCGCGAGCGCTCTCCTATCTCGGTGCGACCGAGCTGTTCCAACAGGAGCGCGACTCCGCGGCCGGCTCGTTCCGGGAGCTGGTACGGCTCGATCCCCGCTACCGGCCGGACGAGCTCATCTTTCCGCCGCAGGTCACCAATCTGTTCGAGGAGGTGCGCCGCGCGACCAAGGTACTGACCGTCCAGGTACCAGCATCCATGGAGCTGCGCCCCCGACGGGAGTCGTTCACGGCTCGCGTGATCACGACGTCGGTGCTGCCCGTGCTGGTCACGCTGGCGCACGACGACGGGACACCGGTGCGGACGCTGTGGGACGGGCGCGTGCCCGACAGCATGGTCGTGAAATGGGATGGGACGACCACCGACGCGGGAGCCCTGCCGGAGGACGGGCACTACGTGCTGCGTGTGGCGCCCAACCCGGCGACGGAAGACGGACCACGCCCGCTGCAAGTGACGCTGGACATCACGCAGGAGCCGCCCGACACCCTGAGTTGGCCGCCGCCCCCGACCGCCCCTCCGCTCCTGCCGGAGCGCACGTCGGCGTCGCCCGCGCTGGGCTCGCTGGCGGCGGGGACGCTGGCGGGCGGGGCCGTGGTCGCCCTCCCGTCGCTGTTCGGCCGTAGTGGAGAGGCCACCGGGGCGCGGTTCGCCGTGGCCGCCACCGTCAGCATCGCCGGGCTGGTGGGATTCTTCGCCCACCAGCCTCGCCCGATCGCGGCCAACATCCGCGCCAACGCCCCCGCACGCGCGGACTGGCAGCGTCGCGTCGAGGCCGTGAAGACCGAGAACGCCAAGCGTCGCGGATCGGCGCGTCTGCTGATTCGGGCCGGACCGGTGACGGTCGCGGAGCGGACGCCATGAGGGCGCTCGCCGCCACCTGCGCGTTCGTGCTGGCGGCGTCGGTGGCGTCCGCGCAGCGCCGACCCACTATCGGCCTGCGCGCGGACGCCTTCATGATGTGGGTGCACAGCGATACGGGCAGCGCCCGCACGTCGCTGCGCGGTCCCGGGTTCGGCGGTGAGGGCCGGATTGCCGTCAACGGGCTGCTGTTCGGCCTGGGACTGCTGGAGGGCCAGCTCAAGCCCGCCGGCGGCACGGGGGGAGGGGCGGGAGCGTCACAGCTCGACCTCGTGCAGGGGACGGTGTTCGCGGGCGGCCGGCTGCTACCCTGGCTCGAGATCACCGCCGGGCCGGTGGTGCGGGCGTACGTGACGGATTCCACGACGGAGCGCTGGGTGTTCTGGCAGGCGCGGGCGCGCGTGGACGCGCCGATCGTCGTGGGGAAACTGGGGAGCTATTTCGAGGTGTGGCGGGCGCTCGCCTCCGACGTGAACCTGCCGACCGGGGCCGGCCGGATCCAGGGGGGAGAGGCCGGTGTGGTGTATCAGCCGCCGCGGCAGCGTGTGTGGCTGCGCCTCTCCTACCGCATGGACGACGCGCTGCTGGGCGGGCCCGGCGGCAACGAAACGATGGAAGCGATCACGCTCTCCGGCGGTATCGTCGTCCCCTGACGGACGTCAGGGCGGCGGCACCAGGCGATACAGCAGCTCTCCCTTGCGGATCATCCCGAATTGCTCCCGCGCCGCGCGCTCCTGAGCGGCGGGATCTTCCTCGAGTCCGCGAGCCAGGCGTTGCAGCGAGTCGAGCTCCAGCTCGAGGTCACGCACGGTCCGGCGCTCCTCCGCCCGCTGGCGGCGCAGCGTGAGCCAGTCGAGTGTGCTGTACTCTCCGGCCTGGAAGGCGAGTCCGGCCAGCACGACTCCGGCGGTGAGGCCGATCAAGCGGGTCCGGGTCACAGACCGTACAGGTGGCGGCCGGGATAGTAGGCCGCGTCGCCCAGGTCTTCGGCGATGCGCAGCAGTTGATTGTATTTCGCGACGCGGTCGGTGCGCGAGGCGCTGCCCGTCTTGATCTGCCCCACCCCGGTCCCGACCGCGAGATCCGCGATGAACGTGTCTTCCGTCTCGCCGGAGCGGTGGGAGATGACGGCGCCGTACCCGTTGGAGCGCGCGTGCTCGATGCACTGCAGCGTCTCGGTGAGCGTCCCGATCTGATTCAACTTGATGAGGATGGCATTGGCGACGCCCTCCTCGATGCCGCGGTCGAGCCGCTCAACGTTGGTGCAGAACAGGTCGTCTCCCACGAGCTGCACCCGTGCCGACAGCGCCTCCGTGAGCTTCGCCCACCCGGTCCAGTCGTCTTCGGCCAGGCCGTCTTCGATCGACACGATCGGGTAGCGATCGATCCAGCTCTTGTAGAGCGCGACCATGTCTTCCGCCGACTTCGACCCCGCTCCACTCTTTTTGAACACGTAGCTGCCATCCTGGTACAGCTCGGATGCGGCCGGATCGAGTGCGATGGCCACGTCCTTCCCGGGCTCGAAACCCGCGCTTTCGATGCCGGCGATCACCGCCTCGAGCGCGGCCTCGTCGCTCGGGAGATTGGGCGCGAAGCCGCCTTCGTCTCCCACGGCCGTCGAGAGGTTGCGCTTGGCGAGCACCTTCTTGAGTCCATGAAACACCTCGACGCCCGTGCGCAAGCCGTCGGCGAAGCTCTCCGCGCCAATCGGGACGATCATGAACTCCTGAAAGTCGACGTTGTTGGCCGCATGCGCCCCCCCGTTGAGGATGTTCATCATCGGCACGGGAAGGACGTTGCGCACGGGCCCGCCGAGATAACGGTACAGCGTGAGCCCCGCGTCCTGGGCCGCCGCCCGCGCCACGGCCATCGAGACCGACAGGATGGCGTTGGCCCCCAGGTGACTCTTGTTGGGCGTGCCGTCGAGATCGAGCATCGCATAGTCGACCACGATCTGATCCTCGGCCGACATGCCTTCCAGGCGCGGGGCGATCACCTCGTTGACGTTCTTCACCGCCTCGAGCACGCCCTTCCCGCCGAAGCGCTTCTGGTCGCCGTCCCGCAGCTCCACCGCTTCGTGCTCGCCGGTGGAGGCGCCGCTCGGCACCGCGGCCCGGCCCGCCGCACCGCTCGACAACGTGACGTCCGCTTCGATGGTCGGGTTGCCCCGGCTGTCGAGAATCTCGCGCGCGTGGACCGAAATGATCGTGCTCATGATGGCTGGTACCCTAGCGGTCGGAGGCGCCCGCGTCAACGCGCGCCTTGAGCCGCACCACCGCCGCGCGCACGCGGTCGCGCAGCTCCTGGCGTCGCTCGAGTGTCAGATCGGCGGTGGAGATCGGGTCGCCGATCTCGATGCGGATCGGGCGGGGCCGCAGGAAAAAGCGCCCCTTGGGCATGATGGTGAAGGTGTCGCGCACGTAGAGCGGCACGACCGGAACCCGCGCCGCGATCGCGAGGCCGAACGGCGCATTCTTGAAGGGCAGGAGCTCGCCCGTGCGGCTGCGCGTGCCTTCGGGGAACACCACGGCCGAAATCCCGCTCGCGATCACCGCCGCCGCTCGCTGGTACGCCTCGAGCGCCCGCGCGGGGTGCGCCCGGTCGATCATGATGTGCCCGGCGGTGACCATGGCGCGGCCCAGCAGCGGGATGCGCTCCAGCTCCTGCTTCGCCACGAACCGGACCGAGCCGGGGAGCGTGGCCGCCAGCGCCCAGATGTCGAACATCGACGAGTGGTTCGACGCGTACACGACGGGCCCGGCGGGCACGCGCTCCAGCCCCACGACCTGCACGGGTGTGCCGGCCGCCCGCAACAGGTCGCGCGACCAGTCGTTCGTGCCCCAGTCGTACACGCCCCCTCCACCGGGCCGGCGCTTCACGCCGACGAGCGCCGCCACGATCACCCCCGTGGCATGGATCGCGCTCGAGACCACGAGAACCAGGGCGAACCAGGCGGTGCGGATCATTGGGCGGGGAAATGATCGAAGCCGGAGAGCGACGCTATCGGTCTTCCGTTGTCCGTGACCCGTGCGCCACCGCCCCGCGTGCAGGCGCCGATGCGCGTGAGCGGCAGGCCGGCGGCACGACGAAACGCGCGTGCCGCGCGCTCATCAAAGCGCCGCGGCAAGGCCACCAGCAGCTCGTACTCCTCGCCGCTCTGCGCGGCCGCGCGCGCCGTCGCCCCCGGCCAACGGGGGATTCGCTCCAGCGCGATCTCGACCCGCACGCCGGACGCGGCGGCGAGGTGGCCTGCGTCCGCCGCGAGGCCGTCCGAGACGTCGATCATGGCGCGCGCGCCATGCCGCGCGAGCCAGGCTCCGGCGGCGATCCGCGGCTCGGGGCGGACGAACCGCCGGCGCACGGGGGCCGGCGGGCGCCGCCCCGCGAGCAGCGCCGCGAGCGCCAGCCCCGCGCCGCCCAACCGCCCCGTCACCCACACTCCGTCGCCGGGCCGCGCGCCGCTCCGCCGCACCGGCCGCCGGGCGACGCCGAGCACGCAGACATCCACGAGATAGCGTGAGGAGCGCGTGAGATCGCCGCCGAGCACGTGAGCGCCCACACTGCGCGCCGCGGCTCCGACGCCCGACATGATCTGGACGGCGGGTGAAGCGTTGCCGGGACGGCGTTGCCGGTCGTCGGGTACTGCGAGGGAAACCAGCACACCCCGGGGTTCGGCGCCCTCGGCCGCCAGATCGGACAAGGCGGCGGCCGTCGCGCGCCACCCGATCTCGCGGAACGAGAGCCAGTCGGTGCGGAAGTGCACGCCTTCGAGGGAGAGGTCGATGCTGAGCGCGACGGTGCGCGCCCCGATGCGGACGAGCGCGCAGTCGTCACCCAACCCGCGCCCCGCGGCTCCGAGGCTCGCGAAAATGGCGCGCAGGCGGTCGAACTCTCCGCCTGTGCCCAGGCGGAGCGCTCCCCCCTCCGCGCTCACGCCGTCTCCGGCGGCTCCAGCACTGCCAGGACGGGGGGCCCGTGCGGCTGCGGGCTCGCCCAGGCACGCCAGATCTCGGGGAGCGCGGCGAGCACGTCGGCGGGCCGCAGGCTGCGGGCCGTCCACTGGCGGGCGCCATGCTCCGCCGCGCGGCCGAGGGCGTGCGCGCCCAGTGCGGACGCCTCGGCCCCCGCGCTGCCGCGTGCCAAGAAGGCGCCGATGAAACCGGCGAGCAGGTCGCCCGAGCCGCCGGTGGCGAGCCCGGGGTTGCCGCTGGCCACCACGTGCGCCGGCCCGCGCAGGTCCGCGATCACAGTGGGCACCCCTTTCAGGACCACGGTTCCCTTCACCCGTTGCGCCGCCTTGGCCGCGGCGGCCCAGCGGTCGTTCGCGGCCTCGTCGGCGAGCTGATCGCCGAACTGGGCGCGAAACTCGCCGAGGTGAGGCGTGAGGACGACGGGTCGCTCGACGGGGCCGCGGAACAGCGTGAGGGCGTCGGCATCGACCACGGTCGGAACCGCACGGCAACCCAGCACCGCCTGGAGGAACGGCGTCCGCGGCGGCTCGCGGCCCAGTCCGGGCCCCACCACGAGGGCGTCGGCCCACTCGAGCGCTTGCGCGACCTCGGGCTCGAGGTCCGGTCCCAGGGCGGACTCCACCGTCAGGACATCGGGCAGGCTGGCGCGCGCCGCGGCGATCGTCTCTTGACCGGCGACGAGCTTCACGAGTCCCGCGCCGGCGGCGAGGGCAGCACGCGCCGCGTGGAGCGCAGCGCCCGTCATCCCGTTCGCGCCGCCCACCACCGTGACCCGGCCGCGGTTTCCCTTGTGCATCGTGGGCACGAGCTTGGGGAGCCGCGCACCGGCCCAGAGATCGCTGACGAGCACGGGCCACGCGGGATCGGGCGGCGGGAATCCGATGTCCACGACGACCAGCTTGCCGCACCAGTCGCGGGCGAGCAGGTGCCCCCGGCGCGCGCCGCCGAAGGTGATCGACAGCGCGGCGCGCACGGGACCGTGCGCCTCCCCGCTCGAAAGGTCGAGCCCCGTCGGCCCGTCGACGGCGACGACGGGAGCGCCGTACGCGACGAGCCGTTGCGCCAGCGCGAGCACGTCGCCCCGGGCCGGCCCCGTCGCGCCGGTGCCGAGCAGCGCGTCCACGGCGACGACCGCGGCGGGCCACGGCTCGTCGCGCCCGATCTCGCGCACGCCGTCCACGCGCGCCAGGGCGCGGTTGTCGATCGCGTCGTCGGTCTTGGGGTCGAGGGCGGCGACCCAGACCGGTGCGCCTCCGGCGTGCAGGGCGCGCGCCGCCACCCAGCCGTCGCCCCCGTTGTTGCCGGCGCCCGCGACGACGAGCGCCCCGCGGGCGAGCACCGCGGGGTACTCGCGCAGCAGCACGTGGGCGACGGCGCGGCCGGCGGCCTCCATCAACACGCGCGAAGGGATACGGTATTGGGTGCGGGCGGCCGAATCCCACCCGGCGGCTTCGGTCGCGGACAGCACCGGGATCGGGTTCACGGGATCACCACTCCTCCGTAGCCCACCACGGCCTCCTCGTCCCCCGTCACCATCCCGGAGTGGCTGTAGTGCACGACCTCGGCCGCCCGCGCTCCGAGCGCCCGTGCCGCGACCAGTGCGGTGGCGGTGGGCGCCCGGCCGCACATCGAGATCGCTTCGCCGCGGCAGCGACGGAGCAGCTCCGCGCCGTCCATGGCGGCCACGGCCTCGAGCGCGCGCCGGTCTTTGCGCTCCGAGACGGCGGCTGTCTCATAATGATTCAGGTCGCTCGACGCGAGCAAGAGCACCGGCTGCGGCCAGCGTCCCACGAGTCCCGCGAGCGCTTCGCCCAGCTCGAGGCAGCCTTGCCACGCGTCCCACGCGAGCACCAGCGGGACGATCCGCACGTCGGCGCGCCGCAGCTGCAGGAAGGGCAGCTCCACCTCCACGGCGTGCTCCCCGGTGTGGGCGGCGTGGTCCGCCCCCACGAGCGGTGACGCCGCGACCAGCGCCCGTGCGAACGCCTCGTCGACGCCCACGTCGCCCAGCGGCGTGCGAAACGCGCCGGCCTCCCACAACGAGGCTCCGCCCGGCGCCCGGCAGACGCCCGTGTGGTTGGGCGCGAGGATCACGACGACCGGCGGGATCTCGAGGCGCGCGAACACGTGCGCCGCGGTGCGTCCCGAGTAGAGATAGCCCGCGTGCGGCGCGACGGCCGCCCGCGCCGGCGCCGGCCGCGCCCCCGCCACCGCATCGAGCAGCTCGCGCACGGTGCGCTCGAGCTGTGCCGGCACTGCAGGGTAGAAGCGCCCGCTCACGGCGGGCGCGCGCACGGCGTCCAAGCTTACTTGAAGCTCTGGCCGATCGCCCGACCGAAGGAGATCTCTCCGTTATCGATGCGTATGTTGAACCCGCAGTCCGGGTTGGTGCAGACCCAGGCCTTGTACGTAATCGGCGCCCCGTCGCGACCGTAGTCCGACAACGGGATCAGGAGACCTTGCTGACACTTCCTGCAGGCGGGCCATTCTTTCACGTCCTCCATGCGGCACCCCCTTCGCCCGATCCGACGCCTGCTACCCGCGCTCCACGCCGGGCCAGCGGTAGCCGGTGCGGAACACCTCGGCGAAATCGTACACCCGCTCGAAGTCCTCGGGCTTGTCGCTCGGCTGGCGCGCCAGCAGTCCGACGTCGATCAGCGTGAAGACGATGCGGCCGAGGTCCTCGGTGCTGGTGATACCCCAGTGCGCCAGGACGGTCGGCGCGAGCAGGCCGAATTGCTCGAGCGCGAAGTCGCGGCACGCCCAGGCGAGCTCGGCCCCGGAGAGGTGGCGACGCGCGGGGAGCTTCCCCTGGGCGTACTCGAGCGCCGCCAGCGCGAACAGGTAGCCACGCTCGGGGTAGCGCCCGTCCTGCTGCCCGATGCGCGCGAACGCCTCCTCCAGTGTGGCGAAGTCGCTCATGGCCGGGCCTCCGTCGGCCCCGAGGGCTGGGCCCGGACCGCCACGGGCCGGATGGGGCGCGGCTCGAGCAGCGCCAGGTCGAGCACCTCGTCGATCGTTTCCACGGGCGTGATCTGGAGCAGCTGCTTCACTTCCTCCGGGACCTCGACGATGTCGCTCTGATTGCGGGCCGGTACGAGCACCGTTTTCACGCCGGCACGCGCCGCGGCCGTCAACTTCTCCTTGAGCCCGCCGATCGGCAGCACGCGGCCGCGCAGCGTCAGCTCGCCCGTCATCGCTACGTCGTGCCGCGCCGGGCGGCGACACAACAGCGACGCCAGCGCCGTGGCGATGGCGATCCCGGCCGACGGGCCGTCCTTGGGCACGGCCCCCGCGGGCAGGTGCAGGTGCACGTCGGTTTGCGTGAACGCTTCGAGCGGGATCCCCAACGGGACGGCGCGGGCGCGCAGCAGGCTCCACGCCGCCTGGGCGGATTCCTTCATCACGTCGCCCAGCTGGCCGGTGAGGGTGATGAGCCCCTTGCCCGGCATCTGGATCGCCTCGATGAACATGATGTCGCCGCCCACCGGCGTCCACGCGAGTCCGGTCGCGACGCCGACCTCGGGGGTCCGCCCCGCCACTTCGCTCTGCACCTTGGGCTGGCCGGCGTACTTCTCGATGTTCTTGGCCGTGATCTTGACCACGGTCGCGCGTCCCTCGACCACGTCGAGCGCGGCCTTGCGGAGCACGCCCTGGATCTCGCGCTCGAGCTGACGCACCCCGGCCTCGCGCGTGTACTCGGCGATGAGGCGCTCCAGCGCGCCGTCGGCGATGCCGGCGCGCTCCGCCGTGAGCCCCGTCTCGGTGAGCTGCCGCGGAAGCAGGTAGCGTTTGGCGATCGCCAGCTTCTCGCCCGGGGTGTAGCCGGGCAAGGTGAGCACCTCCATGCGGTCGAGCAGGGGGTCGGGGATCGGGGCGAGACTGTTGGCGGTGGCGATGAACATGACGCCCGACAGGTCGAACGGCACTTCGAGGTAGTGGTCCACGAAGGCGGCGTTCTGCGTCGGGTCGAGCACCTCGAGCAGCGCGGCGGTCGGATCGCCGCGCACGTCGGCGCCCATCTTGTCCACCTCGTCGAGCATCAACAGGGGGTTGCGGGTCTCGCAGCGCTGCAGCGCGTGAATGATGCGTCCCGGGAGCGCGCCGACGTAGGTGCGCCGATGGCCGCGGACCTCCGCCTCGTCGCGGACGCCGCCGAGCGACACGCGCGTGAAGCGGCGCCCCAGCGCCTCCGCGATGCTCTGGCCGAGCGACGTCTTGCCCACGCCCGGCGGCCCGACGAAGCACATGATGCTGCCGCGCGCCGCCCGGTTGAGCGTGCGCACCGCGAGATACTCGAGGATCCGCTCTTTGACGGACTTGAGATCGTAGTGATCGCGATCGAGGATGTCGCGCGCCGCTTTCAGATCCAGCCGGTCTTCCGAGGTGCGGCCCCACGGCAGGGTCGCGAACACTTCGAGGTAAGTGCGCGCCACGTGGTACTCGGCCGACTGGGGCGACATCTGCCGCAGTCGCTTGAGCTCGCGCTCGGCCACCTTGGTGGCTTCCTCGTGCAGGCCCGCGGCGTCGAGCCGGTGCGACAGCTCCGTCAGCTCGTCGTCCGCGTCCTCTTCGCCCAGCTCCTGGCGGATCACGCGCAGCTGCTCGCGCAGCACGTACTCGCGCTGGTTCTGGTCCAGCCGCGTCCGCACCTTCTCCTGGATCTGGCTCCCGACCTCGAGCACCTGCAGCTCCTGGCCGAGCAGCTCCGCCAGGCGCTCCAGCCGGTGATTCACGTCGTCGATGGCGAGCAGCTCGGCCTTCGCCGGGAGGGCGAGGTCCAAGTTCGCGGCGACGAAGTCGGCGAGCTTGCCCGCGTCGGTGATGCCGACGAGCACCTCGTGCAGCTCCTCGCCCAGATAGGGGGCGATGTCGATCACGCGGGAGAACTGGGCGTGCACGGTGCGCTTCAGCGCTTCGGTGCGCGCATCCTCCGGTTGGACGCCGGCGAAGGTCTCGTAGGCCGCCACCAGCCAGTGGTCGGTGGGCGTGATCTCCTGCAGCCGGGCGCGCTCCAGGCCCTGCACCATGACGCGCACCGAGCCGTCACCCAGCTTGAGCATCCGCACGACCGTGCTGAGCGTGCCGACCTCGTACAGCTCGTCCGCACGGGCGTGCATGACGGCCCCCTCGGGAGGCTCGGTCCCGCCCAGCGGCTTCACCACACCCAAGAGCAGCCGCTTGTTACCCTGCACCACCTCGTCGATGAGCTGCACGGCGTACGGGTCGGTGAGCGCCATCGGCAGCACGACGTGCGGGTAGACGACCAGCCGCCCCAGCGGCAGGACGGGAAGACGATCCACCTACTGCACCCGGACCGACTGCGGCCCCGAAAGGCGCGCCGGCAGTTTGGCGAGCCACACCTCGAGGAAACCCTGCTCGTAGCTCGCGCGGATGCTTTCGGGGTCGACCGGGGCGGGCAGGCGGAACCGCCGCTCGAACGGGCCGACCTGCACTTCCATCGCGTGGTAGTGGGGCTTCCCCTCGTTGCGTCGGGCCTTGCGCTCCCCCGCGATCGTGAGGACGCCGTCCACGTACTCGACGGTGAAGTCCTCGGACCGCATGCCCGCGATGTCCATGTAGACGACCAGCGCTGCGTCGGTCTCGAAGATGTCGGTAGGTGGCTTCCACTTGCCGGAGGCGACGAAGCCCACCGGACGGCCGTGGGCGACTTCGTTGAAATAGACCTCGAGCTCCTCCGCCGGATGGACCGTGAGCGAGCCCGAGCCCCGGGAGGGACGTCCCGCGGAACCGCCGCTCTCAGCCATGGCGCGCCCCTGCGGTGGCGCGAGCCGGTGCCGCGTACAGGGGAAACTGCTCCGTCAGGTCGCGCACCTCCGCCTTGACCCGCGCGATGGTGGCGTCGTCCTTGTTCGTGAGCACGGTGTCGATGAGTGTCGCCACGGTAAGCATCTCCATCTCGGTGAACCCTCGCGTCGTCACGGCTGGTGTGCCGATCCGGATCCCGCTCGTGACGAAGGCTTTCTGGGGGTCTCCGGGAATCGTGTTCTTGTTTACGGTGATGCCCGCCCGGTCGAGCAGCTCCTGGGCCTCCTTGCCGGTCACCCGCTTGGACCGGAGATCCACCAGCATCAGATGCGTGTCGGTGCCCCCCGACACGATGGCGTAGCCGTGCTCCACCAGCGCCGCGGCAAGCGCCTGCGCGTTCTGCACCACCTGCCGCGCGTAGCCCTTGAATTCGGGGGTCATCGCTTCGCCCAGGGCCACCGCTTTCGCCGCAATCACGTGCTCGAGCGGCCCGCCCTGGAGGCCGGGGAACACCTGCTTGTCCACGTCCTTGGCGAACATCTCCTGGCACAGGATCAACCCGCCGCGAGGGCCCCGCAGCGTCTTGTGCGTGGTGGTCGTCACGATCTGCGCGTGCGGGATGGGCGAGGGATGGATTCCCGCGGCGACGAGGCCGGCGATGTGGGCCATGTCCACGACGACGATCGCACCCACCTCGTCGGCGATGCTCTTGAGCGCCGGGAAGTCGATGATCCGGGCGTACGCGGAGGCTCCGCCGATCAGCACGCGCGGCCGCTCGCGCCGCGCGATTTCCCGTACCTGGTCGTAGTCGATCCGGCCGGTGTCTTCGCGGACACCGTAATGCACCGCGCGGAACAAGGTGCCCGAGAAATTGACCGGCGCGCCGTGAGTCAGGTGGCCGCCGTGCGGGAGCGCCAGCCCGAGCAGCGTGTCGCCCGGCTTGGCGACCGCGAGGTAGGCGGCCATGTTCGCCTGCGCCCCCGAGTGCGGCTGCACGTTGACGTGCTCCGCCTGGAACAAGGCTTTGGCGCGGTCGATGGCGAGCTGCTCGACCTCGTCGACCACCTCGCACCCGCCGTAGTAGCGCTTCTTGGGCAACCCCTCGGCGTACTTGTTGGTCAGGGCGGTGCCCATCGCCTCCATCACGGCGACGGAGACGAAGTTCTCGCTCGCGATCAGCTCGAGCCCGTGCTCCTGCCGCTCCACCTCGCGGCGGATGAGCTGGGCGATGGCGGGGTCCGCCTTGGCGAGCGGGGCGCGCCGGTCGATCATGAGTCGATCTTGGCGACGCGCCGCTCGTGGCGCCCACCCTCGAACCCGGTGTCCAGCCACTTGTGCAGGATCTCCAACCCTTCCTCCTCGCTCACGAAGCGCGCGGGCAACACGAGCACGTTCGCGTCGTTGTGCTTGCGCGCCAGCTCCGCGATCTCCGGGCTCCAGGCCACGGCTGCCCGGACGCGCGGGAACCGGTTCGCTACATACGCCATCCCGAGCCCCGTGCCGCAGGTCAGTACGCCGCGCCGCACTTTCCCGGTGCTGACGGCCTCCGCCACGGGGCGACCGTAGTCCGGAAAGTCGTCGGCCGGGTCCATCGCCTGCGGGCCCACGTCCACCGGGTCGTAGCCGAGACGCTTGAGCTCGTCCACGAGCTGCCCCTTCAGCTGGAAGCCGGCGTGGTCCGCGCCGACGTAAATCCGCTCAGCCAAGGAGCTCCTCAGCCGCGGGGATAGAGACCGCGCGCGACGAGGAGGCGCTGGATTTCACTGGTTCCCTCATAGATCTCCGTGACCTTGGCGTCGCGGAACAGCTTCTCCACGGGGAAGTCCCGCATGTAGCCGTACCCGCCGAACAGCTGCACCGCCTGCGTCGTGACCCACATCGCGGTCTCGGAAGCGAACAACTTGGCCATGCTCGCCGACGTGGTGACGTCCTCGCCCCGGTCCCGGCGCGCCCCGGCGACATGGGCCAGCGCGCGCGCCGCCTCCACCCGCGTGGCCATGTCGGCGAGCTTGAACTGCACGCCTTCGAACTCGCGCAACGGCTGGCCGAACTGTCTGCGCTGGTCACAGTAGGCGACCGCGTGCTCGAGCGCCCGCCGCGCGATGCCCACCGCCTGCACGGCGATCCCCAGCCGGCCCGCGTCGAGCCCCTCCATCGCGTACCCGAACCCTGCCCCGTCCTCGCCCAGCAGCTGATCGGCCGGCAGGCGTACGTCCTCGAGCGCCAGCGCCACCGTGTTCGAGGCACGCAGGCCCATCTTCTCCTCGGGCTTCCCCGGACGATAACCCGGCGTGTCGGTGGGCACAATGAAGGCCGATATGCCGCGCTCCGTACGGGCCATCACCATCATCAGCTCGGCCGTGGCGCCGTTCGTGGCCCACGCCTTGGCGCCCGACAGCACCCACCGATCGCGGTCTCGCACCGCGCGGGTGCGCAGCGCAGCGGCGTCCGATCCGGACTCGGGCTCCGACAGCGCGAACCCCGCCAGCAGCTCTCCCCGGGCCATGCCCTTGAGGAAGCGGTCCTTTTGTGCCGGGGTGCCGTGGCGCACCAGCATTGTCGTGGGAATCGCGTTGTGGATCGAGAGCGACACGGCGATGCTGGCATCCGCTGCCGCGATCTCTTCGAGCGCGAGCAGGTAGGTCACAGTGTCGAGCCCCATACCCTCGTACTCTTCGGGCGCGCACATCCCGAGGAACCCCAGCTCTCCGAGGGCGTCGATGACGTCGCGGGGGAAGTGCGCCGTGCGATCCCACTCCGCCGCGAACGGCTCGATGCGGGTACGCGCGAACTCGCGCGCCAGCTCCACGATCTGGCGCTGGGTCTCGGAGAGGCCCGCGGGCTCAATCGCGATAGACATAGAAGCCCCGTCCGCTCTTGCGGCCGAGCCGCCCCGCCGCGACCATTTTCCGCAGCAGCGGCGCCGGACGGTACTTGTCGTCTCCCAGGTCGCGCTGCAACACTTCGAGGATCGCGAGACACACGTCCAGACCGATCAGGTCGGCGAGCGCCAGCGGGCCCAGCGGATGGTTCATCCCGAGCTTCATCACGCTGTCCACCGCGTCCGGCGTCGCCACGCCTTCCATCACGCAGAACACCGCCTCGTTGATCATCGGCATGAGCACGCGGTTCGACACGAACCCCGGTGCATCGTTCACCACGACCGGTGTCTTTTCCAGAAGCTTCACAACCTCCACAACTTTCCCAACGGTCTCTTCGCCCGTCTCGAGCCCGCGGATCACTTCCACGAGCTGCATGACGGGCACCGGATTCATGAAGTGCATCCCGATCACCTGGCCGGGCCGCCGGGTCTGCGCGGCGATCGTGGTGATCGAGATGGAGGACGTGTTGGTGGCGAGGATCGCCGCCGGCGGCGCCGCCCGGTCCAGGTCGCGGAAGATCCTGAACTTGACGTCGGGCTGCTCCGTCGCGGCTTCCACCACGAGCTCCGCATCGGCCACGGCCTCGAGGCTCGACGCCGTCCGGATGCGCCCCAGCGCGGCGTCGCGCTGCTGCGCGGTGAGCATCCCCTTCTTCACCTGACGCTCCAGGTTCGCCCGGATGATGCCGACCACCCGCTCGAGCAGGCCGGGCGCCACGTCGATCAGGGCCGTGTCCCACCCGTGCTGCGCGAACACGTGCGCGATGCCGTTGCCCATCGTCCCCGCCCCCACCACCGCCACCCGGCTCACGACGCGGCCTGCACGCCCGGCGCGCGCCGGCTCCACGCGACCAGGGCCGCGGTCCCGCCGAGCATCACCAGCGTCGCGACGATGCCGCCCTCCGGTCCGAAGGCGCCGCCGTCGATCCACGCGTGCGGGCCGGGACGGTACTCGAGCGCCGGCAGCGGGAACGCGTAGCCGCTCACCGGCGCCGCGAACCCGAGCGCCAGGGTCGCGTTCCAGCCGAAGTGCGCGCCCCACGCGAGCGGCATGGCGCCCGGCGAGAAGAACGCGGCGGCGAGCCACACGCCCGCCAGCCCGACGTTGACCGTGGAAAACGCCGTGGCGCTCGGGTTGCCGAGGTGCACCAGCGCGAACCCCGCGCCCACGATCGCCGTCGCGGGCCCGGCGCCCACGGCGTCGGCGAGCCGGCGCAGGGGATAGCCGCGAAACATCAGCTCTTCGGTGAGCGCCGCCAGCAGAAACCCCGCGCTCAGCGGCAAGGCCGCGGCGGTCCAGCTCCAGCCTGCCCACTCCCCACGCGCCGCCACCGCGGCCCGCCCGGCCCCCACCGCGAGCGCCACGGCGGTCGCGGCCATGACCGCCCCCGCGCCGGCCCCGAGCAGCAGCGCGCAGGGGAAGCCGGTGGGCGGGCGCCAGCCCATCGCCTCCCACGACCGGCGTTCGAGCAAGCGGCCCACGACCCAGGTGGCGAGTCCGAAGCCCAGGACCGACGCGAGCGAGGTCCAGGCGAGCCACCAGCGCGGGTCCGGGTGCAGCGGCAACTGATTCAGGAGGACGCTCACTCCGACGCCGACGCCTGCGAACGCCGCGATCCAGGCGACCGCGACGGCGGGGGCTCGCGCCCGGTGCGCAAACGAAACGCGCGCCGTCATAGGCGCGCGCGGAGCGGACTCACGGTGGGCTGCAGGACGAGAACGGCGATCGCCACCTTCACGACGTCGCCGATCAGAAACGGGAGCGTCCCGAGTCGCAGCGCGCCCGTCGCGCTGCCCGTGAGAATCAGGAGCTGCGCCAGACCGCCGAGGTGGATCAGGGCCAGACCGGTGAAGGCGGCGACCGTCACCCGGCCCCAGCGAGCGCCGTCTCCGGCGAGCCTTCCGACCGCGAACGCGGCGATCGGGTAGGCGAGCAGGTACCCGCCGGTCGGCCCGAGCAGCCGCGCCACGCCGGGGAGGCCGTACGGCGTGAACACGGGAAGGCCGGCCGCGCCGAGGGCGAGGTAGCAGACGAGCGCGCCGGCGCCGAGCCGCGCCCCGAGCCATCCGCCCACCAGCAGCACGGCGAACGGCTGCAGAGTCATCGGCACGGGCGTGCCCGGCAGCGGGATCGCGATCTGGGCCGCGATCGCGACCAGCGCGGCGCCGAGCACCGCGGCGAGGGCGCGTCGCGCGGTGCGCGACGGCGCGGACACGACGGCGGTTTGCGCCTGCATCAGAGCATCTCCACGCTCAGGGCCACGGCATTGCCGCCCCCGAGACACAGGGTGGCGAGGCCGGTCGTCTGCTTGCGATCCTGCAAGGCATAGAGCAGCGTCGTGAGCACGCGCGCGCCCGAGGCCCCGATGGGGTGCCCGAGCGCGATCGCGCCACCGTTCACGTTGACGCGTTCCCAGTCCCAGCCGAGGGCGCGGCCGTCGGCCAGGGCCTGCACCGCGAATGCCTCGTTCGCCTCGATCAGCTCGTAGTCGTCGATGGTCGTCTTCGCCTTCGCCATGAGGTTCTGGACGGCGACGATGGGCGCGAAGAACAGATCCTTGGGCTCGCCGCCACCCGAGGCGTAGGCGGTGATGCGCGCCAGGGGTTTGAGCCCGTGCGCCTTGGCGAACGCCAGCGAGGCGACGACGAGCGCGCTCGCACCGTCGTTCAACCCCGGCGCGTTTCCCGCGGTCACGCTACCGCCCGGCTCGAACGACGGCTTCAGCGCGGCGAGCGCCTCGAGCGACGTGTCCTTGCGGGGGCCCTCGTCTTTCTCGAGCAGGCTCGCTCCCCCCTTTCCCGGCACCTCGACGGGGACGATCTCCGCCTTGAACCGGCAGGCCCCCATGGCGGCCACGGCCTTCTGGTGGCTGGCCAAGGCGAACCGGTCCTGGTCCACGCGCGATACCCCGGCCTTCTTGGCGGTGTACTCGGCGAGGCTGCCCATATGGACGTCGGAGAACGAGTCCCACAGGCCGTCGCGGATCATGCCGTCCACGAGCTCGCGGTTCCCCAGCTTGATCCCGCCCCGCATGCCGTACACGTAGTGCGCCGCGTTGGACATCGACTCCATGCCACCGGCGACCACGCATTGCGCGTCGGCTGCTTTAATCGCCTGTGCGGCGAGCATCACGGCCTTGAGCCCGGAGCCGCAGACCTTGTTGATCGTGACGGCGGGCACCGTGCCGGGGAGGTCGGCGTGGATCGCCGCTTGGCGCGCCGGCGCCTGGCCCACGCCGCCCTGCAGCACGTTCCCGATGATCACTTCTTCCACAGCGGCGGGCTCGACGCCCGCCCGATGCACCGCTTCGCGGATCACGAGGGCGCCGAGCTGGGGAGCGGGAAGCGCGGACAGGCCGCCTAGATACCTGCCGATGGGCGTGCGGCAGGCGCTCAGGATCACGGGGGTGGTGCGGTCGTTCTCGGCCATTTGTCTCAAACTAACGGGGTCAGTGATCGGGTGCGAATTTCGTCACTCAGTTTCGCCACGAATTCGTCAATCGCCAGCACCACCTGCTTCTTTCCCTCTCCTCGCGCGCGCACCGCGGCCCCTCCCGCCTCCGCTTCGCGCTGCCCCACCACGGCCATATACGGCACCTTGTGCAGCTCCGCGTCCCGGATGCGGTAATTCAGCGTGTCGCTGCGCTCGTCCAGGGACGCGCGGATCCCTGCCGCCCGCAGGCGATCGTGCAAAGTGCGGGCCGCGGGCGCCTGGGCAGCCGAGATGGGGAGCACGCGGACCTGCTCGGGCGCGAGCCACAGGGGGAACGCGCCCGCGAAGTGCTCGATCAGAAACCCGACGAACCGCTCGAGCGTGCCGTAGATGGCCCGGTGGATCATCACCGGCCGGTGCGGCCGGTTATCCTCGCCCGTGTACTCGAGCTTGAAGCGCTCGGGTTGCTCGAAATCCAGCTGGATGGTGGCGCCCTGCCACTCGCGGCCGATGGCGTCGTTGAACTTGATGTCGATCTTCGGTCCGTAGAACGCCCCGCCGCCCTGATCGATGCGGTACGTGGCGCCGCGATGTTTCAGCGCCTGCTCGAGCGCGCGCTCCGCCTGGTCCCACGTCGCGTCGGTGCCGAGCTTCTTGGCGGGCCGCGTCGCGAGATCGAGCCGATACGCGAGCCCGAACGTCTTCCCCAGCACCAGCTCCACGATGTCGAGCAGCTGGAAGATCTCCTGCTCGATCTGGTCCTCGCGCAAGAAGAGGTGCGCGTCGTCCATCGAGAGCCCGCGCACGCGCAGCATGCCGTGCAGCGTCCCCGAGCGCTCGTTGCGGTATACGTTGGCGATCTCGGCGAGCCGGATCGGGAGGTCGCGATAGCTGCGCTGCTGCGACGCGTAGATGAGGATGTGCATCGGGCAGTTCATCGGCTTCACCCGATAGCGGACGCCCTCGGCCTCACCCTCCCCCGCCGCCATCGCCGGAAACTGGTTCTCGGCGTACAGCGGCAGGTGCCCGGAGCGCAGAAACAGCTCCTCGCGCGTGACGTTGGGCGTGTAGACCAGCTGATAGCCGCGCTCCAGGATCACGTCCTCGATGAAGCGGCGCAGCTGGAAGTTCAGCATCGCCCCCTTGGGGTGCCACAAGATCAGTCCCGGGCCCACGTCCTCCTGAATCGAAAAGAGATCGAGCTGCTTCCCCAGCACGCGATGATCGCGCTTCTTGGCCTCGTCCAGCCGCCGCAGGTACCCCTCGAGGGCGTCCTTGGTGAACCAGGCGGTGCCGTAGATGCGCTGCAGCATCTGGCGGCGCTCGTCGCCGCGCCAGTAGGCGCCGGCGGCGTGCAGCAGCTTGAAGTGCTGGATCCGACCGGTGCTCGGCACGTGGGGCCCGCGGCACAGGTCCACGAACGGGCCGTCGGTGTAGACCGAGATCACCTCATTCGGCCCGAGGTCGTCGATCCGCTCGAGCTTCAGCGGGTCATCCTTGAAGCGCATCTTCGCTTCAGTGCGCGAGACTTCCTCGCGGACGAACGGGTAGTCCGCCTTGACGACCTCCGCCATCTTTTTTTCGATCGCGTCCAGATCCTCCGGCCCGAAGGGCCGCTCCACCTCGAAGTCGTAGTAGAACCCATCCTCGATCGGCGGCCCGAAGCCGATCTGGGCGCGGGGGAACAGCTGCCGCACCGCCGTGGCCAGGACATGGGCCGACGAGTGACGCAGCACCTCGAGCGCCTGCGGGTCCCTGTCGGTGAGGATCGCGACCGTGGCGCCGTCGGGGAGCGGGCGTGCCAGGTCCCACACACTCCCGTTCACGCGCACGGCGAGGGCCGCCTTCGCGAGTCCCGGCCCGATCGCCTTGGCCAGATCGGCCCCGGTGGAGCCCTGGGGCAGGCGTTTCTCGCTCCCATCGGGGAGCGTGACCCGGATTTCGGCGGCGACCATCGGGTCAGGAGGCCGGTTGGGCGGCAGCGGGGGCGACCGGACTGGTGAGCGACGGCACCCGGCGCCCGTCGCGGAAGTAGAGCGCCACGGCGAAGACGATCACCACCGCGATCGCGATCCACCGGGCAAGCCGGCTGGTGGGGAGGTCCGGCGTTTCGTCGGCCATGACACGGTATTCTAGCACAAGCGGAACGTCACCTCCACCAACCTCCACTCACCTCCACGAACCTCCACCGTCCTGCCTATTATAAGGAATGCCGCAGCCGCGCTTCGAGCTTCCACCCCAGTACGATCCGCACGCCGTCGAGCGCCGCCTGTACCAGCGCTGGCTCGACCGCGAGGTGTTCACGGCCCGCGCCGACTCGTCACGCGAGCCGTACGTGATCGTCATGCCCCCACCCAACATCACGGCGATCCTCCACACGGGCCAGGGGCTCAACAACGTGATCCAGGACGTGCTGATCCGGTTCGAGCGGATGCGCGAGCGAGAAGCCGAATGGCTTCCGGGGACCGACCACGCCGGGATCGCCACCCAGAACGTCGTCGAGCGGCTCGTCGCCAAGGAGGGCAAGACCCGGTTCGACCTCGGGCGCGACAAGTTCGTCGAGCGGGTGTGGGCGTTCGTGCGGGAGACGGGGAACACCATCCTCGAGCAGCTCAAGGTGATCGGCTGCTCGTGCGACTGGAGTCGCACCCGCTTTACGCTGGACGAGGCCTACTCGCGCGCGGTGCGCGAGGTGTTCGTGCGGCTGTGGGAAGAGGGACTGATATACCGCGGCCACCGCGTGATCCACTGGTGCCCGCACTGCCTGACGGCCCTGTCCGACGAGGAAGCCGAATCGAAGGAGACGGACGGCAAGCTCTACTACATCCGCTACCACGTGGAAGGCGGCCCCACGCCCTTCCTCACGGTCGCCACAACCCGTCCCGAGACGCTGCTCGGGGACACCGCCGTCGCGGTGAACCCGAAGGATGCCCGTCATGCCGGCTTCGTGGGAAAAGTGGCCCGGCTCCCGATCGCCGACGTCCCGATTCCGATCGTCGCCGACGAGGTGGTCGACCCCACCTTTGGTACGGGGTTCGTGAAGGTGACCCCCGCGCACGATGCGACCGACTTCGAGATCGGCCTGCGGCACAAGCTGGAGATGCCGCTGGTCATGACCGAAGACGGACGCATGGAGCACGCGACGCGGGTGCCCAAGCAGCTGGCCGACCTCGACCGGTTCGAGGCGCGCGAGCGGATCGTGGACATGCTGAAAGAGCTGGGCCTGCTCGAGAAGATCGAGCCGCACCGATACGCACTGCGGCGCTGCTACCGCTGCGACACGATCGTCGAGCCGCGGCTCAGCGATCAGTGGTTCGTGAAGATGAAGCCGCTCGCCGAGCCGGTGCTCGCGGCCTATCGGGCGGCGACGTTCCGGATCGTGCCCGAGCGCTGGCACGCGACGTTCGAGCACTGGATGGAGAACATCCGCGACTGGAACATCTCGCGCCAGCTGTGGTGGGGACACCGCATCCCCGTGTTCACGTGCACGCCATGCGGGCACCAGTGGGCCGACCGGAAGGACCCCGCACGCTGCCCCAAGTGCGGCGGCGCCGTCGAACAGGACCCCGACGTGCTGGACACGTGGTTCTCGTCGTGGCTGTGGCCGTTCGCGACCTTCGGCTGGCCCGAGCGCACCGCCGATCTCGAGCGGTTCTATCCGGGACATACGCTCGTCACGGCACCGGAGATTCTGTTCTTCTGGGTGGCCCGAATGCTGATGTCGGGCTACCACTTCATGGATCGCCGGCTGCCGTTCACGACGGTGTACCTGCACGGCACGGTGCGTGACACGCAGCATCGCAAGATGTCCAAGTCGCTCGGCAACGGCATCGACCCGCTCGACGTGGTGCGGCTGTACGGCGCGGACGCGCTGCGCTGGACGCTCGTGGCGGGCAGCTCGCTCGGCGCCGACGTGATCCTCGACCCGAATGACCTCGAGACCACGTTCGCCCCCGGGCGCAACTTCGCGAACAAGCTGTGGAACATCGGGCGGTTCATTCTCGCGCAGCTCCCGGAGCGGGTACGCCCGATCGACGAGCTCGACCTCTCCCGCCTTCCGCTGGCCGATCGCTGGATTCTGATGCGGGCAAACGACGCCGTCCAAGCCGCGACGTCGCATCTGGAGCAGTTCAAGCTCGACGAAGCCGCCAAGCGGTGCTATGAGTTCGTGTGGGGCGAGCTGGCCGACTGGTATGTCGAAGCCGTCAAGCCACGCCTCGCGGCGTCGGGGGCCGCGACGGCCGCCGAGCCCGGCGGGCCGCCGGCCGGAGCGGCCTCGGACGCCGCGCACGCGATCCTCGCCCATTGCTTCGACATCGCGCTGCGCCTACTGCACCCCGTGGTGCCGTTCATCACGGAGGAGCTGTGGCAGAAGCTCCCAGGGCGGAAACCGGATGAGTTGCTCGCAAGCGCGAACTGGCCGAGCTTCCGACGCGACCTGGTGGACGCCGAACTCGACCTGCAGTTCCTGCGCGTGCAGCAGGTGGTCGAGAGGATCCGCGCCATACGGGCGGAGTACCGGGTGCCACCGAAAGCGCGCCTCGCCGCCGCCATCAAGCCGAGGAGCGAATCAATCCGTGCCGCGTTCGACGGAGAACGCGATACGATCGTCCGGCTGGCGCAGCTCTCGGAGCTGCAGCTCGACGGCGGGGTGAGTGGCGCGGGCGCTCACGCCGTGCTGGGCGACGGCAGCGAGGTGTTCGTCGCGCTGGCCGACGCGATCGACGTGCGGCAGGAGTGCCGCCGCCTCTCGGGCGAGCTCACGCGGCTCGAACAACAACTGGCGGCGCTCGACGCCAAGCTCACCAACAAGAATTTCATCGCGCGGGCGCCCGTCGAGGTGGTCGCCAAGGAGCGTGACAAGGAGCGGGCGTGGCGAGACCAGCGGCAGGCGCTGGCCGACAAGCTCAGGTCGCTGGGCTGCTCCTGAGCGCCCTGCTGGGCGGGGGCGCGTGCGCGAGCCAGGGCGATCCGCCCGGCGGCCCACCCCGTACCACTCCCCCTGCCATCCTCCGCACCGTCCCGGAGTCCGGTGCCGTGGCGGCCGACCTGCACGGGGACGCCGTCGTGCAGTTCGACGAGGTGATCGACGAGATGCCGTCACGCGGGGGCCCCTCCGGGGCGATCGCCGGGCTCGCCCAGAAAGTCGTCCTCTCCCCCGTGGGGAGCGACGTCAAGGTCTCCTGGCACCGCAGCGCGATTCACGTGTCGCCGCACGAGGGATGGAAGCGCGGCCGCGTGTACCACCTGCAGCTCCTGCCCGGGATCGCCGACCTGCGGCGCAACGTGACCAAGACCGGGACGACGATCGTGTTCACCACGGGCCCCGCCGTGCCGGCCGCGACGCTCACGGGCACCGTGCTCTTGTGGGCGGAGCAGCGCACCCTGCCGCAGGCGGTGATCCGCGCGGCCCTGCTGCCCGACACCGTCGCCTACGTCACCCTCGTGGACTCGGCCGGCAACTTCCGGCTGCCCGCTATACCGTCGGGGCGCTACCACGTCTGGGCCATCCAGGACGAGAACAACAACCGGCGCCAAGACCGCCGCGAGGCGTTCGACACGGTGACCGTCACCGTGGACTCGACGGCGAGCGCGCTGCTGTGGGCCTTCGTGCACGACACCGTGGGCCCGCGCGCGCGCACCGTCGAGTCGATCGATTCCGTCACTCTGCGGGTGGCGTTTTCCGCTCCGCTCGACCCGCGCCGCGCGCTGGACACCGCCATGGTGCGCGTGCTCGCCCTGCCCGATTCGACCCCGGTCGCCGTGCGGGCGCTCTACACGCCCGCGGTGTTCGATTCGATCCAGGCGCGGGCTCGCGCGGTGCAGGACTCGCTCAAGCGGTTGCGCGACACGACGGCGCGGAAGGACACGACGGCGCGCCCGGGGGCCCGGCCTCCGGCAGCCCAGCGGGCGCCCGTCGTCGGCCGGGCCCCGGGCGCGCCGTCGCGTCCAGACACTTCCGCACCCAAAGTCGATACGGCACGCGTGCACAAGCTTCTCGGCGAACGCCCCGTCCCCTACGACCGGCTCGTCGTCCAGGTGGTCCAGCCGCTCGCGCCCGGCGCCAAGTATCTCGTGCGCGTGCGCGGCGCCACGAACTTGAGCGGCGTCGCCGCGGACGCGCAGGGCGTGCTGGTGGTGCCGGTGCCCAAGCCCGCCCCCGCTCCCGACACGACCAAGGCCCGCCCCAAGCCGCCATGACCGACCCGCGCCGCCGGCTCCCCGCCGTGGATGCGCTGCTCGCCGAGCCCGAGGTCGCGGCGCTCGCCGTGACCGGGCCGCGCGGTCTGGTGGTGCGCGCGGTGCGGGAGACCATCGAAGCCGCCCGCGCCAACGGCGGCAGCGCGCCGCCCGAAGGCTGGAGCGCGGCGATCCGGGCCCGCGTGCAACGGCTCGCCGCCCCCTCGCTCGGACCGGTGATCAACGCCACCGGCGTCGTGTTGCACACGAACCTGGGTCGCGCTCCGCTCGCAGCTCCGGCGTTGGCCGCGCTGGCCCGCGTCGGGTTGGGCTACGCCAATCTGGAATACGACATCGCGCGGGGTGCGCGTGGCTCACGCCACGCGCTATGTCGCGATCTCCTGGTCGAGCTGACGGGAGCCGAGGACGCCTTGGTCGTGAACAACGCGGCCGGCGCGGTGCTAGTCGCGCTGTCGGCCCTGGCGCGCGGCGGCGAGGCGATCGTGTCGCGGGGAGAGCTGGTGGAGATCGGCGGCGCCTTCCGCATCCCGGACATCATGGCCCGATCGGGCGCTACGCTGGTCGAGGTGGGAACCACGAATCGCACGCACCTCAAAGACTACGAGGGCGCGCTCACCCCGGCGAGCAAGCTGCTCCTCAAGGTGCATCAGTCCAATTTCCAGGTCACCGGTTTCACCGCCCAGGTCCCGGCGCAGGAGATCGCCACGGTGGGGCACGCCCGCGGCGTCGCCAGCTTGTACGATCTTGGCAGCGGGCTGCTCATCGACCTAGCGCCGTGGGGTCTCACCGGCGAGCCCACCGTGCTCCAGGCGCTGGCGAGCGGCATGGACGCGGTCGCGTTCTCGGGCGACAAGCTGCTCGGCGGTCCGCAGGCCGGCATCCTGCTCGGCACGCGGGCGGCGATCGAGGCGTGTCGCAACGATCCCCTCGCGCGCGCCGTTCGAGCCGATAAGCTCACGCTGGCCGCGTTGGAAGCGACGCTCGTCCTCTATAGAGAGCCGGAGCGGGCCGTCGCTGAAATACCGGTCCTCCGGATGCTGACCGAAAGCGTCACGGAAATACGTCGGCGTGGAGAGACGTTACAGAAAGCCGTAGGTGCCGATGCGGAGTTGGTGGAAGGTGAGTCCGAGGTCGGCGGCGGCTCGTTCCCGGGCGCGAAACTGAAGACCTGGCTCGTCCGCCTGACCCCCGACCCCCGACCCCTGACCCCCGACACCTTGGCAGCACGCCTGCGCTCGAGCGCCCCCCCCGTGGTCGCCCGCATCGGCGATGACCGCGTGCTCCTCGATCCCCGCACCATATTCCCCGATCAGGTCGAGACGGTCGCCCGCGCGGTGCGGTCCGCGCTCGATGGCTGAGCCACGTTCCACTCACCGGGCCGTGTTTCTCGACCGGGACGGAACGATCGTGGAAGATCCGGGATTCCTGCACGAGCCCGGCAAGGTGCGTCTCCTCCCCGGCGCGGCCGCCGCGATCCGCCGCCTGAACGAGGCGGGATGGCTCGTGGTGACGGTCTCGAATCAGTCTGGGATCGCGCGCGGTCTGTACGACGCGGCCGGGTACGCCGCCGTGCAGCGCCGGGTCGTGGAGCTCCTCGCGGCCCATGGCGCCCGGCTCGACGGCGCGTATTTCTGTCCCCACCACCCCGAGATCACCGGCCCGTGCGAATGCCGCAAGCCGGGGGTGCGGCTGTTCCGCGATGCCGCCGCCGCGCTCGCCCTGAGTCTCGCGCACTGCTACTGGGTGGGCGACCGGCTGAGCGATGTGGAGCCGGCGCGCGCCCTGGGCGTGAACGGGCACGGCCTGCTCGTGTCCACCGGGCGCGGCGCGGACTATATCGCCGAGGCGCGCGCTCTGGGCTTTCCGGTGGTGGCGGACCTCGGGGCAGCGGCTGCCGAGATTGTGCGCGGCGCCTAGGGCCCGCAGATTGCGGGCGCCATGGAGCCCCGGCGAGGGATCGGGATGGTGGTGGTCGTGGTCGCGCTCGCGCAAGGACGACCGCGCGGCACGATCGCCGTGGGCGATACGGTGCGCGACTCGCTCACGCGACGCGATCCGGTCCTCCCGGCCGAAAGCACCTACGCGAGAGAATGGAGGCTCCGCGGCCGCGCGGGAGAGACGGTGACGATCGACCTCGCGTCCAGCGCGTTCGACGCATACGTCTTTTTGCTCGGCCCGGCGGCGGGCACGGCGCCGCCGCAGGACGACGACTCGGGAGGCCGCTGCAACGCGCGGCTCACCGTGCGATTCCCCGCCCCCGGAGACTACTTCATCGTGGCGACGAGCCGCGAGCGGCGGGCGACCGGCGCGTTCACGCTGACCGTGACCGCGGGCCCCAAGCCCGCCGCGCTGGCGCCCTGCACGCGGTGACCCCGGTTCCGGTTGCGGTGCTGGTGTCGGGTAGCGGCACCAATCTCCAGGCGCTGCTCGACGCCCTGGGGGGGGGCTCCGCGGTGGCGCGCATCGCGCGCGTCGTGTCGAGCCGTGGCGACGCGGCGGCGCTCGAGCGGGCGCGCCGCGCGGGCGTGCCCGTGGCGGTACTCGCCGATCCGACGGACGCGGCCGAGGTGGTCCGAGCCGCGGGCGACGCCCGGCTCGTCGTCCTCGCGGGATATCTGAAACGCGTCCCGCCCGCCGCGGTCGCGCGATTTCGCTGGCGCCTGATTAATATCCATCCGGCGCTGCTCCCGGCGTTCGGCGGCGACGGAATGTACGGACGCCGCGTGCACCAAGCCGTGCTCGCGAGCGGCGTGGCGCTGTCGGGCGCGACGGTGCATTACGTGGACGAGGAGTACGACCGGGGCCCGATCCTCGCGCAATGGCCGGTGCCGGTCCGCGCAGACGACACGCCCGACTCGCTCGCGGCGCGCGTGCTCGAGGTGGAGCATCGCCTGCTGCCCGCCGTGGTGCTGGCGCTGGCGCGCCTGGGCGTGCCGGAGCGGCCCGTGCGGCTCGCCGCGAAGGGGGCGGCTTTCATCACTGGAGATAACCTTGCGGTCGAACTCGAATAGGGGAGCCGTCGCGGCAGTCCTGCTCGCTGCCTTTCCGGCCCACCGCCTGTCCGCTCAGAGCGACCTCGACCGCCTTTCGCTCCGCTTCGCCTCAATGACCGCCGTCACCGGGCTCGAGCACGCGATGACCGATTCGCTCCTCGCCCTGCTCCCGGGCAGCACGCGCGATCGTGCCGGCAACGTCACGCTCACGCTCGGTCAGGGTTCTCCCAAGCGCCTGCTCCAATGCCCACTGGACGAACTGGGCTACGTCGTCGGCAACATCACGGGCGACGGCTACGTGTTGTTGCGCAGGGTCGGCGCGCGCACGACCTCTCCGCTGTTCGACCAGCAGCTCGAGGGTCACCGCGTGACCGTGTTCGGCACGAAAGGTCCCGTGCCCGGCGTGGTCGCCGTGAAGTCGACGCACCTGACGCGCGGGCGGGTCGCCGCCGGCGCGCCCGACCCAGTCTTTACCGTGGACAACGCCTATATCGACGTGGGCGCCGCCTCGGCCGCCGAAGCGCGGGCGCTCGGGGTCGACGTGCTCGCACCGGTGTCGCTCACCAAGCGGCCGCTCCAGTACGGCGACCGGCTCCTGGCCGGCCCCGGCGCCGGGCGGCGCGCCGCGTGCGCGGCGCTCGTCGCGGCGGCGCAGACGCGGCCCAAAGCAAAGGGGACGGTCGTCGTCGCGTTCACGGTGCAGAGCCTGTACGCGGGCAACTCGGGGCTCGCCAGCGTGAAAGCCCTGCTCGGGCCGTTCGACGACATCAAGACCGCGGGCTTGCCCACGCGGTACACGGATACGGCGGTGGAGACTGTGGCGCTCGCCGAGGTCGACAAGCTGATGCGGGAGATGGTGCAATGGATGGAGGGAAGATGAGGGCGGTCGGAGCTGGTATCGTCGCGCTCCTTTTTCTGTCCGCGAGTCCGCCCGTCCCCCTGTCGGCCCAAGATTCCGCACGCATCGCGGACGCGCAGTCCGTGCTGGCACCGCTCGTGGAATCCTACGGCGTCTCGGGCGCCGAAGGCCCGGTGCGCGAGACGGTGAAGCGCCTGTTGCCGGCGTGGGCCAAGACAGAGACCGACACCGCGGGCAACCTGTGGGTGCGCCTCGGCCAGGGGAATCCCCTGGTCGTGTTCGTGGCGCACATGGACGAGATCGGGTTCCGGGTGACCGCCATCCGCGACGACGGCTCGCTCGAGCTCGAGCCGCGGGGCGGCTTCATAGCGTCGCTGTTCGAGGCTCAGGCGGCGCTGGTGCATGCCGACAAGGGCGACGTGGTGGGCGTGTTCATCCCGCGCGATTCGGGCTTCACGCGGCACACTGGCCCGCCGCCGCGGGTCGACGTGGGAACGACGTCTCGAGCGGCGACCATGGCCCGAGGCGTCAGCCCCGGGGCCACCGTGACGATGCCGAAGCAGTACGTCCGCCTCGCAGGCACCCGCGCCACTGGCCGGTCGTTCGACGACCGGGTCGGCGACGCCGCTCAGCTCCTCGCGCTGCGCCACCTGGACCGCGCGGCCTTGAAGCATCAGGTGATCTTCATCTGGAGCGTGCGCGAGGAAATCGGGCTCGAAGGAGCGGGCGTGGCGGCCGCGGCGCTGGGGACGGCTCCGCGCCGCGTCCACGCGATCGACACGTTCGTCTCCGCCGACTCGCCGCTCGAGCTGCCGAACTTCGCGGTGGCACCGATCGGCGCGGGGGCCGTGGCCCGCGCGCTCGACAACTCGTCCGTGACACCCCCGGCGTACGTGGACTCCCTCGTCCGGCTCGCCCGCGCGCGCGGCGTGGCGCTGCAGGTCGGCACCACCAACGGCGGCAACGACGGCTCCATGTTCACGCCGTACGGCGTGGTGGACGTGGCGCTCGGCTGGCCGCTCCGCTATTCCCACTCCCCCGCCGAGGTGGTGGATCTGAAGGACGTGGCGAGCCTCGCGGACCTGGTCCGGGCCATCGCCGAGAGCTGGTGAGAGCACTGCTGTCGGTCTCGGACAAGCGCGGCGTCGTCGAGTTCGCCCGCGAGCTGGCCGCGCTCGGCTGGGAGATCGTCTCGACCGGCGGCACGGCCGAGGCACTCCGCCAGGCCGGGCTCGCGGTGATCCCGATCGAGCGGGTCACGGGCTTCCCCGAAATGATGGATGGCCGCGTGAAGACGCTCCATCCCAACGTCCACGGCGGCCTGCTCGCCCGGCGCGCCCACGCCGGCGACCGCGCCGCGCTGGCGAAGCACGGCATCACCCCGATCGATCTCGTGGCCGTCAACCTCTATCCGTTTCGCGAGACGGTCGCGAAGCCCGGCGTCGGCTTCGAACAGGCGATCGAGCAGATCGACATCGGTGGCCCCTCGATGCTCCGCTCGGCCGCAAAAAACCACCAGGATGTGATCGTGGTCGTCGATCCGGACGACTATCCCGTCGTTATC
>Ga0209577_10000537_pt1 | contig 38490 bp, 34 predicted proteins | sample GraSoiAngelo_109_FD_185874 | JGI IMG/M metagenome (GOLD analysis project Ga0209577, IMG submission 185874) | Grasslands soil microbial communities from the Angelo Coastal Reserve, California, USA - 14_0903_12_20cm (SPAdes) (version 2) | ecosystem: Environmental > Terrestrial > Soil > Grasslands... | reverse complement strand
GTGACCGTCGCCCGTGTGCCCGGATGGCTATAACGAACCTTTACCGCGAGTTCGACACTTTCGCTGGTCAAATCGCGCCCGATCCAATTTGTCCGGTCGATCTCGAATTCGTCACAGACCAAATCGTCAACGTCGCCAACGATCACGCGATTTGTCTTGGCGTCGAGATCGACGACGTAGCGCGGACGCGCCGATCCGCCCGGAAGTCCTTTACGCTGACCAATGGTGAAGAGTTCGATGCCGTCATGCTCGCCAACGAAATTTCCATCAACATCGTAAATCTCGCCGCGATGAAATTCGTTTTCGCCGAGGTGCGAGCGCAAAAACGCTTTGTAATCATTTCCCGGCACGAAACAAATTTCCTGACTGTCGATCTTATCGGCAACTTTCAGACCTAACGAATGCGCGATTTTCCGGATCTCGGGTTTGCGCATCGCCCCGAGCGGCGTGAGCGCGCGACGCAGCTGCGGCTGACGCAGACTAAACAGAAAATAAGATTGGTCTTTGCGTGGATCGGCCCCTTTGCGCAAAACAGCGCGGTCTTCCTGATGTTCGATGATCGCGTAATGACCCGTGGCGATGTAATCGCAGCCGAGCGCTTCGGCTTTGCCCCAGAGGTTACCGAACTTTAGCTTTTCGTTGCAGATCACGCACGGATTCGGCGTCCGTCCGGCCTGATATTCGCTCGTGAAATAATCGATCACGGTACGCTCGAACTGGTCAGCTTCATCGACAACGTAATGCGGAATGCCTAATGAATGGGCAACCGCGCGTGCGTCAGCGACGGCCTGTGGTCCGCAACATTTGTCCTCCGCGCGCGAGATGCAATCTTGCGGCCACACTTTCATCGTTACGCCGATGACATCGTAGCCTTGCTCGCGCAACAAATAGCCGGCGACGCTGGAGTCCACTCCGCCGCTCATGCCAAGCAACACGCGTTTCTGGTTCGGATTCATCGAGGCGAAGAATTTCGATCAATCGCCGGTCGAGTCAACGAGCGAACCGGCACGCTGACGAATTTGCTGCCTCGGATCGTGAATCGCCACGGATGATGCGCGGATCGTGTGATTCCGATTCGTTCATCGGCGACAACATCGACATCTTCTTCGACAGCGTAGGCGAAGCAATGGCGCGGATCGACGCACAAATTCATTTCATGGTTTCGATCTGTAATATCGAACGCTTCGGTCAGTTTCCCTGGCCCGGAACAAAGCCGGCGTTCATCATCAAGGCCGCGCCGTTTTTTCATCAGGGCGATCCCACGAAGCGGCTGAGCCGCCCGAACCAAGACAAAGCCGTTCGCTATGCCTTTCACGAGCACGTTCAGCATCCAGTGCGCGCCGTAACTAAAATAAATATAAGCCGCCCCGGCCTTGTTTCGCTCCACGAACGCGCGGGCCGTTGGACGAGAGAAAGTGTGGCAGGCTTCGTCGTTCTCCGCCAAATACGCCTCCGTTTCGACAATTTTTCCGATGCACTTTCCCCAGATCAGCTCGGTTCCCACCAGTTCGCGGGCACATCTAATCGGATCGCGTCTAAAGAAAGCGCCCCGAATGATTCGGCTTCTCACGGTCACAGCTGCGCGGTCGGCGGATCGATGGCAAGGAAAAGGTATCAAAACCCTTTTTCGTTGTAATAAACCGGGATCTTCACGTTAGACGCCACCGGTTTTCCATCCCGAAATGCAGGAATGAATTTCGCTTTGCTCAGATCGTCGAACGCGGCATCGCCAAATCCGAGAAATGGCGGCTGCTCGCCCAGGACTTTGAGGTCCCGCAAACTGCCAGTAGCATCTACTTTCACTTCCAGTTCAGCCGACCCGTCCACCTGCACCGGCACACTTTCAGCACTCGGGTAATGAAAACCGTTGAATCTCGAGTCGCCTCCCCAAAATGGCTGAGGGCCGATGAAATCGCTTTCTTTCTTGAGCTCCTCACGTTCCTGATTGGAAAAAATACGGAGCCGCGGTTTGTCGTTCACGATCCCGAACATGACCGTTCCATAATAGATCGCGTCCACCGGCACATGATTGTAAATCGCCGGGATAAATTTCGGATTAGCGGCGGCCGACAATTTTTTTAGAATTTCTTGCTCCAGCAATTTCGAATCCGGCGTGCCGCGATAAGTCGAAACCGAAAGGACTGTGCCATCTTTCTTCACCGAGCAGGAGAACATGATCGCCGCGTCCTTTTGCCCTTGTTTGATTAAGCCTGCGGTGTCAATCCGGTTGATCAAAGAGTCGGGTCCGGTTCCGAGCAGGGCGGGTCGATACATCGGCAACTTTGCAGTCTGTGACGATGGAACGTCTACCTGCGACCAGCCAAGATCGACAATCGATAACAAAACGACTGCCGAGATTCCGAAAATGCGCATGGAACAGATACGCAACCGAAACGGCGGTCATTTTCAACCGCAATCTCGCTTAAATTTACGCCGCCGTTGCCGCAGTATTTTGGGCGGCTATCTTGTGCACGACCTGGTGGCGCCGAAAATAATCGATCACTGCATCGCGCGTTTGGACCGGATGAAAGGTGCAGCGGGTCGGAGCCGTTTCGAGCAAGGCGCGCAACTTCATGAAGCGGTGGCCAGCGCTGCGCGAATCAAAAGTGTTGAAGGCAATCAAGTAACGTTTGTCGCGCTCGAGCGTTCCACCATCGGCCAGTCGCACTGCCGCAATTCGGCGCTCGTAACCTGATCCTTCAGTTTCGATTTCGAAGCCGAGCAAATTCCGCGGCTCCCGGCTGGCATAAACTTCCTCCACCACGGTTTTGATTTCTTCGGGCGTGAGCTCCGCCGTGACGACAAAATTCTCAAAAGGAATGAGATTCCAGATGTCGTTCACCGTTTTCGGACCGGCCACGAAATTGTTTTTCTCATCAAAAACGCCATGCATTGCGCCGTCCACTGCGGTGCCGCGTTCTCGCAACGCTTCCAGAATCGCCGCGCCAATCAGCGCTTCGACTTCGCTCGGTTCGTCCGGTCGACCGCGCACGTGAAGCGTCTCGGCTAAAGTGCCGATCGGTTGGGCAAGAGCGCAGGCCGATGCATCAAGCTGCGGTTTGGTTCGTGAGAGCACGACATGATCCATCGGAATTCGGTTGTTCATCAATTCGCAGCGAGCCTCGCGCTGCAGTAATTGCTTGGACGCGCGATCGAACGTGAGATCGAGACGCCCTACATGAATCCCGAAATGGTCGGCTTGGGTCAGAAGCACGCCGTTTGTCAGGCGAGTCGGAATTGTTTGGTGCGTATGACCTGCAATAAACGCGGCGGCTTCGGGGAACTCTGAAGTTAACGCGACGACATTGTTGGCGAAATCATCACCGCCGTTGCGCGGCTTCAGGCCCATGTGGCCCGCCAGCACGATCGCATCCGCGCCATCGCTCTTTGCCTTCGTCATCGCGCGGCGGACTGGTTCCACCGCATATTCAAAATCGAAACCGCGAATGAATTCCGGTCGAAACCAAAACGGCATTCCCGGCGTCGTCACTCCGATGACCGCAATTCTGATTCCGTCGACCTCCTTCAAAATATACGGTTGAATTTTCACGAATGGATTAGCCGAAATCTCGCCGCCGGCTTTTCCGTGAATGTTCGCCGCTAGCACGGGCATCTCCGATTTTGCCAACGCGTTCATAAATGTCTCCACGCCCCAGTCGAATTCGTGATTGCCGACAACCCACGCGTCGTATTTCAAATGATTGAAGAGATCAATAATGAGTGCGCCGTTCGTGCGCAAGCTGACGTCAGTTCCCTGATAAACATCGCCGACGTCGATCAAGATCGAATTTCGATTCTGCCGTCGCCATCGCCGGATTTGCGTCACGCAGCGCGCGAACCCACCTAGGTCCGCGTTTCCGGCGTAATCGCTCGTCGGCAAAATGTGTCCATGCAAATCGGTCGTGTGGAGAATCGAGATTTGAACCGTGTTGTCGTTCGGTGTGGCGGCTGCGCGCGCAATTCCGGGTACGGCGCAAAACAAACCGGCTTGACCGATGGTTTTAAGAAACGCGCGCCGAGTGGGGGAACTCACACGTCATTCGTTAGCTGAAATGAGGGTGCGCGACAATTCTATTAATGCAAAATTAACGCCGTGATCGACGTTGAAGGCATTGATCACGTGGCGTTGAGTGTGCGCGACGTGGAGCGTTCCGCGCAATGGTACATCGAGGTTCTCGGGTTTGAGCGCCGTCATGAAGGAATGTGGGAAGGTATTCCCGTTTTTATCGGCAAAGGCACAACCTCGATCGCGTTGTTCTCGGTCAGCTCAGATGAAGAATCGAGACCTTACGGGCGTGGGGATTTCTGCATGCATCATCTTGCGTTGCGTGCGGACCGAAAGAATTTTCTCGCCGCCCAGGAAGAATTGAAACGTCGCGGCATTAAATTCGAATTTCAGGATCACGAAATTTCGCACTCGATTTATTTTCGCGATCCCGACGGCCACAAACTTGAGATCACGACGTACCAGCTTGGATAAATACGCACGAGCGACTGAATGATGTGTTGCGCGCCTGCCTTGAACACGTTCGGGGGCTCAATTAGCCAGACGAGGAATCAGATGAATGCGGAAGAATTGAAATCAACCCCAGCGCGGCAGCTCGTCCGGGCTAATCCCAAGTGAGATCTTGCCGACGATCTCGTGCGTGAGCAGCGGGTTCGCCGGATGGAATCTGCCGGCGCGGCAGTCGCGGAACAGCCGCTCAAGCTCGCTCTTCTTGAACATGCCGAAGCCGCCCGAAAGATCGAGCGCCCGATCGACGATGCGAAACGCCGCTTCCACGGTTCGATGCTTGGCCGCAAAGAGCCGCAGCAACCAGTCCGGCCCGACCCGGCCTTCGGACCAGTCAGCGGCGATCGCTTCGACGTGAGGCCCCATCGTCTCGAGATCCATCGTGATCTCGGCTACGCCATGCTGCACCTCCGGGTGATAGATCATCGGCCGCGTCAGCGCAATCGACGTTTTCGTCTTCAACTGCTCAATGAGCACCTCGCGGGTCCGCAACCCGATCGCGTAGTAGATGTTCGCAAAATTGACGAGCGCCCAGGTGAAAAACCCGGCGACAAACATGTCAGCGCCGGCCGCGCCGGCCGGGAGCACGCGCGCGATGTATTTGTCGGGCACAAACGCGCCTTCGAGTACGGTGTCGTCGCTGCGTGTCGCACGCATCCCCATCACGTCCCACGTCTCCTTGATCGTGTAGCCTTTCGCGTCGCGCGTCAGAAAGAAGTGGACAATCTTTGGCGCCTTCGGATCGCTCGTGTCCATGGCGTGCCCGCCTAGCCGCGTCCAAACCGGCGTAAGGCTGCCGAACGCCTTTCGCCCAGTCAGCTTGTAGCCGCCGTCGACACGCTCTGCTTTCGCCGAGGAAAGCAACCCCGGGATGTCGTTGCCGTGTTCGGCATGACCCGCCGCAAACACTTCGCCGGCCGCCGCATCTTTGAGAATCCACTCGCACGACTTGTCGCCGCCGCGCCAGAGATCCGCCGCATCGCCGACCCAGTAGTTGTGCATATTGATACACAGCGCGGTCGCAGGCGCGTACTGCGCGAGTAAACGCGTTTCGCGCGCGACCTGCGCGAGGGTCATGCCCGGCCCTCCGAACTCTTTCGGGATCGCCATCTTGAGATACCCAGCGGCCTTCAGCTCGTTGAAGTCCTCCAGGCAAAACGTATTGTCGCGATCGTAGCGGGGCGCGCGCTCGCGGCACCGGTCAAGAAGCGGTTGAGTCAGCATGGAACTGGAAACCGCGGTCATGAATTCTAGGCAATGTCGGTGGAATTTAGAGCATCGACGTGCAAGCGAAAATTCGTCAAGATAAAATCGCGCGCGTTTGTAATCACGACCTATGAATTGGAGGGCATCGCGCCCTTGCGTCCCTAAATGGTTAAGCAAGAGATTCCGGGTTAGATTCCAAAGTACGCCTTTAAAGACGCAATAATTTGCCTAATTCTCGTTAGATCTCATGCGCCAGGAGCGTGTTCTCGTTGGGCGTTGCTCCACGTCTGCGTTTTTGATTCCAGTTCCGGCCCTTAACGAATAAGAACAAACTATGAAAACAACATCGAAATGCACTGTCTTTACCGCCATTGGCTGCTTGAGTGTCGCCGCTTTGGTCCTGGCCGCCGATCATCCTGCTGCCTCGGTGCCTGCTGATGCTGCGCTCGCCAAACTCAAGGAGGGCAATCTTCGGTTTGCCTCGAGTGAGGTATCCCAGAGCAAGCCGACGGCGGCGCGTCGGACGGAGACGGCCCAAGCGCAGCACCCGTTCGCTATCATTGTCGGATGCGCCGATTCCCGTACTCCGCCCGAGTTGATCTTCGACCAGAACCTCGGTGACCTTTTTGTCATTCGCACGGCTGGCAATCTGGTCGACGACCATGCGTTGGGCAGCATCGAATACGGGGTGGAGCACGTGGGCGCGCGCTTGATCGTAGTCCTGGGTCATACACGGTGCGGTGCGGTTACGGCTGCGTTGGAGAGCGACCACGCGCCTGGACACATCGACTCATTGGTTCGCGATATTCAGCCCGCAGTCAAAGCCGCCAAGGGCAAGCCAGGAGACGCGCTGGACGCGGCCATCATCGAAAACGCGCGCCTGGTTGCGGCTCAGGTTAAAGCAAAGGCGGCGCTTGGCGACCTGGCCAAGGAGGTACGAATTGTTTCCGCCATCTATGACCTTGATACGGGCAAGATTGAATGGATCAAGGACTGACAGTCGCTACGCCTAACCAATCAATGCAGCCATTTCAAAAGGTTGAGGGAGCGAACTGTAAAACGGTTTCGGCCTGACAACTACCGAGCCTCAGTTCTCGAAGGCACCAGGATCGCGTCGCGCATGCCGTGGAGAAATTTTTTGTCGGCCGGAACGATGGTGGCGAGAGCGCCGTGCAATTTCACCTGATCGTGTTCCACAAAATAGTACGGACACAGACGGACCCGGCCTTTCATCGTTTTCAATTCGTCGGAATCCGGTTCACAGTAACGATGCGCGAGCAAACGGCCTTTGTGGAAACGCTGCATGATCGTTGGCGACGAGTCGAAGGTGGCAAGCGCATTGTCGATCCTCTTTTCCCATTCGGCGTGGGCGAGATCGGATCCGAGTGAAATTCCACGACTGCCCCAGCCGAGCGGCGAGAATCCGCTCACTTTCAAAAGGAGATCGCGATCTTTCTGGCTGAACTTCGCTGCTTCCCGCCAATCGTGAATTTCCAGACGCGGAATAACTGCGTGCTGCGGCAACGGGGTCGGATCGAGTATCCATGAGTAGGGGATAACTTCCTGGAGCTTGAGAAAATATTTCTCGCCGAGCTCGCGTCGCCAAAATTCGTAGAGCGGTCTCAACCAGAACAAGGCGAACCACATTTTTTCTTCGAGGAACGGTTTGATCGGCGGGGTGATCGCGACTCGTCCTTCGGCGTTCGTGTGCAGCAGACTGTCGATCTTCGGGATGTTCGGAAGATCGAACAGCTCGAAGAACCGGTAAACGGCGCGGCTGTCTCGTGCCTCATAATTTTCCGCCGCGACAACGCGCCACTCCCAATCTGGTTGTCGATCTTTCAATCGCGCGGCGAGCCATTCCATTTCCGGCCGATAAGTCGACGCTTCCTGGGAAATGACGATGTCGCCGCCATTCGGCAGCACGCTTTGAAATCCTTCCAGCATTCCGTCAGCGCCGCCGACGATTTGTTTATCGAACGCGGAATACGTTTGGTTCAGCCAGGCAGTTAAACCGATTCCGCCGGGAACAGAATCGATTTCAGCGATGATGTAACCGTTGTCGGTGACAATCAGGTCGGGCCGGATGACTCGCGGCAAATCATCGCGAATTTCTTTGCGCCGCGAAAATTCAATCAACTCCTTCGGTTTGCCCGCGTCCAAGTAACGCGCGACCCACGCGGGCTGTTTTCCTTTAACGCTAAGTTGGTAAAGCTGATTGCACGCCCGCTGAAAAACGAACAAGCGATGGCCGAGTTGCTCGAGTTCAGTTAGAAATTTCCTTTCGATCGGGAATGCGTCGGGCGAAAGCAGCCAATCCTTTTCCGCAAAAAGGCCTTCCTTTGGCAAAGCGTCACGAATTGCGGCGAGTGTGTCAGTTCGAGCGAGCATCGCGTGGAACGAACTCTCAACTCTCAACCCTCAACTCTCAACTTTGTCTCAGCGGCCTGCGGCCATCTTCTTCAGCGCAAGTTTCACCAGTTCTTCCGCGGATTTCGCCTGGCCTTGCGTCTGCAAATCGCGAACTGCTTTGTGCGCGTCGACCAGTTTGTAACCGAGCGCGATCAGAGCAAGCACCGCTTCGTTTGCCTGCTCCTGCTCCGGCGTCGGCGCGTACGCGGCGGTTGCCGCTTGCCAGGCCGCCGCCACACCGAGTTTGTCTTTCAATTCCAGAACAATTCGCTCGGCGGTTTTCTTGCCGAGCCCGCTGATCTTGGAAATCGCCGCGATATCGGAATTCACGACCGCGGTTTTGAAATTGCTCACGCTCATGCCGCTTAGGACCGCCAGCGCCAATTTCGGGCCGATTCCACTGACGTTGTTCACGAGCAACCGAAACAGATCGCGCTCCGGCACGGTCATGAACCCGTAAAGAATATGCGCGTCTTCGCGAACGGCCAGATGGGTCAGGATCCGGATCGGTTGGCCGACGGTCGGAAGTTTATCGTAACTCGATAGCGGGATGAAAACTTCATAGCCAACGCCGTTGACATCGACGGTCGCCTGTGTTGGAAGCGCACTCACGAGTTTGCCCTCAAGAAACGTGATCATGTGAAGCAACGCTTCCTCAATCCGGCTTCAACACAAGCGTAAGATCGACGTCTTTTCCTTTGGCGATGTTGAAACCTCGCGTGGAAAAGCTTTTCCACGTCGCGGGCAGATTCGGAAATACTTTTGTAACCACCGTCGTCGGCAAAATGACAAAGCGCGCTCCGTTTTTCTCCATGAATTGTGCCGCGCTCGCTGAATTTAACGGCGTCATCCAGCCTTTGATCCGCGATCGAAAGTACCACACCAAACTTGGCTCCTGGAAATCGACGGCCCCGAATTCCATTTCCGGCCGCAGATATTCGCGCGATTGTCGGTAAAGCTGCGCGGCCGGAAAAAATCGCGCGACTGCAGGCGCGGCGAAGAAAGCAACGACGAGATAGATCGACGCGGCGGCGACCGCACAGCGTTTCAGAAATTGCGCGTGATCGATCATGTGGCGTGCGAGCAAAAGCGAAAGCAGCGGAAACGCGGGCAGGGTGTAATGCGGCAGTTTGGTTTTGATTAAACTAAAGATCACAAAAATGATCGCCGTTCCGGTCAGAAGGTAGGTGTCGATTATGTCGCGACTGCGCCAAAGTTTTCTGGTTAACGATGAAAGTTTAATCGACCAGGGAAAAAAACTGGCGAAGACGGTGACGAAATAGAATGGGAGTAACAGCAGATAGAAGCCTAATGAATTAGCGCCGTGACTTTCCATCGCGCCAAGCGATCGGCCAACGACGTGTCTTCCGATCCCAATTCGGAAAAATTCGCCGTGCGTTTGAATCAGAGCAGGAAGACCCCAGAGCGCTACGATGGCGAGCATGAGCACGATGCCGCGGAGAAACTTGAAACGCTTCGCAAGGCCTGTCCTGAGCGCAGTCGAAGGAGCGACATCTCGCACAAAGAATTTCATCGCCGCGAGTGTTAAGAGCGGCGCCCAGGCGATCGGGCCTTTCGTGAGAAAACCAAGCGCGAGTGAGAAATAAAAGAGGAACCACCATTTCCAATTCCAGGCTGCGCGTTGAATGATTTCGTAGCCAGCCCAGTGCGCGGTTGTTACAAAAAGCACCAGCCACATGTCAGCCACGGCCGCTTTAGCGTTGATAAAAGTTTGCAGCGAAAGCGTGAAGATGATCGCCGCCCACCAGCCAACGGCTCCTCCTCCGATTTGTGCCTGCGACGCCGTAGCAGTGCGAAGGCGCGTTCCCCACGTTAAGATCGACAATGCAATGATAGCTGCAGCGACGGCCGATGGAAAACGCGCGGCGAAATCGTTTTCTCCGAAAACTTTGTAGCTCGCGACCTGCGCCCAATAGGCGAGGGGAGGTTTGTCGAGGCGTAGCTGATTATTGAAATACGGAACGATGTAATCGCCGCGCTCAATCATTTCCCGCGACGCTTCCGCAAAGCGCGGCTCGTCGCGATCGATCAGCGGAATGCTCCAGGTGCCGACCACATGAAAAAGCAGGCATCCAAAAAACAGCAACGCGTAATTGGCACCGACTTTCCTCGCGTGCTCGCGATTTATCGGAGTTGAGATATTCACGTGCGGCGTCAAAATAGCGTCCGACAAATCCGACGGGAACTTTATTGTGAAGCGCAACGCTGTTTTTTACTGGCCGATCGGCATCGTGATTGCCGCTGTCATCATCGCGGCTGCGTTTTATTTTGATGAGGCCGTACGCACTTTCATCGCGAGTCATCAAAACCGAGGCATGGGCGATTTTATGCGCAATGTGAGCCGGTTTGGCGATTGGCCGGAACATTTTGCGCTCGGACTTGTTCTCACAGGCGTCGCGTGGTGGCGCGGGAACAAGAAATGGACCCGCATTTTAGTGTCGATGTTGATTGCGTTGTCGATCGCGGGATTGGCCGGGCGCGCGGTCAAGATTTCGACCGGCCGGGCTCGTCCTTCAGTGAAATCAGAACAAGTTTGGAATGGCCCGCGCTGGAGCTCCAAATATCACGCGTTCCCGTCCGGGCACGTCGTTGCTTCGACCGCATTCTTCGCTGTTCTTGTTTTCGCGAACTGGCGAATCGGTCTGCCGTGTTTGACGATCCCAATTCTAATTGGCTGCTCTCGGATCTACGGTGGCGCGCATTATTTATCGGACGTCATCTGTGCGGCGATTCTGGGAATCTTGTCTGCGATTCTGGTCTGGCGCTTCATCCTCCCCAAAATCGGAGATCAGAAATCGGAAATCAGAAATTAGGGTCGAGGGGGGTTCATTTCGTCACGCGCCAAGAAATGGTGAGCACATTTTAAAGGCAACGTGACTGAAGAAGCGCGGAGGGGGTGAGATTCGAACTCACGAGGCCTTTCGGCCTTCCGGTTTTCAAGACCGGCGCAATCAACCGCTCTGCCACCCCTCCAGGAAAAGTTCGGTCGCGAGAATTGTGCCATCGCTCAAGCTTTGAGCAAGGAGGCCTAGGTGGATCGAGCAGTCCCTTGCTCGATGTTACAAGCTGGCAGCGAAGCCGCATTTACTTTGGCATCGCCCGCGGAGCGGCCGGATCCACCAAAAGACTCCTCGACATCGTGATATGTTCATGTGAACTTGTCCCATGTCCGCAGGCGGCAAGAAGAAATTTCGGCCTGTAATTAGCGAAACGCCGCAGAGCCGTGAGCCGATTGTCGGGCGAGGCGCTTCCTGGAGTCCGGCCAATCGATTTGAAAAGATGCATGTCGATCTTACCGATGTTGATGTTGTCGACGCTGACTTGGCTGAAAACGAAAAGCCGCGGCGCGCGACGCAATATTTTCGGGACGCGACGAAAACGATCATCGCGCACAATCAAAGTCCCGACGTCGGATTTGAAACGAGCATCAATCCGTATCGTGGTTGCGAGCACGGCTGCATTTATTGTTTCGCGCGCCCGACTCACGAGTATCTCGGATTCTCGGCCGGGCTCGATTTCGAATCGCGAATCATGGTGAAGCCGGACGCGCCGCGATTGCTCGAAGCCGAGTTGTCCTCTCCGAAATGGAAACCGCAGCTCCTGATGATGAGTGGAGTAACCGATTGCTATCAGCCGGTCGAACGGAAGCTAAAGATCACGCGCGGTTGTCTGGAAGTGCTGGCGAAGTTTCGCAACCCGGTGGGAATTCTCACTAAAAACCGGTTGGTGACGCGCGATATCGATATTCTGTCCGAACTGACACGACACGAAGGGGCGGTCGTGAATCTCTCAGTCACGACCCTCGATCCAAGACTTCAGCGCATTCTCGAGCCGCGAACATCGCCGCCTGCCGCGCGCCTGGATGCGGTCGCGCAATTGCGCGCGGCAAATATTCCGGTCGGCGTCATGGTCGCGCCGGTTATTCCGGGAATAAACGATCACGAAATTCCGGCAATCGTCGCGGCCTGCGCGAAAGCCGGCGCGCAATTTGCCGGACATGTGCTGCTGCGTTTGCCGTGGGCGGTCGCGCCATTGTTCGAACGCTGGCTCGATGAACATTTCCCCGAGCGGAAAGCGAAAGTTTTGGAAAGGTTGCGCCACACTCGCGGTGGCCAACGTCTTTACGATTCGCGATGGCGGAAACGCCAAACTGGCGAAGGCATTTTTGCCGAACAGATCACGGCGATGTTCAATGTAAGTTGCCGCCGCGCCGGTCTCGGTGAACGACCGAAACTTTCGACCGCGGCGTTTCGCCGGCCTAGCGAACAACTCAAGTTGCTTTAGGCTTTGCGAGCGTTACCCGACCTAAGATCGACAACATAAGAGTTCCGCCGATCAATCCAAACGGCGCCATGAAATAGAAATTTCTGCCGCCAGAGACGGCGGCAGCTACAACTCATCCGCTTGACTGCTCACTTATCACTGGTCACTTATCACTCTCTTCACGCGCGATTAGCTCAGTGGTAGAGCACTTGCTTCACACGCAAGGGGTCGCTGGTTCGATACCAGCATCGCGCATGTCCTCGGCCTGGCGCTTGCCGTATCACACGGCGCGTTTTATCTAAAGACATGTCCGAACACAAAATGACTCTTACCTGGAAGCGCGGCGATTTGCCGTTCGAGTACCAGAAGTATTCGCGCAATCACACCTGGAAATTTGACGGCGGCCACGAAATGACGGCCTCGGCCGCGGCGGCCTATCTTGGCGATCCGAAAAATGTCAATCCTGAAGAAGCGTATGTCGCGTCACTCTCGAGCTGCCACATGCTAACGTTTCTCGCGATCGCCTGTAAACAGAAGTTCGTCCTCGACGAATATATCGATGACGCTGTCGGCCACATGGAGAAAAACGCCGACGGCAAAATGGCGATCACAAAAGTGACGTTGAAGCCGAAGATCACATTCTCCGGCGAGAAGAAACCAAGCGCGGAAGAGCTCGACAAAATGCATCATGCGGCGCACGAGAACTGTTTCATCGCCAGCTCGGTCAAAACCGAAATCACAGTCGAACCGCAGACATAACCGCTCACTGTTTTTAGCGGCGTTTGTCTGCTGTCATGTCGAGCGGAGTCGAGACATCTCTCGATATTTCTGAAATAGTAAGAGATTCCTCGACTTCGCTCGGAATGACAGGAAGGTGCGTTAATCTGTGGCCAAAATCATGAGTGCGCCCTCTGATTCCCAGCGCCCGCCTTCGCCGAGCTACGGCGCGGCAAGCATGGAGAAGATCGTCAGCCTGTGCAAGCGGCGGGGATTTATTTTTCAATCGAGCGAAATTTACGGCGGACTCAACGGGCTCTGGGATTACGGAGCGCTCGGAGTTGAGTTGAAGCGCAACCTGAAAAATTACTGGTGGCGCGTGATGGTCCACGAACGGGACGACGTCGTCGGCATGGACGGCTCGATCCTGATGAACCGCGCCGTTTGGAAAGCGAGCGGTCACGAAGACACCTTCACCGATCCGATGGTCGATTGCCGATCCTGCAAGGCGCGACTGCGCGCCGATCAGATCGTGGAGAAAAAAGGTGCGAAGCAATGTCCAGTTTGCGGCGGGAAGGATCTGACTGAGCCGCGGTCGTTCAATTTGATGTTCAAAACCTACGTCGGCGCGACTGAAGACGAATCGAGCGTGACTTATCTGCGTCCGGAGACCGCGCAGGCGATTTTCGTTCAGTTCAAGAATGTCCTCGATGTTTCGCGAAAAAAACTGCCGTTCGGAATCGCACAAATCGGTAAGGCGTTTCGCAACGAAATCAATCCGCGCAATTTCACTTTTCGCTCGCGCGAGTTCGAACAGATGGAGCTGGAATATTTTTGCCGGGCAGAGGAGGGGATGAAGCTGCTCGAATATTGGAAAGAAGAGCGACTCAAGTTTTACGAGAACATCGGCATCGCGCGCGACAAATTGCACGTGCTGACCGTGCCGGATGAAGAGCGAGCCTTCTATTCAAAGGGGACTTACGACATCGAATATGATTTCCCATTTGGGCGGCAGGAGCTCGAAGGTGTCGCTTATCGGACCGACTACGATTTGTCGCAGCATCAAAAGGCCAGCGGTAAGTCGCTCGAATATTTCGATGAGGAAACGAAACAGAAATTCCTTCCCCATGTGGTCGAGCCGAGCGCCGGTGTCGATCGCACGGTGCTGGCTCTGATTTGCGAAGCGTATTCGGAGGACCAGGCACCCGACGAAAAAGGAAAAATGGAAACGCGAGTGGTGCTGCGTTTCCATCCGCGGATCGCGCCGATAAAGTGCGCTGTTTTCCCGCTCCTGAAAAACAAGGAGCCACTCGTGGCGAAAGCGAAACAGATTGTAGATCTTCTCCGGCCGCACATGTTCGTTTTTTACGATGAATCGGGGGCGATCGGCCGCCGTTATCGGCGCCAGGACGAAATCGGGACTCCGTTCGGCATCACGGTCGATTTCGAAACACTCGGCGAAAAAGATTCCGCGCTCTGCGACACGGTCACACTACGCGAGCGCGATTCAATGAAACAGGAACGCGTCGCGATCAAGGATTTAGCCGATCTTCTTGCCGCGCGAATTTCCTGATGGATCTCGCGAAATTTCGCGAATATTGCCTGAGCAAGTCGCGAACAACCGAAGGCACGCCGTTTGGTCCTGATGTTGTTGTCTTCAAGGTCGGCGGCAAAATGTTTGCGCTCGCATCTCTCGACAATGTTCCTACAACCGCGAATTTGAAATGTGATCCCGATCTGGCGCTGGAGCTGCGCGATCGTTACGAACAAGTCAGACCTGGCTATCACATGAACAAAAAACATTGGAACACGGTGGAGATCGAAGGCGGAATTCCGGACGCAGAGCTACGAAAAATGATCGACCATTCTTACGATCTGGTCGCGAAGGCTCTGCCGAAATCTACGGCAAAGCGCGCAGTTCGAACTCGCCAAACTTCAACTGCAACGCGTCGCGCGCGACGTTAAGAAAACTGTCCGCCGCGTCCGTAAGCGCGACGCGCAGCTCGCCATGATTCAAAGGCGCCGCGCGGAGCGATTGTCGATCCAACATTTCCTCGACCGCCCGCGCGCAATTCTGCGCGGAATCGACAATCATGATCTGACGCTTGAGCACGCGCGCAATCGCTCCCGTGAGCAAAGGATAATGAGTGCATCCGAGCACAAGTGTATCGATGTCATCCGCCAGCAGCGGGTCGAGATAGCGGAGGATCATGCGATCGGTGACCTCGTCGTTAAGCAAACCTTCTTCGATCAGCGGAACGAGCAAGGGGCAGGCGCGACTGCTCACTCGCACATTAGCGTCCGCCGCGCGCAACGCTTTTTCGTAGGCACCACTCCGAATCGTCGCGCGCGTTCCAATTACGCCAATGTGTCGATTGCGGCTGGCCGCGAGCGCAGCGCAGGCACCGGGCTCGATCACGCCGATCACCGGCACTGAAAATTTTTCCGTTAACACCGGCAGCGCGACGGACGAAACCGTGTTGCATGCGACGACGAGCGCCTTGGCATTTTGCTTCATCAACATCTCCGCGAGTTCGATGGCGTAACGCTGCACGGTTTCCGCGCTTTTAGGGCCATACGGCACACGTGCGGTGTCGCCGAGATAGGAAATGTTTTCGTTCGGCAGCAAATCACGCAGCGCCTTGACCACGGTCAGGCCGCCGATGCCGGAATCGAAAACGCCAATCGGCCGTAGATCGCTCATGCAACACCAAAACTCATTGTTATCATGACGGCCTGCAACTACTTCTCCCTCTCCCTTTCAAAGGGAGAGGGTAGGGTGAGGGTTGATTTACAACTGCCTATCCCTCACTTCAATCCTCTCCCTTCTCCAAGGGAGAGGCGGATAGAATCAGCAGAAGCGTTGCTGGAGTTTGCAAACCCGCTCTGGCTTTGGATGATTCTTCGCAATGGCTGAGCCTTCGAAAACTTACGATCCGAAGACGGTCGAGCCGAAGTGGTATCAACGTTGGATCGACAATCGCGACTTCGAGGCGGACGCGACTTCGAAGAAGAAGCCGTTCTCGATCGTAATGCCGCCGCCGAACATCACCGGCGTTCTCACACTCGGCCACGTTCTGAACAACAGCATTCAAGACATCCTCGCCCGCCGCGCGCGAATGCGGGGATTCGAAGTGCTTTGGCTGCCGGGGATGGATCATGCCGGAATTGGAACACAAACCGCGGTCGAGAAATGGCTTCGTAAAAACGAAGGCATCACGCGTCACGATCTCGGTCGCGAAAAATTTCTCGAACGTGTACTCGAATGGCAGGACAAACACGGCGGCATCATTATTCAGCAACTCAAGCGGCTCGGTTGTTCGGCCGATTGGTCACGCCAGCGCTACACCTTCGACGACGATTATGTTCGCGCGGTGGAAAGAATTTTTGTCGAGCTTTTCAAGAAGGACCTCATCTATCGCGGCCGGCGAATGATCAACTGGGACCCGGCGGCGCAAACCGCGTTATCGGATGAAGAAGTCATTAACAAGCCGCAAAAAGGAAGCCTTTATTACGTCCGCTACGAAATCGTCGATCAGCCGGGAAAATTTTTGGAAGTTGCGACCACGCGTCCGGAAACAATCATGGCCGACACCGGCGTCGCGGTTCATCCGAAGGACAAACGATATGCGGATCTTGTTGGCAAAGAAGTGTGGCGTCCGTTGCCACGCGAGAAAATTCCGGTGGTCGCCGATGAAGGGATCGATCCCAAATTCGGGACCGGCGTTTTAAAAGTCACGCCCGCGCACGACAAAGTCGATTTCGAAGTCGGCCAGCGTCACAAGTTGCCGGTCATCGACGTTCTGCATCCCGATGGAAAAATAAATTGTCCGGCGGTTCCGGAATTAGATGGACTCGATCGCTTCGAAGCGCGCAAAAGAGCGGCTGAGCTTCTGCAAGATCGATATCTACTGTCGAAGACTGATGCCTACGAAAATAATGTCGGTTTCAGCGATCGCAGCGAAGTGCCGATCGAGCCACGGCTGAGCGAACAATGGTTTTTGCGTTATCCGAAGACGAAAGAAGCGCTCGCGGTCGTAAAAAAGCATCTCATTCGCTTCTTCCCGAAGCATTGGGAGAAAGTTTATGCGCAATGGCTCGCGAATATTCAGGACTGGTGCATCAGCCGACAAGTTTGGTGGGGACATCGAATACCGGCGTGGTACTGCAATGGTGAAACTCGCGTGCAGATCGATTCGCCGGGCGAAGGTTGGAGGCAAGACGAAGACACACTCGATACCTGGTTTTCATCGTGGCTTTGGGCTTATGAAACGATGGACCCGAAAACGCGGAAGAGATTTTATCCGACGTCGGTGCTCGTAACCGCGCCGGACATCATTTTCTTCTGGGTCGCGCGGATGATCATTGCCGGGCTCGAGTTCAAACCCGGGAAGACGGCCAAGATCGAAGACAACATTCCGTTCCACGACGTTTTCTTCACCGGGCTGATTCGCGACAAACAGGGCCGCAAAATGTCGAAGTCTTTAGGCAATTCGCCCGATCCGCTCGAGTTGATCGACAAATACGGCGCAGACGGTCTGCGTTTTGGCTTAATGCGGATAGCGCCGAGCGGCCAGGACATCCGTTTCGACGAAAAACAAATCGAAGAAGGCCGCAACTTCGCCACCAAACTCTGGAACGTCGCGCGTTTCCGCCAGATGCACGGCTCTACCCAAATTGCTCCCGGGAAACTTGACCGGTTTAACCGGTCAAGTTTCGGAGAGCTGTCGATCTACGCGATCGAAGTTCTCGCGCAATTGAATGAAACGATCGACGCGATTGAGAAGGGCTATCGCGAATATCAATTCAACACCGTTGTCCAACGCCTCTACGATTTTATCTGGAGCGATTATTGCGACTGGTTCGTCGAGGCAGCAAAGACCGAAATCTTCAGCGAAGACGACGCGAAGAAGAGCTCAGCGCTCGCGGTGATGGACTACGTTTTGTCCGCAATTGTGCGGTTGCTGCATCCATTCATGCCGCACATTACCGAGGAGCTTTGGTCGCTGCTCGGTCTCGGCAAAAATTCGATTCAATTCGCCCCGCTCCCGAAGAAGGTCGCGTTGAAGGATGTCGATCTTAAGAAAAGAAAACTTGTCTCGCCGATTTACGAAAGCGTTCAGGCCGGCCGCAATTTGCGCGCGCAAGCGCGAGTCGCGTCCAATCAGAAGGCGAAATACGCGCTGCGATCGAAGCAAAGCGGATTAGCCAGCGAGCAGCAAACAATCGCGCGATTGCTCAATGCTTCGGAACTTGTGATTGATTCGAAGTTTAAAGCCGGACCGGGAACGCCGATCGCGGCGACGCCACTTGGTGAAATCTTGCTTATTGTTGAAGTCGATCGGGCTGCCGAGCGCGAACGACTCGACAAAGAGATCGTGAAAGTCGAGGACGAGCTGCGCGCGGTTGAAGAGAAATTAAAGAACAAATCGTTTGTCGATCGCGCGCCGAAACAGGTTGTGGAGCTGCATCGGCAACGAAGAGCGAATTTCGCCGAGCAGGTTAGAAAATTAAAAGAGGCTCGCGACAAGCTGGATTGAAATTGGTTTAATAGATGTCGATCTTATAAACGCGATGAGTCTCTGGAAAAAGCTGCTTTGGGTTGGGGTGACGCTGCTCGGCCTAGCTTCTCTCGCCGTTCTGGCGCTGTCGCGAGGCGAACAAATTAGCGCGCTTTGGATCGTGACCGCGGGATTTTGCGCAGCGGCGATCAGCTACCGGTTCTATAGCAAATGGATCGCGGCGAAAATTCTCGTGCTCAATGATGAGCGCGCGACGCCGGCCGTGGTGAAGAACGACGGCAAAGATTTCGTGCCGACGAATCGTTGGATGGTTTTTGGTCATCACTTCGCCGCGATCGCCGGACCGGGACCGTTGGTTGGTCCGGTTCTCGCGGCGCAATTTGGATTTCTGCCGGGAACGCTTTGGATTTTGATCGGCGCGACGCTCGGCGGCGCGGTGCACGACATGATCATGCTCTTCGCGTCAGTGCGTCGCGGCGGAAAGACGCTCGGCCAAATGGCGAAGGAAGAAATCGCCCCTGGCGTCGGCGTGCTCGCGCTGATCAGCGTGCTCGCGATCATGATCATTTTGCTCGCGGTGCTCGCGCTCGTGGTCGTGCAAGCGCTGGCGAAAAGTCCGTGGGGCGTGTTCACCATCGCAATGACAATTCCGGTAGCGCTGATCATGGGTTTCGGTTTGCGCAGTGGAAAAGTGAATGTGACCGCGGTGACGATTTTCGGTTTGCTCGGTCTGGCGTTCGGCGTTTGGGGCGGACAATTTCTTTCCAACTTTCCGGCAATCGAAGCGTGGTTCCGGCACGATGCGATCTGGGTTTCGTGGGCGATCATGATTTACGGACTGGCCGCGTCGATTCTTCCGGTTTGGATGCTCCTTACGCCGCGCGATTACTTGAGCACGTTTTTGAAACTCGGAACGGTGGCGGCGCTGGCGGTCGCGGTGATTCTGATTCATCCGACGCTGCAAATGCCGTCACTGACAAAATTCATTGACGGCTCGGGACTGGTTTTTGCCGGGCCGGTATTTCCATTCGTGTGCATTACCATCGCTTGCGGCGCGGTGTCAGGATTTCATTCGCTGATCGCGAGTGGCACGACGCCGAAGATGCTTGGGCGCGAATCGCGCATCCGCGACATCGGTTACGGCGCGATGATCACCGAGATGATGGTCGCGCTGATGGCTTTGATCGCTGCTTCAGTGCTTCAGCCCGGCCAGTATTTCGCGATCAACATGAAAGGGACGCCGACTGAAGTCGTTCAGAAAGTTTCGGCGGAAGGATTTCCAGTAACGGAAGATGAGATGTCGATCCTGGCGCAGAACCTTGGCGAGAAAACGATGTTCAATCGTGCCGGTGGCGCGCCCACGTTCGCGGTCGGCATGGCGCATATGTTCGCCCGCATTTCATCGAGTCCGACCGCGCTAGCGCTCTGGTATCACTTCGCTATCATGTTCGAGGCGCTCTTTATTTTGACCACGATCGATGCCGGCACGCGGGTCGGGCGGTTCTTGCTACAAGATTTGTTAGGCAACGTGTGGCGACCGCTCGGCAACACGCGTTCGTGGAGCGCAAATTTTCTAACGAGCGTGTTGCTGGTCGCGGCTTGGGGTTGGTTTTTGTACCAGGGAGTGGTCGATCCGCTCGGCGGCATCAACACGCTTTGGCCGTTGTTCGGATTGGCGAACCAACTGCTTTCCGTGATCGCGCTCTGTCTGTGCACAACAATCCTGATCAAGATGCAGAAGACGCGGTACCTGTTCATCACGCTCTTGCCGCTCTGTTTCATGTGCGCGGTCACGTTCTCGGCCGGTTATCTGAAAATCTTTTCGGCTGATCCGAAGCTTGGATTCTTGAGCGGCGCGCAATCGCTCGCCGCTCAGGCGAGTGGCATGAGCGATCTAACCAAAGCGGGCGAATTGCTGCGGCAAGCGCATGTCTGGCAGTTCGACGCGATCGTCGCCGGATTTTTTATGCTGTTCGTGTTTCTGATCGTGGTCGGTTCTGCGAGCCAATGGTGGCAACTCATCCGCGGCACGAAACCGGTTGTGCTGCGCGAGAGCGAGTTTGTGCCGGTGACGTCGGTTACGACTTCAGCGGCGATTGGTTAAGTCATTCGCGTGTTTTTGAACACGTCTTTGCCTGTAGCAAGGCGTTCGCGAAACAATCTAACGGTTTCGAGCGTCAGCGGGTAGTTAATCTCTGGCGAAGCCCAATCGTGTAGTGTTTCGCCAACGCGCTCCGCCTCCTGCGTGTCATCGTCCCAGTGAAAATAATCGGACGCGATCATGCAGAAGCCAATAGTCTTGAGGTAGGCAGGATCCAAACCGCCACTCAAGACAGCGTCGCAGACGCGAACAAGATGACTCGTGTTGACGTGGAACTCGCCTTCAAGTGAAGCGATGTGGTGCCGATGCATTTTGTCACCGAGCTTCTCGACAGTTCCGACAAGATCTTGCCGCAAGACATCGGTCGTCACAGCACCCGCTAGGAAATCGCGAAGTGTCGCTTCGTGCATAGCGCCCCAAAGCTATGCCTGTCTGCTCGCGTGAACAACACTGCGCGGCGTCGGTGTTTCGCTACGAAAGAAAACTGAAGTAGTCAGAGATCCTTCGACTCCGCTCAGGATGACAATTGTTTATTTCTTGCTGACCGGCGTGAAGGCGTGGTCGAAGACGTAGTTGGCGACGTTGCGGCCCTGGGCGATCGCCTGGGTTTTGTCGAACGACCAGTGGATGCCGAGATAAATCCGGCTCTGGCCGTTCTCTTCTTCCGCCTGCGAGAAATTGGCGAAGCTGCGCGGCATGTAGGGACGCACGTTGCCGGCGTTGTCTTTGGTCACGCCGTTGAATTCGTCGGAGACAATGGTGAACGCGACACTATCCGTCCCGAAAAACCTTCGCAACGTCTGAAACAGCGCGCCGCCAAAGCCGCCGTGCCCGGACGGATAGGACGGAAATGGCGGTGTAAAATTCGGGCCGGTGAGATTGCTGGCGGGCGCGCCCATGGGCGTGAAAGTTAAATCGCCAGTTGTCGATGCGTTGCCGTCGCCGAGGCCGGTTGGCCCGGTGCCGAGATCGGATTCGCGGATGCCGCCGATCGGTCGCCAGAAATCGTAATAATACTTACTTTCCCAAATCGACATGCCGGCATCGGCCATGGCGGTGTTGGCGAGGGCGAGGAGTCGCGCGAGATCGGCAGTGCCGAGATGCATCTGATCAGCGATGTGGATGATGATCTGATTGTAGAGCCGCGGCGGCGCGCACAGGCTTGGTGTTCCATCGTAAGCCCAGAAAATTCCAATAAAACTTTGTTCGGGCGTGCGTGTGGTCGGTGTGAAAACGCCGTCGCCGCCAACCGCTTTCGCTTCGGCGTAGGCGGCGGCATACTCGGCGCTGTTCATATCCGGCGGCGGTGGAACGCGAAATTGACTGGCCGATTGGACGACGAAGGTTTTGCAATCACCCCAATGCGCGCCGAGCGCGAGCGGGATCACGCTGATCGGATCCTGGCGCCAGTGTCCGGGTTGATCGCTGGTGAAATAATTTACGCCGACGCGCGGCTCCGCCAACTGTGAGCCGTCGCTTGCACGTAGCGCAAGAATCGCCGCCGCGGCGCGTTGGCCTAACGAAACGCCGTTGGTGCGTTCGTTCTTGTTGCTGACCTTCGCGAGATCGTCAGTCAGGAGTGAATCAAAAGCCGGCGCTTGCGACGGATAAAGCGCGATTAATGTGTCGTGCGCGGCCTGTGCGACTGCGGCATCGAGCGAGACCGGCGGCTTCGCCGGTTGAATCCCAGTGTAACTTCGGTAGCCGCCAAGGACGGCGTTGACGGAATCAAAAATTGCGATGTGAACAATAGCCATGGCGCGACTGGAGCGACCGGGTCCGAGTTGCTCACCGAACGTGCGGATCTCACCGGGTGCCACAGGCGTGTGATCGAGTCCGCTGGCGTTAATCGCGATCGCGTTCCAGCGATGAATGGAGTCGAGCGCATTTTTTGGAGCTAGCGCAGTGCGTGTCGTCTGAACGCCGTTGAGGCGCGGGCCAAAGAAATCACTAAAGCTCAGCGCACCGGCGTTGTTGCTGAGACATAAACAAAGGGCCAAAAGGATTGCGGAAGATGATCTCATATTCGTTACGGATTAGTCGCCATCTGTGGCGAGGGTAGAGCGGCAAAGAGGTTGCCGTTTTCTGCGGAAAAACTCAACTGGAATCGTCTGAGCAGAGCGATTTATGCAGCAGGAGGCGCACCGGCCTTTGCCAAGGCTACGGCGCGCAGGCCAGCTTCGGTCTACTTTGCGCCGCTGGCGAATATGCGCCACTATTTGCGGCGAAGCGGAACGACGATCTCTTCGTCGCGGCGTTCAAGAATTACGCGGCCATCTTCAATTCTCTTGACCGTAACCTGGTAAACTTGAGTGCCGACTTGGAGGCCGAATTGTTGACCTTCCGACATGGACTTGCCATTGATGATCGCGAAACGCGTGGCGCCATCGAGCGTGATGGTGGTGACGAGAAATGCGCCAGGTGGAACTTCACCCTGATCGGTTCCGCCGGTCGCAACTTTTCCGGTCGGTTTCCAGCTAATCGGCCAAAATGGGCTCCGCGTTCCGGCATCAATGTTGAAGGAAGATTTGTTCTTGAGCGCGATGGGCGGTGGTTCTTCTGTTGACTTATTCTTGAGTTCGATCGGCGCGGGTTCGTCTTTCGATTTATTCTTCAGCGCGATCGGCGCCGGCTTTTCGTCGGCGGCCAGCAAAGCCGGCGCTGCAAGGATCGACATACAGATGAGGGAGAAAAATTTGTTCATCGTTTTTCGATGACCGTAGTTGCAGCGATCACGACCTGTTGATATTGGGGCTGTTCGGGCAGGAGGTGAATGCTCAGTTTAGTAATGGAAAGCAGCGGCTGGGCGTTCTCCAGTTCGGCGATGGATTTGCCGAGGGCGGCGAAATCGGCCTGAGGCATATCGATTAGCCAATTGTATTTCGTCCAGGCGGCGAGCTCGGTTTGTTTGAAGTTCGTGTTGCTTTCCAAGCGCGCGACCGCGCGATCGATTCCCTGATTGGCGAAGAAGGTTTTCGTGCGCGGGGGAAACCAGGCGATCGGTGCGCCTTCCGGAATGAGACCTTTGAGCGCGGCGAAGCGAGCCATCGCGTCTTTGGCCTGGTGCTCGAGAGCAGCTGCTTTGGCCACTTCTGATTTGGAACTATCGATTTTGTTCTGCCGGTCGGCGATTTGGGCCAACGTGCCGGCGCGGGCTTTTTGCAATGGCCCGAGAAAGAAAGTGAAATAGACGTAGAGCAGAAACACAAAACCCATCGCGCTGAGCGACAGTTTCTTGATCTGGTCCTTGGAGAATTTAGGAAGATTCACTGCTTTTCTGCTTTCTTCGTCCGGGCGCCGGCGTGCCGGCGGGTTTTGCGACGGCGCTGGGATTAAAGGTGACAGACAAAAGATATCGCGACATCGGGACGCTGGTGCCGCCAATGTTCGCCACCGTTTCGACGTCTTCGAGCGTTTTGAATTCCGCTTTTACGTCGTGATAACTTTTGCCGAGTTGCTCCAGCAACATTTGACGTAAATCTTCCGCGGCTGAGCGTGGTTCACGGGCGGCGGCCACGCCGTCGATCATGACGGAGACGCTACCTCCCTTTTCGTCGTCCAACAACGTCGCTTCCATGCTGGTCACTTGGGCGTTTGGCGGAACACAGCGTGAAAGTTTTTCCAGGAACGGTCCCCAGAAGAAGCGATTGTCGATGTAATCATCGAGAACGCGCGTGGTGTTGATGAGGTCGGTCAGCTCGGCGGAGCGTTTTTGCGCCTGGGTAACTTTCGGTTCGAGTTTTTTCCATTCGGCTTCGACGCCGCTGAGCTTGGCTTTTATCTCGAAGATCCGATACCCATTCCAGGCGTAATAAAGAAAAAGCAGCGCTCCGCAGCTGGAAAGCACGAGCATTCCAATTTTGAGCGGGTCGCGTTGCCGCTGTCGCTGCTCGAGAATTTCCTCATGCAGGAGATTGAGGTGAAGTGCCATCGGTGCTCGTCAGGTTTTGAAATATTCGAAGGCCGCCCCGCAGGCGACGTTGAGTGAAACGAATTCGTTAGGCAAAGTCTGCCGCTTCGCCGCCGGCAGCGCGACCTCGCAGGTTTCAAGCGGGTCCCAAATTTCGCAGGGCAAGCTGAGCTCGTCACTCAACGCCTGCAAAACTGCTTCCGCGCGAGCCAGACCCCCGGAAACAAAAATTCGGTTGATGCCTTCTTCGCGTTGACCTTCGAAAAATCCAATCGAATTGCGCACTTCCGTTCCCAGGCGCGCCAACGACCCGCGACAAATTTCGGTCATTCCTTCGTCGCCCTGTTGAATCATCAGCCAGGCGGCATCGGCATCGAGCGCATCTTCGGCAGTGAGCGCTTGCATTAGCGCTTTGCCGCCGTAATCGATGCTGCGCACAAGCACGAGTTCGCTTCTGCTGCCGATCAAGACCGTGCTCTGCAAATGTCCGGTATCGAGCAGGAGAAAGGCGTCATTCGCGAAAATTTCGGGATAGGCAAATTCGAATGCGTTAAAGGAACAGACCGGGGCGAGTTGAAGCATCTCGGCAGAGAGCCGGATTTTATTCGCAGCCGCGACAATTTGCTTTACCTGGCTTCGCAGCATTCCGCCGACAAGATATTTCGTCTGCGTGACAACTCCGCTCTGCACGGCCCTTTTGCTTCCAGCCGCCGACGGGTTTTCCATTATCGATCCGCCATCGACCTGGCTGGCAACCGGCGCGACATCGAGCACGAAGTCTTTACATTCCTGATTCAACACCGCCAGTCCGTTGAATCGCAATGCGTTCCGAAGCAAATCGACCGGCGTGTCCGGTTGCTCGATGATGCGCAAAATCGTGCTCGGATCGGAAACCGCGAACGCGCAAGCTTTGGCGCTGCCGCCCAGATCGCAAAGGAGCTGTTTGAGCTCTCGGGAAAGGTCCTCGGCCGAGTCAAATTCCTCCGGGACAGGTCGAGACGCGAAGTTTGTCAGAATAAAGCGCGAATCGCTTCTGCGCCGAAGAGCAACGCCTTTGAGGACGTGCTTTCCCAAATCGATGCCGACAACAGAATCTGCGCGTTTCGCCATGATGCTGCAGGGGCATGTAGCGGGAAGCGTGCCCCGGGCAGACGCTTTTTGAATGGCGATCTGCGCTTCGCTTTCGACCGTGCTTCGCTAACTCTTGGCGTTCAAGCCGCTACCGCTGCTCGATATCCGAAAAACTCGCGTTGTTTGATCATCTGGACCACTTCCGGCGGCACCATTTCTTCCCAACTTCCGTCGCCGGCCTTCAGCTTGGCCAGAACCGCCGGTGGATAGATTCGTAGAAAATCTTTCTGATAATCGGCAATCTCGTCGATGTGGCGGTTGTCGATCAAGTATTGGAAGAGCGAGCGAAGATTCGGGGCTACTTCAACCTGTGTCGCGGTCGTGATCTTGCCCGTCTTTTCGTCGATCATCGGATAGACGTAAAGCTTCAGCCCGTGTTTAAACATCCGGCCCAGCGCTTCGAGAATTCCGCCCTCGAGATTGAGATAATATTTTTCGTCGAAGATCTCGATCAGACTCGGCACGCCCATGACCAGACCGATCATTCGATTGGTGTAACGCGAGAGATAACCGGCCAGCTTGTAGTATTCGCCGAACTTCGAGATCAGCACCGTTCGTCCGAGCGCTCCCAGAATGTCCACCCGCGCCAAAAAATCAGCGTGATTCAGCTGTCCTTCCGAAAGCAAATTTTCGAGTGTCATCTCCATCAGCACGACCAGATCTTTTTCCGAGCAGCCCGACTCTTTCAGAAACTGTCGCCGCGCGCCGTCGAGCATGTCGTTGGTCGCATAAGTCACCGGCCGAAAACTGCCGCGTTCGATCAGGATCGCTTTCTTGTGCAAAATCTCAGACGGCTGGACCATCTCGCCATCGGCAGTGAACATCACCGCGTCGGTTAGACCCTGGCTCACCAGTTGCAAGCTCATCAGCCGATTGTCGATGTTAGCGAATGCTGGTCCGGAAAATTTGATCAGATCGACCTGAATTTTTCCGGGCGCGAGATTTTCCTGCAGCGATGAAATCAAGCGCTCCGGTTCCGAATAATAAAAAGCGCCGTAAAGCAAATTCACGCCGACCACACCGAGCGCTTCCTGCTGGTCGACGTTCAATTCGTCGAGCATGCGCACGTGAATGATGATCTGGCTTGGTTCACCGCGCGGCGCCGGTTGGAAACGAACCCCCAACCAGCCGTGCGATTCGTTGTGCTCCTTGAAACTTCTGGCCGCGACCGTGTCGGCGAAAACAAAAAACGCGCGTTCGTTGCCAATCTTTGCCTCCAGACGCTCCAATAAAAGGTCGTACTCGTGATCGAGCATCGTATTCAAGCGCACCCGACTCACGTAGCGATCGGCTGGTCCGTAGATAGCATCACTGAACGTCATGTCGTAAGCTGATATCGTTTTCGCGATCGTGCCGGCGGCGCCGCCGACGTGAAAAAATCGGCGCGCCACTTCCTGGCCCGCGCCGATTTCGGCGAACGTCCCATACTTTTGGTGATCCAGATTGATCTGAAACGCCTTCCGGTTCGTCCCCACGTCCATCTCCGCCTTCATATGAACACTGTAGCGGCGGTCCATGACCGCCGCAAAAAGGAGCGAATTTTAGAAGCGCACTTTCTCGGTGCTATTCGCCGGCATCCAGCCGTGCAAATTACTCGGCAGCGCCGCGTAAATCCAATCGCCGCGCTGGCTGACGATTTGGATTTCGCTCCCGGCCGGTAAAGTCAAAACGCGATTGGCATTGTCCGCCGTGGCGAGACGCGCTTCGACATTTTGTCCGGTCACAATAGCCAGTCCTCGACCATTTTTCCCATGGCCGAGTTGATAACTCGCCAGGACGGCGATCGCGACGATCGATAACGATAAGATCGACAATGCAATCGCGCTGCGCGCGCGGCGCCGGCCAAAAATAAATACTGCGATTGAAGACAGACCGATCCAAAATGCGACTGTGGCAGCGACGACGTATTGATTTTCCGTGGCGAATCCAAATAACCGTTCCCATCTACTTGAAATCAATTCGAGCGCGAGCCCTTCATCCCGCGCCACCCGCAGATTGGCCTGGGCTTCTGGATGATGCGGCTCGAGCGCTAAGGCGCGTTCGTAATTTAGGATGGCGTGGCCGAAACTGTTTTGTCGGAAATAAGCATTACCCAAATTGTAAAAAACATTCGGAGTGTCCTGCCCGGAACGCACCAGCTCCTCATAGTCGGCGATGGCCGATTTGAAATTGCCGGCCGCGTATTCCTGATTGGCTTTGGCAAATTGCGCGGCAGGTTGCGCCATTAAAAACGGGCCGCTAACCAACCACAGAACTGCGCAGCTGAGTACAATTCGGATTTTCATACGCGCAAACTTTCCAGCAACCTTAAAACTTCTTCTCGCTCGTCATTCGAGATGGCTCCCGCGCCATTTCCGCTCCCGCTGAAACGCAACTCATCGCTGCGCTCGAATAATGTCCGCAATTGTGCGCGCTCGTCCTCAGCCAAATCAAAAGCTTTCGCGGCCGTTTCCGCGTCCACCGCGTTCGGGTTAACATTTTTGGCGAGCGCCGTTTTGACGCGCACGACGCGCGACGCACTTGAAAAATATTCCTGCGGCGATAACTCGCCACGACGTAGTTTTCGCAAAAGCTCGCATGATTCCTGTCGCAGCGCCGCCACCCGCTGCGCGTCGCGATTGTCGATCTTCGCTTGCCGAATTTTCCAGCCAACGAAGCCTAATAACAGAATCAGTGGCGCAAGTTGGGCCATCCAAAAAGCTGGACGTGCGTAGATCGGAGTGAACGATCGAACGCGACCGAGATCGCTCATTTGATACAGAATATCCTGCGGCTTTGCGGTCGGAGCGACTACAGGTGCGGCTGGAGTCGGCGGTGTTGCCGATTTTGCCCCCATCGCCGGAGCCGCTGCCACACTTGGGGCTGGCGCGGCGCCGCCTTCGACTTGGATTGGAAGAGCGTCGTTTCGCAGCGTGACGTAATTTTCCTTGATTGGATCGAAGTAAGTGAAAACGAGCGGCGGCACCGCCGATTTCTTTTCGTTAGGCGCGAGCACCATCTCGAAAGTTTTCTCGCCGCTAATGCCGACGTCGTCATCCTGTTTAAATTTCGCGGAGGGCGGATATTTGTGCCACCCGCGCTCGTCCTCGAGGGCGGGTCCATTCATCCGATCAAAATTTCCGCGACCATTAATTGTCGATGTGACGGTGATCGGATCGCCCACTTGCACAGTTTTCGGTTTCGCGTCCACCGCCATGGTAAAATTGCCAATCGCGCCCGAGAAATTCGGCGGCGCATTGGTCGGAAGCGGTTTCACGTTGAGCGTCGCAGTTTCGCTTCTAATCGGCAGCTCGGTTCGCTCGCCCATGCTTCCAAAGGGATCGCTGAAAAATGGATCCGAGAAGGGATCATCTAAATTAAATAGATCGAAAGGCGATCGCGGACGCGTTCGCGGCGACGTGCTCGGTCGCCGCGGCAATACGACAACTGCTTTTGCCGTTACCGGACCGACCTCGAATTTCCCCGGCCGCGCGGCGGCAATGGCGGTCTTAAATGTGTAGACCTGGTAAGTTCTGCCACCGATTGTTTCCAGATTCTCGCGCGGTTGTTGCAACTTTTGGGTCGTAAAACCCTGGCTGGAAAGTTCCGGTCCATCCTCAAGCCGGCCGTGTGCGCGCGGATCGAACCCCAATCGAATTTCCGCCGGCACCATCTCGCCCACATACGCGTCTTTTTTGGCGACAACTAATTCCGCAAACGCGAGCTTACTCGCAGCCGTGCTTTGCCCGCTTTGCGCCGAACCCGCCGAGCTGCCGGAACTGCTCGATCCCTGCGCCACATTCAATACGAGTTCGGGTGTGTGCAGCGAATCATTTCCAACCCGAACTGTCTGCGCGGGAATTTTAAAATGCCCGGCTTTCAACGGTAGAATGGTGTAATTGTAAGTCACGCTGCTGCTGACATCGAAATTATGCATCTCGAATTGGCGCGACGTTCCGGTCTGATGAATCTCAAGGCCGTCGATTGAAATCGTTTCCGGAACATTTGCACTATTCGCGCCGTTCACTTTGATTTCCAACTGCACCATTTGTCCGATCGCCGGCTGCGAATTACTCAACACGGCCGTCACACTCGGCGACGCGGCGAACGCGACGCTACGCGTTAAAATCAAAACGAGCAGCGCAAAACTAATTTTGAAAGTCCTTGCGTAGATCGACATCTCCCTTGGGACCTCAAATTTTCGGTCACCAGTCATTATAGACATGGCGTCGCACCTTGCGTTCATCAAGCTGGACGCGCTGCTCTTCGTCCTTCATCGATTTCAAAAGGAGCTCGGCCTGTTTTTCACTCATCTGTCCCTCCTTTTCCGGTTCGGCCCCGCCTAGTTGCGCGGCCTGCTGCGGCGACTCCGGTTGTTTGTCACCATTTGCTCCTTTGATTTCACCGGCCAATTTTTTCTGTGGTGAGGAAGTCGGCGTTGCAGACGGCGTCGCATTTTCTCCCTCACCTTCGCCTTCGCCGGGAGAGGGCGACGGCATTTGATCTTCGCCTCCACCCGGACTTGGCGATTCTTCCGGCTGTTCCTGATTGCGCGAAGATTGTCGGTCTTGTCCGCCGGCGGACGGACTCGCCGTGGCGAGGGCATTTTTGTTTTCTCCTTTTCCGGGCGCGGGCGAAGGTTGGTTCGTTTGCTGTTGACCTTTGCCCGGCGATGGACTCGGACTTTCACCCGGTTGCGGCTGTTGATTTTTTTGCGGCTCGTTTTTTGCCTGTGCCTGGTTCGACTTGTCCTGAGAATTTTTGCTCTGGCTGCTGCCCGATTGGTTTTGGGATTGCGCCTGCTGGTTTTGTTGTTGCTGTTGCTGATTTTGATCTTTGCCGGAACTGCTCTGCGATTGCGATTGCTGCTGATCCTGGTTTTGGTCGCCGCCGTTTTGTTGCTGATTCTTGTCTTTCTTATTTTGCTGTTGAGGCGGTGGCGTTGGTTTTTGTTTCGGATGCTGTTTCAAACGCTCGATCTTCTTCCTGACCTCCTCCAGATTCGCTTTGGCCGCTTCGTTCTTCGGATTCAGCCTCAAAGTGGATTCATAATGCGACGCCGCATCGGTGAGATCCTTTAGCGTGTTGTCGTTCGTCTCGTCCATGTCGGCGCGATCTTCGAGAGTCCGGCCAAGATTAAAATGGCTGTTCTCCTGAAGTGCTTTGTCGGATGAGAGGAGCGAGTCGCTGAATGATTGCAACGCTTTGTTGTAATCGCCCATTTTGAAAGCTGCCGCGCCGGCATCGAATTCGATTTTTTCTTTTTCCGATGAATCCGGATGCGAATTCAGGTCTTGTTGGAAACTCTGATAGGCGTCGTTGTATTTGCCCTCGCGATAAAGATTCAATCCGGTCGCAGTTCCAAAAACAGGTCCCGCGAAAATAAAAAGCAGCGCAGTTGCCGGGACCGCGATCTTCGACCATCGCGGTGAACGCGCGCGGACGTGCACTTTTTTGCGCTCGCCGATCAAGATCGACATCGTCAGCGCAAGCATTGCCGCGCCTAATGGCCACTCGTAACGCTCGATCGGTCTCCGCCCCAGACGCGCGTCGATGTCAGCCGCCTTCATGTTCGCCAATCCCTGCGAATAAAGTTGTGACATCGTCCGCGGCCCGTCGTCGAGATGCAGATAAAAACCGCCGCTAATCTGCGCGATTTCGTGCAACCGTTTTTCGTCAAGCTTCGATTTTACAACTTGTCCCGCGGAATCTTTCACGAACGCCGTTCCGCCATCGTCGCTGTTGATTGGAATGAGCGAGCCCTGCGGCGTGCCCACCCCGACCGTGAAAATTCGCACGCCCGCATCAGTCGCGGACTTCGTTGTCTTCGCCGCGTCACCGTTCAACTCTTCGCCATCGGTGAAAATGATCAGCGCTCGATTTCCGGCGGCGCTTTTTCCAAATGTGTTTACGGCGAGATTGATCGCTTCGGAAATATTCGTCCCGCCTTCGGGAATCGTCTTTGTGTCCAAATCGTTAATCGATTCGACGGCCGCTTCGTAATCGATTGTCAGCGGTGCCTGCAGAAAGGCGCGACCGGCAAACGCGATCAATCCAACGCGGTCGCCTTGCAACTGATTAACGAGATCCTGCGCCGCGAGTTTGACGCGTTCGAGGCGATTTGGCTGCACGTCGTTCGAAAGCATGCTCCGTGATGTGTCCACCGCAAAAAGGAGGTCGAGACCCTTGCGCTTCACGTCTTCGTAAATGTAACCCCATTGTGGTCGTGCAAGACTTACGATCGCCAAAGCGAGTCCGAGCATGAGCAAAGCAAATCGCAAGACGCGGCGGGAGCGATTCACTGTCGCGGCGAGTTGCGGAAGCAATCGTGGCGAAACGAACTCGCGAAGTTTCGTAACTCCCCGCTGCTCGGCGCGCGCAAACAGCACGGCCAGAACCGGGATCGCGAGCAGTGCCCAAAACCAGATCGGCGCGCCGAAACTCATAAGATCAACATCTCCTTCACGGCAATTTCTTCCAAATGGTTTGCGACAATAAAAGTTGAGCGACCAGCAGACCGCAGCCGCTCATCAGGCAGAGTGGAAACAAATCGCGGTACTCCTGATATTTTTTCACGGCCACGGTCGATTTTTCCATCTTGTCGATGTCGCTGTAAATCTGCTCGAGCGATTTGGTGTCGGTCGCGCGGAAGAATTGCCCATCGGCAATTTGCGCAACTTGTTTCAAGCCGGCCTCGTTAAATTCCACGCGTTGGTTTTCGTAGAGCAGATTGCCGAGCACGTCGGTCATCGGACCACGCGACGTAAAAATTGGCGCCGGCGCGATTCCATTGATTCCAGCGCCGATGGCGTAGAAATGGATCTTTAGTGCTTTAACCGCTTCGGCAGCCGTGTTCGGTGAGATTTTTCCCGCGTTATTTTCGCCATCGGTCAGCAAAACAATTGCGCGGCTCTTTGAATGTTTATCGTTCAACCGGTTTGCCGCCGACGCCATTGCGGAACCAATCGCGGTTCCGTCTTCCACCAACCCGATTCGAACGCGTTCTAAATTTTGCAGAAGCCAATCATGATCCAGCGTCATCGGACTAACGACATACGGTCGACCCGCGAATGCGATGATGCCGATGCGATCGTTAGGCCGGCCTTCGATGAACTTGCGCGTGACTTCGCGGATCGCGTCCAGCCGCGTCGCTGGTTCTCCGCCGATCGTGAAATCTTTGGTCAGCATCGATCCGGACACATCGAGCACCAGTATGATGTCGATCCCGCTCGCTTCGACTTGAGTGAGGCTCTTTCCGAGCTGAGGCCGTGCGAGCGCAACGACGAAGATCGCCAGCGTTGCGAAAATTAATGCACGCAAAAGCTTTCCGACGTGGGCGGCGCTTTGTTTGCCGATCGCGCGCAGCGTTGAGGTCGAAGAAAACGTAAGCGCTGCTGCTGGTCCGCGTTTGCCGCGCAAGTAAGCAAGGAGCGGAATTGCCAGGAGGAACAATAGCAGCCACGGGCGCACGAACGTCAGCGCGGTATTTGCCGGCCACCAATCAAGCAAGCGCAAGTTGCTCTCCTTTCACAAACCGGGTTGCCTCTTCCAGCAAAAGGCGGCTGTCCGCCGATGTTGCTTCGTAGCGCGCGAATTTGATCAAGTCGCACCGGTTCAAAAAATCTTCGAGCAACGATTTTTCATTCGTTGAAAACGGCGACGACTTCGCCAGCGCAGTGAGAAATTCAACCGACGTCTGCCGCGTCACCGGCAACGCGTACTGATTGGTGACGTAGCGGCGCAAAATATCGGAGACGCGAATACTAAAGAGGTACGGATTCGTTGTTTCGATTTCCCCGGCGATCAGTTCGAGTTCCTCGAGCCCAATTTCGCGCGGCAATTTTGGCGGTTGTTCTGGTTGGCGCCTTCGGGTGAAAAACCAAATGATCAAACCGACGAGGCACAGTCCAACAAAGCTGGCCAAAAAAATCGCCCACGTTGGAATAAACGAGTAATCAACCGGTGGCGCGATCTCGTGAAATTGTTGTTGAGCGAGAAAGATCAACATAAACAAGTCATCGCATGGCGGCGCGGCGCTCACGCAATTTAAAAAACGAGCGTAGCGCCGGCAGATAATCTTCACTCGTCCGTAACGTGATTGCGTCGATGTTGTTGCGTCGAAGCGTGCGCGAAAGATCATGCGCCTTTTCATCGGCCAGATCGCTGAATCGCGTCCGCGTGCCGCGGTCTCCGGTGTTGATTTCAATTTGCTCGCCGGTTTCAGCGTCCTCGAGCGTGATGATGCCGACATTAGGCAGCACCTGTTCGCGTTCGTCCTGAATGTGAACCGCAATGAAATCGTGCCGGCGACCGCTGACCGCGAGCGTGTGCGAAAAATCCGGCGCTTGAAAATCGGAAATGAAAAACACAACCGCACGCCGCGTGATGACTTTGTTCAAATAATCGAGCGCGAGAGCAGCCTCAGTTCCGCGGCCGGCCGGCTCGAAAAATAAAATCTCGCGAATGAGTCGAAGCGTGTGCGAGCGGCCCTTCTTTGGCGGGATAAAAAGCTCCACCCGGTCTGTGAAAAGAATCAGCCCGACTTTATCGTTATTGCGGATCGCGCTGAAAGCGAGCAGGCACGCGACTTCCGCGGCCAGTTCGCGTTTCGATTGGGTGGTGCTTCCGAAATTTCCCGACGCGCTAACATCGACAATCAACATCACGGTCAGCTCGCGTTCTTCGGTAAACTTTTTCACGAATGCGTTTCCAAGTCGCGCGGTCACGTTCCAATCGATTGCCCGAATTTCGTCGCCCGGTTGATATTCGCGCACATCTTCGAAATTCATCCCGCGGCCCTTGAAGACGCTATGGTAATTGCCGGCGAAGACGGTCTCGACCAGACCCTTCGTTTTAATTTCCAGCGTGCGGATTTTTTTAAGAATCTCCGCGGTTCTTTGCTGCAAACCGTTCATCGTAGATCAGGGAACGGGAAGGCCGCCAAAAATGCGCTCGATGATCGTTTCGCTCGTGACCGCTTCGGCTTCGGCTTCGTAACTAACGATGATGCGATGCCGTAAGACGTCTGGCCCGATGCTTTTGACATCTTGCGGCGTGACGTAACCGCGCCCGTTCAGGAAGGCGTGGGCGCGTGCTCCCAGCGCCAGATAAATCGTGGCGCGCGGCGATGCACCGTAACGAATCAATCCTTCCAGAGGCAAATTGTAAGAAGTGGGCTCGCGCGTTGCCCAGACCACATCGACAATGTAATCCTTCACCCGGTCGTCGATGTAGATTTCGTTCACCACATCCCGCGCGGCGATGATTTGTTTCGGCTCGATGACCGCGTCGACACGCAAATCGGGCGCTGACGTCGCCATCAAATCGAGAATCGTCCGTTCCTCTGACTTTTCCGGGTATCCGATATTCAATTTGAACATGAACCGGTCGAGCTGCGCTTCGGGTAATTGGTACGTGCCTTCCTGTTCGATCGGATTTTGCGTGGCCAGAACAAGAAACGGATCGGAGAGGGGATAAGTTTGTTCGCCGATTGTGACCTGGCGTTCCTGCATCGCTTCGAGCAATGCGCTCTGCACTTTCGCCGGCGCGCGATTGATTTCGTCGGCCAGAATCAAATTCGAAAAGATCGGGCCGAGCTTGGTCGTGAATTCGCCGGTGCGCGGGTTGTAAATCAGCGTTCCAATCAAATCGGCGGGCAAAAGATCGGGCGTAAATTGCAATCGCTGGAAACCAGTCTGGATCGCCGCGGCCATTGTCTTGACCGTGAGCGTTTTGGCCAAGCCCGGAACGCCCTCGAGCAAGATGTGTCCGTTGGCGAGCAAACCGAGCAATAAGCGGTCGACCAGATATTTTTGGCCGACCACAACACGCGAAACTTGCTGGCGCAAATCGGGGATCCAGCGGCCCAGCTCCTGCACTTCACGAGTGATTTCCTGCGTCGATTTCATACGCGGTTTTGAGACAAAGGTTAGGCCGACAATGTTCGATCAAACTGTGCTCCCGACAAGCGCCAGAGATGGCAATTATTTTCGAAGCGTCTCCGTGCGAGGGCGCAAGGTTAAAATGATCGGCAGCCCGACGTAGGGTTGAGCATCGCGGATCCTAGCTTTGAGATAACGCGCATAGGATTGAGAGAGCAATCGGGGATCGTTCACAAACAACACGAACTCCGGAGGTTGGAGATGTTCGCCATGACGAATTCGTCCTTTGGCCAATCGATCTGGTGTTCCCGCCGCCTGCGCGGCGTAAAACAGTTTCAATCGCCGGGCTTTGACCATCGGCGGCGGACTTGCGGCGAACGCCGCGCGCATCAGCCGATTTAAAACGCCGGTCCCGATCCGTGTGGCTGACGCGCTCTCGATTTTGCCAATCAGTCCGAAAAGCCGGTCGACGTTCTCGCCGGTGCGCGCGGACGCGATTAACACCGGCGCGTAATCGAGAAAGAAAATTCTCTCGCGCGTTTCATCCACGAGTTCGCGGATCGCCTGTCGCTCGCCGCGTTTTGGCTTAAACAGGTCCCACTTATTCAAGACCACCAACGCCGCTTTGCCCGCTTCCTGAATCAATCCGGCGATTCGTTTGTCCTGCGCAGTCACGCCGCCGGTAAGATCGACAATCAGGACGCAGAGATCGGCCCGGCGAATACTTCGCTCGGCGCGCATGACACTGAAAACTTCGACCGAGCTGGAAAGTTTACCCCGCCGGCGGATTCCAGCGGTGTCGATGAACAGAAATTGGCGATCGTCGCGTTCATAAGAGATATCGACCGAGTCTCGCGTAGTTCCCGGCAACTCGCTCACGATTGCTCGCTCGCTCTGCACGATCGCATTAATCAGCGAGGATTTACCGACGTTCGGGCGGCCGATGATGGCAATGGCAACTGGTGGAGGGTTAAAGGTTGAGGGTTGAGCGATGGATTCCGCGCGCGAGGGGAGCAATTGGTCAACGATGCCGAACAGCTCCGAGATGCCGCGATTATGCTCAGCGCTGATCGAGACGATTTTTTCAAAGCCTAACGAGTCGAACTCAGCCGCCAGCGGCTCGTGTTTGTCATTGTCGATCTTGTTAACGACAAGCACGATCGGCTTTCGCGATTTGCGGAGCCTACGCGCGAGATCCTGGTCGTTTGGCGATAGGCCATCCTTAGCATCGACAACAAACAGGAGGAGGTCGCTTTCGTGCAGCGCGTCTTCCGCGGTGCGGCGCACCTGCGCGGTGAGGTCCTTTTCTCCCGCGCCAAAAATTCCACCGGTGTCCCAAAGCGTGAACGGCCGTTCTCCGCGCGAACAGATTGCCACGATTCGATCGCGCGTGATGCCGGGCTGATCGTGAACGATTGCGATTTTGCGACCGATTAGGCGATTAAAGAGCGCAGATTTTCCGACATTCGGACGTCCAATGATCGCGACGTTCGGCAGTTTTGCCCGTCCTTTCATCGCACGAAAATCGAGAGTTAGTCCGCGCCAGCGTGCGCATGTCCCTCAGCTTGCAGCTGACGCACGCCTTCCATCACGTAGATGACGCCAGAAACAAGAGTAAAAATACCGGCGACGAAGACAACGAAGATGAGAGGAAGGAAGTGAAGCTGCAACATCACCCAGGCGATAGCGCACATTTGGCAAACGGTTGCTACTTTTCCGGTCCAACTTGGTTTTATCCGCATTTTATTGCCGATGAAATAGTGCAGGATGATGGCACCGACCAGAATGACGGCGTCGCGCGTGATAACGAGAACGGGAAACCATGCCGGAAATCTGCCGTAATCGGGATCGACTTCGCTCCAGTTGCTTATGCTCAAGGTGATGATGCCGCTGAGCAACAATCCCTTGTCCGCAATCGGATCGAGAATCGCACCGAGCGCGCTCCGCTGTTTGTAGCGCCGGGCGATGTAACCGTCGAGTCCGTCGCTGACCGCCGCGATCAGAAAAATGGCAATCGCCGTGAAACGTTGCCACTCGAGAGGATCGTGACGTTGGATGCTTTGGCCATAATAAATCGCCATGGTGACGAACGCCGGGATCATGAGGATGCGAACGACAGTGATCTTATTGGCAGTCGTCATCGGCTTTTACTGTAGCGGCGCTCTGTGAGCGTCGACAGTTTCTTTTCCAGCTTCTATGCGGGCGGCTGTTGCAACGCGGTTACAATCTGAACGCTATGTCTGTAGTGTGTGGCAACCGCGGGGGCTCCCCCTCTATGTTAGTACTACGCAGATAACGGCGGCGGCTGGGACGTGCCCGATCTCGTGGAAAACAAAGGAGCGGCACATCTGGAAGTGCCGCTCCGAGGGGAAAACAGCCGCGTGTGATCCCTTGCTCCAAAGGTACATACGGCGTTGGCGGGTCGAAGTTCCAGGCTTTTTCGAAAACTGAGGCTGTTCCTTGCGCCAGACAATGTGAATTGTAGGAAAAGCGCTTAATGCCACTCCGGCTCGGACCTTGCCGTGTCAAAAGAAGGCAGACGGCGCGCCTGCCCTACAAAAAATCAATCACCCGGCGCGTAAATCATTTCATTTTGGCGTAATCACTTCTCGTGACTACACTTCTCAGCCGTTAAAGCCGCCGATGTGGCGAAATGGCAGACGCAACGGACTTAAAATCCGTTCCTGCGAAAAGCGGGGTATGGGTTCGAATCCCATCATCGGCACTTCTATCAAAACTGTGAATGGTTAAATCGTTACACCGTTACATCGGAGATCGAATCACGCATCACGATTCACGAATCACGATGCCGCTTAGCTCGCGCAATCTTGTCT
>Ga0209577_10000536_pt1 | contig 38533 bp, 39 predicted proteins | sample GraSoiAngelo_109_FD_185874 | JGI IMG/M metagenome (GOLD analysis project Ga0209577, IMG submission 185874) | Grasslands soil microbial communities from the Angelo Coastal Reserve, California, USA - 14_0903_12_20cm (SPAdes) (version 2) | ecosystem: Environmental > Terrestrial > Soil > Grasslands... | reverse complement strand
GTCGAGACCCTCGCGCAACGGAGTGCCCGGGGCCACGGCTGCGAGCGCGTCCATCATGGCCGCACCGCGCGGAACCAGCACGGCGTGATCGTACTCTTCACCCCATCTGTGCGACGCGGGTCGCTCCCCTCGCGCGCCTCGCCCGTGGCGCCGTCACCGGCGTGCCGCGGGCCCGCCGGCCGTCAGGGGCGCATGCCCAGGTCGTCCACGGCCTGAGCCAAAGACGCCACCCTGAGCACCTGGATGGTGCCCGGTCGCGGCGGCGCCGACGCCGGCACCAGGGCCTCGCGAAAGCCCAGGCGGGATGCCTCGGCCAGACGGGCATCGAGCCTGGGCACCTGGCGGACCTCGCCGCTCAGGCCCACCTCGCCGCAGGCCACCACCGTCGCCGGCACGGCAACGCCCGACAGGGCCGAGGCCAGGGCCAGCCCCAGGGCCAGGTCGGCCGCGGGCTCGACCACGCGGACGCCACCGACCACGGACGCGTAGACGTCGTCGCCGCCGAAGCGAAGCCCGACGCGGCGCTGGAGCACGGCGACGAGCAGGTCGAGGCGGCCGGTGTCGAGTCCCTGGGCCGAGCGGCGGGCCGCGTTCACCTTGTTCGGCGCGACCAGAGCCTGGAGCTCGACCAGCAGTGGCCTGTGGCCCTCCATGGCGGGGACCACCACGCTGCCCGGCACCGCGCCCCGCCGGTCGCCCAGGAACAGGCCGCTGGGATCGGGCACGCCCACCAGGCCCGCCTCCGTCATCTCGAACAGCCCCAGATCGCCCGTGGGCCCGAAGCGGTGCTTGACGGCGCGCAGCATGCGCAGGGCGTGGTGTCGCTCACCCTCGAAGGTCAGCACCGTGTCGACCAGATGCTCGAGGACGCGAGGCCCGGCGATCGCCCCTTCCTTGTTGACGTGGCCCACGAGCACGGTGGTGAGTCCACGGTCCTTGGCCATGGCCGCCAGCTGGCGGGCGCACTCCCTCACCTGGGCCACGGTGCCGGGCGCCGAACCCAGCGCGGGCTCGGCGATGGTCTGTATGGAGTCCACCACGACGACGTCGGGCTCCAGCTCGCCGACCGCGCCGACGATGGCGGGCAGCGACCCGGCCGGGAACAGCCACAGATCGGGCTCGAGGGCGCCGAGGCGCTCGGCCCGCAGCCTCACCTGCTGGGAGGACTCCTCGGCCGAGACGAGCAGGCAGCGCGCCCCCGAGCGGGCCAGCGCCCCCAGCATCTGCACCACCAAGGTGGACTTGCCGATGCCGGGCTCCCCGGCGACCAGGGTGACCGAGCCGGGGACGAGGCCGCCGGCGAGCACCCGGTCCAGCTCGTCCAGCCCCGTCGGCCTGCTCCGCCCGGCCACGCGCTCGACGCACGAGACGGGCTGGGGGCCAGGCCGGGCTCCGGCACCAAGGCCACCACCGAGCCCCGTACCGGGTGCCGGCACGGGGACGAGGGGCGGCTCACGGAGCTCCTCGACCAGGGCGTTCCACGCGCTGCACGTCGGGCAACGGCCCGACCAGCGGGGCGCCTCGGCGCCGCACTCGGCGCAGCGATGGACGGTCCTGGCCCGCGTCATGCGACGCACCGTACGCAGGCCCTGTGACGCTCACCCAGCGCGTCAGTGGACGTGGAGCCGGGCGTGGCCGCGGGCCCGCACCCGCCGCGTCACGACCACGGCGGCCGCCAGGAGGAGCACCAGGGCGGCACCGCCGACCATCTCGATGCGCACCCACCGGTACTGGTGGGCCGAGGCCTGCATCGCCTCCGCCGTCCCCAGGGGGATGCGCCACTCCGTCCCGCCCCGAGGGGCGTTGGAGTGGACCGAGCCCGAGCCGGCCATGTGCAGGCTCACCCGCACGTCGACGACCTTGGCCAGCGCGATCCCGAGCTGGCGCTCGAGCTCGGCGGGGTCGACGCCGATCGAGCTCCCACCCAGGCGCTGGCGCAGCTGGGCGTCACCGAAGGCCTCGACGCCTGGGCCCAGGTCGGCCGTGCCCGAGAAGTGGGTGGCGGTGACGAACAAGCCCCGGTGCTGGACGAGACGGAAGTCCCGCAGCGGCCCCGCGGGGCCGGCCAGCTCGGCCAACAGGGCCGGCACCCGGGCGGGCGAGGGGAAGGCCTTGGACGCCCGCACCAGGACGCTGCCGTCAGCCCGCCTCGCCGGACCGGTGACCACCCAGCCGGCCCGGGCCAGGTCGGCGACCCGGAGCTGGGAGGCGAGGTCGGGAACCTGGTCGGCCGCGTCCCGGTCGAGGGTGACGGTGGCCTGCACGCTCCCGCTGCCGTCGGCCCGGCTCTGCAGGCCCACGGCCACGGTGACGTGGCACCCGGCCAGCAGGAGAGGGGCGAGGAGGGCAAGCGCGAGCGCCGGCGCACGCCGGGGGCCGCCGCCCGGGCGGCGGGCCGCGACAAGACCGCCACCAACTGCCCGGTTGCCCTCCTGCGGAGCTACTCGGCCGGAGATCCCGTGCCAGCCAGCTCCACCGACGGGGGCTCGATGCCCTCGATCGAGCGGAACACGATCTCCCCGTTCTCGGCGTCGACGATGATCGTCTCGCCGACGCGGTACTCCTTCCACAGGATCCGCTCCGAGAGCGGGTCCTCCACCAGCTGCTGGATGGCCCGGCGCAGGGGACGGGCACCCAGGGTGGGGTCGTAGCCCTTCGCAGCCAGGTGCTCCTCAGCGGCACGGGTCAGCTCCAGCCCCAGGCCCTGGCCCTCCAGCTGCTCGCGGATGCGGCGGACCATGAGCTCGACGATCTGGGTGACCTCTTCCTTCGACAGCTCGTGGAAGACGATGACCTCGTCGATGCGGTTCAGGAACTCGGGGCGGAAGTGCTGCTTGAGGGCCTCGTGGACCTTCTCCTTCATGCGCTCGTAGGTGACGGCCTCGGTCGTCTTGGCGAAGCCAACCGAAGCCTTGCGCAGATCGGCCGTGCCCAGGTTGGACGTCATGATGAGCACGGTGTTCTTGAAGTCCACCGAGCGGCCCTGCGAGTCGGTCAGCCGGCCGTCCTCCAGGATCTGCAGGAGGGTGTTGAACACGTCGGGGTGGGCCTTCTCGACCTCGTCGAAGAGCACGACGGAGAAGGGCTTGCGGCGCACGGCCTCCGTGAGCTGCCCGCCCTCCTCGTAGCCCACGTAGCCCGGGGGCGAGCCCACCAGGCGGCTGACGGTGTGCTTCTCCATGTACTCGCTCATGTCGAGCTGGATGAGGGCGGCCTCGTCACCGAAGAGGAACTCGGCCAGGGCCTTGGCCAGCTCGGTCTTGCCCACGCCCGTGGGCCCCAGGAAGATGAACGACCCGCTGGGGCGCTTGGGGTCCTTGAGGCCGGCGCGCGTGCGGCGGATGGCCCGGGACAGCGCCTTGAGGGCGTCCTCCTGGCCGATCACCCGCTTGTGCAGCTCCTCCTCCATGCGCAGGAGCTTGGCCGTCTCCTCCTCGGTGAGCTTGTAGACGGGGATGCCGGTCCAGTTGGCCAGGACCTCGGCGATGACCTCCTCGTCCACGACGTCGAACAGGTCGACGCCCTCGGACCGCCACTCGGCCTCCTTGGCCACCTTCTGATCGACCAGCGTCTTCTCCCGCTCGGCCAGCTTCTTGGCCGCGTCGAAGTTCTGCTTCTCGATCGCCGTCTCCTTGTCCTTGCGGACCTTGGTGATGTCGTCCTCCAGCTGCTTGTAATCCGGAGGGGTGGCCATGCGCCGGATGCGGAGTCGGCTGCCGGCCTCGTCGATGAGGTCGATGGCCTTGTCGGGCAGGTAGCGGTCGGAGATGTAGCGGTCGGCCAGGTTGGCCGCGGCCACCAGGGCCTGGTCGGTGATGGTGACCTGGTGGTGGGACTCGTAGCGCTCGCGGAGGCCCTTGAGGATGTCGATGGTGTGGGTGAGGGTGGGCTCCTCCACCTTGATGGGCTGGAAGCGGCGCTCCAGGGCGGCGTCCTTCTCCAGGTGCTTGCGGTACTCGTCCAGTGTGGTGGCGCCGATGGTCTGCAGCTCACCCCGGGCCAGCATGGGCTTGAGGATGGAGGCCGCGTCGATGGCCCCCTCCGCCGCGCCCGCGCCCACCAGCGTGTGCAGCTCGTCGATGAACAGGATGATGTCGCCCCGGGTGCGGATCTCCTTGAGCACCTTCTTCAGGCGCTCCTCGAAGTCGCCCCGGTAGCGGCTGCCGGCCACGAGGGCCCCCAGGTCCAGGGTGTAGAGCTGCTTGCCCTTCAGGGTCTCGGGAACGTCGTTGGCCACGATCTTCTGGGACAGGCCCTCCACTATGGCGGTCTTGCCCACGCCCGGCTCCCCGATGAGCACGGGGTTGTTCTTGGTGCGTCGGGACAGCACCTGCATGACCCGCTCGATCTCGCGGTCGCGCCCGATGACGGGGTCGAGCTTCTTCTCCCGGGCCAGGGTGGTGAGGTTGCGCCCGAACTGGTCGAGCACGGGCGAGCCCGAGGGCGCGCCCTCCTGGCTGGACGTGCCCGCGCCGGCCGGCGCCCCCTCCTTGCCTCCGGCGTACCCGGAGAGGAGCTGGATGACCTGCTGGCGCACGCGGGACAGGTCGGCGCCCAGGTTCACCAGGACCTGGGCGGCCACTCCTTCGCCCTCGCGGACCAGACCCAGCAGCATGTGCTCGGTCCCGATGTAGTTGTGGCCGAGCTGGAGCGCCTCACGCAGGGACAGCTCCAGGACCTTCTTGGCCCGGGGCGTGAAGGGAGGCGACCCGGTCGTCGAGGACCCGGCCGGCCCGATGGTCTCCTCCACCTTCTCGCGCACTGCTTCCAGCGAGATGCCGAGGGACTCCAGGGCCTTGGCCGCGACACCCTCCCCCTCATGGATCAACCCGAGGAGGATGTGCTCCGTGCCGATGAAGTTGTGGTTGAGGAGCCTGGCTTCCTCCTGGGCTAGGACCAGGACTCTGCGGGCTCGGTCGGTAAAGCGTTCGAACAAGTGGTCCGCCTCCCGAAACGGCGTTCCTTGATGGCGTCAGTCTACCCGGGGACGGTGGTTCTAAGGCATGTCACCGTGCCCGGTACCTCTTGGTTGGGCCCCTTTGCGTTATGGGTTGATCGGCTGGGACGCGTATGTTCCTGAGACAGTGGACAACGCCGGCCGGCTCCTCGGTCTTCCCCGCCTGGACGACGATCTGGCCCGGTTGGAGGTCACGCTACGCAGGGCGGTCAGCTCCGAGGACCCCTTTCTGGCCGAGGTGGCCACCCATCTCATCGCCGCCGGGGGCAAGAGGCTACGCCCCACCCTAACCATTGCCTCTGCGGCCGCGGCCCGGGGGGTGGCCGCCGGCCAGGCCGAGCAGGCCTACCGGGGCGACCAGGACATTCTGGACGGGGGGGTGGCGGTGGAGCTCGTCCACCTGGGCTCGCTCTACCACGACGACGTCATCGACGACGCCGCCACCAGACGGGGGGTGGAGACCGTCAACGCCCGCTGGGGAAATCTGGTGGCCATCGTGGCCGGCGACTTCCTCCTGGCCCGGGCCTCGGAGATCTCGGCCCGGCTGGGCGCCGAGGTGGCCGCCCTCATGGCCGCCACCATCGGCCGCCTGTGCGAGGGCCAGGTCCTGGAGCTGAAGGCGGCCTACGACACCACCAGGGCCGAGGACGCCTATTTGGCCTCGATCGCCGGGAAAACCGCGGCCCTCATGGCCACCTCCTGCCGCATCGGCGCCATGGTGGCCGGCCTCCCCCCCCTGCAGGTGGAGGCCCTGACCGGCTTCGGCCAGGCATTTGGCATGGTCTTCCAGATCAGGGACGACGTGCTCGACGTGGTGGCCACCGACGCCGAGCTAGGCAAGCCCGCGGGCCAGGACCTGGTGGAGGGGATCTACACCCTGCCCGTCATCCGGGCCCTGGCCGACCCCGGCGTGGGCGACCCCCTGCGCGACCTCCTCGGCCGTCACCTGGGTCCCGACGAGCGGGACCGGGCCCGGGACCTGGTGCGCACCACCGGGGCGGTGGCGGCCGCGCTGGGTGAGGCCCGCCGCTTCGCAGACCAGGCCGCGGCCTCCCTGGAGCCTCTGGACCCCTCCCCGGTGGTCGAGGGCATGGCCGCCCTGGCCCACCAGCTCCTGGACCCCCTGACCGCCCGGGTGGCCTAGGCCCCCTCGGCGTCCCCCTGGGCCGGGGCCGGCCCCTGGGCCTGGTCGCCCTGCTCGGGCCGGAGGGTGGGGAACAGGATCACGTCGCGGATGTGGTGCACGTCGGCCAGGAGCATGACCAGACGGTCGATGCCGATGCCCAGTCCCCCGGTGGGGGGCATGCCGTGCTCCAGGGCCCGCAGGAAGTCCTCGTCCACGGCCATGGCCTCCTCGTCGCCCGCCGACCGAGCCCGGGCCTGGGCCTCCAGGACCTGGCGCTGGATCTCGGGGTCGGTGAGCTCGCTGAAGGCGTTGCCCAGCTCCAGGCCGGCCGCTATGGGCTCGAAGCGCTCGACCAACCCCGGCTTGCTGCGGTGGGGCCGGGCCAGGGGCGAGACCTCCTGGGGGTAGTCGCACACGAACACCGGCCCCCACAGCTCCCGCTCGGTGGTCTTCTCGTAGATCTCGAGGACGATCTTGCCCGGGCCCCAGCCCTTCTCCACCGGCACCTCCAGCCCGGCGGCGACGCCGGCCAGCTCCTCCACCGGCATCTGCACGTCGACCCCGACCCCGGCGTGCTCCCCGATGAGGTCGTACATCGTGGCCCGGGGCCAGGGCGGGGTGAGGTCGAGGGGGCGGCCCCGGTAGACGAGCTTGGCCGAGCCGCACAGCTCCACGGCCAGGTCCGAGACCATGGACTCGGTGAGCTCCATCATGTCGGTGTAGTCCGCGTAGGCCTGGTAGGCCTCGAGCATGGTGAACTCGGGGTTCCACCGGTAGCCGATCCCTTCGTTGCGGAAGGTGCGGCCGATCTCGAAGACCTTCTCGAAGCCGCCCACGACGAGGCGCTTCAGGTAGAGCTCGGTGGCGATGCGCAGATAGAGGTCGAGGTCCAGGGCGTTGTGGTGGGTCACGAAGGGCCGGGCCGTGGCGCCGCCGGGGATGGGGTGGAACACGGGCGTCTCCACCTCGACGAAGCCGCGGTCCTCCAGCCACCTGCGCATGGCGCTCACCAGCCTGCTGCGCAGGAGGAACACCCGTCTGGTCCCGGGGTTGGCCCACAGGTCGACGTAGCGCTGGCGGGAGCGGGTGTCGATGTCGGTGACCCCCCGCCACTTGTCGCCGAAGCCCCGCCTGGCCTCGGCCAGCAGGGCCCAGGAGCGCACCTTGACGCTCAGCTCCCCCTTGCGGGTCTTGACCACCTCGCCCCCGGCCCCGACCCAGTCGCCCAGCGAGAGGCGGGAGAAGCGCTCGAAGTCCTCCGTCCACCCCGCCCCGGCGAAGAGCTGGATGGAGCCGCTGGAGTCGCGCAGCTCGGCGAAGGCGAGCTTGCCCTGGGGCCGGTTCAGCATGAGGCGCCCGGCCACGCTGACCTCGACCCCGCTCTCCTCGCCCTGGGCGATGGAGCCGAACTGGTCCCGCACCGAGGCCGCGTCGTGGGTGCGCTCGAAGCTGTAGGGGACGGGGCCGGGATCGGTCACCGGGGCTGGACGTTGCGCTCGTAGATGAGGCGCAGGCCGTGGAGGGTGAGCCAGGGCTCCTCGTGGTCGATGGTCTCCGACACCGGGGCGATGAGGGCGCCGAAGCCGCCCGTGGCCACCACGGGGCAGTCGCCCAGCTCGGCCTGGAAGCGCCGGCACAGCCCGTCGACCTGGGCCGCGAAGCCGTACACGACACCAGACTGCACCGACTCGGTGGTGCTGGTGCCGATCACGTTGCCGGGCTCGACCAGCTCCACGCCGAAGAGCCGGGCGGCCCGCTCGAAGAGGGCGGCCATGCTGATCTCTATGCCGGGCATGATGGCCCCGCCCAGGTACTCGCCCCGCCCCGAGGTGGCGTCGACGGTGGTGGCGGTGCCGAAGTCCACGACGATGCAGGGCCCGCCGTAGAGGTCGAAGGCGGCCAGCGCGTTGGCGATGCGGTCGGCCCCCACCTCCTTGGGGTTGTCGTACAGGATGGGCATGCCCGTGCGTATCCCCGGCTCCACGACCACGGTGGGCACGCGGAACCACTGCTCGGCCATCTCCCTCATCACCGCCGTGAGGCGGGGCACGGTGGAGGAGATGGAGATGCCGGTGACCACCTCGGTGGGTTCGTAGCCCTGCAGGTCCAGGAGCTGGGACACGAGCACGGCGTGCTCGTCCGATGTCCTCTCCACGTTGGTGGCGATGCGCCAGTGGTGGAGGAGCTCGCCCGTGTGACCTCCGGACCCGCCGTCGGCGTACAGGCCGATCACCGTCTGGGTGTTGCCCACGTCGACGACCAGGAGCACGGGATCAGCCCTCGGGGTCGAGGTCGAGGCCGAGGTCGAGGGCGGGGGCGGAGTGGGTGAGGGCGCCGACGGACACGAAGTCGGGGCGGGCCGCGGCGTAGGCGGGCGCCGTGTCCAGGCTCACCCCGCCGGACACCTCCACCGCGACCGGGCGCCGTCCCGGTCCCCGGCCCCCGGGGTCGGCCAGGGCCACGCAGGCGGCGACCTCCTCCGGGGTCATGTTGTCGAGCAGGACCATTGTCGCCCCGGCCCGCACCGCCTCTTCGACCTGCTCCGGGCGGTCGCACTCGACCTCCACCATCCGCCCCGGCCACCGGGCCCGGGCCAGGGCCACGGCCTGGGCGATGCCCATGCCGGCCAGGTGGTTGTCCTTCACCAGGACACCCTCCGAGAGGCTGCCCCGGTGGTTCGTCCCCCCGCCGGCCCGCACGGCCGCCTTCTCCAGGGCCCGCAGCCCGGGCGTGGTCTTGCGCGTGTCCAGCACGCGCGTCGCCCCGGCGCCGGGCCCGTCCCCGCCTTCGGCGCAGCCTCCCACCGCGGCCACGTAGCGCCCGGTCAGGGTGGCCACCCCCGACAGGTGGCAGAGGAAGTTCAGCGCCGTGCGCTCGGCGCTGAGGATGCTGCGCAGCGGTCCGCCCACCTCGACCACGACGGAGCCGGGCCCGACCGGAGCGCCGTCGTCGAGATCCCACTGGAGACGCACGGTGGGGTCGACCTGGTGGAAGGCCTCGGCCGCGGCCATGCGCCCGGCCAGCACGCCCGAGGCCCGGGAGACGATGGCCCCCCGGGCCACCGTGTGCGGGGGCAGGAGGCCGGCGGTGAGGTCGCCCAGGGGCAGCAGGTCCTCGGCCAGGGCCCGGGCCACGGCCTCGCGCACCGCGGCCAGCGGAGGGTGGACGTCCGGCCTCGACACGCCGCTATGCCAGCACAAGCCGGCACCGCCACGCCGGGCTCGTCTCCGGGAAGTCGGTGCGGCTGTGGGCGCCACGGCTCTCCTGGCGGGCCTCGGCCGCGGCCAGCAGCGCGCCGGCGGCGGTGAGGAGATTGGTCAGCTCCCAGCCCCGGGGCCCCTCCTCCGGGGTCGCCAGCTCGTCCAACACCTTGTCCGTCTCGGCCAGCGACGCCGCGCTGCGCAGCACGCCCGCCCCTGCGGTCATGGCCCGCTGCAGGCGATCCCGGCGCTCGGCGGTGGTGGCCGCGCTGTGCGGGGCGGGGGCCGCGGCCTCTCCCCCCGCCCTCGCCAGAAGGGGCGGCGGGCGGCGGTGGATGCGGCGGACGGGGACGCTGCCCTCCGCCGGGCTCTCGGCCGCCAGCACGGCCCGCAGTGCCCCCGCGGGCGCGGGCCCCTCCTTGCCGCCCACGATGGCCTCCACCACCCGGGGGGCGAACACCATGCCCTCCAGCAGCGAGTTGGACGCCAGGCGGTTGGCCCCGTGCACGCCCGTGCACGCGACCTCGCCGCAGGCCCACAGCCCGGGCAGGGCCGACGCCCCGTCCAGGTCGGTCACGATCCCTCCCGAGAGGTAGTGGGCCGCGGGAGCGATGGGGAGCCAGTCCCGGGCCGGGTCGAGGCCGACGGCGCGCACCGAGGCGGCGATGGTCGGGAAGCGGTCGTCGAAGGCGTCGAGGGCGGTGGCGTCCAGCCACAGGTGCTCCACCTCCTGCTCGAGCATGCGGGCCGTCATGGCCCGGCTGACGACGTCACGGGACAGGAGCTCGTCGACGAAGCGCTCACCCCGGCCGTCGCGCAGGAGGGCGCCGTGGCCCCGCAGCGCCTCCGACAGCAGGGGGCGGGGCATGGCCGGGTGGTGCAGGGCCGTGGGGTGGAACTGCATGAACTCCACGTCGGCCACGGGGACGCCGGCCCGCAGGGCCATGGCCAGCCCGTCGCCGGTGGCCTGGGGCGGGTTGGTCGTGACCGCGAAGAGCTGGCCCGCGCCCCCGGTGGCCATCAGCACATGGGGGCAGCGGATCTCGTGGGCGGTGCCCTCGGGGTCGACGGCCCGCACGCCCCGGGCCCGCCCGGCTTCGACCAGGAGGTCGAGGGCGAACCATCCCTCCATCACCGCGGCCGCCGTCTGGCGCACGGCCTCGACAAGGGCCCGCTCGATCTCCGCACCCGTGGCCGCGCCCCCGGCGTGGACGACGCGGGCCCGGGAGTGCCCCCCCTCCCGGGCCAGAAGGAGACCGCCCTGGGCGTCCCGATCGAACACCGCGCCCATGGCGATGAGCTCGTTCACCCGGCCCGGCCCCTCGGCCACCAGGACGCGCACGGCGTCGACGTCGCACAGCCCGGCCCCGACGGCCAGGGTGTCGGCCAGGTGGAGGTCGGTCGAGTCCTCGTCCCCGCCCAGGGCCGCGGCCACCCCGCCCTGGGCCCAGCGGGTGGCCGACTGGCTGAGCTCGGCCTTGGTGAGCACGCCGACGCGCATGCCGGGGTCGCCCGCGGCCCGGATGGCGGCCGAGAGCCCGGCCACCCCGCTGCCCAGGACCAGCAGGTCCAGGGCCGGAGGGCCCGGGGACGTCATGAGCTATGCCGTCAGCCGGGCGTCAGCCGCCAGCTCCGCCTGGTCCAGGGCCCGGTTGCGGGCGTCGACCTGGACGATGCGGGGTCCGTAGGAGGCCAGGTCGGCCTCCTCGTAGTCGGCGTAGGTGATGACGATGACCTTGTCGCCCGGCTGCACGAGGCGGGCGGCCGCCCCGTTGAGGCAGACCTCGCCCGGACCCCCGGCGATGGCGTAGGTCTCGAAGCGGGCGCCGTTGTCGATGTCGAGCACGGCGACCTGCTCCCACTCGCGGATGTCGGCCAGCTCCATCAGCCCGGAGTCGAGGGTGATCGAACCCACGTAGTTGAGGTTGGCGTCGGTGACCGTCGCCCGATGGATCTTGGACTTGAGCATGCGCCGGCGCATGAGCGTCTCCCTGTGGCCTGGTGTCTCAGCCGTGGTCGCGGGCGCCGTCTCGAGCCGGTCGGGCCGGAGCGCGAGCACCCAGGTTGTCGATGAGGCGGGTGGCGCCGATGCGGGCCGCGACCAGGAGGCGCACCTCGCCCTGCACGGTCGCGGGCACCTGGAGGTCGACGGGGTCGACCGCGGCCGCGTAGTCGAGCCGGGCCCGGGGCTCGGCCCGCACCTCGTCCTCCATGGAGGACACGACCACAGAGGGACCGGGCTCACCGGCCTCGACCGCCTCCCGCCCCGCCCGCAGGGCGCGGTAGAGCACGGGCGCGGCCGAGCGCTCCTCGGGCGAGAGGTGCACGTTGCGACTGGACAGGGCGAGGCCGTCCGCTTCACGCACCGTGGGGCAGCCGACGACCTCGACGGGGAAGGACAGGTCCCTGGCCATGCGGCCGATGACGACGAGCTGCTGGTAGTCCTTCTCGCCGAAGTAGGCCCGGCAGGCACCGGCCAGGGCGAAGAGCTTGGCCACGACCGTGGCCACCCCCGAGAAGTGGCCGGGGCGGCTGTCGCCCTCCAGTCCCCTGCTCACCCCTTCGACCCGCACCGTCGTCAGCGTGGGGCCCGGGTACATCTCCTCGGTGGACGGGGCGAAGAGGTAGCGCACGCCGCTGGCGGAGGCCACGGCGATGTCGTGGTCCAGGTCGCGCGGATAGGACGCCAGGTCCTCGCCCGGGCCGAACTGGAGGGGGTTGACGAACACGCTGGCCGCCACCACGTCACAGTCGGCCGCGGCCCGGCGCATGAGGGAGGCGTGACCCTCGTGGAGATAGCCCATGGTGGGGACCAGGCCCACCGTGCGCCCGGCGGCCCGGTCGGCCTCGAGCGCCTTGGTGAACCCGGCCACCGAGTCGATCACCTGCACGGGTGACGACCCCCCGCGCCGCCCGCGCCGGCGCGAGGCGACGCGGGCGTGGACGCAGGCAGACAGGATGCGGACACAGGCCTTCCTCGACGTTCCGACCCCCGTGGCGGGGTGCCGTTCGTGCGCCTACAGGGTACCCACCCTGCGCACGCGCCCCGCAACCCGGTGCTCCCAACCCTCGAGCACGAGCTCGGGGGCGAGGTCGGCCAGGGGCTGGACCACGAAGCGCCGCTGCCACATGCGGGGATGGGGCACGACCAGGTCGGGCTCGTCCACGGCCAGGTCACCCACCAGGAGAACGTCCACGTCCAGCGTGCGCGGCCCCCAGCGCTCGGCCCGCACCCGGGCCGCCCCGGCCTCCAGGGCCCGGGCTATGTCGAGCAGCTCCCGGGGGGAGCGCTCGGTCGAGAGCTCGACCACCGCGTTGAGATAGGGCGCCTGACCGGAAGGGCCTCCCACCGGCTCGGTCTCGTACACGGGGGAGACCGCGGTCACGCCGGGGAGGCCCGCCACCGCGGCCCGCAGCTGGGCCCAGCGGTCGCCGAGGTTCGAGCCCAGGGCCACGAAGGCCCGCCTGCGGGCCTCACCCACCGGTCGCGTCCCGGGTGCGGGTGACCCGCACGCCCGCCGAGGCCAGATCGACGGGCACCGGGGGGCGCAGCTTGCGCACGGCCACCGTGACCGAGGAGACGCGCCGTTCGCTCAGCACCACCTCGGCGATGCGGGCCGCCAGCCGCTCGAGCAGGTCGCACCGTTCCCCCCCGACGACCTCGACGACCTGGGCGGCCAGGACGCCGTAGTCGATGGTCTGGCTCAGGTCGTCGCTGGCGCCTGCCGGTCCCAGGTCGGCCACTACGTCCAGGTCCACCTCAAAGGGCTGGGGCCGGTCCCGCTCCTCGGCCAGCACGCCGTGGGTGCCGAGGACGCGCAGGCCTCGCAGCTCGATGCGGTCGGGACCGACGGCCCCGTCTCCGCCGGCCGGAGGCGGGGCCCCGTCCCCCGTCACGGCTGCGAGTCCACCCCCTCCTCCACCACCACGCCGACGATCTCCCGCCCGGGCGGCCCCATCTGCCGGCCCAGGATGCGCTCCAGCACGGTGATGGCCTGGGGGCCCGAGGCCAGCTTGCCCGACCACAGGAGATAGCCGGCCATGATCCCCATGAGCCGGTCGCCCAGCTCCTCCTGGTGGACGAGGAGCTTCTCGCCCTCGGCCAGCCACTTGCGCAGCTGAGGGTAGAGGTCGGGCAGGACGGTGCGGGGGTCGGTGTGGGAGGCCAGCGGGAAGTGGGCCCAGGGCACGCCGTACTCGTCGTAGGCGTGCAGGTTGTGGGCCGAGGCCAGCAGGGACACGACCCGGGTGAAGCCCTGCTCCCGCAGCCAGATGATCTCCTCCATGCGCCTGACCTTGCGGTGGTTGCGGGCGTAGCCCCCGGGGCGCTCGCTCACCGCCAGCTGGTCCTTGAGGACCCAGGCGAAGTTCCGGGGCGGGATGCCCGCGGCCCACTTGCCTCTCATACCGGCACCGGCTGGCCCACGATCCTGGCCGCCTGCACCGTGGCGGCCACGTCGTGCACCCGCACCATGGCCGCGCCCGCGGTCATGGCCCACACCGACGCGGCCAGAGAAGCTTCGCCACGGTCCTCGACCGGAGCCGGGAGGTCGGGGCCGGCGCCCGTCAACCTGCCCAGGAAGCTCTTGCGGCTGGCGCCCACCACCACGTCGAAGCCGGTGTCGACCAGGGCCCGCAGGTGGCGCAGCAGGGAGAGGTTGTGCTCCGGCGTCTTCCCGAACCCGATGCCGGGGTCGATCCACACCTCGCCCACGCCGGCGGAGACGGCGGCGCGGGCACGCTCGAGCAGGAAGTCCCGCACCTCGCCCACCACGTCGACGTAGCGCGGGTCCTCCTGCATGGTGCGGGGCGCGCCCTGCATGTGCATGGCGATCCACCCCACCCCGCAGGAGGCGGCCACCTCGGCCAGGGAGGCGGACACGTCGTTGACGATGGAGGCCCCGGCGTCCACCGCGGCGCGCGCCACCCCGGCCTTGTAGGTGTCGATGGAGACCCGCACGTGGGGGGCGAGGGCCTCGACCACGGCCAGCACCCGCCTGCGTTCCTCGGCCTCGTCCACGGGCCCGGCCCCCGGCCGGGTCGACTCGCCGCCCACGTCGAGGACGTCGGCGCCTTCGGCCACCAGCTCCAGACCCCGGGCGATGGCCGCCTCCCGGTCGAACCACCTTCCCCCGTCGGAGAAGGAGTCGGGCGTCACGTTGAGGACGCCCATGACCAGGGATTGCATCGGGCCTCAGAGTACCGGCCGTCGTCGCCCGGGCCGGGCTGCGCCCCCGGCCCCGGAAGGGCGCCCTCAGCGCCGGCGATGGATGAAGGCCATGGCCTCGGCCCGGGTGCGGGCGTCGTCCCGGAACAGCCCCCGCACGGCCGAGGTGGTCGCCTTGGTCCCCGGCTTCTTGACCCCCCGGATGGTCATGCACAAGTGCTCGGCCTCTATGACCACGAGCACCCCCCGGGGCTGGAGCACCCTCTCCATGCTGTCGGCGATCTGGGTGGTGAGCCGCTCCTGGACCTGGAGGCGGCGGGCCAGGGAGTCGACCAGGCGGGCCAGCTTGGACAGGCCGGTGATGCGCCCGTCGGCGCTCGGGATGTAGGCCACGTGGGCCTCGCCCACGAAGGGGATGATGTGGTGCTCGCACACGCTGGCGAAGGGGATGGGCGACACCATCACCATCTCGTCGTGACCGGCGTCGAAGGTCACCGTGAGGTGGCGGTCGGGGTCGTCGTCGACACCGCCCAGGATCTCCTCGTACATGTTGGCCACGCGCTCGGGCGTGCGCTCGAGCCCGTCCCGCCCGGGGTCGTCGCCGATGGCGGACAGGATGTCGGTCACCGCCGAGGCGATTCGTTCCTTGTCCACTCCCGACACGACGGTCACCCTACCGACGCCCATCTCGGGGATGGCACGGGGGCGCGTCCGACGCGAGCGCGCCCACCGCGGGCGCGGTCGGGGTCAGGTCGGGTTGGGAGCCGGTCGGATGCGGGGACGCGCCCTGCGGGCCCCGGCGTTGGGCACCTTGGCCACGGGCTGGTCCGATGCGGCCGCGGCCGCGGTGCGGGCCCGGGGCGACTGCCGGGTGCCGCGGCGGGGCGGCTCGGTCACCCGCTTGCTGGCCCAGGGGGGGAGCGGCCCCAGGATCTCCTGGAGCTCGGCCGTGTCCAGGGTCTCCTTCTCGATCAGGGCCGCAGCCAGCAGGTCGAGGGTGGCCCGGTGGGCTTCGAGGATGGCCCTGGCCTCCTCGTGGCCCCTGTGGATGAGAGCCCGGATCTCGCCGTCGATGCGGGCCGCCACCTCGTCCGAGTAGTTGGCCTGATGGCCGAAGTCCCGGCCCAGGAACACCTCTCCGCTCTTCTGGCCCAGCTGCTGGGGCCCGAGCAGGTCGCTCATGCCGTACTCGGTGACCATGGCCCGGGCGATCTCGGTGGCCTTCTCGATGTCGTTCTGCGCCCCCGTGGTCGGCTCCAGGAACATCAGCTCCTCGGCCGTGCGCCCCCCCATGAGCACGGCCAGCTGGTCGGTGAGCTCGGACCGGGTGACGATGTAGCGGTCCTCGATGGGCAGGGCCAGGGTCCAGCCCAGGGCCCGGCCCCGGGCCACGATCGAGACCTTGTGCACGGGGTCGGCGTTGGGCAGGACATGGCCCACCAGGGCGTGGCCGCCCTCGTGGTAGGCGATCACCTGCTTCTCCCGGTCGGACATGACCCGGGTCTTGCGCTCGGGACCGGCGATGACCCGGTCGATGGCCTCCTCCAGCTCCCGCATGCCTATCTCCCGCCGGTTGTGGCGGGCGGAGAGGAGGGCGGCCTCGTTCATGAGGTTGGCCAGGTCGGCACCGGTGAAGCCCGGCGTGCGCCGGGCCAGCACGCTGAGGTCGACGGCGTCGGCCAGGGGCTTGCTGTCGGCGTGGACCCGGAGGATGGCCTTGCGCCCCTCCAGGTCGGGGCGGTCCACCACGATCTGGCGGTCGAAGCGCCCGGGGCGGAGCAGGGCCGGGTCCAGGATGTCGGGGCGGTTGGTGGCGGCGATGAGGATGACGCCGGTCTTCACGTCGAAGCCGTCCATCTCCACGAGGAGCTGGTTGAGCGTCTGCTCCCGTTCGTCGTGGCCGCCTCCGAGGCCGGCGCCGCGGTGACGGCCCACGGCGTCGATCTCGTCCACGAACACGATGGCCGGCGCCGAGCTCTTGGCCTGCTCGAACAGGTCGCGCACCCGGCTGGCGCCCACGCCCACGAACATCTCCACGAAGTCCGACCCGGAGATGGAGAAGAAGGGGGCACCGGCCTCGCCCGCCACGGCCCGGGCCAGCAGGGTCTTGCCCGTGCCCGGCGGACCGAAGAGCAGCACGCCCTTGGGGATCTTGGCCCCCATGGCCTGGAACTTGGCCGGCGCCTCCAGGAACTCCTTGATCTCCTGCAGCTCGGCCACGGCTTCGTCGGCCCCGGCCACGTCGGCGAAGGTGACCTTGGGCTGGTCCTTGGAGACGGTGCGGGCCTTGGCCTTGCCGAACTGCATGACCCGATTGCCGCCGCCCTGCATCATGTTGAGGATGAACACGAAGCCCACCAGCAGCAGCAGGATGGGCAGGGAGCTCAGGAACAGGCTGAGCAGGGCGTTGTCATGGTGCTTGTGCACCTCGACGGCCGCGCCGGAGTCGAGCAGCTGCCTGGTGAGGTCGGGCCCGGCGCGGTTGAGGAAGGACACCTCGACCTTGGCCCCGTCCCTGAGGTCGGCCCGCACCTTGTCGTCCCCGTCCAGGACCTGGGCCCGGACCACGTCGTGGTGGGCGATGCTGGCTTCCAGGGAGGTGAGCGAGACGTGCTGGCGGTCGCTCTTGTGCCTCAGGACGCTGGTGGCGACGAGCAGGGCGGCCACGGCGAGCACGATGTAGAACACGATGCTGCGGAAGACGCGTCTCATGGGTGCCTAGCGCAGCTCAGCCGTTACCTGCATCTGGCTGCCTAGGGTACAGATCCCACCGCTCCCAGGTAGACGTACACGTCCCTGAGGTTGCGGTACCTCTCGCCCACGTCAAGCCCGTAGCCCACCACGAAGTCGGGCGGGATGCGGAAGCCCACGTAGCGCAGATCGGGGTCGACCCGCTGCAGTCCCTCCTTGACCAGCAGGGCGCACACCTCGAGGCTGGCCGGATGGCGGGCAAGGAGGTTGCGCCGCAGGTAGGAGAGGGTGAGGCCGCTGTCGACTATGTCCTCCACCACGAGGACGTGGCGCCCGCTGAGGTCGAGATCGAGGTCCTTCACGATGCGCACGACCCCGCTCGTCTTGGTCGCGCTGCCGTAGGACGACACAGCCATGAAATCGCATTCCACCGGGAGCCTGATGTGGCGGGCCAGGTCGCTCATGAACACGAAGGCGCCCTTGAGCACGCCTATGAGCAAAGGCGCCCGGCCGGAGTAGTCGGAGGTGATCTGCCTACCGAGCTCGGCGATGCGTCCCTGCAGCTGGGCCTCGGCCACCACCACGGGCCCGAGCAGCGGGTCGCCCGAGACGTCGGCCGCCCGCCCGGGCTGGGCGCCGGCGCGCCCGGGCGGGGTGGCGCTCATCGCGCCGCACACTATCGACCGCCGGCACGCTCCAGCAGAAGCCTTCCCCGGCTGCGACGGACCCGTACGTCCCCGCCCACCTCGCAGGCGCGCACCTCGCCTCGGGCCACGGCGAGGACCCGCTCCACCGCGTCGCGGTCGGGGGGATGGGGCGGGCAGGCGTCGGCCCGCAGCCAGCGCCGGACGGCCCTGCGGGCCAGCGGGACCGGGGCGGCGGCCAGGGCCCGGGCGTCGGTGGGGTCGACGTCGGCGCAGAGGCTCTCGAGCAGCTCGGCGTCCTCCCGCATGACCTCGGCCTGGCGGGCCAGCACCAGGGCCACGTCGCGCCGGGCGATGGCCGCCAGAAGGGGCAGGGCCTCGTGGCGCAGGCGGTTGCGCAGGTGGGCGGGGTCGGCGTTGCTGGGATCGTCGACCGTGTCCAGGCCCAGGTCGCGGCACAGCCCGTGGGTCTCGCTCCGCCTCAGGGCCAGGATGGGATGGCGGGGCCCGGGCCTCATCCCGGCCAGGCCGTCCAGGGCCGCACCCCGCAGCAGGTTGACCAGCATCGTCTCGGCCTGGTCGTCGGCCGTGTGCCCGGTCGCGGCGTCGGGGGGCAGGACCGAGGCCCGGGCGGTGCGGGCCCTTGCCTCCAGGTTGGGCCCGGAGGCGACATCGACCCTCTCGGAGCGGAAGGCGGCGCCGAGACCGAGGCAGGCCTTCTCCACCAGCCCGGCCTCCTGCTCCGAGCCGGGGCGAAGGCCGTGGTCCACGTGCACTGCCGTGACCAGGCACCCGGCCGCCACGGCCAGGGCCAGGAGGGCCATGGAGTCGGGTCCTCCCGACACGGCGCAGGTGAGCGGCGTGCCGGGGGGCCGGCGCAGGCCCACGAAGAAGCAGACGCCGATGCCGGCGAAGAGCAGGATGATCGACGTGATCAGCTCGACGTTCACCCGGCCCTCCCCTCGTGAACGCGATCACATTCTAGTCGGACAGCCCAGGCGAGAGCAGGGCGGCGGGGGCCGGGGCGCGGGCGTCGATGCCGGCGGCGTCGATGCCCCGGCCCCCGGCCTCGAGGGGGCCGGCCGTCATCCCTCCGTGACGGGCAGACCGCCCTGGCGGGCCAGGGCCACGAGCTCGGGCACCGAGGTCACGCCGAGCTTGCGGGCGATGCGGCGCAGGCTGGCGTACACGTTGGAGCGGCTCACAGCCAGCTCCAGGGCCGCGGCCTGCACGGTCGGGGTGTCGGACACGGCCCGCAGCAGCTCCCGCTGCTTGTCCGACAGCGTCTCGTAGGCCTCGGGGCTGACCCGGGGGGCGCGGCTGTGCTGGGATCTGGCCTCTCCGGGGCCCTCCAGCTTGGTCAGCTTGGGCCTGGGTGCCCGGGCCTCGGGCTCGGAGGCGGCGCCCCTCTCCAGCCGGGCCAGCTGCTCCAGGGCCTGGTGCTGGGCCCGGCGCCGCTTGACCGGCTCGGCGTCGCCCTCCAGCGCCAGCTGGACCTCCTCGCGCAGCTCGGCCAGCGAGAAGGGCTTGGTGATGTAGCGGATGGCGCCCTCGATCCCGCCCCGGATGCGGTCCACGTCGTCGGTGCGGGCCGTCAGCATGACCACCGGGATGCGGGAGAGGTCGGGGTCGGGCTCGGCCTTGATGCTGGCCAGCACCTCCCAGCCGTCCACGCCGGGCATCATGACGTCCAGGATCACCAGCTCGGGGCGCATGCGGCGCACGGCGTCCATGGCCTCGGCCCCATCGGCCGCGGTCGCGACCTGGTGTCCGTCGAGCTCGAGATTGATGCGAACAAGCTCGCGGATGTCTGCCTCGTCGTCGACGATCAGGATGCGCCCCATCTCAGGCACCCCCAGGTTGGAGAAGGCCAGGTTAGCGATGGGCGGGCGTCGATGAGCCCACCCGCTCCACCCACGAGGCGGGCCGGCGGATCTCGGCCAGCGTAGGCAGGCACTCCGGCCCCTCCCACGCCCGGGCCAGGAGCTGGGGGCCCCCGACGGCCTCGACCGCCTCGATGAAGCGCTCGCCCAGCTCGTACTGGAGCAGCTTGGCCTCCAGGCCCACCAGCTGCTGCAGCAGGCGGGCCGGGCCCCGGGTCTGCTGGCGCCGCTCCCGCAGGACCCGGCTGAAGCGCTCGGCGCTGGGGATCTGGGCCGCCCCGGCCCGGTCCATGGTGACGTCGCCGTGGCCCTCGAGCAGGCTCATGAGGGCCTGGACCTGCTGGATGACGGCGTGCTGCTCGTCGCCGGTGATGAGGGCCAGGAGCCCACCGTCGGCCAGGGGGTTGCGCCCGGCCCGCAGCTCGTCCACCGCCCGCTTCAGCCCTTCGAGGAAGCGGCGGGGGTCAGGGTCGATGGAGCCCAGGCTGCGGTCGACGAGGCCGAGGAAGTGGCCGCGCATCCAGGGAATGGCCGTGAACTGGGCCCGGTGGGTCACCTCGTGGAGGGCCAGCCAGAGGCGGAACTCGCGCGGCGGGAAGGCGAAGCGCTTCTCCAGGGAGATGACGTTGGGTCCCACGAAGTACACGAGGTCCTGGTCCTCGGGCGAGTCGTCCTCCACCAGCAGCAGGTCGTACTGGCCCAGGACGCGCGTCGACATCCACCCCAGCATGATCCCGATCTGGGTGCCGGCCAGGGCCCGGCTGGCGGGGGCAAGGGGGCTGGCCGCCATGCGGGAGCCCAGCCGATCGGTGATGGGCTGGAGCAGGCGGCGGAAGGACGCCACGTTGGCCCGCACCCACCCGGCCCGGTCGGTGACGCGGGCCCGGGCCGGACCGCTGAGCGAGCGAAGGCCCGTGGCCGCGGCCACCAGGTCCTCGGCCTGGGCCGTGAGCTCCTCGAAGTCGGGCTGCAGGGAGTCGTAGTGGTAGGACTCGGAGAAGGGCTCCCTTCCCGCCACCCTCACCGCCACGCGCTCGGCCAGGTCCCAGGCGACCGCCTCGGTCACTGGCGGGGAGGCCGCATGGAGGTGATCTTCACGAAGTAGCCCACGGCCAGGGCCACCACGAGGGCGATGGTCATGCCCAGCAGGGCGTAGGAGATCCAGTAGTGCCAGACCCTGGCAGCGAGGACGGGCTCCATCGGGGGGATGGTAGAGGGCGCCACCGGACGGGGCCTGTCGCTCCCGCCCCGCCACGGCCTCAGACCGGGAAGGGGCCTCCCAGCCCGTCCAGCCCGCCCTTTTCCTGGCGGATGGCCGCGGCTATGCGGTCGAGGAGCCCGTCGGGAACCCGCTCACGGCACCTGAAGGCGATCATCTGGCGCAACTCGGCCTCGAAGTCGAAGGCGCTCAGACAGGGGCCGCACTCGTCCAGGTGGCGGGAGATGGCCGCCCGCCTCTCCTCGGTCAGCTCCCCGTCCAGGAAGTAGTACAGACGAGTGATGCTGTCGCCGCAGTCGTCCCCACCCGTCGTGTCCATAGCGCGTTATCCGTCCTCCGTGCCAGGGCCTCAGCGGCCCTGGGCTACCAGCCCCCGTGCCTGACCAAACTCGTACAACGCCTTCTGCAGCGCCCTTCTTCCGCGATGGATCCTGCTCATGACCGTCCCGATGGGCACGTCCATGATGTCGGCGATCTCCTTGTAGGAGAACCCCTCCACGTCGGCCAGCAGGACGGCCATACGGAACTGCTCGGGGAGGGACTCCAGGGCGTCTTTGACCTCGGCGTCGGTGAAGAGGTCCATGACCTCCTCCTCAGCGCTGCGCCCGGCCGCGACCGCTTCCAGGCCGCCCAGGCGCCGGTACAGGTACAGGTCCTCGACGTCGTCCAGCTCCGTCTGCTCGGGCCGGCGCCGGCGGGCCCGGTAGGAGTTGATGAAGGTGTTGGTGAGGATCTTGTAGAGCCAGGCCTTGAGGTTGGTCCCCTCCTGGAAGCTGTCGAAGGAGCGGTAGGCCTTGAGGTAGGTCTCCTGCACAAGGTCCTCGGCGTCGGCCGGGTTGCGCGTCATGCGCAGGGCGGCCGTGTAGAGCGAGGGCATGTGCTCCATGGCCTGCCCCACGAACCTCTCACGATCCGCCATACCGGCAGACTAGGCCCGGGAGGCCAGGGTCGCCCCCATCAGCGGCCCAGGCCGTGGTCCTCCCTCAGCCCCTCCACGAAGCGGTGGAAGGCGATGTGGTCCGAGGTGACCCGCCGTTGCTCGCCCTCCTTCTCGACGACCACGGTGTCGGCCGTGCGGGACTCCTCGATGGCCACCGGTACCCAGCCGTCCTCGTAGATCAGCCGCCGCAGCTCGTCGAGCTCCGGGTCGTCGCCCCACCCCGCCATGGGGACCTCCTCTCACGCCAGGGCGCGCTCGCGTCACTGTCGGGCGCGATACAGGCAGAGCCCGAGGTGGGACTCGAACCCACGGCCTGCGGTTTACGAAACCGCTGCTCTGCCGTCTGAGCTACTCGGGCGGAAGGCGACACCGGCGCGCCGCCGGGCACGGCCGGTGACGCGGACGGTCACCCTATCGCCGGGGGGCACCCGCTCCCGCGCCCGCCAGGGCCGTCGAGCCCGCGCCCTCGGCCGCGGAGAGGCGGACCAGCAGGGCCTGCAGCATCAGTGCCTCGTTGGGATTTCGCTCCAGCGCCTCGACCGCCTCCTGCACGACCTGGGCCGCATCGGCCCAGGCCCGGGCCGCGGCCGCAGCGCGCCCCGAGCCGTCCCCCGCGGCTCGGGCCAGCCGGTCCCGGCATCCTGCGGCCAGGACCGACAGGCCGAAGCGGAGCTCGTCGATGCGGGCCCGGCGCTGCTCGCGGCGGTGGCGGGTCTCGAGGTCGCGCTCGGCCCGGGCGTCGCGCTCGCCCGTCAGCTTGGCCCGGGCGGCAAGCTGTTCCGTCTCGGCCGCCTGGCGGCGTTGGATGGGCTCGGTCACGGCGTCGGTGGCGGCCAGCAGCTCGTCGACGAGTGTGGCGATGGTCGCCCCGGTGCCGTCCAGGCGCTCGAGCACCGAGGACCAGGCTCGCTCCCGGTCGGAGAATCCCGGGTCGGACGCGAGAAGCCGGGCCCGGTCGAGCCGTCCGCCCGACGCGGCTGCGGCGTGGTCGGCGTCGGCGGCCTCGATGCCCTCCTCCCGCAGAGCCTGGGCAAGGATCGAGGCGGGGATGGGGCCGAAGTCGACGCGGACGCAGCGGCTGGCGATGGTCACCAGGTCGGGGGGGAGATGGTCGGCCAGCACCACGAATACGGTCGTGGCCGGGGGCTCCTCGATCGTCTTGAGGAGGGCCGGGGCCGCCTCCTCCACCAGGTGGAAGTCGGCCAGCACGAGAATCCTGCGAGCGCCCTCGACGGGGCTGAGCGATGCCAGGCGCACCACCCTCCTCGCATCCTCCACGCTGATGGACGCGCCCGTCCGCTCGACCAGGACGACGTCGGCGTGCGAGCCGGCCAGGGCGCGTCGGCAGTCCTCGCACTCGCCGCAGCCACCTCGCGGGCACAGGAGCAGGGCGGCGAAGCCACGCGCCGCCGTGCGCTTGCCCGTACCCGGGGGACCGACGAACAGGTAGGCGTGCACGGGGGAGGCGGCCGCCGCCCGGAGCTGAGCCACGGCCCGGGGCTGACCCAGCACGGAGGCGAAGACGTCGCTCACGGCCGCTCGCCTCCCTTCTCGCACGTCTGGTAGGCGGCCCAGACGCGGGCCGCCACCTCCTCGACGGTACCCACGCCGTCCACGATGACCCATCGCGAGGTCTCGACCCGGGCCAGGGCCCGGAAGCCAGCGGCCACGCGCTCGTGGAAGTCGGCCTCCTCCGACTCGAGCCGGTCGAGGGTGCGACCCGAGCGGCGCAGGCGGGAGCGGGCCTCGTCGCCGGGCACGTCGAGCAGGATCACCAGGTCGGGCGCCAGGCCTGCTGTGGCCCAGCGGTTGAGGCACTCGACGTGGGACACGTCCAGCCCCCGCCCGTAGCCCTGGTAGGCCAGGGAGGAGGCCGTGAAGCGGTCGCTCACCACCGTGCGGCCCGCTTCCAACGCGGGCTCGAGAACCTCCACCACGTGCTCGGCTCGCGCCGCGGCGACAAGCAGGGCCTCGGTGCGGGCGTCGAAGGGGCCGACCGCGGGGTCGAGGAGCAGCACGCGGACGCGCTCCCCCAGGGCGGTCCCCCCCGGCTCGCGTGTCAGGACCGCGTCGAGCCGCTCGGCCAGGAGGCGGGCCTGGGTCGACTTGCCGCTGGCCTCGCCCCCCTCCAGGACGACCAGCGTCCCCCGTCCCGAGCGGGCGCCGGGCCCGGTGCCGGCCTCGCCGGCGCCGGTCACGCCCTGGCTTCGCCGGCCATGTCGCCCTCGGCGTGGCCCCCGCTGCCGGCGGGCGCCCGTCCCGCCGCGGGCGCCCGTACCGAGCGGCGGGCGAGCAGACCGGCGGCGAAGACGATCACCCCACCCAGCCACAGGCTGAGGCGCACGCCGGGAAGGGCAACGTCGACTCCGAGGAGCTGGGCGTGACCGCCGAGCAGGCGGCGCGACAGCGATCCCAGGAGCGAGGCGAGCAGCGGGGCCAGGGTGAAGGCGAGCAGGGCGCAGACCCGGATGAGCGTGTAGAGGGTGGCGAACACCCTGCCCCTCAGCTCGTCGCCCACGTTGGCCTGGAGGATCGAGAAGCCCAGGGCGTACACGGTGCCGGCGCAGATCCCCATCCCCGCCACCAGCACGCAGGCCGCGGCCAGGCTGGACATGGACGCTCCCGCCACCAGGCAGGTGCCGGCACCGAGCAGGGCGGCGACGAAGATGCGCTCGTGGGGCAGGCGCCGCTGGATGACGCTCAGGCCAACGATCCCTACGGCCAGCCCGGTGCCCAGCGCCGTGAGGAGCACGCCGAAGCCGGCGGTGCCGGCGTCGAACACCTCCTTGGAGATGACCGGACCCAGGGGCACGACCATGGCCCCGCCGATGAGCCCCGTGGCCACACCCAGGATCACGGCCCTGACCACGGGGTTGATGGCGATGAAGCGCCACCCCTCCTTCAGCTCTCCGAAGGTGCGGGCGAACTGGTGGTGGCCGTCGGCCTGCCTTACGGATCGGCGCGGCAGGGCGAGGGTGGAGATGATGGCGGCCGAGGCGAAGAAGGTGACGACGTCGACCCACAGGGCCAGGGACTCCTGACGCACCTGGAGGACGTGGAGAGCCCGGATGTGGCCGAGCCACTGGGCCACCTTGGCCAGGAAGGCGAACAGCGCGGATGCGACGGGGAAGGTCCCGTAGGCCACGGCCAGCGACATCGAGTTGGCGCTGGCCAGGCGGTCCGCGGGCACCAGGTTCGGGACCGACGCCTCCTTGGCCGGGGTCCACATCAGGGTGAGGATCTCCAGCGCGAAGGAGGCCAGCACCAGCATCGGGATGGAGCGGGCGAAGGGGAGCGCCGCGAGCACCAGGCCCCTGCCGATGTCGCAGGCCACCATCACCCGGCGCCGGTCCCACCGGTCCACGAACACGCCGGCCACCGGGGCCAGGAAGAAACCCGGGACGAGTCGAGCGGACAGCACCAGGCTCACCGCCGTCTCGGGCGAGCGGCCGCCGATGCGGGCGGCCAGGGCGGTGATGGCGACGAAGCCGATCCAGTCGCCCAGCGCCGACACGCCCTGGGCGAGCCACAGCCGGAAGAACGAAGGAGACCCGAAGAAGCGGTCTACCCCGGTCGGTGGCCGTTGCGATCCCACAACCGACAATGGCCGCGCCGCCGATACGGGGCGTGGCCCGGGTGAGTCGTCCGGTTCTCCGGCCCCAGACACGTACGACGGTTGGGCCACCGCGACAGGGTAAAGGACGGCTCCATGCGCGGTTGAGGATCCTCGGCGCTAACGCTCGGCCTTCTTGGCGTCGGCGTCGGTCACGGCCACGGGTGAGCCGTCGGCCCCGGCCTTCTCCGCGCTGACCGCCCCGGCCTTGGCCGCCCGCTTGGTGGACTTCGCGCTCTTCGCTGTCTTGGTTGCCTTGCTCGCCTTGGCTGTCTTCGTCGCCTTCGCCGACCTGGTTGCCTTGGTTGCCTTGGTTGCCTTGGTTGCCTTGGTCGACGATCGGGCCCGGCCCCGGCGCTGGGACGGGCCCGCGGCCCGCCGCTCGGCCAGCAGCTCGGCGGCACGCTCGGGCGTGAGCTCGTCGACCGTGTCCCCTGAGCGGAGGGAGGCGTTCACCTCGCCGTCGCTGACGTAGGGACCGAAGCGCCCGTCCCTCACGACCATGGCCCGGCCCGTCTCCGGATCGGGACCCAGCTCCCGCAGGGGAGCCTGCACGGTCCGGCCCCGACCCCGCTTGGGCTGGGCGAAGAGGGCGAGCGCCTCTTCCAAGCCGATGCTCAACAGCTGGTCCTCCGACGCCAGGCTGCGGGTGTCGCTCCCCTTCTTGAGGTAGGGCCCGTAGCGGCCGTTCTGGGCCACGATCTCCTGGCCGTCGGCGGGATCCGCGCCGACCACCCGGGGCAGGGAGAGGAGGAGCACCGCGTCGTCCAGGGTGACGCTGTCGGGGGTCATCGACTTGAACAACGAAGCCGTGCGGGGGCGGTCGCCGCCGTTGGGCTCGACCTGGCCCAGCTGGACGTAGGGCCCGAAGCGTCCCGACTTCACCACCACCGGCAGGCCGGTGGCGGGGTCGGCTCCCAGCTCGCGCTCCTCGCTCGGGGCCCGGAGCAGCTCGAGAGCCCGCTCGACCGTCAGCTCGTCCGGGGGCAGGTCCTCGGCCACGGGCGCACGCTCGTCGCCTCTCTGCAGGTAGGGCCCGTAGCGCCCGACGCGCACCACGATCTCGGTGCCGTCCTCGTCGCTGCCGATCGGTATGGAGTTGACCTCGCGCGCGTCGATCTCGTCGAGATGGTCCGAGACCATGGACCGCAACCCGGGGCGGCCGTTGCCGAAGTAGAAGCGCCGCAACCAGGGGACGGCCTCCTCCTGACCAGTGGCGATCTCGTCGAGGTCGTCCTCCATGGACGCGGTGAAGCCGTAGTCGATCAGGTCGCGGAAGTGGCGCTCGAGCAGGCCCACCACGGCGAAGGCGGTGAAGGAGGGCACCAGGGCCGTGCCCTTCTTGAACACGTAGCCGCGGTCCTGGACGGTGCCGATGATGGTGGCGTACGTCGACGGCCGGCCCACGCCCAGCTCCTCCAGGGCCTTGACCAGGGACGCTTCGGTGTAGCGGGCCGGGGCCTGGGTGCTGTGGCCCCGGGGCTCGAGACCCTCCAGCACCAGGGGGTCGCCCTCCTCCAGCGAGGGCAGGTGAACCTCCCTGTCCTCCAGCTCGGCGTCCGGGTCGTCCGCCCCCTCCACGTAGGCGCGGAGGTACCCGGGGAAGGAGATGACCCTGCCGCTGGCCGCCAGCTCCACCTCGGTGCGCCCGTCCACCTCGGTGACCCCCGTGGCCCGCACCTGCACCCGCTGGCCCACGGCGTCGGCCATCTGCGAGGCGACGGTTCGCTTCCAGACCAGCTCGTAGAGACGTAGGTCGTCGCCCGACAGCTCACCGGCCACCTGGTCGGGGGTGCGGAAGGTGTCACCCGCGGGCCGGATGGCCTCGTGGGCCTCCTGGGCGTTCTTGACCTTCTTCTCGTAGCGGCGGGGCTGGTCGGGGACGAACCGCTGGCCGTAGAGGGCCAGCGCCTGCTGGCGGGCCGCCACCAGCGCCGTCTCCGACAGGGTTGTGGAGTCGGTACGCATGTAGGTGATGTAGCCGCTCTCGTAGAGGCGCTGGGCCACCTGCATGGTGCGCTGGGATCCGAAGCGGAGCTTGCGGGAGGCCTCCTGCTGGAGGGTCGAGGTCATGAAAGGCGGGTAGGGCCGGCTCCGCCACGGGCTCGTCTCCACCGACTTGACGCCGAAGCTGGCCCCCTCGAGACGGCGGACGAGCTCGGCCGTCGCCCCCTCGTCCAGGCGGACGACCTCGGTGCCGGCCTTGAGCTCGCCCGTTTCGCCGAAGTCCCGGCCCGTGGCCACCCGGAGCCCGTCCACGCCGACGAGGGTGGCGGCGAAGGTGGTGGGCCCGTCGGCCCGTCCCGCGGCGACGGGCGCGTCGAAGGCGACCTCCAGGTCCCACCAGCCCGCAGCGCGGAAGCGCATGCGGGCCCGCTCCCGCTCCACCAGGATCCGGGTGGCGACACTCTGCACCCTGCCCGCCGACAGCCGGGGCATGACCTTCTTCCACAGCACGGGTGAGACCTCGTAGCCGTAGAGGCGGTCGAGGATGCGCCGGGCCTCCTGGGCGTCCACGAGATGGCGGTCGATCTCGCGCCACTGGTCCACGGCCCGGCGGATGGCGGCCCGGGTGATCTCGTGGAAAACCATGCGTTTGACCGGGACGCGGGGGGCGAGGACCTCGATGAGGTGCCAGGCGATCGACTCGCCTTCCCGGTCCTCGTCCGTGGCCAGGTACAGCTCCTCCGCCCCGCGCAACAGGCTCTTGAGCTTGGCGACCTGTGTCTTCTTCTCCTTGGCCACGACATAGAGGGGCTTGAAGTCGTTGTCGGGGTCCACACCGAGCCGGGCCCAGGGCTCACCCTTGTAGGCCGCGGGGACCTCGGCCGCGCCCCTCGGCAGGTCGCGGACGTGGCCGATGGAGGACTCGACGACGAAGTCGTTGCCGAGGAAGCCCGCGATGGTGCGGGCCTTGGACGGCGACTCGACGATGACCAGGGATTTGGGCATGGCCTCGTGGAAGGCTTGGCAGACGCCGGCGGCGGTGTCAAACAGCCCGAAGCGACCGGTCGCCGCTCACAGTGGCCGGCGCTTGGGGGCGGGGTTGGCCCGGGTCGGGCCGTCCGGGGACGCAAGGCCCCCCTGACCTGGACCGGAGTCCGCCGACTACCTCGCCTGCCTCGGACGCTATGGGTGGCTGCTACCACGTGTGGTGGGCGGGCGGAGTCGCACCACTACCCTCCCGGCAGTGAGCCCGCGCCACCTGATCGAGACGTTCGGCACCATAGGTGTGCTGGCCATCATCTTCGCCGAGTCGGGCCTGCTCATCGGCTTCTTCCTGCCCGGTGACTCACTGCTGTTCACGGCGGGGCTCTTCTCCGCGCCTGGCGCGGCCGTCCACCTCAACCTCGCCGCCGTCACGGTCGGCTGCTTCTTCGCGGCCGTGGCCGGGGCCCAGACCGGCTACGAGATCGGCCGGCGCGCCGGCCCCCGGCTGTTCAACCGACCGGACTCCCGCCTGTTCAGGCGGGCCCACGTGGAGCGGGCCGAGGCCTTCTTCGAGCGCAACGGGGCCAAGACGATCCTGCTGTGCCGTTTCGTGCCCGTGGTGCGCACCTTCGCCACCGTCATCGCGGGCGTGGCCAAGATGGACGCGTGGAGGTTCTTCGTCATGAATGTGCTGGGGGCGCTCCCCTGGGCCGTCGGCGTCACCCTGCTCGGCTACGCGCTCGGGAAGAGCATCCACAACGTCGACCGTTACCTGCTTCCGATCATCGGGGTGATCGTCGTGGTGTCGTTCGTGCCCGTCGGCCTGGAGCTGCTGCGGGCCCGTCGCCGGGCCGCGGCCGAGCCGCGCTGACGCCGACCTCCGGCCCCGCCGGGAGCCGACCGGCTTGCTAGGTGGGCGAAGACGACTCGATCTGGCGCTTGACCTGGAGCAGCCGCTCCCGCAGCTCGTGCTCCTCCTGGCCCAGGTCGTAGATCCAGCGGTCGATGGCCGCCCGCAGGGTGTCGTCTCGAGAACCCCCCATCGCCAGCTCCCCGTTGGAGGGCGGGCCCACGGGGACCACGGCGGCGGGGAGGCCGGCGTCGAGACCGGTCGTGCGCCTCTTGGAGAAGGCGATGGCAGCCATGAGCACGACCAGGGCGACCGCGGCCACGCCGAAGCGGTAGTCGTCGTGGCGCGACTTGATGACGGCGGGGAGGATGAGGAGCGAGACCAGGTTCATGACCTTGATCAGCGGGTTGAGGGCGGGGCCCGCCGTGTCCTTGCACGGGTCGCCCACGGTGTCGCCGATCACGGCCGCCTTGTGGGCCTCGGAACCCTTGCCCCCCTCGTGGCCGTCCTCTATGTACTTCTTGGCGTTGTCCCAGGCGCCGCCCGAGTTGGACAGGAACACGGCCATGAGCTGGCCGGTGAGGATGACGGCGGCCAGGAAGGCGCCCAGGGCCAGGTAACCGATCCCGAAGCCGATGATCACCGGCGTGAGGACGGCCAGGAGGGCGGGGGTGGTGAGCTCCCGCAGCGAGGCCGCGGTGCAGATGTCGATGACCTTGCCGTACTCCGGCGTCTCCGAGCCGTCCATGATCCCGGGGTGCTCCCGGAACTGGCGTCTGACCTCCTGGACGACCGTCCCCGCCGAGCGGCCCACGGCCCTGATGGCCAGGGCCGAGAAGAGGAAGGCGACCGAGCCCCCGATGAGCATGCCGATGAAGGTCTTGGGATCGGCCACGTTGATCTGGGTGGAGATGTCGCGGAAGAGGGCCGTCCCCGTCTTGCCCAGGTTGAGCTCGGAGCCGATGGTCTCGATGAACGAGGCGAACAGGGCGACGGAGGCGATGACGGCCGAGCCGATGGCGAAGCCCTTGGTCACGGCCTTGGTGGTGTTGCCCACCGCGTCCAGGCTCACCATGACGCGGGCGGGCTCGCCCTCGAACTCGCCTGACATCTCGGCTATCCCGGCGGCGTTGTCGGCCACCGGGCCGAAGGTGTCCTCCGACACCACCACGCCCGTGGTGGCGAGCATGCCCATGCCGGTGAGGGCGACCAGATAGAGGGCGAACTGGATGTTGCCGTGGGGGGACAGGCCGACGGCGACGGCGATGGCCAGGGCGATGGCGATGATGGCCCACACCGTCGACTCCAGGCCCACGCTCAGCCCCGACAGCACCGTGGTGGCCGGCCCGGTGCGGGCGGCCTCGGCGATCTCTCGCACCGGGGACCTCTCCGTGGAGGTGAAGTACTCGGTCAGCTTGCTGACCACCTGGGCCAGGACCAGGCCCGCGACGACGGCCCAGAACACCCGCAGCTCGTGCACGTAGAACTGGGCCACGAGGAAGGTGCCGATGACGGTCAGCACGCCGGCCACGGCGAAGCCGCGGTTGATGGGGGCCATGGCCGTGCGGTCATTGGGGGTTGCCCGCACCATGTACACGCCGACAATGGAGGCGAGCACACCCAGGGCCCGCACGATCAGCGGAAAGATCACGCCCAGGGCGGGGTTGAGGCCGATGGACCTGAAGGCGGCGTAGCCCAGGATGAGGGAGGCCACCAGGGTTACCTCGTAGGACTCGAATAGGTCGGCGGCCATGCCCGCGCAGTCGCCCACGTTGTCGCCCACGTTGTCGGCTATGACGGCCGCGTTGCGGGGGTCGTCCTCCGGGATCCCCGCCTCCACCTTCCCGACGAGGTCGGCGCCCACGTCGGCCGCCTTGGTGAAGATCCCCCCGCCCACCCGCATGAACAGGGCGAGCAGGGAGCCGCCGAAGCCGAAGCCCACCAGGATGGCGGTGGCCGAGTTCTGGAAGAGGGCGATGATGGCCGTGGCCCCCATCAGACCCAGCCCCACCAGGAACATGCCGGCGATCCCACCTGTACGGAAGGCCACCTTCAGCGCCGCGGGCAGCGAGCCGCTCTTGGCCGCCGCGGCCGTCCTCACGTTGCCCCGCACGGCCAGGCTCATGCCGATGAAGCCGGTGAGGCCGGACATGAAGCAGCCGAGCAGGAAGGCGGCGGTGCGGAAGACGCCGGACTGCGCGAAGTTCAGGGCCTCGGCCCCGCCCGGCTTCACGACGCGCGTCGAGGTGATGAACACGAGCACGGCCAGGGGGACGACGATGATCAGGATGGTCCTGAACTGGCGCTTGAGGTAGGCGAGGGCTCCCTCCTGGATGGCGGCCGCGATGGTGCGCATCACAGGGGTGCCCTCGTCGGCGGCCAGGACGCCCCTCATGAGGGCGAAGCCGACGAGGATGGCGAGCACCGCACTGGCGAAGGAGAACGCCAACCAGAACCACTCGATGCCACGCAGATGGAAGGCCTGGTACCCGCCTTCCGCGGCGAAGACGCGGATCATGCCGACTGCTCCTTTCTGTCCTGCTCGCCGGGCGCGTGGCGCTCGGGGCGCGCCTCCTTGCGGACGAAGATCTGCTGGGCGATGCGCTCGCCCACGGTGCGGTCCTGGCCCTCGACTGTCAGCACCAGGGGGCCGTCGAAGGGGTGCTTCTCGCGCACCACTACCCGCACGCCGGGGCGCAGGCCGAGGGTGTCCAGGAAGGCCACCACCTCGGGGTCGGTGGACCCGGGAACGGCGACCACGGCCGCGTCGCCGGGTTCGAGCGCGTACAGGGGCGGGAGCTCGGCGATCTCTCCCATCTCGGGCTCGGGGATGGGAAAGCCGTGGGGACACGTCGCCGGCCGGTGCAGGGCCACGAAGAGGCGGTCCTCGACGTCCTGGGGCAGCTCGTGCTCGAACGACGCGGCGAAGCGGTCGGCCTCGTTCCAGGGATAGCCGAGCATGTCGGAGAGGAAGCGCTCCACGATGCGGTGACGCCTGATGGCGGCCACCGCGGCCCGCCGGCCCACGGCGGTGAGCTCCACCCCCTTGTAGGGGCGATGGTTGGCCAGGTTCCGGTCGGCCAGGCGCTTGACCGCGGCCGTGGCCGTACCCGGGCTCACGCCCAGGGCCTCGGCCAGCGCACCTGTGTGCGCGTCAGAGCCGGCCTTGGTCAGCCGGTAGAGGGCCTTGAGCGTCTCGCGCTCGGACTTGGAGAGGATCATGTCCGCGGTCATTTTTCCCCGAGAGAGAAGCTAAGTTTTGTAGCCCAAAAACGTCAAGCTCGCTCTGGGTGAGGCGACCACGCCCTCACGCACACGGGCTCAGGGCCGTCGCGGCTCAGGGCTGTCGCGGGCTCAGGGCTCGAGGTCGGGCTCGGCCGGGCCGCAGTACATGACCAGGCTCACCCTGGTGCCGCGCTGGGAAGGGGTGAAGTCGACCTCGTCGACCAGGGTGCGGATGAGAGGTATGCCCAGCCCTCTCTCGAAGTTGAGACGCTCGGGGTCGGTCACGGGCGGGTGGTCGCGCAGGCGTTGGGGGTCGAAGCCGGAACCCTGGTCCTCCACGCTCACCCGGAGACGGTCGTCGCCTTCCCACCACCGCAGCAGCACGCGCTCGTCCACCTCGCCGGCGCCGTGGGCCTCGATGGCGTTGGTGCACGCCTCCGAGACGGCCAGCTTCAGGTCGTCGATGCGGTCGTCGGCGATCTCCCGGCGAGCCGATGCCAGCGAGGAGACGACGAGGCGAGCCAGGGCGACGAACTCCGCTCGGGCCGGAATCTCCAGCTCGATGGGATCGGACCCCGGGGCCGGCTCCGGCGCCGTCATGGGTGCGGGCTATCCCGCGGTCGCCGCTTCCACGGAGTCGTGGATGGCGAAAACCTTGGTCAGCCCGGTGATCTCGAAGACCTTGAGTATGCGCTGCTGGGTGCAGACCAGGGTGAGATCGCCGTCGTGGCTCCGGAGGCGCTTCAGCCCTCCCACGAGGACACCCAAGCCCGTGGAGTCGAGGAAGTCGACCCCTTCGAGGTCCACCACGATCTGGTGCTTGCCCTGGCTGACCAGCTCGACCAGCCGCTCGCGCAGGCGGGGCGCGGTGTACACATCCACCTCGCCGTGCACGGCGAGGACCGTGTAGCCGTTGCGCTCGGTCACGTCGAGGCTCAGATCCATGTCGGGGCACCCTCCTGGTCGCCCGGCTGCCGCAAGCGGGGCCTCCTTGACGTCGTCCACCTGGACATGCGACCAAGGTAGTGGCTTGGGCATGCGAGGGGCATGTACGACCGCGCCTCAGCCCGCCAGGCGACGCAGCTCTCTGGGCCTGGCCGTGGCCGCCACCGCAACGGACGCCGTCGGGGAGGGCGGAGCGGGAATGGGGGCGGGCACGGGCACGGCCCGCCGGCCGGCCCGGGCCGGGGGTCTGGGGCCGGGCACGGGCAGGGCCTCGAGGTCGGGGTCGTGGCGCACCTCACCCCGAAGCCACAGCAGGTGCAGGGCCACCGCCGTCACCAGCAGGCCCAGCGCGAAGAGAGCCCACGGCCTCACCCGGGCGGGGCCGTCACCGGCGCCGAGCACGGTGGCCCGGCGGGCCACGGGGTCGCCACCCCGTCCCGGCTCGGGCTGGGCGGGCGAGTAGGGAAGGGCGGTCTGGAAGCCGGTGTCGACCTCCGGCGGAGGGCGCAGGGCCGCGGCCCGGGAGTGGTCGAGCAGGGCGGCGAAGCCGGAGAGGTCGACCCTGCCCGTCCTGGCCAGCGCGGGGGCCAGCTGCGCGGGCTGGGCCGCAGCCGCACCCTGGGCCGCCGTCGCGCCCGCCGTGCCCGCGCCCGCGGTGCCCACGGTGGTCGAGGCGCCGGCCGGGGCGGGGACGGCCAGCTTGGGCGAGAAGTCCGACGTGGCCGTGACCCCGCTGGTGGTGCCGGGTCCGGCCGAGCGCACGGCCTCGACCTGGTACTGGTAGGCGGTACCCGGCGTCACGTCCGAGTCGGTATAGGAGCAGGCCGAGGGCGAGCAGAGGGTGTCGCCCTTGGCGATGGTGGGCACCTTGCCCCCGGTGTAGGAGGGTGTGCGCAGGAGCTGGTAGCCGAGGAGGTCGGGCTCGCTGTTGGGCCGCCAGCCGACGGTGGCGGAGGCCCGGTCGGCACCGAGGGCCACGGTCGGCGGGACGGGGCGGGCCGGAGGGACCTGCATGACGAAGCTCTGGGTGGCGTTGTAGGGGCCGTCCTCCAACCCGGCCGGGTTGGCCTCCCACACGGTGACGACGGCGAGGTAGTGGCCGTTGTAGGGGAGGGTGGGCTGCCAGGCGAAAGGAGCGGCGGTCGTGTACCCGGCGGTGCCCGTGACCACGGTCGTCAGGTCGACGAGCCCGGCCTGGTCGGTGTCTCTGACCTCGAGCTGGATGTTGCGCGACAGATGCTCGGCCGTGTCGGGGGCGGCCGAGCCCCGGATGGCGGGCTGTGACTGGTAGGCCTGACCACCCGCGGGCGAGCTGATGCTGATGGTCGCGGCCGCTCCCGCCGGTCCCGCGCCGCTGAGGGCCAGAGCGGCGCCAAAGGGAGCCACCAGGCTGCCCGCGACCAGGGTGCGCGCCAGACGGGCCATCACGCGCTGACGGCCGTGCCCTTCATGTCCGCGGACACCACGATGCGGTGGCTGGCCGATCCCTTGGGATGGCACGACGTCAGGGTCAGGCTGGCGTGGCCGGGGGTGCTGGCCACCACCGAGCGCTCGTCGGCGGGCACCACGAACGGGTCGCGGCTCACCTCGTAGGTGCAGGCGCCCACCGGCGTCTCGAGCACGATGAGATCGCCCGGCCCGAGGCGGTCGATGTTGGCGAAGGGCTTGCCGTAGGTGGTGCGGTGCCCGGCGATGGCCACGTTGCCGCTCTCGCAGGGCAACGGCGTCTCCGGGTAGTGGCCCGCGCCCGCCTTGAGGGCGCTGGCCGAGGTGCCCTCCACGACCACGACATCGACTCCGATCTTGGGGATCTTGATGCGCGTCAGGCTGTCACCCACCCTCAGGGACCGGTGCTGGTAGGCCTGGCGCAGCTCGGGGCTGGCCAGCTGGTGGCGCAGATTGCTCTGGACGCGGCTCTGGTAGAGGTTCGTGTAGAAGGGGTAACCGAGCAGCCCCACGGCCGCGACGAGCAGGCCGACGGACAAGGCCGACACTCCCCGGCGGGCCCACCGGTGGTGTCGCAGGTACGACACCAAGGGCCGGGCCGGACCCCCTGGGGCCGGTGCCGGGCGTGCTGTGCGGGTGCTGGTTGCTGGGTCAACGAAGGGCATAGTGGTGTCCAGCCTCGCGGGGGAGAGCCTCGGGCGGTGGGACCGCCAGGAGCTCAGTTCTCGGTCATCGGTCCTTGGCCCAAAGCGCGCTCCTGCGCACGATCAGGGCGAGCACCAGGGCGCCGGCGCCGGCCATGGGGATCCACGGCGTGCCGCCCGTGCGGGGCAGGTCCCTGGGGAGCTGGGGCTGGGGCAGCGGCTTGATGACCGCCGGCGTGCCGCCGACGCCAGCCTCGGCGTGGGCGAACTTCAGCGACAGCAGCGCCGTCTTGTTGGTCGCGTCGGCCGCGTCGCGCAGCAGGTCGACCCTGACCCCGTCGGCGGTGGCGCCCATCGAGCCGTCGGGGTTCGTGGTGGTGGCGCCGTTGGCGACGGTGATGTCGGTCTGCAGGGGGGTCCCTGCGAACAGCGACTGGGTCTGGCCGGGCGTGACGGAGATATCGGGCACCTTGAGGGTCGGGTTGAAGTGCACGGTGACCAGAGCGGCGTTGAAGGTGGCGTTCGACTTGCCCGTGACCCGGTCGTAAACGGACTGGGCCTGGGAGGAGCTGACCGTGATGGTGGCCAGCGGATCGGTGCTGACCAGGCCGTTGGGGTTGGTGCCCACGGGTGAGGGGAGCAGCTTGATCACCCCGCCGGCCGCGGTGGCCGTGGAGGTGACGGTCTTGCCGTTGACCGTCACGTTCGAACCCGAGTTGCCCAGCGATGCGTTCACCGTCTCGGTGTTGAGCACGCTGTTGAGCACGTCCACCAGGGGCTGGCCCACGGTCGGGACCTGACCGATGCCCTGGAAGATGGGCGTCAGCACCTGGTTGAGCGGTTGGGTGAGCTGCAGGGTCTTCACCAGGCTGGCCATATTCACGGAGAGAGCGGCCACGCTGCCCTGGCCCGTGGCCACGGGCAGCCCGTTGGCCACCGTCACCGAGCTGGCCGCGCAGGCGGTGTTGAGGGACAACCCCACGTCCGCGGCAGGCACGGCCACAGGGCCGCACGTCTGGGGGTTGGCCTGTGAGGAGTTGTCGCCCTTGACCTGCGCGGTCTGCAGCGTCCCCGACAGGAGCTCTCCGGCGGCGTGGGCCGTGGCCGACAGCGTCGAGTCGACCTTGGCGTCCGACACCCCGAAGGTGAGCGAGTTGGCGGCACCGTTGAGCGTCATGGTCAGGTCGAGCGCCTTGCCCGCCGCGCTCCCGACGTAGACCTCGGGGGTATCGGCCCCCGCAGTACCGGCGAGCAACATGCCCGCGCACAGGCACGTACCGATAGCCGCCCCCACCCGACGGAACCTCATGCCGGCCCCTCTCTGTCGTGCAACCTCTGTCCCTTGCCGGCTCGCCGCCCCGGAGCCGTCTCTGAACGCATTCTTCGGCGTCCGATGACCCCATCCCTGCTGACCTTCACAAGCTCTCTGGCCCCCGCTTGCCCCCGGAGACGAACGCCGCGAATGGCGCTAATGTCGCAATTCCCCTCCGACCGGGAGCCACCGGGGTTTCCGCGGCGTGCGGATGGGCTAGGAGATCGCCATGGCCGTCTGGGTCCCGCTTTCGGTCTTCGGGACCCTGGGCCTGCTGATGGGACTGCTCTTGCTCTCAGCTTGGGTCGAGGAGCGATTCCTGTCGCCGGAGGCCCTGGTCGCGGCCGCCCTGCGATCCAAGAGCGCCACCCCCGAGCAGGCCGAGGCCCTGACGGCCCAGCAGCTCGAGCAGGTGCTCCCCCGCAGGACGCGGGCCCCGAGCCGGCTCGAGGTGGTGGAGGCCGGCTCGCGCAGCTGAGCGGGTGATGAAGGGCCCCGCCCGCGGCGGGGGCGGGCCGCGTCCATAAGCTCGTCTGCCGTGGAGGCCGCCTTCTTCGACCTGGACAAGACGGTCATCGCCAAGGCGTCGATGGTCGCCTTCGGCGGCCCCCTCTACCGGGAGGGTCTCCTCTCCCGTCGCACCATCCTGCGGGCCTTGTACGCCCAGCTCGTCTACATGCACCTGGGGGCGAGCGAGCAGAAGCTGGCCCGCATCCGGGACTCCGTCCTGGCCCTGACCAGGGGCTGGGAGCGCCGGCGGGTCCGGGAGATCGTGCGGGACACCCTGGAGGAGGTCGTCCAGCCCATCATCCACGCCGAGGCCCAGGAGCTCATCGCCGAGCATCACCGAGCCGGCCGGCTGGTCTTCCTCGTCTCGGCCTCGCCCGAGGAGATCGTCGAGCCCCTGGCCGCCTACCTCGGGGTGGACGGCGCCATCGCCAGCCGGGCCCGCATCGACGCCCACGGCCGCTACACCGGTGAGATGGAGTTCTACGCCTACGGCCCCTACAAGGCCGAGGCCATGCGGGACCTGGCCGGGGCCCGGGGCATCGACCTGGCCAGCTCCTATGCCTACTCCGACTCGTACACCGACGTCCCCATGCTCGAGGTGGTGGGCCACCCCGTGGTCGTCAACCCCGACCGGGTCCTGGGCAAGCTCGCTCGGGACCGGGGCTGGGAGGTGCGCCAGTTCGTGCGGCCGGTGCCGCTGCGCGAGGGCCAGCCCGTCCGGGGCAAGGGCCCGGCCGCAGCGCTGGCGGGCACGGCCGCCGTTGCCCTGGTCGGCGCGGGGCTGGTCTAGTGGCGCGTCCAGGCCCGCCGGTCGCCCGCCAGCCCGCCCCCTGCGGCCTGGTCGTCGAGGCTGCGTCAGCTGTCGAGCCTTCCGGCCCGGCTGCCGTCGCAGCTGTCTGGGCTGCCGTCGCAGCTAGCAGGGCTGCCGGCCCGGCTGCCGTCGCAGCTACCCCGGCCGCCCATGCTGGTGGGCCACCCCGACTGACCTGCGTCAGGTGCGAGGTGGTCTCAGCGCTGCGGTCGGCGCCGGGTCAGCGCTGCGGTCAGCGCCGGGTCGGCGCTGCGTCGGCACCGGGTCGGCGCCGGGTCGGCGCCGGGTCAGTGCCGGGTCAGTCCGTCCGCAGCTTCCTGGCCGCCACCGCTCCGAGGGCTATGAGGACCGCCAATAGGAGGAGCTTCTTCATGGCGCTGCACCGTAGCCCCCGGCGGGGCCCAGCGGGAAGGGCCGGG
>Ga0209577_10000534_pt1 | contig 38546 bp, 30 predicted proteins | sample GraSoiAngelo_109_FD_185874 | JGI IMG/M metagenome (GOLD analysis project Ga0209577, IMG submission 185874) | Grasslands soil microbial communities from the Angelo Coastal Reserve, California, USA - 14_0903_12_20cm (SPAdes) (version 2) | ecosystem: Environmental > Terrestrial > Soil > Grasslands... | reverse complement strand
CCGAGGTCAACCACGGCTTCGAGGTCCTGAAGTTCGGCAAGACGTCTCCCAGGGTGTACGACAAGCTGAGCAGCGACCATCCCATCGACCTCACGCGCTACCAGGTGATCAACTGCTATCTCGGCCGCAGCGGGCTGATCAACTCGGGAGGCGCCTCGTCTGGTGAGAGCGATCTGAAGGAGGCGGTGAAGACGGCGGTGATCAACAAGCGAGCAGGCGGGATGGGCCTGATCACCGGTCGTAAAGCCTTCATGCGTCCGATGCGCGATGGGGTCGCCCTGCTCAACGCGGTACAGGACGTCTATCTGATGGACGAGGTGACGATCGCGTAGCATGCCCCGGCTTCGCGCCACCGAGTCCGGGCAGGTATACAACATCGACCTCCCGGAGTTGAAGGTGACCCGCGACACGGACGGCATCTACGTTCTCCACGGTCGCGGCCACTTCCTGACCTTCGACACCCGCGAAGCGGCATTCGAGCGGAAGAAAGAAATCGAGTACACGACCTTCCGTTGACTCCCTCCGAGCCGCGCGGGCGGCGCTCAGAGGACCCGCTCCTCCCTCCTGCCACCCTGTCGCCATCCCGGGTCGTGATCGAGAACGTCACGCCGGAGGTTGACGCCGGCCGCTACGCGGTCAAGCGTGTGGTGGGGGAGACGGTGCTGGTCGAAGCGGACGTGTTCACCGACGGGCACGATGCCATCAGCGGCGTGCTCCAGCACGGCCTCCTGGGAGAGGCCGCGTGGACCGAGACGCCGCTCCGCCCCCTGGGCAATGATCGCTGGCAGGCCGGCTTCGCCGTGACCGAGCTGACCCGCTACGGCTACCGCCTCTGCGCCTGGGTCGACCGGTTCAAGACCTGGGCCCGGGATCTGGCCAAGAGGCTCGAAGCGGGCCAGCCGGTGGAGGTCGAGCTGCTCGGTGGCGTGGCGCTGGTGGAGGCGACGGCCAGTCGGGCGCGGGGACCCGACGCCGTGCGGCTGCGGCGCTTCGCCCGCTCGCTTGCCATCCGGCCGCGCCGGCCTCGCGCGGTGCTGGGCCTGGACCCGGAGCTGGCTGAGCTGATGAGCCGCTACACGGATCGCGAGGGGGCGGTCGTCTACGACCGCGGCCAGATCGTTCAGGTCGATCCGCTGAAGGCGCGCTACTCGACCTGGTACGAGTGCTTCCCCCGCTCGTGCTCGCCGCAGCCCGGACGCCACGGCACCTTCAAGGACCTGGAAGCGCGCCTGCCCTACATCGCGGGCATGGGCTTCGACGTCCTCTACCTGCCGCCCATCCACCCCATCGGCACTTCCTATCGCAAAGGCAAGAACAACACTCTGAAGGCCGGCCCCCAGGACCCCGGCAGTCCCTGGGCGATCGGGTCGGAGAAGGGTGGTCACCTTCAGGTCCATCCCCAGCTCGGCACCCTGGCCGGCTTCCGCCGGCTGGTCGAGCGGGCCGGGCAGCACGGCCTCCAGGTAGCGCTCGACCTGGCCTTTCAATGCACCCCCGACCATCCCTACGTCAGGGAGCATCCCGAGTGGTTCCGCCATCGTGCCGATGGCAGCATCCAGTATGCGGAGAACCCGCCCAAGAAGTACCAGGACATCTATCCCTTCGACTTCTCCTCGCCGGCCTGGCGAGAGCTCTGGGCCGAGCTGCTCAAGGTCACCCTCTTCTGGGCCGAGCAGGGCGTACGGATCTTCCGGGTGGACAACCCGCACACCAAGCCGTTCCCCTTCTGGGAGTGGCTGATCGGCCAGGCGAAGGCCCGCTACCCGGAAACGATCTTCCTCAGCGAAGCCTTCACCCGCCCCCGCGTCATGTACGAGCTGGCCAAGCTCGGGTTCTCCCAGTCCTACACCTACTTCGCCTGGCGCACCACCAGCTGGGAGCTGCGTGAATACTTCACCGAGCTGACCACGGCCCCGGTCCGCGAGTTCTTCCGGCCCCACCTGTGGCCCAACACGCCCGACATCCTGACCGATTATCTGCAGACCGGTGGCCGCCCGGCCTTCATGGCGCGTCTGGTGCTGGCCGCAACCCTGGGGGCCAGCTACGGCATCTACGGTCCGCCCTTCGAGCTCTGCGAGAGCCGGCCGCTCCAACCCGGGAGTGAGGAGTACCTGGACTCGGAGAAATACGAGATCCGCAGCTGGGACCTGGAGCAGCCGCACAGCCTGCGCGACCTGATCACCCGGGTCAACCGCATCCGCCGCGAGCACGCCGCCCTGCAGGGCGACTGGAGTCTGCGCTTCCACCCTCTGGACAACAGCCAACTGCTGGCCTACAGCAAGCGGGCCCAGCCGCAGGACGACGTCATCCTGACCGTCGTCAACGTCGATCCCCATGCGGTCCAACGGGGCTGGATCTTCTTCCCGCCCGATGCCGCCGGTGTCGACCCCGAGGAGTCTTACCAGGTACACGACCTGCTCAGCGACGCGCGCTACATCTGGTCCGGCACCCATCATTACATCGAGCTCGACCCGCAGGTTTCTCCGGCCCATGTCTTCCGCATCCGCCGCCGCCTGCGGCGCGAGTCCGATTTCGAGTACTTCGCCTGAGGTGCCCGTGGGACAGAGGACGACAGCCTTCACCGTCGATGACGATCCGCAGTGGTACAAGGACGCCATCGTCTACGAGCTTCACGTTCGCTCCTTCTTCGACTCCAACGATGACGGTATCGGCGACTTCCCGGGGCTGATCCAGAAGCTCGACCATCTCGAGGAGCTGGGGGTGACGGCGATCTGGCTGCTGCCCTTCTACCCCTCGCCGCTTCGCGACGACGGTTATGACATCGCCGACTACCGGGGGGTCAACCACATGTACGGCCGGCTCAACGACCTCCGGGAGCTGGTACGGGAGGCCCACAGGCGCGGCATGCGGGTCATCACCGAACTGGTCTGCAACCACACCTCCGACCAGCATCCCTGGTTCCAGCGGGCCCGGCGCTCACCGGCCGAGAGCGCGTTTCGCAATTACTACGTCTGGAGCACCACCAACCAGAAGTATCAGGACGCTCGCATCATCTTCAAGGACTTCGAGATCTCCAACTGGACCTGGGACCACCTCGCCAACGCCTATTACTGGCATCGCTTCTACAGCCATCAGCCGGACCTCAACTTCGACAACCCGCAGGTGGTCAAGGAGATCCAACGGGTGGTCGACTTCTGGCTCGACCTGGAGATCGATGGCCTGCGGCTCGACGCGGTCCCCTACCTCTACGAGCGCGAGGGCACCAACTGCGAGAACCTGCCCGAGACGCACGCCTTCCTGCGCCAGCTGCGCCGCCACGTCGACAGCCGCTACCGCAACCGCCTGCTCCTGGCCGAAGCCAACCAGTGGCCCGAGGACGCCGTTGCCTACCTGGGCCAGGGCGACGAGTGCCACATGGCCTTTCATTTCCCCCTCATGCCGCGCCTGTTCATGGCGATCCGGATGGAGGACCGCTTTCCGATCGTGGACATCCTGGCCCAGACACCGCCCATCCCTGAGCCGGCCCAGTGGGCGCTCTTCCTGCGCAACCATGACGAGCTGACCCTGGAGATGGTGACCCACGAAGAGCGCGGCTACATGTACCAGGTCTACAGCCAGGATCCCGAGGCGCGCATCAACCTCGGCATCCGCCGCCGGCTGGCGCCGTTGCTCGGCAACAACCGGCGCCGGATCGAGCTGATGAACGCGCTCCTCTTCTCCCTTCCCGGAACGCCGGTCGTCTATTACGGCGACGAGATCGGAATGGGGGACAACATCTATCTTGGGGACCGCAACGGCGTCAGGACCCCGATGCAGTGGAGTCCCGACCGCAACGCCGGCTTCTCGCGGGCCAACCGGCAGCGGCTCTTCCTTCCCGTCATCGTCGACCCCGAGTATCACTACGAAGCGGTCAACGTCGAGGCGCAGCGGGCCAATCCCTACTCCCTTCTCAACTGGACCCGCCGGCTGATCGCGCTGCGCAAGCAGTACCGCGCCTTCGGCCGGGGCAGCTTCGAGCTGGTGCGCTCGGAGAACCGCAAGCTGCTGGCCTTCATCCGCTCCCTCGGGAACGAGCGGATCCTGGTGGTCGCCAACCTATCGCGCTTCACCCAGGGGGCCGAGCTGGATCTCTCGGCCTTCAGCGGCCAGACACCGGTCGAGCTCTGGGGCCGCACCGAGTTTCCGGCGGTCCGCGACCAGCCCTATTTCGTGACCCTGGGCCCGCACGCCTTCTACTGGTTTGCGCTCGAGGCCAAGGGCGCGGTCCAGGTGGCGCCCGACGGCGCCCGGCCGGAGCTGCGCCTGCCCACAGTGGGGGTGCAGGAATCCTGGGAGGAGCTGATCGCGGCGCGCCACCGCGGCCGGCAGGAGCGGATGCTCCCCGCCTTCCTCCGCGAGCGCCGCTGGTTCGGGGGCAAGGCCCGGCGGATGAAATCCGCCCACGTCAGCGAGGCCGTGCCCATTCCCTGGCAGGCGGCGCAGGCGCTGCTCTGCCTGGTCGAGGTCGAGTACGTCGAGGGCGAGCAGGAGACCTACGCCCTACCGTTGGCCTACAGCGCCGACCAGGATGGTTCGCTCGAGACCCGCAGCCCGGACTCGCTCCTGGCCCGGGTCGAGGGTCCGGACGGGCTGGGCCTGGTCTACGATGCCCTGGCTGATCCGGGCTTCTGCCAGCTGCTGCTTCAGATCATCGCCCGCAGGCGCAAGCTCAAGGGCGAGCAGGGCCTGCTCCTGGGAGCGCAGACGCGTGAGTTCCGGACCCTCTACAGCCTGGGCGACCACCTGGACGTGACGGCCTCGCGGGTCGAGCAGTCCAACTCGTCGGTGATCTTCGGGGAGCGCCTTATCCTCAAGGTCTTCCGCCGGGTGGAGGCGGGGACCAACCCCGAGCTGGAGATCGGACGGTTCCTCACCGAGCGCACCACGTTCCGCCAGATCGCGCCGGTAGCCGGAAGTCTCGAGTACCGTCCGCTGCGTGGGGAGGCGAGCACGCTCGCGGTCCTGACCGCCTACGTGCCGAACCAGGGCGACGCCTGGAGCTTCACCCAGAACGAGCTGGCGGAGTACTACTCCCGGGCCTCGGGTACCCCCCGACCGGAGATCGTGGGTGACTACGTACAGGCCGCCGGCCTGCTCGGCCGGCGCACCGGAGAGCTTCACCTGGCCCTGGCTTCGGATGCGCACGTGCCCGATTTCGCCCCCGAGCCGACCACCATGCTCGACCAGCGGTCCTTCTACCAGTCGGCCCGCCAGCTCTGCAACGACGTCTTCCAGCTGCTTCGCCGCCACCTCGACCGCCTGCCGGGCGGTGTCGGTGATCGGGCCCGGTCCGTCCTCGGCCTGGAGGGCCAGGTCGGCTCGGTACTGCGGACGGTCGTGCAGCGGCCGGTCTCCTCCCGCCGGATCCGCGGCCATGGCGATTACCACCTGGGCCAGGTCCTGCGGGTCACGGACGACTTCGTCGTCATCGACTTCGAAGGCGAGCCGGATCGCGTCCTCAGCGAGCGGCGCCTGAAGCGATGGGCTCTGCGCGACGTGGCCGGCATGCTGCGCTCCTTCGAGTACGCCGCCTACGCCGCCCTTGTGGAGCGAGAGCGCCCCGACGAGCTCCTCCCCTGGGCCCGCGTCTGGTCGACCACCGTCTCGCAGGCCTTCCTCGACGCCTATCGCCAGGCGGTCAGCGGAGCCTCCTTCCTGGCTCGCACGGAGGAGGAGAACGGCTGGCTGCTCACCGTGCTGCTGCTGGAGAAGGCTCTCTACGAGCTGCGCTACGAGCTCAACAACCGGCCCGACTGGATCGATCTGCCTCTGCGCGGGCTCGTGGATCTGATGGCCGGTGCTAGCCTGAGCGGGAAGCGATGATCTCCTCGAGCGTCTCGCTCCTCACCGACCAGGACCTCTTCCTCTTCAACGAAGGGACCCATTACCGCTTGTACGAGAAGCTGGGGGCGCACTCAGTTGCAGCGGAAGGCCGCCGCGGGACCTACTTCGCGGTATGGGCGCCCAACGCGAGGGACGTGTCGGTGGCCGGGCCTTTCAACGGATGGCGGAAGGGCGCCACGCCATTGAGGGCGCGTGGGTCCTCAGGCATCTGGGAAGCCTACGTGCCCGGCGTCGAATCGGGAACCCTCTACAAGTACCTGGTGACGAGCCGCAGTGGCGAGGCCCTGGAGAAGTCCGATCCCTTCGCCTTCCACGGCGAGATCCCGCCCAAGACAGCTTCCGTGGTCTGGGATCTGGACTACGACTGGCGGGACCAGGAGTGGATGTCCGCGCGTGGGCGCCGCAACGCGCTGGATGCTCCCTTTCTGGTCTACGAGCTGCACGTCGGCTCCTGGATGCGGCTGGCTCGGGAAGGCAACCGGTCGCTCGGCTACCGGGAGCTGGCGGAGCGGCTGGCCGACTACGTCCAGAAGATGGGTTTCACCCACGTGGAATTCCTGCCCGTCATGGAGCATCCGTTCTTCGGCTCCTGGGGATACCAGACGACGGGATACTTCCAGCCCTCGAGCCGCTACGGCACGCCCCAGGACTTCATGTACTGCGTCGACCATCTCCACCAGCGGGGCATAGGCGTCATCCTGGACTGGGTGCCGTCGCATTTCCCGACCGATGCCCATAGCCTCGCTCTCTTCGACGGTACCCATCTCTTCGAGCACGAGGACCCGCGAGAGGGTTTTCATCCGGATTGGCGCAGCTACATCTTCAACTACGGCCGGCACGAGGTCCGCAGCTTCCTGCTGAGCAGTGCTCTCTTCTGGCTCGACCGCTACCACGCCGACGGCCTCCGTGTCGATGCGGTGGCTTCCATGCTCTACCGCGACTACTCGCGTAAGGCTGGTGAGTGGGTTCCCAACAAGTACGGCGGCCGAGAGAACCTGGAGGTGATCGATTTCCTGCGCCAGTTCAACACGGCCGTCTACCAGAACTACCCGGACGTCCAGACGGTGGCCGAGGAGTCCACTGCCTGGCCCATGGTCTCCCGTCCCACCTACGTCGGCGGGTTGGGATTCGGCATGAAGTGGGATATGGGCTGGATGCACGACACCCTCGACTACATGGGCCGCGAGCCGATCCACCGCAAGTATCACCACGACCGCCTGACCTTCCGCATGCTTTACGCCTTCACCGAGAACTACATGCTCCCTCTCTCCCACGACGAGGTGGTGTATGGGAAGGGCTCGCTCTGGTCACGGATGCCGGGAGACGACTGGCAGAAGGCGGCCAACCTCCGGCTGCTCTTCAGCTACATGTACGCCCAGCCGGGCAAGAAGCTGCTCTTCATGGGAGGAGAGTTCGGCCAGCCAGGCGAGTGGAACCACGACGGCAACCTGGACTGGGACGCACTCCTCTCGCCCCTGCATCAGGGCCTGCAGCGCTGGCTCCAGGATCTCAACCGCCTGCTCCGCGCCGAGCCGGCGCTCTACGAGGCCGACTTCGAGGCCTCCGGTTTCAGCTGGATCGACTGCAACGACTCGGAGCAGAGCATCATCACCCTGCTGCGCCGGGGACGGTCGGACAACAGCCCCTTGGTCGCAGCCTTCAACTTCACCCCCGTGCCGCGCCACAACTACCGCATCGGGGTGCCGGACGGCGGCTTCTGGCGCGAGCTGCTCAACAGCGACGCCCGGGACTACGGCGGCAGCGGCCAGGGAAACATGGGCGGCCTCCAGTCCGCGCCGCTGCCCTGGCACGGGCATCCGCACTCACTGATGGCGACCCTGCCGCCGCTGGGCGCCGTCTTCTTCAAGCGATGAGTTCGCCCGCGGCATCTCGCTCTACCGGCGTTTGAGGACTTCCAGCAGGCGCACGACCCGGGGGTCGCGCACGATCTGCTCCAGGGTGGAGGGGAGGGCGAGTGACCAGTTCGGCCATTGCCCCCGCGTCGCCGGCATGTTGGGCCGTTCCTCGACCGCCAGCGCATCCTCGAGGGTGGCCGCCACCAGGTTGCAGGGCGAGGCGGCGAGGGCTCGATAGGCGGCGGGGATGACCTCCTCGAGGGGGGCCTGGCGGTCCAGCCCCGTGGCCTCCTGCAGCCGGCGCACCATCCGCTCCTGCTCCGCCTGGTTGGCCTCGATGCCGGCAGCGCGCTGAGCCCGCAGGTCCGCGCCGGTCCAGGCGCCCGCGATGGTGGGCAGGTCGTGGGTGGTCACGGCGGCGAGCGCCTGCCGTGGATAGGCCGACGGGGGCCGGTCCTCGAACCAGAGCAGGCGGTAGGAGAGGACCTGCTGTCGCGCCAGCTCCTCGCGGGTCTCGTCCTCTACCGTGCCCAGGTCTTCGCCCACCACGAAGGCCCGCGCGCGATGGCTTTCCAGGGCCAGGATCTCGAGCAGCTCGCGCGCCGGGTAGCGCACGTAGGCGCCTTCCGACGCCGCCATCCCCTGCGGTATCCAGTAGAGGCGGAAGAGGCCCATGACGTGGTCCAGGCGGATGCCGCCGCCGTGCCGGAAGGCGGCCCGCAGCACCTGGATGAAGGGCTCGTAGCCGGCCGCGCGGAGCTTCCAGGGATCGAAAGGCGACAGGCCCCAATCCTGCCCGCCGGGAGCGAACGCGTCCGGCGGGGCGCCGATCCGGACGCCGCTCGCCAGGAGTTCCTGCCAGGCCCATGCGTCGGCGCCGTCCGGGTCGACCCCGACCGCCAGGTCGGCGATCAGGCTGGCCGCGGTCCCGGCCCGCCCCAGCTGCTCCTCGAGGAGCCATTGCAGCCAGCGGTGGAAGTCCACGCGGGCGCTCTGCTCGCGGACGAAGGCGGCCACGGCTGGCCCCGGTTGGCCTACCACCCGGGGCCAGCTGCGCCAGGACGGACCATGGCGCTCGGCCAGCGCGCAGAAGCTCGCGTAGCGGTCCAGGGAGGCTCCCTCGCGGGCGCAGTAACGCCTGAAGCGGGGATCGCCGCGGAACCCGCTCCAGAGCAGCTCGAGGCCCTCCAGCTTCACCCGCCAGACGGCGTCCCGGTCGATCGACCGCCGCCCGTTGAGAGCACGCCCTTTGTGGCTGAGTGGAGCCAGGCGGTCCGCCAGCCGCCGAGCGCCCGGGACCTCCTCCAGGCGGAGGTAGATCGGATTGCGATACCGCCGGCTGGAGGGGAAGTAGGGGCTGGGCTGCTGCGGGAGCCCGGGGCTGGCGGCGTGGAGTGGATTGAGCAGCAGCATGCTTATCCCCGCCGTCCGGGCCCAGCCGGCGAAGCGGCGAAGGTCGCCGAGGTCGCCGATCCCCCAGCTGCGTGCCGACCGGAGGGCGTAGAGCTGCAGCGCCAGTCCGCTTGCCCGCAGGCCCTCGGGGAGGTGGCATGCTCCTGGGCTGACGATCAGGCGTATCGCCCGCCCCGAGCCCTGCGGGCGCAGCTCGTGATATCCGGGCGGAAGGTCGGGCGGCAGCTCGCCTTCCACCCGCCGGATACTCCCGTCCTCGGCCATCAGCTCGGCCGGTCCCGGGATGGGGCGGCGCTCGCCGGCGCGGGTCACGATCACTGCTTGCGTATCGGGCGGGTGTTCGCCGGCCGCGCCCATCGCGAAGAGGATGGCGTCGGCGGTCTGTGGCGAGGTGGGGTGAAAACCACCGGCGCTGTCCCAGAACTGGGGCAGGATTCCCCACGCCTGTGGCTGCGGAGTCCCGCCCATGCGACCTGCGATATCATACGCGGCATTCCCGCTGTCAGATAACCCGCACCCCGACCGGGTGCTTTTCGAGGAGGGAGTGGCGTGCGCGTGTGGCTGGGCCAACCCTATCCGCTCGGAGCGAGCTTCGACGGCCAGGGCACCAACTTCTCGATCTTCTCGGAGGCCGCGCAGCGGGTCGAGCTCTGCCTCTTCGACGACGGCGGCGAGGAGGTGCGCGTCGACCTGGCGGAGCACACGGCCCTCTGCTGGCATGGCTACCTGCCCGGCGTCTCACCCGGCCAGCGCTATGGCTTCCGGGTCCATGGCCCGTACGATCCCGAGCGCGGCCTGCGCTGCAACCCGGCCAAGCTGCTCCTCGACCCCTATGCCCGGGCCATCGAGGGTGACATCCGCTGGGACGAGGCCGTCTTCCCCTATCGCATGGGGAGCGAGCGCGAGGACCTGGAGCCCGACGACCGCGACAGCGCGCCCTTCACGCCGCGCTCGGTCGTGACCCATCCGCACTTCGACTGGGGCGGCGATCGGCCCCCGCGCCGGCCCTGGCACGAGACCGTCATCTACGAGGCCCACGTCAGGGGCTTCAGCTATGCGCACCCGGGCATCCCGGCTCCGCTGCGCGGCACCTACGCCGGGCTTGCCCATCCCAGCGCCATCGAGCACCTGACCCGGCTCGGCGTCACCGCCGTCGAGCTTTTGCCCGTGCACCAGTTCGTGCACGACGATCGGCTGGTCCGGCGAGGCCTGCGCAATTACTGGGGCTACAACTCGATCGGCTACCTGGCGCCGCACAACGGCTACAGCTGCGGCGGCCAGCGCGGCGAGCAGGTGATCGAGTTCAAGCAGATGGTCAAGGCGCTGCACGCGGCCGGGATCGAGGTCATCCTGGACGTCGTCTACAACCACACCGCGGAGGGCAATCATCTCGGCCCCACGCTCTGCTTTCGCGGCATCGACAACTCGGCCTACTACCGGCTGGTGGGCGAGAGTCCGCGTCATTACATGGACTACACCGGGACCGGCAACAGCCTCAACATGCGCCATCCACACGTCCTGCAGCTGATCATGGACAGCCTTCGCTACTGGGTCCAGGAGATGCACGTGGACGGCTTCCGCTTCGACCTGGCCGCCGCGCTGGCGCGCGAGCTCCACGACGTCGACCGGCTTTCGGCATTCTTCGACCTGATCCAGCAGGATCCGCTGGTGAGCCAGGCGAAGCTGATCGCCGAGCCCTGGGACATCGGAGAGGGCGGCTACCAGGTAGGCAACTTCCCTCCGCTGTGGTCCGAGTGGAACGGCAAGTTCCGGGATTGCGTCCGGGACTACTGGCGTGGGGAGCCGGGCACGCTGGCCGAGTTCGCCTACCGCTTCACAGGTTCCTCCGACCTCTACGAGACCAGCGGACGCCGTCCTTACGCCAGCATCAACTTCGTGACCGCGCACGACGGCTTCACGCTCATGGACCTGGTCTCCTACAACGCCAAGCACAACGAGGCCAACGGCGAGGACAACCAGGACGGCGAGAACTACAACCGATCCTGGAACTGCGGCCGCGAAGGTCCGACCCGCAACGCGGAGATCCGCTCGCTGCGCGACCGCCAGCGGCGCAACTTCCTGGCCACCCTGATGCTCTCGCAGGGGGTGCCGATGCTGCTCGGAGGAGACGAGATCGGACGCACCCAGCGGGGCAACAACAACGCCTACTGCCAGGACAATGAGATCTCCTGGTACGACTGGCGCCGGCTGGACCGGGTCCTGCTGGAGTTCACGCGACGGCTCATGGCTCTGCGCCGCGCCCATCCCGTGTTCCGCCGCCGCCGCTGGTTCATGGGACAGCCTATCCACGGCTCGGGCGCCAAGGACATCGTCTGGTTCACGCCGCAGGGCCGGGAGATGTCCGAGGAGGACTGGGCCGCGGGCTTTGCCCGGTCGATGATGGTCTTCCTCAACGGAGAGGCGATCCCCAGCAACGAGGTCCAGGGGGAGCGTGTCGTCGACGACAGCTTTCTGGTGCTCTTCAACGCCCACCACGGGAGGCTGCCCTTCACGCTGGCGGGTGGAGATTGGGGGCGGCTGTGGGCCAAGGTCCTCGACACCGCGACGCCCCTGCTCGGCCTGACCGACGAACGGCTCGAGGCTGGCCAGCAGGTCGAGCTGACCGCCCGATCGCTGATGGTCCTGCGGCGGATTGAGTGAGACCGTCGAGGTCCTATCGACCTACCGGCTGCAGCTGAATCGCGATTTCGGCTTCGAGGCCGCGGCCGGCGTCGTCGATTACCTCGACCGGCTCGGGGTCACGCATCTCTACAGCTCTCCCTACCTCCAGGCCGCGCCCGGCAGCCTGCACGGCTACGACGTGGTCGATCCGACCCGGGTCAACGACGAGCTGGGCGGACCCGCCGGCTTCGACCGGCTGGTCCGGCGCCTGCGGGCCTCCGGCCTGGGCCAGGTGCTCGACGTCGTTCCCAACCACATGGCGACGGGGCCCCAGAACGCCTGGTGGTGGGACCTGCTGGAGCACGGGCCCTCGAGCCGGTATGCGCTCTACTTCGACGTCGCCTGGGATCCGCCTGAACCCAAGCTCAGAGGGCGCATCCTGCTGCCCGTCCTGGCCGACCATTACGGCCGCGTGCTGGAGAACGGAGAGCTTCGCCTGGAGCGCCAGGGGCCCGAGTTGCGTGTTCGCTACTTCGAGCAGCGTTTCCCGGTCGCCGCCAGGGCTCTGGCGCAGGTGCTGCGGGCGATCCCGCGGGGCGCAGCCTCGGCCGACCTGGAAGCGGTCGCCGCGGGCTTACACGCGCTGCCCGAGCTGGAGCCCGACGACCTCGATGGTGCCGAGGACCGGCTCAAGGCCCTGGCCGCGTTGCGCCGGCGGCTGGCGGCTCTCCTCCGGCGCCGCCGCGACGTCGCCCAGGCGCTCGACGAGACGGTCGCCGCCGTCAACGCCGACCCCGAGCGCCTCGATGCCATCCTCGAGCTGCAGCGATACCGCCTGGCCCGCTGGCAGACCGCGGCCTGGGATATGGACTATCGCCGCTTCTTCGACATCACCTCCCTGGCCGGTCTCCGCGTCAGCGATCCTCGGGTGTTCGAGCACACTCATCGCCTGATCCTGGCCTGGCTCCAGAGCCGGGTCCTGGACGGCGTGCGGGTGGATCATCCGGACGGGCTCAGGGATCCGCACGGATACTTCGAGCGCCTTCGCCAGACGGCGCCCCGCGCCTGGATCGTGGCCGAGAAGATCCTCCAGCCCGATGAGCGCCTCCCCGAAGACTGGCCGGTCGACGGCACCACCGGCTACGACGCCATGTTCCGGACCACCGGGCTCTTCATCGACCCCCAGGGCGAGCGCCCGCTCACGGAGCTCTACCAGGAGCTGACCGGCGAGCGGGAGGCGTTTGCCGAGGTCGCCTACCGCTGCCGGCACGCGGTCATGCGCGACCTCCTCGGTAGTGACGTCCGCCGGCTGGTGGCGCTGCTGAGCTCGGTCTGCGAGCGGCACCGCCGCTACCGCGACTTCACCCGTCGCGAGCTGGAGCAGGCGTTAAGAGAGGTGATCGCCTGCTTCCCCGTCTACCGCAGCTACGTACGTGCATCGACCGCACCCACGGAGGCCGACAGGGCGGCGATCGACGCCGCCCTCGGGACGGCGGCAAGGCGCGTGCCACACCTCGATCCGGACCTGCTCGCCTTCCTGCGGCGTCTCCTGCTCCTGGAGCTGCGCGGCGGTGAGGAGGAGGAGTTCACGGCGCGCTTCCAGCAGCTGACCGGGCCTGTGACCGCCAAGGCGATCGAGGACACGGCCTTCTACCGCTTCAATCGCCTGCTCGCCCTCAACGAGGTGGGCGGCGATCCGGGGCGCTTCGGAGTCTCGGTCGACGAGTACCACAGGACGAACGCGCAGACCCAGCAGGGGTGGCCGGCCACGATGGTCGCCAGCTCGACGCACGATACCAAGCGCAGCGAGGACGTGAGGGCGCGTCTGGCCCTCCTCTCCGAGATCCCGTCCCTCTGGGCTGAGGCGGTGAGGCGCTGGATGAAGGGCAACGCCCGCCACCGCCGAGGCCCGTTTCCCGACCGCAACATCGAGTACCTCCTATATCAGACCCTGGTGGGCGCCCATCCCATCGGGGAGGAACGCCTGCGGGCCTACATGGAGAAGGCGGCCAGAGAAGCGAAATGCCATACCTCCTGGATCGAGCCCGACCGGGAGTACGAGCAGGCCTTGCGCACCTTCGTCGAAGCCCTCTGCCGCGACCGAGACTTCCAGGAGCAGCTGGCCGCGTTCGTGGAACCCCTGGTCGAGCCGGGCTGGCGTAACTCGCTCGGCATCAAGCTACTTACCCTGACGGCCCCGGGGGTGCCCGACGTCTACCAGGGGACCGAGCTGTGGTCCCTGGCGCTGGTCGATCCTGACAACCGCCGTCCGGTCGACTTCGAGGAGCGCCGTCGCCTGCTCGCCGTCCTGGAAACGCTTTCCCCGGAGGCGATCATGGCGCGTGCCGGCGAAGGGCTGCCCAAGCTGCTGGTGGTGGCGCGGGCGCTCCGCCTGCGGCGGCAGCGGCCGGCGAGCTTCGGGCGGGCAGGCGGCTACGCGCCGCTGTGGGCGGACGGGGACGATGCCGGGTCGGTCGTGGCCTTTGCCCGCGGCGATGACGTGATCACGGTCGTTCCCCGCCTCAACCTGGGCCTGCGAGGTGGGTTCCGGGGGACGGCGCTCACGCTGCCGCCGGGGGAGTGGCGGAACGTGCTCAGCGGCGAAGCGGGATGGGCGGGCAGGGTCCGGCTCCAGGACCTGCTGGCCCGCTTCCCGGTCGCGCTGTTGGCTCGCGATGGCTGATCCGCTGCGGGTCTGGGCGCCCCGCGCGCGGCAGGTCGACCTGCAGCTCGCGGACGAGCGTCTGTCGATGCGCCCGGCCGGCGGAGGCTGGTTCGAGGCCCCTGGGCCGCTCGCCGCCGGCACCGACTATCGCTTTCGCCTGGACCGGGCTGAGCCGCTGCCCGATCCCCGCTCTCCCTGGCAGCCCGAGGGCCCGCAAGGCCCCTCGCGGACGCTGGACCATGCGGCGTTTCCGTGGAGCGATGGCCGCTGGCCCGGGCTCAGGCTGGCGGACGCGGTGATCTACGAGCTACACGTCGGCACGTTCAGCCCGACCGGCACCTTTGCCGGGGTCGTGGGGGGCATCGACCACCTGCTGCAGCTGGGTGTCACCGCGGTGGAGCTGATGCCGGTCAACGAGTTCTCGGGCCGGCGCAACTGGGGCTACGACGGAGTCGACCTGTACGCTCCGCATCATGCCTATGGCGGGCCGGACGGGCTCAAGGCCCTGGTCGACGCGCTCCACGGCCGTGGTCTGGCGGCGATCCTCGACGTCGTCTACAACCACCTGGGACCGATAGGCAACTACCTGGACCGCTACGGGCCTTACTTCACCGACCGCTATCGCACGCCCTGGGGCTCCGCCGTCAACCTCGACGGCCCCGACAGCGACGAGGTCCGAGCCTTCTTCATCGACAACGCGCTCATGTGGCTGCGTGACTATCACCTCGACGGCGTCCGGCTGGATGCGGTGCACGCCATCGTCGACACCTCGGCGACCCACTTCCTGGAGGAACTGCGAGCGCGCGTCGCCGCGCTGGAGCGCGAGGATGGGCGCCGCCGGGTGGTCATCGCCGAATCCGATCTCAACGATCCCCGGCTGGTCCGCGAGGCCTCGATCGGCGGCTTCGGCCTCGACGCCCAGTGGAGCGACGACTTCCACCACGCCCTGCACGCCCTGCTCACTGGTGAGCGCACCGGCTATTACCAGGATTTCGGGCGCCTCGAGGACCTGGCCAGGGCATTCCGCCAGGGCTACGTCTTCGACGGCCGTTACTCCGCCTTTCGACGGCGCCGCCACGGACGGTCGCCGGCCGGCCTGCCGGCCTCCTGCTTTTGCGGCTACCTCCAGAACCACGACCAGGTCGGCAATCGGGCTGATGGCAGTCGCATCTCTTCGCTGATCGGGGCCGATCGAGTCAAGATCGGTGCCGCGCTCGTGCTGACCGCGCCCTTCATCCCCGTGCTCTTCATGGGCGAGGAGTGGGGCGCGAGCACACCGTTCCCGTTCTTCACCGACCACCAGGATCCCGAGGTCGCGAAGGCGGCGCGCCGTGGGCGTCTGGCCGAGCTCGCCTCCGGCGGCTGGGACCCGGCTGCGGCACCCGATCCGCAGGACCCCGCGACCTTTGCCCGCGCCAGGCTTCGCTGGGAGGAGCTCGACCTCCCTCCTCATAGCGAGGTCCTGCGCTGGTACCGGGCGCTGATCCACCTCCGGCACCGCATTCCCGCCCTGCGCGACGGCCGCTTCGACCAGGTCGAGGTGCGCTATGACGAGGATGCCGGCTGGCTGACCCTGCGCCGCGGGCCCGTCTTTCTGGCCTGCAACCTCGGCGATCGCGAGCACCGGCTGCAGGCGCCGTCCGGGACCATGGTCCTGGCCTGTGGAGGCGCTGAGGTCGAAAGCGGCCGGCTGGTCCTGCCGCCTGATGCCCTGGCGCTGTTTGCCTGACGGGTGCTGTGCCTGCCCGGGCTCAGGGATCGCCGATCCAGTCGGCGGCCCTGGGGAGTCCGGCCTGTCGGCCGCTGGGGCGCAGATTCAGGATGCGGCGCAGCTCGCCCTCCCGGTAGAGGCGGCGGCGCTTGATCCCCTGGCGGTAGCTGCGCAGCACGCCCCGGCTGACGTAGGCGTAAAGGGTGGCCGGCTTGATTCCCAGCAGGCCAGCCGCCTCGACCGATGTCAGGTAGGCCTCCGAATCAATGTAATGCAAGGAAAATCAATACAAGTATAGAATAGCCTCGTGGCCGGCGCCGACGACGCCCCCAACCTGCTTCGCGAAGACTTTCCCTACTCCCGCGTCCCTCCGATGCGCTTCGCTGCCGACAGCGTGTCGATGGCGCTTCCCAAGGACATCTGGATCACCGATACCACCTTCCGGGACGGGCAGCAGGCACGCGCTCCCTACACCGTCGACCAGGTCGTCGATCTCTACGGCCTGCTCGCCGCCCTGGGCGGCCCCCTGATCCGGCAGACAGAGCTCTTCGCCTACACGCCCCAGGATCGCGAGGCCATCGAGCGCTGCCGGGCGCTCGGCGGCCCCGAGGTCACCACCTGGATGCGGGCGTCGCTGGCCGACCTGGACGCCGTCCGCGGCACCGGTGTGCGGGAGACTGGCATCCTGGTCTCCGCCTCCGACTACCACCTCTACCTCAAGATGAAGCGGAGCCGGTCGCAGGCGCTGGAGGATTATGCGGCCGTGGTGGCGGCGGTGATCGAAGCCGGGCTGCGGCCGCGCTGCCACCTGGAGGACCTGACCCGAGCCGACCTCGGCGGCTTCGTCGCCCCCCTCGTCGAGCGCCTGCAGGAGCTGGGGCGGGAGGCGGGCGTGCCTGTCAAGTACCGGCTCTGCGACACGATGGGCTTCGGCCTGCCCTGGCCCCAGGCCGCCCTGCCCCGCGGCGTGCCCCGGCTGGTGCAGTTCTTCACCCGTTCTCTGGGCGTTCCCTCCGAGCAGCTGGAGTGGCACGGCCACAATGACTTCCACCGGGGAGAGGTGAACACCGTAGCCGCGTGGCTCTACGGTTGCGCGGCGGCCAACGGCTCCCTCTTCGGCTTCGGCGAGCGGACCGGCAACCCTCCGCTGGAGGCTCTGGTGATCGACTATTTGGGGATCACCGGCCGCGACGATGGCATCGACACCCGGGTGATCACCCGGGCGGCCGCCTACTTCCGCGACGTCCTGGAGACGCCGCTGCCCTCCAACTATCCGTTCGCTGGAGCCGGCTTCAACGTCACCAGCGCCGGAGTCCACGCCGACGGCCTGCTCAAGAACGAGGAGATCTACAACATCTTCGACACCGCCCGGCTCCTCGACCGGCCGCTGGGGATCACGGTCAACGACCGCTCAGGCCTGGCGGGAGTCGCCTACTGGGTCAATACCAACCTTCGCCGGGACGGCCAGCCGTCCTTGCCCAAAGACGATCCCCGCATAGTCGCCATCCATGACGAGGTGCGAGGACAGTACGCCGCCGGGCGCACCACCGGCTTCTCCCCCGACGAGATGCTGGCGTTAGCCGGCAAGCACTCGTTCTAAGCTCGTCGGCTTCGCCGCGGGCGTCCGAGGTTTACCAGCCAGTTCCTATGTACTTGGTCTCCAGGAACTCGAGCAGGCCCTCGTGCGAACCCTCGCGTCCCAGCCCGCTTTCCTTGACGCCGCCGAAGGGAGCCGCGGGATCCGAGATCAGGCCCCGGTTGAGCCCGATCATCCCGGCCTCGAGCGCCTCGGCGATTCGCAGTCCACGCGCCAGGTCCCGCGTGTAGACGTATGAGACCAGGCCGCGTTCGGTGCGGTTGGCCATGGCGATGGCCTCGTCGATGCCGTCGAATCGGACCACCGGGGCCACCGGCCCGAAGATCTCCTCCTTGAGGATTGCCTCGTCCGGCGACACCTCGGCCAGCACCGTGGGCTGATAGAAGCAGCCTGGACGGTCCGGCGCCTTGCCTCCGGTCAGGACCTTCGCGCCGTTGTGTACGGCCCGCTCCACCAGGCCCGCGATCTTGTCTCGCGCCGGCCGGTTGATGACGGGTCCGACCTTCACCTCGGGCTCCAGCCCGCCACCGACCGGCATCTTTGCCATCGCGTCGGCGAGCGTCCTGGTGAAGCGCTCCAGGACCGGCGCCTCCACGTAGAACCGGTTGGCGGCGACGCAAGACTGCCCGGTGTTCCGCATCTTGGCCACCAGCGCGCCCTCCACCGCGGCGTCCAGGTCGGCGTCGGCCAGGACCAGGAAGGGCGCGTTGCCGCCCAGCTCCATGGAACAGCTGACGATGCCCTCTGCGGCCTTGGCCAGCAGGATGCGCCCTACCTCGGTCGAGCCGGTAAAGGACAGCTTGCGCACCCGGCCGTCCTCCAGCAGGGCCGCCACCACCTTCGAGGACTGGCGCGAGGGGATGACGTTGACGACACCCCTGGGGACTCCCGCCTCCTCGAGGAGACCGGCCACGGCCAGTGCGGTCAGCGGCGTCTCCGAGGCGGGCTTGAGGATGACGGTACAGCCGGCCGCGAGCGCCGGGCCGATCTTGCGCGTGGCCATGGCCGCCGGAAAGTTCCAGGGGGTGACGAGGAGCGAGACCCCGATCGGCTGGTGGATCACCAGGATGCGGTTCTGCCCGCTTGGCGCGATCGAGAGCGACCCGATGTTGCGCACCGCCTCCTCGGAGAACCAGCGGAAGAATTCGGCCGCGTACACCGCCTCGGCGCGGGCCTCCGCCATGGGCTTGCCGTTCTCCCGCACCATCAGCTCCGCCAGCTTCTCCTTGTCGCGGATCATCAGCTCGAACGCGCGCCGCAGGATCTCGGCCCGCTCGCGGGGCGGGCGGCTGGCCCAGGCTGGGGCGGCGACGGCGGCGGCGTCCGCGGCCGCCCGCGCGTCGTCGAGGGTGGCGCTGGCGACGCTTGCGATCACCTCGCCGCTGGCTGGGTCCTGGACGTCGATGCGCTCCGAGTCCGAGCCTCTCGACCAGGCGCCCCCGATGTAGAGATCGGTGTGTTCGACCGCGATCAGCTCGCTGACTGGCGTCATCCTTCGCTCCTTGACCGTGAGTGTCATTCATTGTCGGCCTCCAGCGGCCGGGGCTGTTCCTGCTAAGCTGACTGACGTGTCAGTCATTTCGAGGGCAGAGGCGCCGCCGCCGGCCACCGCCCGCCAGCTGGTTCGGCGCGGCGAGCTGCTCGACGCCGGGCGTCGGATCTTCGAGCGCGACGGCTATCACGGGGCCACGGTGAGCGCCATCGTCGCTCTGGCCGGCCTCTCCCAGGGAGCCTTCTATCTCTACTTCGGCGACAAGAAGGCGATCTTCAGCGCGCTCCAGGAGGAGATGGCGACCCTGCTCCGACGCCGCATCTACTGGGCCACCCGGGACGAGCCGGATCCCGGCCGGCGGCTGCGCGCCGGGCTGCGCTCCTTCTTCGAGTTCTATGAAGAGTACCGCGACTACAACCGCCGGTTGTCGATCGAAGGTCTCGGCATCGACGAGAGCTTCGAGGCGCGCCAGCGGGAGCTCCACGAAACGCTGGCCGCCGCCTTTGGCCCGACCTTCCAGCAGCTCGGGATCGCGACCCCGGCCCTGGCAGCCTTCGGGCTCATCGGCATGGCCAGCCAGCTCGCCTACTGGCAGCACTTCCACCTGCCGGCAAAGGAGCGACGGACACCTGACCGGCTCGCCCAGGCCTGCGCCGGCCTGTTCCTCGAAGGCGCCCAATCGCATTTCGCAGAAGGAGGCTCAAATGCCGCAGGCCAGTGAAGTCTTTCAGGAGATCGAGAACCGCATCAAGCAGAAGCCGGAAAAGGTGGCCGGACTCAGCGCCACCTACCAGTTCGATCTGACCGGCGAAAGCTGGACCCTCCGCATCCACGACGGCGCCGCCAGCGCCAGCCCCGGGCCCGCGGAGGCGCCCAACACCACGTTCGTGGCCTCGACCGACGACTGGATGAGCATCGCGACCGGCAAGCTGAACCCGGTCACCGCCTTCATGCAGCAGAAGCTGAAGGTCAAGGGCGACATGGGCCTGGCCATGCGGCTGCAGGGCCTGCTGCAGTGACCGATCGCCGCTTCCGCGGGCGGACCTATGAGACCGGTCCCTTCGAGGTGACCGAGGAATCGATTCGCGCCTACATGCGGGCAACCGGGGACGAGCGTGAGGAGCCGGACCTCGTGGCGCCCCCTACGTACGCCATGGTCTACGGCTTCGACGCCTACTGGCAGCTCTGGACCGACCCGGAGGTGGCGCTCGACACCGCCCATCTGGTCCACGGAGAGCAGCGCTTCACCTTTCATCGTCCGGTGAGGCCGGGCGACCAGCTTCGGACCACCGGCCGGATCGCCGATATCAGCGCCCGTGCCTCGATGGAGTTCGTCGACTTCGATCTCTCGTCGACGGACGTCCAGGGCCACCTGGTTTCTGAGGCCACCGCGCTCTTCGTCATCCGGAGCCCGCAATGATGACCGGACGGGCGACCCGCTTCGAGGAGGTCCAGGTGGGAGAGAGCCTGCCCCCGCTGCACAAGACGGTGAGCGTCGAGCAGATCCGCCGCTACGCCCAGGCTTCGGGCGACCATAATCCAATCCATCTGGACCAGGCCTTCGCCCGTTCGGCCGGCCTGCCGGGGGTGATCGCCCACGGCATGCTGACCATGGCTTTCGTCAACCAGATGGTGACCGACTGGCTCGGCGATCGCCGCACCGTGAGGTCTCTGCGCGGCCGCTTCGCGGGGATGGTTCTTCCCGGCGACCGGGTGACCTGCCGGGGCAGCGTCAAAGCCAAGGATCAATCCGCCGGTCGCCTCACGTTGGAGCTCAGCGCCGAAAACCAGCGTGGCGAGGCCGTCTTCACCAAGGGAATCGCGGACGTCGAATTCCATCGCGCTGAATAAGGAGTCAGACATGCCCCTCGATTTCACGCTCACACGCGAACAGGAGGAGATCCGCCATCTCGCCCACGAGTTCGCCGAAAAGGAGATCCGGCCGGTTGCGGCTCGCTACGACGAGACCGAGGAATTCCCCTGGCCGGTGCTCAAGAAGGCGCATGAGGTGGGCCTGACGCCGGTTGCCGTCATGCCCGAGGCCTACGGCGGCGGCGGCCTCGACGTCATCAGCAACATGCTCGTGGCCGAGGAACTGCACTGGGGTTGCGCCGGGATCGCCGTCGCGATCACGGGCACGGGCCTGGCCGCCACCGCCATCCTGGCGATGGGCAGCGAAAAGCAGAAGGAGCGCTGGATCGGCGAGTTCTGCAGCGCCAGCGCGCCCGTGGTGGGAGCGATGGGGCTGACCGAGCCCTCGACGGGATCGGATGCCATGGCGATCCAGACCACCGCCAGGCGGGTGGAGGGCGGCTACCTGCTCAACGGGGTCAAGCAGTTCATCACCAACGGCGGGATCGCCGACCTCCACGTGATCTTCGCCAATACCGATCGGGCCCTTGGCCCCGCCGGCATCGCCGCCTTCCTGGTGGAGAAGGGCAACCCGGGGCTGAGCATGGGCCGCAAGGAGAAAAAGCTCGGGGTGCGCGCCTCGCACACCGCCCAGGTCATCCTGCAGGACTGTTTCGTGCCGGCCGAGAATCGTCTCGGTGGCGAGCCGGGTGATCCCGATGCCGGGCCCGGCGCGCTTGGCGCTCTGCTGATGCTCGAGCACTCACGGCCCGCGGTGGCGGCCGGCTCCCTGGGCATCGCCCGGGCGGCCTATGAGTTCGCCCTCGACTACGCCATGCAGCGCACCGCCTTCGGCAAGCCGATCATCAAGCACGAGGGAATCGGCTTCAAGCTCGCCGAGATGGCAATGAACATCGACGCCGCGCGACTCCTCACCTGGCGCGCCGGATGGATGGCTCAGAACGGAATGCTCTTCGATCGCGCTGAGGGCAGCATGGCCAAGGCCTTCGCGGCGGACATGGCGATGCAGGTCACCCTGGAGGCCGTCCAGGTCCTGGGCGGCTACGGCTACATCCGCGAGTACCCGGTCGAGAAGTGGATGCGGGACGCCAAGATCTACCAGATCTGGGAGGGCACCTCCGAGATCCAGCGGCTGGTCATCTCGAGGGCCATCTCCGGCGATCGCAAGCCGCTGGCTCGGGCCCAGGAGGCGTCCGCGCCTCCCATCCGGAAGGTGTCCTGATGCAGACGGCCTCCTCCTCGACCGAAACCCCCTCCCGCCTGTTCGACCTCAGCGGCCGGGTCGCGCTCGTCACCGGCGGGTCGCGAGGGCTCGGCCGCGCCGACTGTCTCGCGCTGGCCCGGGCGGGCGCCGACGTGGTCGTCACCGACATCCTGATCGAGAGCGATCCCGAGCTGGAGCAGGCAGCCGCCTCTTCGGGCAGCGCCCTCTCCCAGGCCATGGCCTCTCAGAAGGCGGTCTACGCCGAGCGCACCTCGAGCGAGATCCGTGCCCTCGGCCGCCGGTCCGTGGCAATCAAGATGGACGTGACCAACCGGCAGCAGGTCCAGTCGGTGGTGGACCAGGTGGTCAAGGAGTTCGGCAGCCTCGACATGCTGGTCAACAATGCGGGGACGCTGGATCACATGGGTACGCTCGAGAACCAGGACGACGCCCTCTGGGAGCGCGACCTGAAGGTGAACCTGACCGGCGCCTACGTCTGCTCCAAGGCGGTATGGCCGCACATGAAGGAGAGGCAGTGGGGCCGGATCGTCATGATGTCGTCGATCGCGGGCGCGCTCGGCGGCTTCGGCCAGGCAAGCTATGCCACCACCAAGGCGGGACTGGTGGGGCTGGCCCGCACCCTGGCCCTGGAGGGAGCGCGCTACAACATCACCTGCAATGCGATCGTTCCCGGCATCATCGGCACCGAAGCCTTCAAGATGGGCCGAGCGGATATGAACGAGCGCATGATCAAGCGGGTTGCCCTGCGCCGGCCGGGGCAGCCGGAGGAGATCGCCGCCGCCGTCACCTTCCTCTGCTCGCAAGAAGCCGGCTACATCACCGGCATCGCCCTCCCGGTGACGGGCGGCCTGGACCTCTTCACCTTCTGATGGCCGGCCTGATCGAGGTATCGACCGCCGATCAGGTCTCCGTGGTGCGCATGAACCGGCCGCCGGTGAACGCGCTCGCGCCCGAGCTGCAGGAGGATCTGGTCGAAGCCTTCAAGCGGTTGGCCGACGACGAGGCTACCCGGGTGGTCGTTCTGACCAGCGCCATCGACCGCTATTTCATGGCCGGCGCGGACATCAAGACCATGGGAGGCGAAGGCCTGAACCGAGACGATCCCTCAGCCCTGGAACGGATCGCCCAGATGTCGCGCCGCAGCCAGGCTGCCTTCGCCGAGATCGAGCGCTTCCCCAAGCCCCTGATCGCCGCCATCAACGGCCACGCGCTGGGGGGCGGCTGCGAGCTGGCGCTCACCTGCGACTACCGCTTCATGGTCGACGACGGGAGGAGCACCATCGGTCTCACCGAGCTCAGCCTGGGCCTGATCCCGGGGGCGGGCGGAACCCAGCGGCTGCCCCGGCTGGTCGGCCGCTCGCGGGCCACGGAGATGATCTTCGAGGCGGTCCGGCTCAAGGCTGGCGAGGCCGTGGCGATCGGACTGGTCAACGCCGCGCTGCCGCCGGAAGGCTTCCAGGAGGCGGTGCGGGAGCGCGCCGGGCGGCTGGCGCGCGTCGCTCCGGTCGCGCTCCGGCTGGCCAAGGAGGCGATCTCCGCCGGATGGGACCGCGCCGCCGCCAAGGGCTACGAGGTGGAGGCCGAGAACTTCGGCCGGGTGGCGATGACCGAGGACGCGATGGTTGGCGTCATGTCCTTCCTGGCGAAGCAGACCCCCGAATTCAAAGGCAAGTAAGCCCAGTACTTACCGGGCGAATTGCGGCTCGCGGACGGCCCGCGCACGGCCTGGCCGCAAACCAATGCGGCCGAATTGCCTTGCGCGTGCCTGCTCGCCGCGCGCCCTGGCTCGCCACCGCTGACGCGGCGTCTCGCTTCCCTATCCGGGCTGGTAGGCGGTGACGCCAGCCCGTACGGCTTCGATCGCGCGCTCGACGCGGTCGGCGTCGATGCCGGTGGCGCGGATCGTGAGGCGGCCCAGCTGCGCCTGCGGGTAGGAGCCGAGCGAGACGTCGGGGTACTCGGCCTCGAGCCGGCGCATGACGTCGTGGAAGGCGCTCTCCGGGGCCAGCCGGTAGTGCAGCTCGCGGACTGTCGGGCTGGTCCCGCCGCCCAGGTAACGAGGCAAAACCAGCTGCTCGACGATCGATTGCAGCTCGTGCGGCGGTCCGGGAAGGGCGAAGAGGATGCGGTCACCGCCCAGGTCGAAGGCCAGGCCCGGCGCCATCCCCGGACCGTTGCGGAGCACGGCAGCCCCTTCCGGTATCGTCGCCATGCGCCGGTTGCCGGCGTTCAGCTCCGCGGTCCCGCGCCGGGCGGCCACGCCCCGGCTGAACATCAGCCCCTGCATCAGGGCGCCGGTCGGCCGATCGTAGTGGAGTCGCCGCTCGAGCGCCAGGGCGAGCGCACCGTAGGTGCGGTCGTCGGGCGTCGGCCCCAGCCCGCCACAGACGAAGATGCGCGCCAGTTCGCGCCGGGCCAGGTCTTCCCGCACGGCGGTCACGATCTCGGAGTCGACGTCGCCGACGATGGTGATCCTGCGCACCGGATAGCCGCGGGCGAAGAGGCGGGCCGCCAGCCAGCTCGAGTTGGTGTCCTGGGTGAACCCGGAAAGCAGCTCGTTGCCGACAGTGATGATGCTGGAGTCCGGCACGGGACGGATAATAGTGTCGTCCAGTGCCCAGGTCCAGCTACGAACGCAGCAAGGGCGTCGAAACCATCACCTGGCGTGAGTTCCCCCTGGGAAGGGCGGAGGCGCTGGCGATCCTCGAGGAGGCCGCCGCCTCCGCTCGTCAGTCGCGCGGCCAGGCGCTGCTGGACACGCTCGACCGGGCGGCCGGCTTGCCGGACTGCCGGCTGACCGTGGCCGATCGACCGCAGCAGCACCGCACCCGAGCCGGCCGGCTCGAGCTGAAGACCTACGGCTACTACCGGATCGTGCTCGATCAAGGCCGCCCGAACCGGGGCACGATCCGCATCTACAACCTGACCGCGATCCGGCGTCAGGTGCTCTCCCCCAAGGTCTTCCTGGAGACGCTGCTCCACGAGTGGGTTCACCACTACGACTTCACCGGCCTGGAGCTCGATCGCTCGCCCCACACGTCGGGATTCTTCGCCCGCATCCGGGCGGTCGCGGAAACCCTCGGCGTCGGCTTCGTGACGCCGCCGAAACGGGACCTGGCAGGGGCCATCCCGATCACGGCCGAGGACGTGCTGCCTCCCTCGAACGACCGGCTGCGGCCCGGCGGGGCGGCGCCGCCCGCCTGGATCCGGGAGCAGATCCATTCCCTCTTCGGCCGTCGCAACCAGTGAGGACCGAAACCTCCCGTACAATACGGGCGACCTGACGACGGTGAAGGAGAAGCGACCCTGACGCTCGACACGTCCACGTCCTTTCTCACCGAGTCCACGGCGACTCTGGTGCTGGCGCTGGTTTCCATTGCCGCGCTGCTCGCGCTCGCCTACGGCGGCGTCCTGATCCGCTGGGTGGTGGCCGCCGATCCAGGCAACCCGGTGATGGGGCGGATCGCGCTCGCGATTCAGGAGGGCGCCTCAGCCTACCTCAACCGCCAGTACACCACCATCGGCATCATTGGCGTGGTCCTGGCCGTTCTCATCGGGATCCTCATCGGCTGGCAGACGGGCCTGCTCTACGTGGTGGGAGCGGGCTGCTCCGCACTGGCGGGCTACGTCGGGATGAACGTCTCGGTTCGGGCCAACGTGCGAACGGCCCAGGCGGCGACCGGCGGCCTCGACAGCGCCCTGCGGCTGGCCTTCCGGGGCGGCGCCGTGACCGGGCTCTTCGTGGTCGGCCTCGGACTGCTCGGCGTGACCATCTCCTACTGGATCTTCCGCAAGCCCGAAACCCTGGTCGGCCTGGGATTCGGGGCCAGCCTGATCAGCGTCTTCGCCCGGCTCGGGGGCGGCATCTACACCAAGGCCGCCGACGTCGGAGCGGACCTGGTGGGGAAGGTCGAAGCCGGGATCCCGGAGGACGATCCGCGGAACCCGGCGGTGATCGCGGACAACGTCGGCGACAATGTGGGTGACTGCGCGGGAATGGCGGCCGACCTCTTCGAGACCTATGCCGTCACGGCGATCGCCGCCATGCTCCTCGGCAGCCTGCTGTTTCCCGGCCAGATCCGCTTCGTCATCTACCCGCTGATCCTGGGGGCGATCTCGATCATAGCCACCATCCTGGGCACCTTCTTCGTCCGCCTCGGCAACAGCCGCTGGATCATGGGAGCGCTGTACCGCGGCCTGGCGGTGAGCGGGGTGCTGGCCTTGCTCGGGTTCCTTGCCGCAACCCTGGCCATAGACCTGGACATCAACCTCTTCTGGGCGGCCGTAGTTGGGGTGGTGGTCACGGTGGCGATCGTGGCCATCACCGAGTACTTCACGAGCTCCAGCTTCTGGCCGGTGCGCACCATCGCTCGCGCCTCCACCACCGGGCACGCAACCAACATCATCGCCGGCCAGGCGATCGGCATGCTGAGCACGGGACTTCCCGTGCTGGTGATCGCTTGCGGCATCCTGCTCTCCTACTTCCTCAACCAGCACGGAGGCGGATCCGGGCTCTATGGGATCGCGACCGCTGCCATGGCGATGCTGTCCATGACCGGGATCATCGTGGCCATCGACGCCTACGGCCCGATCACCGACAACGCCGGCGGCATCGCCGAGATGGCCAACCTACCGGAGAGCGTGCGCAACGTGACCGACCCGCTCGACGCGGTCGGGAACACCACCAAGGCCGTCACCAAGGGCTACGCCATCGGTTCGGCGGGGCTGGCCGCGCTGGTCCTCTTTTCCTCCTACACCCAGGAACTGGCCCACGTGCGCGCCATCACCTTCTCCCTGACCGAACCACTGGTGATCGTGGGGCTGTTCCTGGGGGGGACGCTGCCCTTCCTCTTCGGATCGCTGAGCATGCTGGCGGTCGGCCGCGCCGCCGGCGGCGTCGTCCTCGAAGTCCGGCGCCAGTTCCGAGAGATCAAGGGACTGATGGAGGGGACGGCCATGCCGGAGTACGGACGGGCTGTGGATCTAGTGACGCGCGCGGCCCAGCGGGAGATGATCCTGCCCGGCCTGATTCCGGTGCTGGCGCCGATCCTGGTCGGCTTCGTCCTTGGCCCCACCGCCCTGGGCGGCATGCTGATCGGCAGCATCGTCACCGGACTCTTTCTGGCCATCCAGATGACCTCCGGCGGCGGGGCCTGGGACAACGCCAAGAAGTACATCGAGGAGGGCAACCTGGGTGGCAAGGGCACCGAGACCCACGCTGCGGCGGTGACCGGCGATACCGTCGGCGATCCGAACAAGGACACCGCTGGCCCGGCAATCAATCCCATGATCAAGGTGATCAACATCATCGCCATCCTGATCGCACCCAGCGTCGGCGCCCATTCGCTGATCCATTAGCCTCCCGGAGCAGCCGCTGCTCTATCTATTCGACGTGGACGGGACGCTTCGCAAGGCGCGGCTGTTCCCGGCCGCCGGGCCGCTCGCGACCTGGGATCAGACCATCCTGCCTGGCCGCCTGCAGCGGATGCGGCGGCTCCGCGGCGAAGGCCATCGGCTGGGCGCCGTCTCCAACCAGGCACTGGTCGCGATGGGACTTCTGACGCTGCCCCGCTGCGAGCTGATCATGGAGGAGACGAACCGGCGGCTCGACGGCCTCCTGGAGTGGATTCGGATCTGCCCCCATCACCCGCTCGGCCTGCGTCCCCGCTACCGGCGAGCCGGCGGACGAGTTCTTCCCGGCGGCGCGCCGCTAAGCTGGAGGCATGGACGAGTACTCCCTCGAGATCAGCGAGCTCCGCCGCCGCATCGCCAAGCTCAAGTTCGACCGGGCGCCTCTGGACGTGATCGAAGAGCTCGAGGCGCAGCTCCGAATTCTGAAGGCGATCTACGATGCGACCTGGGTGCTCTTCCAGGGCGGTGAACGCGACGCCCACCTGCCGGCCCGCTTCCAGGATCTCGGCCTGGGCGCCTGGACCTTCGACAACGTCTACTTCTATGTCTACGAGGAGGCCGTCAAGCTGGATCCAGCCGGCCACGACCTGGCCTCACGCATCGGCGAGCACGACTACCGGGCGCCGCTGCTGGCCGCGGCCGGCGTGGAGTCCCGGCAATAAAAAAACGGGGAGTCCGAGGACTCCCCGTCGTTAACCCTTCCTAGTCGTCGCTACCGCTGTCGTCGGCGCCCTTCTGCCCATGGCCGCTGTGCTTGTGGGCCTGGCCCTTCCCGCTCGAACCCGTGTCCGGCGACTTGGTCGCGTCGGGCTGCTCGGCCTCGGGCGACTCGGCGGGCTCGGCCGCCGTCGCGGACGCCGACGCCTTGAAGCTGGCGCAGAACTGCTTGAGATCGGACGACGACATCAGCTTGCCGTGGAAATTCTTGCTCAGCTTGGCGCCGGCCACGCTGGAGGCCAGCGCGAAGTCCTTGCTCGTGGCGAAGTGCGAAACGCACTGTCCCGCGTTGGTGAAGGTCAGCGACGTGGTCGACGGCGCTGCGGTCTTCAGGTTGTCGACCGTCAGAGTCTTGCCGCTGGGCGACGTGAAGGTGACGCTTACCGGTGTCGAGCCCAGCGTAGTCGTGCTGCCGCTGCCGGCGGCTGCCGCGCCGACGACACCCAGCGAGAGCGCGCCGGCCGCGATCGCGCCGGCGAGCCGTACCTTGGTCGTGATGGAAATCATGCGAGCTACAACCTCCTTGGAACCGTGCTTCGGCTCCTACTCCCCTAACGCATCCGGGGTCCTGGCTAGTCGCGGCGGCGGCCAGACTGTTACCGGTCGAGATGGCCGCGGCTGACGATCCGGTAACGGGATCGTCACCAGGGGGCGGGTATGCTGAGCCGGCGATGAGGTCCGAGCGCGCTCTCCTCCTGGCGCTGGTCTTCATCGGGGGTTTCAGCAGCCTGGGCATCGAGTTCGCCGCCTCGCGGTTGCTGGCCCCTTATTTCGGGCAGGCGCTCTTCGTCTGGGGCCTGCTGATCGGGATGATCTTGATCTACCTGACGGTGGGATACGCGGTCGGCGGCCGCCTGGCGGACCGCCATCCCAACCCACTCCTCCTCTATGCGATCACCGCCGCGGCTGCGGCCGCCACCGGCCTGATTCCCTTCGTCTCGAGGCCCATCCTCAGCTGGGCCCAGACCGGCTTCGCCCAGCTCTCGGTCGGCGTCGTGGTCGGCTCGCTGGTGGCGGTGATCGTGCTCTTCGCCCTGCCGGTCATCCTGCTCGGAATGGTCTCGCCCTTCGCCATCCGGCTGCGGATCGACTCCATCGCGCGCGCCGGCAACGCGGCGGGAGCCGTCTACGCCCTCTCCACGCTGGGCAGCATCCTGGGGACGTTCGTCCCCGTCTTCTGGCTGATTCCCAGCTACGGAACCCGTCCGACCCTCTACCTGCTGGCGGCTGTCCTCGGCGTCGTTTCGGCGGTCGGGCTCTGGGCGTCGCGTCGCGTCCGGCTCGCCGCCGTGATTCCGGTCGCGATCCTCCTGCTGGCGGCCGTCCAGCACGGAACGGGGATCCGTGACGCGGCCTACGGGCAGCGCCTTTACGAGGCGGAGTCGGCCTACAACTACATCCAGGTGGTCCAGTCCGGCCAGCGCCGCGATCTCATCCTCAACGAGGGCCATGCGGTCCATTCCGTCTACGACCCGAGCACCATCTACACGCTCGGGCCCTGGGATGATTTTCTGCTGGCGCCGCTGTTCGGGTCGGGCGCGCCGCCCGGGAGGATCGCCATCATCGGGCTGGCGGGCGGGACCGTGGCCCGTGAGTACACGGCGATCGACGGATCCCTTCCCATCGACGGCATCGAGCTCGACCCCAAGATCGTCGAGGTGGGACGGCGATACTTCGCCATGACCGAGCCGAACCTGAAGGTCACAGTCGCCGACGGCCGCTACTGGCTCGCGACCCAGGCCCGGCGCTACGACGTGATCGCGGTCGACGCCTACCGCCAGCCCTACATCCCCTTCTATCTCACCACCCGGGAGTTCTTCCAGAGCGCACGGGCGCACCTGGCCCCTGACGGCGTCGTGGCCGTCAACGTCGGCCGGACCCAGACCGACTACCGGCTGGTGGACGCCCTCAGCGGTACCATGACTGCCGTCTTTCCCCACGTCTTCATCGTCGACACCGGCCACGGCTTCACCAACAGTCTGATCTTCGGGACCGGCGCCGACGTCAGCCTGGACACCTTCGTGGCGCGGGCCCAGTCGGTCTCGAATCCGGCGCTGCGGCCGATCGCGGACGACGCCCTGGCCGTCGGCAGAGCTCGCGAGGCACACCCCAACGGCATGGTCTTCACCGACGACCTGGCGCCGGTCGAGCGCGTGATCGATCAGATCATCCTCGGATACATCCGGCAGACCGGGCGGTGATCCACTCAGACGCTCCTATAATTGGGTGCGCATGGCGATCTCCCAGCTGACGGAGGAAGCGGTGCTCGAGGCGCTGCGGCCCGTTAAGGATCCCGAGCTGCAGCGGGGCATGCTCGAGCTCAAGATGATCCGGGACGTGACCGTGAGCGGGCCCGAGGTCATCGACCTGACGGTCGTGCTCACGACCCCAGCCTGCCCTCTGAAGAATCGGATCCACGAGGACATCGACCGGGCGCTGGCCGTCCTGCCCGGGTCGCCGAAGGCGCGCATCAGGTGGGACGCCCAGGTCTCACGAACCGGCGGAATCCCGAACAAGCAGCAGATCCCGGGAGTCAGGAACGTGATCTCCGTGGGCGCCGGCAAGGGCGGAGTCGGCAAGTCGACCTGCGCCGTCAACGTCGCCATCGCGCTCAGCCAGCTTGGCGCCCGCACCGGCATCATCGACGCCGACGTCTACGGGCCGAACGTCCCGATCCTGCTGGGCGCCGAGCACGAGCGGCCGATGGCCGACGAGAACCAGAAGATAATCCCCGTCCTCCGTCACGGCGTGAAGCTGATCTCGATCGGGTTCTTCATCGAGCCGGACAAGCCCGTCATCTGGCGGGGACCGATGCTCGGCGGGGCGGTGCGACAGTTCATGTTCGACGTCAACTGGGGCGAGCTCGACTACCTGGTCGTGGACCTGCCGCCGGGTACCGGTGACGTCCAGCTGAGCATGTCGCAGAGCATCCCCATGACCGGTGCGGTGGTGGTGTCGACTCCGCAGGACGTCTCCACTGCGGACGTCGGCAAGGCGATCCAGATGTTCAACACGCTCAAGGTCCCCAACCTCGGCCTGATCGAGAACATGAGCTATCACGTGTGCCCGCACTGCGGGGAGCGCACTGAGATCTTCGGCCACGGCGGGGCGCGGGCGCTGGCGCAGCGCATGGCCATCCCCTTCCTGGGCGAGATTCCGCTCGACCAGCGCATCCGCGAGGGTGGCGGGCCGGGAGTTCCGCTCATGGTCTCGGATCCACAGTCGCCGCTGGCCCAGGTCTACCGCGACGTGGCCTCCCATCTGGCTGCCCAGGTCAGCATCCGCAACTTCAAGCAGGCCAGCTTCATTCCCCTCAGGACCATCTAGCCCTGGCAGCACGCCGGCGCCTGGTGGCGGTCTGCGGCGAGTCAGACCCACAGACGCCGCTCCATCAGGTCGCCTTCGAGGTTGGGCGCGGGATTGCCGAGCGCGGGGCGGCCCTGATCTGCGGCGGCTCGACCGGGGTCATGGAGCACGCGGCGCGCGGCGCCCGGGCGGCGGGCGGGCTGACCATCGGCTTGCTGCCCGGCGACGATCCGGCGGCGGCCAACGCCTACATCGAGATCGCGATCGCGACCGGCCTGGGCCAGGGGCGTAATCCGGCCCTGGTCCTGAGCGCCGACGGGGTGATCGCGATCGGCGGGGGGTACGGCACGCTTTCCGAGATCGCGTTGGCACTCCGCAGCGGGCGGCCGGCGATCGGTATCAGGACCTGGCGCTTCGAGCGCGAGGCGCAGAGCGAGCCGGCACTGCCGGTCGCGGCCTCGGCCGCCGAGGGCGTCGAATGGCTGTTCGGGCGCCTTCGGTGAGCGCCCGACCGCAGCTGGCGGAGCGGCTGCGGTCGGCCTTCCTCAAGGGCTTCGGCGGGCCGCCGCCGGCGGTGGCCATCGCCCCGGGCAGGATCAACGTCATCGGGGAGCATACCGACTACAGCGGCGGCCTGGCGCTTCCCGCGGCAATCGACCGCTACGTCGCGGTCGGGGTGCGCCCGCGGCGGGACGGCGAGGTCAACATCTCGAGCGACCGGTTCAGCGGACGGGTCACCCTGGCCGGCCTTCCCCCCGCTCGGCGGGGCCACTGGTCGGATCGCGTGGTCGGCGTGGCCCGCGAGCTGACCTGTGCCCTGGGCGAGCGCGGCGGCTTCGACGCCGCCATCGTCTCCGACCTTCCCGTGGGCGCCGGGCTGAGCTCATCTGGGGCCCTGGAGGTGGCTACGGCGATGGCCTTGCTGGCCGCCTGGCGGACGGAGATGCCCGGTCGCGAGATCGCCCTCCTCTGCCAGCGGGCGGAGAACGGATTCGTCGGCGCGCGCACCGGCATCATGGACGAGATCGCCGCGCTCTACGGCCGCGCCGGCAACGCCCTGGCCCTGGACTGCCGCTCCCTGGAGTGGGAGGCGGTGCCGCTGCCCGGCTCCCGCTTCGCCTGGCTGCTGGCCGACACCCGGGTCAAGCACGATCTGGCGGCCGCCGCCTACAACGAGCGCCGCCAGGAGTGCGAGCGGGCCCAGCAACTCATGGGCGTGGCCGACCTTCGCGACGTCACCCTGCAGGACCTCGGCCGCCTGCCCGAGCCGCGATTGAGGCGGCGGGTGCGCCACGTCGTCAGTGAGAATGGCCGCGTCCGCCAGGCCGTCGACGCGCTGCGCCGTCGGGATGCGGCGGCCCTGGGTCCGCTGCTCCAGGCCTCCCACGTCAGCCTCAAAGACGACTTCGAGGTCAGCAGCACGGAGCTGGACAGGCTGGTCGAGCTGGCCTCACAGATCTCGACCGTGGTGGGCGCCCGCATGATGGGCGGCGGCTTCGGCGGATGCGTGCTCCTGCTGGCCCACCGGGACGGTCTCGACCAGGTGGAAGAGCAGTTGAGCCAGGGTTACGTCCAGACGTTCCAGCGCAGGCCCGAGTTCTACCGGGTCCGCACCGTCGACGGCGCTCTCGGTGGAGACGGCCGATGAGCGGATCCCTCAACGACTGCCTCTCGCTCTTCCCGGTGCAGGCGCTCAACCGTCAGGCTCTGTCCAGCGGCTGGCGCATGGCAGTGGCCACGCTGGGGGAGGGCGAGGACCGCGGCTTCGCCCGACCCGACCATGACGACGACGGCTGGGCGCCGGTGGCGGTTCCGCGCCTGCACGGAGCGACCGTCGGGCACGAGGCGATCTGGTATCGGGTGCGCTTCCCCCGTCCGCGGCACCGTCAGCGGACGCTGCTGCGCTTCGACGGCGCCTTTCTCACCGCCAACGTCTGGCTCAACGGTCGTCTACTGGGGAGCCACTACGGCTACTTCGCGCCCTTCAGCTTCGACATCTCCTCCTACCTGCTGGAGGAGAACGTGCTGGCCGTCTGCGTCGAGGCGCCCGTCGAGCTCGACCTGGCGAGCAAGCGGCACGTGATGGGCCTGTTCAACGACTGGGATTCCAAGCCCTATCCCAGCCGCGAGCTGGGCCGCCTGCCTGAGCAGTATGTCTGGCACGTGCCCATGGGACTGTGGCAGCCGGTCTACCTGGAGCAGGTGGGCCACGTGGTGGCGGAGTGGCTGCACTGCGAGCCGCGTGTCGAGTCGGGGCAGTCCGGCCGGCTGAGCCTGCGGCTGCGGCTGCGCAATCTCGACTCGCGCATCATGACCGGCGAGGCGCTGATCCGGATCGAGCCGGTCGGCTTCGAGGGACCGCCCCTGGAGATGAAGCGCGCGATCAGGCTGGCGGGTCACGAGGTGCAGACGGTGGCCGTCGAGCTGGCCATGCCCAGCCCCCGGCTCTGGTGGCCGTGGGCGCAGGGAGAGCCATCCCTTTACCAGGCGACGGTCGAGGTCATGGCCGACGACCGGCCGAGCGCGGTCATTCCTCAGACCTTCGGGATCCGGGACCTGGACCTGGAGCGGAGGACCGATGGATGGACCTTCGTCGTCAACGGCCGCCCGGTCTTCATGCGAGGTGCCAACTACTGCAGCGAGTTCTTCCTCGACGCCACCACGGAGGAGACAGCCCAGGGAGACCTCGAGCTCGCGCGCTCGGCGAACATGGACATGCTGCGGGTGCACGCTCACCTGGAGCCGGCATCCGTCTATGCCGCCGCCGACCGGCAGGGAATGCTGCTCTGGCAGGACTTTCCGCTCATCTTTTCCTACGTGCATCGCGCCGGGGCCCGGCCGGTGGCTTTCTTCCGCGAGGCGGTCCTGGGCCAGGTCGAGGAGATGGTTCACCTCCTCTACAACCATCCCTCGGTCGCCTGCTACGCCATCCACAGCGCCCCTCCCTGGTGTGCGGCTGGCGTCGGGCTGGGTGAGCGCCACACAGAGCAGCTCAACCGTGACGTCGACGAGGAGGCAGCCGCCCTGGTCCGGGAGCTGGACCCGGGCCGGCCGGCGCTGATCGCGTCGGGCGAAGAGGACGAACACTGGGACCTCGACCGGTCCGACCGGCCGCTGCGGGATCTGCCCCGGCGTCCGCCGGCCTTCGTCAGTGAGGTACGCGTGCAGGCCCTGCCGGCCGCGGCCTCACCTGTCTGGCGCCACCTCAACCGCAGCTGGCCCGTCGCCGATGACGAGCCCTCCTGGCGCTTCGCCGGCTATCAGCCGCCTCGGGCCGGAGCCGGTGCCGGCCCCGCCTCGGAGTTCTCCACCCGGGAGGAATGCATTCGCGCCAGCCAGGACCACCAGGCCAGCCTGCTGCGCCTGGCGATCGAGCGGCTTCGCGCTCTGAAGTTCACGCCCTGCGGCGGGGTCCTGGTCTTTCAGCTGGTGGATCCCTTTCCCGGGATCACTCCGGCGGTCGTCGACCACGCCCGACGCAAAAAGCGTGCCTACCGGGTGGTGGCCGAGGCCTTCAGGCCGGTATTGCTGATCGCCGAGGCCCTGGAGTCCGAGGCCAGAACCGACGCCTTCCTGACTCGAGTGCGCCGCGGCAGGCCTCTGCGGCTGCGGCTGCTCTGCGTCAACGACGATCCGGCCCGCCGGGGCCCGGCCCGGCTTCGCTGGCGGGTCACACGCGAGCGGGCCGGGATGCTTCCCTGGTGGCAGCGGGTGCGCGGGCGCCTTCACCGCCATCGATTCCGCGGCCAGGAGCCGGTCGAGCTGCCCCTGGCCACCGAGCCGGCCGCCGTGCTGGCGGAGCCGATCCTGCGCTTCCAGGCCGACGGGGTCTACCGGCTCTTTGCCGAGCTGGAAGCCGCGGACGGCGTCCTGGCGACCGTGGACCAGCGATTCGCCGTGGGATCAGCCGCCGCCAGCGGGCGGGTCCGGCAGGACGCCGGTCCGGCAGATCTCCGCGTAGAGGCGCCCGCTGGAGCGCAGCCGGCGCGCCTGCGTTGAGGGGTCGCACGAAGCCAGGCCGAACTTGAGCCCGTAGCCCTCAGCCCATTCGAAGTTGTCGAAGCAGGTCCAGTGGAAATATCCGCGGACCGGGCTGCCCCGGCCCATCGCTCGCAGCGTCGCCCGCAAATGGTCGAGCAGGAAGACGGGTCGGAGGGTGTCGGTGGCGTCGGCGACGCCGTTCTCGGTGATGTAGACCGGCAGGCGCTCGCGGCGCAGGGCCAGCAGCCAGCGGTAGAGTCCGTGGGGGTAGATCTCCAGCCCCTGGTCCGAGACTGGCGCCCGGGCGCGGTTGACTCGCTGTCCAAAGAGCTCGGCTCGCGCCCGCCGCTCGAAGCGGAGCAGGTTGCGAGTGTAGTAGTTGAGCCCGATGAAGTCCTGGCTCGGCGCCGGACCAGAGGCCTGCCCCAGCCGGCTCAGAGGATAGACGGCGTAGCCGCGGCGCAGCGAGCTCAGGAGCGTCTCGTTGAAGATCCGGTGATAGAGGAGGGCGACCAGGCGGTCCAGCGGGTGCCAGGCCCGGAAGGGGTCGAAGTTGCGAAGGTGATGGGCCAGCCCGACCTGCGCCCGCGGATGGCGCTCCTTGATCCGCTCATAAGCCTGCCAGTGAGCCTTCAACAGATGGCTGAGTACCCGGGCGCCGGCGTCGAAATCCCGGACCCCGGGCGGCCATTCCCCTGCCAGGTACGACTGGTAGACGAGCGCGGTCGGCTCGTTGATCGTGATCCAGTAGCTCACCAGCTCACCGAGCTCGGCGACCACCAGCTCCACGAAACGGGCGAAGCGTTCCACCGAGGTCGGATCGGCCCAGCCTCCCATCCCGGCCAGCCATCGGGGAATGGTGAAGTGGTGGATGGTGACGAAGGGCTCGAGGCCACGCTCGCGCAGGGCGAGGATTACCTGCCGGTAATGCTCGATCGCCGCGCGATCCACGACGCCGTCCTGGGGCTCGATCCGGCTCCACTCGAGCGAGAACCGGTGCGCGTTCTGGTGCAGTGACCGCAGGAGGTCGAAGTCCTCCTGGAATCGCTGGAAATGATCGCAGGCGGGGTCGGACCTCTCGCCGGAGCGGATCGCTCCAGGGTGCTGCTCCCAGTCCCACCAGTCATTGCCGTGGTTGTTGCCTTCCACCTGGTGGGCGGCAGTGGCCGTGCCCCACGAGAACCCGTGCGGGAACCGGTCGGGCATCAACCGGTTGAGCCGAGGGCCATCACCAGCAGCACGGTGCCGGTGATCACCACCGCGAAGAGCACCACGGCAACGGCCGCCGCCGGGACGATCACCACGGTTATCGCCCGGTCCTGCGACAGGCTGTAATGGCGCGCCGCCGCGATCACCAGGAGCACGTTCTGCCAGGCGAACGCCAGCAGTCCCAGCGAGCTCACCAGCGGGCTGAGCGCGTCCGCCACGGCCGCCTGGCCGGCCGCCCGAAGGCCCGCCTCGACCAGCGAGACCGGGACCGCCACCGCCCCGATGGCGGCGATCGGCCCGCACAGGCCGAGATAACCGCTGAACGATCCCCGACTGCCGAGCCGCCGGGCGACCCAGTGGATCAAGGCTACCGCCAGGAGCCAGAGCGCTGCTCCGAGCAGCAGGTCCACCAGCGGGAGCAGGAAGCGCTCCTGGTAGAGCCAGCGGAAGAACGCCTCGCTCAGGAGGCGGATCTCCGTGGGTGGTGCGCCGAGTCCGGATGGGCCGGAATAGGGACCGAGGGCGGCCAGCTCCGCGACCAGCGCCGGCAGAGTGGCGGACAGCCAGATACCGGTCAGGCCGTGCCCCCCGCCCCGCCGGCCGTCGATCCGGGCCAGGGTCGCGCGGGGCCGGCGCAGGAGTCCAAGTGCGTCCTGCAGCAGCAACATCCGGCGAATTGTAACGGCGAACCGCCCCTATAATTCCGCAAGCATGGCGACCGCCGCGCGATCGGACCTTGCCGACCGCACCACCGGCCTGGTCAGCTGGACGATCGCCTGGCGGGCGGCCAGTGCGGTCACCACGCTCGCCCTCGAGGTGGTCATCGCCCGCCAGCTGGGGAGCGTGCGCTACGGCATCTACGCCTCGGTCCTGAGCGGCCTGATCTACCTCGCGGTGCTGGCGACGTTCGGCCAGGACCAGAGCCTGCTGCGCTACGTGCCCGAGGTCCTGGCCCGACGGGACCGGGTCGCCGCCCTCGACCTGCTCCGCAAGAGCTTCCTGGCCATGCTCGTGCTCTGGCTTCTGACCAGCCTGGCGGTGCTTGCGGCGCGTCCCCTGATCGACAGCCTGCTCCACGCCCACATCGGCAACCTCCTCGCGCTGGGCGCCTTCCTGCTCCTGGGGACGATCGCCGCCGGGATGATGTCCTTCGCCCTGGTCGGGATCTACGACATGCGCAGCCAGGCCCTGGCCACGCCGGTAGCGGGAGCGCTCACCCTGGTCCTGGCGGTGGTCCTCCTCCGCCTGGGGGCCGGCGTTCCCGGCGTGCTGGTCGCCGGGGCCTGCGGCCAGTCGGCGCTCGCCCTCTTCTACCTCCGCCTGCTGGTCCGGCGGATCCGGCGGGAGGCGCCGCTGGCACCGGACCGGATCGGCTGGCGCCGCCTGCTTCTCTACGCCAGCGGCTGGCTGCCCAGCCTGCTGATCGCTTCGGCCGTAGGGCTGGAGTTCGAGACCTTCTTCCTGCTGCGCTTCGCGGGTCCGGTGGCAGCCGGCTACTACCGGATCGGGTATGCGTTGCCGCAGAGGCTGGTGGCACTGATCCCCAGCATCCTCACCGGCGCCTGGGTGGTGGGAACACTCGAGGGAGGCCGCGGGCGCGAGGTGCTCCGGTCGGCGGTCGCGG
>Ga0209577_10000533_pt1 | contig 38614 bp, 45 predicted proteins | sample GraSoiAngelo_109_FD_185874 | JGI IMG/M metagenome (GOLD analysis project Ga0209577, IMG submission 185874) | Grasslands soil microbial communities from the Angelo Coastal Reserve, California, USA - 14_0903_12_20cm (SPAdes) (version 2) | ecosystem: Environmental > Terrestrial > Soil > Grasslands... | reverse complement strand
ACCAGTAGGAATCGCTGTCGAAGTGCTCGATTCCTTCGACGACGATCAGCCAGTCGGGATTGACCTCGAGGATGGCATCGCCGGCACGCTCGGCCGCCAGCCGCCAATCCGTGCGTGGATTCCCGTCGCCCCAGGTAGCCGCGCCGTGCGGCTCGTTGTGCAGGTCGGCGGCGATCACGGCCGGTTGTGACCGGTAGCGGTCGGCCAGCATCCTCCAATCGTCGACCCAGCGGTTCTCGGAGACTCGGTCCGTATACCAGAGCTCGCTCTGCGCCTCGGCGCTCGGCCGGTGGCGGTCGAGTACGATGGCCAGCTGCCGCTTATCCGCGCCCCCGACGATGCGGTCCATCAGCTGCAGGCCGTTCAGCCCCTTGAGATCAGGGTTTCGCGTGAAATCAATTGAGCTGGGGACGCTGGCCGGCTCCAGCAGCTGGTTGCTGAACGGCAGCCGGATCGCATTGAAGCCGGTCGCCACGATCTGGTCGAGCATCTCCTCCCAGTTTCGGGTCCAGAGTCCGTGTGGGGCAAAGACCGAGGTCTCCAGCCCGAACCAGTTGACCCCGGTCAATCGAACCTCCTGGCCGGTCCCGTCGACCAGCATCCCATGCATCGCCCGAATTGGTCCGCGGCCGGCTGGCGAGGACGAGGCCGCCGCCGACCGGCTGGCACTTTGTGCCGAGCAGCCGCCGACGGTCGGCAGCAGCGAGGCTCCCAAGGCTCCGAGACCGATCGTGCCGGCACGGTGCATAAAGGCCCGTCGGCTCATCCGGGTCACTGCCGACTCAGCCGAAGTTGATCATGACGTTCTTGATCTGGGTGTAATTGGCCAGGGCTTCAACCCCCTGCTCGCGGCCGAAACCGCTGCGCTTGTAACCACCGAAGGGCAGGCCAGTGCTTCCCTCGACGCTGTACGCATTCACCCGTATCTGACCCGCCTTGACCCCGGTCGCGACCGTCAGGGCCTTGGCGAGGTCTCTCGTCCAGATGCCGGTGACCAGGCCGTAGGGCGTGCCGTTCGCGATCGCGATCGCCTCGTCGACCGAGTCGAAGCTGGTCACGGTCAGCACCGGACCAAAGATCTCTTCCTGCTCGAGCGCCGATCCGCGCGGCACCCGGTCGAGCAACGTCGGTTCGATGAAGTACCCCTGGGCGAGGTCCGGCCTCGCTGAACGGCCGCCGCCGGTGATCGCGGTCGCCCCGTCTTTGACGCCGCCTTCAAGGAAACCCAACACGCGATGCATCTGCCGCTCGCTTACCACCGGACCCATGTCGGGGTTGTCGAGGCCGCGGCCCAGGCGAATCGATCGGATGCGCTGCGCCAGCAGGTCGACGAAGCGGTCATGCGCCGCGCTTTCGAGCAGCAGCCGGGTCGGCGCGGTGCAGGTCTGCGCCGAGTTCTGCATCAGGGTGGTGGCCGACGACGCGGCGGCGCGCTCCAGGTCCGCATCGGCGAAGACGATGTTGGGCGACTTGCCGCCGAGCTCGAGGGTGACCGGCACAACATGGTCGGCGGCGGCCTTCATGATGGCGATCCCGGTCGGAACCGAGCCGGTGAAGGTGACGTGGTTGATGCCGGGATGCGCGACGAGCGCGGCGCCGGTCTCGCGCCCCCCGGTGACGACGTTGAAGACGCCGGCTGGTATCCCGGCGTCGGCCGCCAGCTCGGCCAGCCGGACGATACTGAGTCCCGCTTCGGCGGCGGGTTTGGCGACCACGGCATTGCCGCAGGCGAGCGCCGGCGCGATGCCTCGGGAGGCGAGCCGTAACGGGTAATTCCAGGGGACGATCTGGGCGCAGACCCCGAGCGGCTCACGTAGCGTGAAGTCCACGAAGCCCTTACCCAGCGGAATGCTCGAGCCGAACACCTTGTCGGCCACCCCGGCAAAAAATTCGAAATACGCCGCGGCCGCCTCCACATCGTCCTCCGCCTGGCGGAGCGGCTTCCCGACGTCCAGGCTCTCGAGTTGCGCGAATTCCTGCCGTTGGTCCCGCAGCAGGGCGGCCAACCGGTTCAAGATCCGCACCCGCCGGACTGGCGCCAGGCCGGTCCATCCGGCGTCGACCGCGATGTGGGCCGCCCTCACGGCGGCGTCCACGTCCGTTTCATCGCCCCGCGCCACGGCCGTGAAGGCCTGCCCATTGGCGGGATCGATCGCGTCGAACGTGGAACCCGAGTTCGCCCAGGTGCGCTGGCCGTTGACGAACATCCGCCCGTCGATCGCCGTCATCTGCACGCCTTAAGCCTAGACGAGCAGGTTGGGACCGGCCGAAATTGGGGTATGCATAACATGCTGAAGGGAAGCATGCTGCTGCATCGCATCCGGCGCTATTTGACCAGTCGCAAGCACCTGGCGGGTACGGGACTCGCTCTCGTGGGCGCCGGCCTGGTCCTGGCCGATCCGGTTGGACCCGCCGGTGCTGCGCTGGTCGTCGGCTTCTACCTCCTGGGAGCCGCCGCCGTTCCGAACAACCCGGCGATCCGCCGCTACGGCTACGACCCCAAAGACATCCTCAAGGCGCTGCGGCACGAGATTAGCGCCGTCAGCGGGCGCGTACCACCCGAGGTCATCATCGGAATCCAGCGGATCGAGCTGACCATTCGATCGGAGATCCTTCCCCGCCTCGACTGCCTGCCCGCGGGATCGCTCGAGCTGTACCTGATCGAGCGGACGGCGCGGGATTATCTGCCGACGGCCATCGACAGCTACCTCCACCTTCCGTCGGGATACGTCTCTTCCGGTCCCGCCAGCGGGGGCTGGACGCCACTGCAGGTGCTGCTCGACGAGCTCGACCTGCTCGACGCCCAGATGCGACGGGTCGCGGACATCGTGCATCATGCCGACATGGATCGCATGCTGGCGCATCGGCGCTTTCTCCACGATCGATTCAGCCGCGCCGACGCGTCACGCTGAGGTCGGACGCCGAAGGACGGGCCGCATCGATGCCGGCAGCAGCCGCCAGATGCCCAGGCCAAGGGCGATCAGGAGAAGGAAGGGCAGCACGAAGCCACCGCCGATCAGCATCGCTCCCAGCACGCCCGCGAAGGCGCCACCCGCGGAGGCCCACGCCGCCCCCAGCCCGCTGCGGTCCCAGAGGCTGGGTTCCGCCGGCACCGTCGCCACCGTGTAAAAGCGCAGGGTGATGGTGGAATAGGTGGTGCGCTGGTCGAGGAAGCGGATGCGGCCCTGGATCTGCTCGATCTCGCCCGTCACGCTCGAGAGCTGGTTCTGAACGGTGATGCTGTCCTGGATGCTCTGCGCCCGGCGCATCAGATCCAGGAGCACCGCTGCCTGAGCCTGCTGGTTCTTGAGCCGCGCGTTCAGGTCGACGTACTCACCGCTGACGTCCTGGCTGGTGATCTGGAGCTGGGTCGCCTTGCCGAGCTGGCGCAGCGCGCTCAACGCATCGGCGTAACTCGAGGCCGGGACCGCGACCACCACCGTACCCGAGTCGGTTTCCTTCCCGGAAAGGTCGCCCACCTGCGAGCTCACCAGGTAGCCGCTGAACTGGGTAGCGATCGCGACCGCCCGGTTGTAGCTATCCCAGAACGAGCCAGATTTGATCTGAACGCCCATCGAGGCGTCCTGGATGACCTTCTGGTCGCCCCTGGCCTGCAGCACCGCGTCGGTCGCCGGCTGGTTAGCCGGACCGGCCGAGGAGAGGGCAGCCTTCGCGGGAGTGGTCGACGAACCTCCCTGGCCGAGCCCGCCACTGATTGGAGTTGCGGAGTTGGTCGACGCGGTGCCACACGCCGCCATGAGACCGACCGTGCCGAACAGGGCCGCGACCCCGAGAAGACGCTTGGAAACCATGACCTTCACCTCACCGCTGCGACGGAGATCGTGGCGAAAAGTTCCCGGCGCTTCCCGCTAAGCTTGAAAGGTGAGCCGTCCGATCGACCTTTCACCGATGCAGCGCGAGCTGGACAACCTGCGGCTGCAACTCTGTCATTGCAACAATGCCGGAACCTGTCTCGGATGTCAGGGCGTGGAGATGCTCCGTCAGCAGGTCCAGATGATCGTCTCCGCGGCAAGCCAGCCGGTGCTCCTCCAGGTCGCACAGGAGACGCAGGCGAAGGAACTGGTCAAGCAGGTGCAGGAAATGCAGGAACGGCTACTCCGAGATCCGGAAGCGGCCCGGGCGCTCGAGGAGCTATTGAAATACTTCCAGGCGCCGCCCGAGGACGAAGCGACAAATCATTAGGTCGTGGCGGGGACGGCCGTTACCACCACGCGCTGGGTGTCGACCCAGTTCGGCCAGCAGGTAAAAAGGGTCAGCCGAACGTCATTCGTGGGCGCCAGGATCTGGACCGCGGTCGGCGCCACGATCGTTCGGCCGGTGACGTGATAAGCGACCGATGATCCGCCGGCTACCGTGACATCGACCTCATCGCCGATGTGGAGGTCTTTCAGCCGACCGAACACGCTGCCCTCGATGTCGTCATGGCCGTACAGGACCGCGTTGCCGCTGCCAATCGGGGAGGAGCTGCTGTAGTGGGTCACCGAATATCCCCTGGCGATCAACATGTTGCCGCTCGGGTCGACTCCCCGATCGAAGATCGGAGCATCCTTGATCCCGAGCCTGGGAATCGACAGGTAGGCCACGATCTGGCTGGGCCCAGCTCCGCTGCTGCCAGTTCCAGGGAGGAACTTCGGGTGCTGGTGAGGCGGGGAGAGGGGGTCGCCGAGCGCGGGGATCGGCTGGATGGCGACGTTCGAGGAGCCAAGATGCACGAGGCCCAGGGCCGGCAGCGCGGTGGCCATCAGTGCCAGGCCAATAGCAATCAGCAGTGCCGCTATCAGGTTTCGACGCATCCTCCCCATCATAGTCAGGGGAATTCAGAACCCTGTCAAGGAAGCCGTGGCGAATTCCGACGGGGTGCCGCCGTCTGTGCGGCGGCACCCCAAAATTACCCGGCCGGCGGTTACGCGGCCTTGCGGGTCGCCTGGCGGCTGTAGGCCTCGCGGACGGCCTTGGGGAACGACCAGCGCGGTTTCTTGGAGGCCGCCCGAGCCTTCAGCATGATCGACTCGCCGGTGAAGGGATTGGTGCCTTTCCCTGCCTTGCGGGCCTTGACTTCGCGCCATGCCAGGGCGCCGATCTCGGGGAATCGCACGCGCATGCCGCGGGCGCCGGCGGCGACGGCCGCCTCAAAGGCATCCTTGACGGCCCAGCTGAGGTCCGACTTTTTGACCTTGTGGCCCTTCTCGGTGAGATTCTCGTGCACCAGGCTAACGAACGTCGACGCTGTCCACTTTTGTGTTTTCGCCATCGTGTCCTCCGTTGAGTATTTGAGCCAACACGCGGCCCTGTCGTCCGGTCCAAACGGCCATGGCTCGAAAAACGTGCGTATTTCCCCAGAATCTGGGCCATGTCGCGGCGAAACGGGGGGGACTGGATCAGGCGGCCGCGTCCAGGTGGCGCACCGCGAAGGCGATCCGGTCGTCCAGGAGCCATTCCTCCTCAAGGGCGAGGACGGTCAGGAGCAGATCTTCGTGGATGTCTTCGAGGTCCCGGCGCTGCCGGACGCTCTCGGCGTCGAGTGGCCGCGGAACGAGGGCTTCGAACTGCCCGGAAGCGTCCATTGCTGGGTCACATCCTGCTTGTCTCCGTTGTAGCGCGAGAGTATTAAGAGCGCGTTAGAGGTGTGCCGCGCATTCGATCCGGCGCAGGACTGTGGCGGCGTCGTTACGGGTCCGGCCGTCTTAAGGCACCGCGCGCCCAGGCGCTGGGTTTTGGCCGTCGCAATACCACCCATGCTATGCTTGACAACGGGCGAGACCAGCCCGGTCATGGCACGCCATAAAACGCAAGCGGACCGGGGATAACTTTGCGAAGGAGCTAGCGACAGACGTGGCGCAGAACGGTACGATCAAGCGACTCGTGATGGATCGCGGATTCGGATTCTTGAGCGGCGAGGACGGCAAGGAGTATTTCTTCCATCGGTCGTCCGTCGAAGGCTCGTTCGAGGGGTTGCAGGAGGGGCAGAAGGTCAGCTTCGACGTGGAAGCATCAGCGCCCAAGGGGCCGCGGGCCTCGCGGGTGCGCGTCGCCTAACGACTCACTAACCCAGAATCCGAAAGGCCCGGGCAAACGCCCGGGCCTTTTTGTTAGCGTGCGGGCTTTGCGGCACGGATGAAGGCGCTGGCGATCTTTCCAGCTCCGGGCGGCAACCCGGCCTCACCAGGCCCGAAGGTATTGGTGACCTCGACATCGACGTTGGCGAAGCCCGCCGCGGTCACCGCCTCGCGATACGCCTCCACCGGAATGGTGCCGGCCACGCAACCGGCCCAGGCATCGACCGCCGCTTTTACCTCCCGTGGTAGGGGCTCGATCTCGACCATGTCAGAGACCGCCAGCCGGCCACCTGGCTTCAGGATCCGGAAGGCCTCCTGCAACACGGCCCGTTTGTCCGGTGCCAAGTTGATGACGCAGTTCGAGATCACCACGTCAACCGATGCGGGCGGAAGCGGAATCGCTTCGATATTGCCCTTCAGGAACGTGGCGTTGTCGACTCCGGCCTTCGCCTTGTTCTCATTCGCCAGCGCCAGCATCTCGTCGGTCATGTCGACCCCATAGGCATGGCCGCCCGGGGAGACCCGACGGGCGGAAAGCAGGACATCCAGGCCGGCACCACTGCCCAGGTCGAGGACCACCTCGCCGGGATGGAGTTGCGCCAGCGCCGTCGGATTGCCGCAGCCAAGGCTGGCGCCCAGCGAAAGGCCGAGGTCGGCGACATCGCTCGTCGAGTATTCGTCCTGGCCGATCGGGCCGCTGGCGGCGTCGGATCCGCCGCAGCAACTCGGGTCGCAACAGCTTGCGCCGCCGCGCAGCCTAATGGCCGTTTCCGCGTACTTCGCACGAACCGACTCGCGAATGCTCTCCATGCCAAATCCCTCGCTTCAAAAGATCGACGTTTGTCGATGGAATCGTAGCAGACGCATAGACGAATGTCAATGGAGCTGGTAGACTGCGGGGATGAAGTCGACGCTGCCCGAACGGGTCAAGGGCGTGTGCTCCCCGCCGTCCATTCCGCTTCCCCTGACCAGGGTGGACGCTTCGGTTGAGCTGCTCAAGGCCCTTGCCGATCCCACCCGGCTGCAGATGATCGGTGTGCTGAAACGCTCGGCGCAGCCGCTCTGCATCTGCGACTTCACGGCCGCCTTCGAGCTGAGCCAGCCCACGATCTCGCATCACATGGGCAAACTCCGGGACGCCGGCCTGGTCGACGTCACCAAGGCGGGCATCTGGGCTTACTATCGGCTGAACAGCCACCTCGACGCCAAAACCCGCGCCCTGCTGGAGGTGCTCGTCTAGGGCCCGTGGCGCGCGTCCTGTTCGTCTGTCATCACAACGCCGGCCGCTCCCAGATGAGCCAGGCCTTCTTTGAACAGCTCGTCAATGGCCGGCATCAATCACAGTCCGCTGGAACGCGTCCCGCGGAGCGCGTGCATCCGGTAGTGGTCGATGTCATGCAGGAGGTGGGCATTGACGTCTCCGGCCGTCGCCCCCAGAAGCTCACCGACGCCCTCACCCTTTGGGCTGACGTGGTGGTCACCATGGGATGCGGGGACGAGTGTCCTTACCTTCCGGGGAAGACCTACATCGACTGGGATCTGCTGGATCCGGCGGGGCAGCCACTGCCGCAGGTTCGCATAATCCGGGACGAGATCCGCACCCGGGTGAAAAGGCTGGCCGTCGATCTGAGCTAGATTGCGCCCGCAAGATCGGCCGGGACCGGCCATTTTCTCTGGCAGATGGTCCGGCCCGAAGCCCGCGCGGCCGGCGTCCGCCGCGCTGGACCCTTCCGCCTCGCTGGTGACCTGCCACTTTACGCCGTCTACAGCCTGGCCGCGGCCGGCCTGATCGCGCTCGTCATCTTCGACCTGTCGTCCCCGCTGGCGCTCAACGACGACTGGATGTACGCCTGGTCGGTGCAGCAGCTGGTCACGGGCCACGGCTTGCGCGTCTTTCCAGAGAGCACGGCGCTGGCCCTTCCTCAGGTGGTGTGGGGCGCCCTGTTCAGCCTCGGACATCCAGATCCGCGACTGCTCCGGCTGAGCGTGGTGCCGGTCGTGGCGCTGACCGGGTGGATCAGCTTCGTGCTGGCCCGACGACTTGGGGCCGACCGGTTCTGGTCGGCGGTCGCGGGGACGACGCTGCTGGCCATGCCGCTGTTCATGACCAATGCGACGAGCTTCATGACGGACAACGTCTTCGTCGGCATCGTCATGGCCGTGGCCCTGACCAGCCTGGCCTGGGTGGGCGATGGACGATGGCGGTGGCTGTGTGTGGCGCTGCTCGTCCTGGCGCCCCTCGAACGACAGGTTGGCCTCGCCCTGATTCCCGCCGTCACCCTGGGACTCGCATGCTGGAAGCGGCGGGCCTGGGAACGCGCGGACACCGCCGCTTTGATCGCCACCTGGGTCCTGCCGGTGGTGGCGGTCGCGGCAGCCGGCCGGCTCGTGATCAGCCGGCCGCTGTACGCGCCCGCGGATCTTTTTCAGCTGCACGTCGGACACGCGGTGTTTCCCCTGGCGGCCATGCTCGGCCTGGGGCTCATTCCGTACGGCGCCGCGCTCGCACTCCGGCCGCGGATGCGCGGGCGGGAGAGTGCGTGGTCCGTGGCGTGGACGGCCGTCGGAGTGGTCGGCGCGATCGGATGCCTGGTCGACCTGGCGCAGTTTGGCATGATCTTCCCGGGCAACGTCTTCTCGCCGCTCGGGTTCACCGCCATCCTGGCTGGGTCGAAGCCGCCGATCGTTCCCGGTCTGATCTTTCAGGCGGTCGAGGTCGCCGCCATCGTCACCTTCGTGATGTTGCTGATCGTCCGCCGACGCTGGTGGACGCCATCAGTGCTGCGGCGCGATGGCGCCCTTCTCGCGTTGCTCAGCATCGCGCAGTTTCTTCCCCTCGTCGCGGTCCAGGTATTCATCTACGACCGCTACTTCCTGCCGGTGATCGCGCCGCTCGTGCCTCTCATCGCTGCGATTGCGACGGCGACGCCCAGACAGCGCGTGGCCCGGATCTGGGCCACGGCCGCCCTGGCCGGCGGCTTGGCCATGTACGGGGTCGGGGAGCAGGACTACCTGGCCTGGCAAGCGGCGCGCGACCAGGCCGCGCGGCTCGCCTATCAGTCGACTCCCCGCGACCAGGTGCAGGCGGGGTTCGAGGCCAACGGTGTCTATGTCGAGCTGCCGAGGTACGAGCGAACAGGGCAGGCCGACCTATTTGCCATCCTCGGGCCCTCGCACCCGACGGTTACCTTGCGCTTTGCGGGGCCATCGGACCCGCGCTCGGGCGTGCCGTACGGATCGCTCGCGCCGGGAAAGATCGTGCTCGACCGCTAGGGCAGCCAGATCTCGCTGGCGGACTGGACGTCGGTGATCCACCAGCGGCCGTCGATGTCGACCAGCGTGTAGTGGTAGTAGCCGAGAAATCGGTGTGTCGTCCGGCGCCCGAGCCCAACGCCTTTCTCGGCATCGGGAACGAGGCGATAGATCCACTCTTCCTTGGTCGTGACGTTCACGTTTTGGGGGCTGGCCTCGAGGCCGTACGCCGAGAGCTCGACCTTGCCGATCTGCAGATAGGCGGTATACGACACGTCGAGCACTTCGCAGGTGATATCCAGCCGAGCTGCCGGAAACGATTCGAAGTCACCCGATAGGTCGTGCGCCACCTGGGAAAGCATTGGCTCCAGGTAGACCTCGCGCAAGACGTCCGCGTCGCGGTTGTTGTAGGCCTGCTGGTTCAGCTTGATCGATCGAAGGACCGTATCCTTGATCGCCGATACATTGAAGGCCGTTTCCCGCTGCACGTGTAGAGAGTAGCAAAGGGCCGAAACGCATCCGCCGGATTCGCAATCAGCGACGATCCCGTAAACCTTTGTAAAGCGCCCCGGGCAACCGCCGGCAGCCGGCGTCCATCGGCGAAGCAATGCCCTCGATCCGCGTCAAATCAGTGCGCGCACTGTGGCCAAAGAGGACTTCGTCCCCCGACCGGTTCCATTTCCGAACTCCCGCAACCGCTTCAACTGGCGGCTGTGGTTCGTGCTCGGCAGCCTGACGGAGCTCTTCCTGATTTACGTCGCCCGGTGGTGGGCGCCCTCGCCGGTGACCTACTTCCTGGCCGTTCTCTTTCTTCCGGTCATGGTTCTCACCGGCTTCTGGAGCTTCAAGTACTTCCGATTGGTCCAGGAGAACCTCGAGCTCTCCCGGCGAGCCGACCAGAATCTTCAGGAGCTCAGCCACTTCTTCGAGACGGCGACCGCAGTGTCGAACCTGACCAAGCTGGGCGAGGATCTGGGCAGCCTGACCACGAAGCTGGCGGAACTACTCGACGTCGAGATGTGCGGCTTTTTCCTCTACCAGGAAGGCCTCGAGGCATTGATCGCGCCGGCCGCTCCCTCGGGCATGCGGGAGAGCCGGCTCTTCAACCAGATGCGCCTGAACCAGCTGCGCTTTGGCGCCAACGCCTCGACCCTGATCGGTCGCGTGTTCGTCACCCAGCAGCCCACCATCGTCGAGGACTGCCTGCACGACATCGAGGCCGGGCAGTTGCTGCCCCAGACCTTCGGGTATCGCGACCTGCTGCTGGTGCCGCTGGGTTCCGGCGGCAGGCCGGTCGGCGTGCTCTTGCTGGCCAACAAACGGCACGGCACCTTCAGCGGGAATTACGACGTCAAGCTGGCGGCTTCCCTGGGGGCGGAGGTCGCCGTCTCGCTCGAGAACACGTTCCTCTTCGAGCAGACCCGGCAGCAGGCGCTCCGGCTCGATACCTCGATGGAAATGCTTCGGCAGGTTTCCCAGGCGCTGACCGCGACGACGGTGGGTCCGACCGCGCTCCTCCAGGGGGTGGCGCGCGCCGTGATCGGCGTCTCCGACGCCGCGTCCTGCCTGATCACGCTGACCCAGGGCACCGCCCCGGCAGAACAGGTGATCGAAGTGGGGGAGGGCGTCGACCCCAATATCCACGGCAAACCGCTCACGCACGTCTCGCCGGGGCTCGTGACCCAGGTCGTGATCGAACAGCGCCCGGTCTTCTCTGAGGATATCCAGCTCGACGGCCGCTTCCCGCTCGATCCCCTGGCCCAGCGCTATGGCTGGCGGGCGGCGTTGGGGCTGCCGATGTTCCTCGAACGCGAGTTCGTCGGCACCGTCTCGGTCTATTTCCACGATGTCCGCGCCTTCGACGCCACGCTGATGCAGGTGCTGCAGATCCTGGCCAACCAGGCCGCGGTCGCGCTCGACAACGCGCGGCGGTTCCAGCGCGAACGACAGACCATCGAAATGCTGCGGCGTGCCAACCTCGAGTTGCAGGAAGCCGATCGGATGAAGTCGGAATTCCTCACCAACATGTCGCACGAGCTGCGCACACCGCTGAACGCCATCATCGGGTTCTCCGAGATCATCCGGACCACGCCAGAGCTGTCGGAGGCGGAACGCGGCGAATTCGCGGAAACCATCCATACCAGCGGCAGGCGCTTGCTGAAGCTGATCAATGACATCCTCGAACTGACCCACATCCAGGCCGGGCGGCTCGAGCTGCATCCCGCGCCCTGCCAGCTGGCCGAGGCGGTCGACGCCGCCCTGGCGGAAAACGCCGCCGCGGCGACCCAGAAAGAGCTGGCGGTCACCTCGCAGATCGATCGCGCCATGCAGGTGGTCTTCGATCCGCGCAGCCTGCGCCACGTGGTCCACAACCTGGTCAACAACGCGATCAAGTTCACCCCACATCACGGCAGCGTCGTGATCAGTGCGATGGAGACGCAGCCCGGCACCGTCGTCGAAGTCCGCGACACCGGGATCGGCATCAAGCCGGAGGACCAGGCGCGCCTCTTCGAGGAATTCCGCCAGGTTGACGGCTCGACCTCGCGGGACTACGAGGGCGTTGGGCTGGGGCTGGCGCTCTCCCGGCGGCTGGTCGAACTGCAGGGTGGTCAGATCTGGGTGGAAAGCGTCCCAGGTACGGGGAGCGCCTTTCGCTTTCTGATCCCTCGCTTGCCACTGCTGGCCCACGCCCAGGGGAGGGCCGCATGACCGACGGCAGCACTCGGCGCATCCTGATCGCCGACGACGATCCTGAACGCCTGAAGGCCATTGTCGACCGGCTGCAGCGCGAGGGTTTTCACGTCCTGACGGCCCAGGACGGCCTCGAAGCGCTGGACCGTGCCCGGGAGGAATTGCCAGACGCCATTGTCCTCAACCTCCTGTTACGGCGAATCGATGGACTTCGGGTCTGCGAGATCCTGAAGAGCAATCCGGCGACCACGAACATCCCGGTGCTGCTGACGGCCGGCGTCCACGTCGACGCCGACGAAGGCAAGCGCGCCCTGGCTGCCGGGGCGGACCGGTTCCTCACCGACCTCGGCCCACTGTCGACGGGCTCGGGCCGGGAGCTCGGCGCCGGTCAGGACCTGGTGGAGGCGGTGCGGACGCTGCTGGGCGCCGAGCCGGAGCTGGAACAGCGGCCCATCCTGCTGGCGATCGACGACGATCCGGACAACCGCGCCTTCCTGACCAAGGCCGTCTCGAAACAGGGCTTCGAGGTCGTCACGGCTCCGAATGCGACCCAGGCACGGCGGCAACTCGACGGCCGCCGCCCGGCGCTCATCTTCCTCGATGTGCAGATGCCGGAGGAGAGTGGACTCGCCCTGCTACCCCAGATGCTGCGCGATTTCCCCGATGCGGTGGTGGTGATGATGACCGCCTACGGCTCCGAGCAAGTGGCGGCTGAGGCGCTCCGCGGTGGCGCTGATGACTACATCGCCAAGCCGATCGACTTGCAACGGCTGCGCGAGATGCTGGATCGCAACCTCGAGAAGCAGCGGTTGCGGGCGGAGCGCCAGAGCCTGGTCGCGCGGCTGAAGGATTCCAACCGCTACCTGATGCGGCAGCACGCCGCGCTGCGCCGCGCCGACGAGGAAATCCTGCAGGTCAATCGCCAGCTCGAGCAGTCGAACCGCTACAAGTCGGAGTTCCTCGCCAACATGTCGCACGAGCTGCGTACGCCGCTGAACGCCATCCTCGGATTCAGCGAGATTCTGCTCGACGTCACCATGAACCTGACCGGGGGCGAGCGAACGGAATTCCTCCGCAACATCCATAGCAGCGGTCAGCATCTGCTGGGGTTGATCAACGACATCCTCGACCTCGCCAAGATCGAGGCGGGGAAGATGGAGCTCAAGGCCGAAGAGATGCGCGTGGCCGAGGTGCTGCAGGAGGTGACGGCGATCCTCGAGCCGATGGCCCGCCAGCAGGGGCTTCAGCTGACGACCATCGGGGCGGTGGAGGCGAGCGTGATCAAAGCGGACCGGAGCAAGTTCAAGCAGGTGCTTTACAACCTGCTCTCGAACGCCGTGAAATTCACGCCCCCACCGGGTCAGATCACGATCACCGTGAAAGACACGCCCGACCAGCTCACCGTTTCGGTCCAGGACACCGGTATCGGGATGAAGGCGGAAGATCTGCCCAAGCTCTTCCGCGAGTTCGAGCAGATCGACGGCTCCTATACCCGCCGCTACCAGGGAACCGGCCTGGGCCTTGCCCTCTGCCGGCGGTTCGTCCAGATGCATGGCGGGCGGATCTGGGCGGAGAGCAAATTCGGCAAGGGGTCGACGTTCACCTTTACGATCCCGCGGGAGCCGCGTCCCGCCCTGGAGGCCCCTGCCGAGGAGGCCGCCCAGACGATCGAGAGCATGGAGCTCCCGCTGGCGCTGGTGGTGGAGGACGATCCCGCAAGCAGCCAGCGGATGACGGCCGAGATCCAGGGAGTCGGCTTCCGAGTCGCGCACGCCAAGGACGGCGACGAGGCCGTCCGCAAGGCGATGGAAATCCTGCCCGACCTGGTGGTGATGGAAACGGTGCTCCCGGTGAAGGACGGCTGGCAGGTGTTGCAGGAGCTGCGGTCCCGGGCCGCGACCGCTGACGTCCCCGTGCTGGTCTGCTCGGTGACGAAGAACGAGCCCTTGATGGCGCAATTCGGTGTGGTCGGCTATGTCGCGAAGCCCTGGGTGACCAAGGCGATGCAGGACGAACTGCGCCGGGTCGGTCAGGGCATCAAGCGCCGGCGAGACCGGGTACGGGTGCTGTTGGTCCACCGCGAGCGCAAAGCGCTGGCGCCGCTGGCCGCCGCCCTCGTCGAGGAGGGGTTCGAGGTCTTCCGCGCTCCCGGCCTCCAGGAGGCCCTGGAGAAGGCTCGGGCGGCCGCCCCCGACGTGGTCGTGCTGGGGCCCCCTGAACCTGAGTGGGTGTTGGGACTGCGCGGGCTTCCCGGCCAGCCCGCGCTGGTTGCCCTGGGCGAAGTTTCACCGAGGGTGCCAGCGACGGCGTGGAGCGCCGTTATACCATCTGGCCTCTCCCAGCCAGATGCCGTATTGCGCGCCATCAAGGAGCTGGACATCGTTCAGAGGCGAAGGAGGACAGGCCGTGACCGCCGGCAAGGTCTTGATCGTCGAAGATAACCCGGTCAATTTGCGCCTGGCCCAGTTCCTCCTGGAAAAGAAAGGGTTCTCCGTCCGCAAGGCGGGGAGCGGGGCCGAGTGCCTGGCCGAGATGACCCGTGAGCTGCCGGATATCGTGCTCATGGACATCCAGCTTCCCGGAGAAGATGGGCTGGCCGTCACCCGCAAGATCCGCTCCGACGCGCGCATGGCGGGGGTGGTCGTGGTCGCGCTGACCGCGCATGCCATGGCGGGCGACCGGGAAAAGATCCTGGGCGCGGGCTGCGACGGCTACATCCCCAAGCCCGTTGATCCTCAGGGCCTGCCCGGAGAGGTCGCCCGTTATCTCCAGCAAGGGCGGCTGAAGACGGCGTAATGACCGAGCAGTCGCAGAAACCCGGACGACCGGGCGAGCCGGCGTCGAAGCCCGGCCGTCCCATCACGGAGATCCTTCAACTCAACCAGGAACTGGTGCACAACCTGGAGGGTCTCGTGGCGGAACACGACGCCCGGAAAAAGGAACTCGACGAGCTGAAATTCTCCTACGACCAGTCCCAGGCGGAGATGAAGCGGCTCCACGAAGAACTGGCCCACGCCAATCAGCGTGACGCCGAACGGCACGAGCAGCTTCGCCAGCTGGAGCAGGAACGCGTCGACCAGCTGGGCGCGATGAGTGCCCACCTCGACGCCATGCGCGCCGCCGTCGACCGCTACCTCCAGCAGGGTCGGAAGGCCGCCTGATGGCTCCCGAAGCGCCCAAGGCGAAGTCCTTCGCCGACATCCTGCAGCAGAACCAGCAGTTCATCACCCACCTCCAGGCGCTGCAAGAAGACATCGGTGGCCAGCTCGAAGAGAAGGAGCGGGAGCTCGCCCTCAGCAAGCGCCAGCTGGCGGAGAAACAGCAGGAGCTGGACGAACTGCAAAACGCGCAGCTCCAGTGGGCGATGGACCGTCAGGCGCTGCTCGACCAGCACGACGCCCTCAAGCAGGGACACCAGGACCTCCAGCAGAGCCACGATCGGGCCCAGGTCGAGCTCGGCCGGCTGAAGGACGACGTCGGCCGCGCCAAGGCCCGCGACGAAGAGCGTCGCGGCCAGTTGCGCCAGCTCGAGCAGGAACGGATGCAGCTGGGGCAAAAGTTCGAGAACGACCAGAAGAAGATGCGGACCGATCTCAAGAGTGCCCAGGAAGACCTCGACAGTCTGCAGTCGGCGCAGATCCAGTGGGCGATGGACCGGGAGACTCTGCTCAAAGACCGGGATGCCGCCGTGGCGAAGCAGGCGGAGCTGGAACAGGAATGGCAGAAGGCACGGGCCGACCTGACCCAGGAAAAGTCGCGGCTCACCGACCTGAACGCGCAGCTCCAGCAACAGCTCAAAGTCGCGCAGGCCGAGATCGAGCCGCTCAAGGCGGCCCGTGATAAATGGCAGGCCGAGCGGCAGCGCCTGATTGCCGATGTCGCCCGCCTCGAGCAAGGCGCCCAGGCAGCGGACGCCCAATTCCGGGCGGATCGCAAGCTGCTGCAGGGCCAGCTAGACGAGGCGCGCCGGAAGGCCGCTGACCTGGATAAGGCCGAGGCGGAGTTCCAGCGTCTCAGCGATGAGCGCTCGGCGCTGCTGGCCAAGGTGAAGGCGCTGGAGAAGGACTGGCAGAGCCGAGAAGCCTCGGTGGCCGAAGAGAAAGCCGGACTCAAAAAACAGATGCAGGACGCGGTGGCGAGGCTGGCGGCGATGCAGCAGGACTACGAGAAGATCAAGGCGCTGCACGCGGACCTCGCCGGCGAAACCGGTCGAAAGGCCCAGGAGTGGACCGGGCGCGAACAGCGCCTCACCTCCGAGAAGAACCAGCTCAAAGTCGATCTGGAGCGGGTGCAGGGCCAACTCTCCGAGATGATGGCGGAGACCAATGAGCTTCACAGCCGGCGCGCGAACGAGGCGAAAGAGCTGGAGACCGCCTGGCAGCGGGAGAAGGCCTCCCTCAAGCTCCAGCTCGACGAGGCGCGCAAAGCCGCCGGCAGCGGTCCGCCCACCAGCCAGGTACTGGCGCGCTACGAAGCCGAGAAGCGGGCCATGCAGGCGCAGCTCGATGGACTCAAGACCGAGCTGACCGCCAGCGGAAAGAACAAGGACGCCGCGCCGGCGCTGACCCAGGCAAAGCGCGACTTCGAGGCGAAGTTCCGGGTTATTTACGACCAGAGCCACGACCTCAATTCGCCGCTGAATGCGATCATCGGCTTCTCCGAGATCCTGCTCGACGAGAAAGCGAACAAGACGACCCCGGAGGAGCGGCGCGAGTTCGTCGCCCATATCAATGAGAGTGGGAAGCGGCTGGTCGAGCACATCCGTGAGCTGATCGAATTCGCCAAGCAGGAGGCGGGGATCCAGGAACGGCCGGTGCAGATGGTCCCGCCGGTCGGCGGCGGCAACAAGCCGCCCGTCATCCTGGTGGCCGACAACGACCCGGCGGTGAAGGAGCGGATCGAGCCTTTCCTCAGCCACGCTGGTTACGAAGTGGTGATCGCGGCCAGCGCCCAGGAGGCGCTGCGCAAGGCGGTGCAGCTCCAGCCGCTCGCCGTCTTGATCGACACTCAGCTCCCGCCCAACGGGGGAAGCGGCCTCGTCTACGATCTGCGGCGCGAGTCGAAGACCAAGGATATCCCGATCGTGCTCACCTCGAAGATCAACAAGGAGTCCCTACCGTTCGACATCGGCCAGGCTGACTTCCTGACCAAGCCGATCGACCGGCAGCAGCTGTTGCAGATGATGGTCAAGTTCGACCTGCTGGCCGATGGCAAGCGCGGCAAGAAGACGCCGTCATCGATCTTGATCGTGGACGACGACCCGCAGAACATCCGGTTGGTCAAGGCCATGCTGAAGCCCTTCAACATGGAAGTCATGGTCGCCGACGGGGGGAAGGCCGGCCTCGAGCTGGCCTTGAAGAAGAAGCCCGACCTCATCATCCTCGACCTGATGATGCCGGACGTCGACGGCTTCGAGGTGGTCTCCAAACTTCGGGAAGACCCGGCCGCCAGCCAGATTCCCATCCTTATCTATACGGCGAAAAACATCACCAGCGAGGACCGGGAGCGCCTGCAGGGGAATATCCAGTCGATCATCCAGAAGGGGGACTTCGGAAAGGACCGCTTCCTCGAGATGATCAACAACCTTCAAACCAGCCAGGCCGCCTAGCCAGCGAGGGCGCGGATGACTGCCCTCGACCGGTGGTTCGTCAGGCTCCGCTTCGCGGCGGTCGCCATTCCGTTCGGTCTTCTGTTCTGGCTTCCGTCGGCATCCGTGCCGGTCACGATCGTGCTGGCCGGACTGCTGGCCGCCTACAACGGCGTCGCCGCGGTGGCGATCCAGAAGAAGGCGATCCCTCGCTTCGCCCGGCCGATGGCTGTGCTCTTGCTCGTCCTCGACCACCTGGTGGTGAGCGGCTGGATCCTGCTATTCGCGACGCCGTCCTCGAGCGTCCCGTACCTGCTCTACGCGCTGGTGGCGGCCGAGGCAATTTTCCGGTTCGACCTATGGGGTGGCATCGGCACCAGCCTGTTCTTGACGAGCGGCATCATTCTGTTCCAGACCAGCGACCTCGGGCTCGCGATCTCGGTGCGCGACGCGATCCTGCGCGCGATTCCGACGGTCGCGGTCATCACCGGGCTGGGCGCCGCGGTGCGGGCCATGAATACCGAGATCCGCGGGACGCGGCGCCGGCTCGACCAGACCGAGCAGCTGCGCAACGTCCTTGGCGAGCTCGTCGGACAGCTCGACGTGACGCACATGCTGAATACCGTTATCCGCTGCGGGATGGAGCTGCTGCAGATGGATTCGGGTGCGGTGGTGTTGCTGGACGAGGATCGAGGCGTCTTTACACTGCAGGCGGCGGTCCGCCTACCCGAAGCGGTCGCCGGAAGCGCGATCTCAGCCGGTGAGGGCATCGTGGGTCGCGTGGTGCGCGAGCGTCGCCTGGTGATGCTGGCGCAGCCGCCGCTGTTTGACGGGGCGGCGCTGAACCGAGCCCGCTACGCCAGGGTGTTCGGGACGCCGGTAATCCTGGAAGGCAAGGTGTTCGGCGTGTTGCACCTCCAAACCCACGACGAGCAGCGGCGCCTGACGCGCTGGGAAGAGGAGGCCCTGGAGGTCCTGGCGCAACAGCTGGCGGTCGCCCTGCGAAATGTGCGTCTCTTCGAGGAGACCGAGAAGCGTGCCCGCCGCCTGGAGCTGCTGAACCAATCGATCGACCAGATGAACCAGAAGCTGTTCGAGCCCGAGTTGCTCGACGTGGTTGCCACCGCGCTCACCGGAAATCTCGGTTTCGCCGCGGCGCAGGTGTGGTTGCTCGAGCCGAGCGACGGGGCCCTCTGGCGCCGGGCGGGCCATCACATCACGATCAATGCGCCGCCCGTCCCGAGCCGGGTGGAACGCGGCATGAGCGAAATCGGCCAGGTGGCGGAGCTTCGGGTGCCGATCGTGACCAACGACCCGGCGAACCACCGGCAGGTTGGGCTCAGTCCATGGATGGCCGAGGAAAACATCCAGGCCTTCGCCGGCTTCCCACTCGTGATCGGCGACCAGCTGCTCGGGGTGCTCGCCGTCTACCACCGGCGCCCGCTGGACCGTAACACGATCGAGCTCCTCACCCTATTCGCCCAGCACGCCGCGACGGCGATTCAGGAGGCGCACCTATTCCATCTGGCGACGGAGCAGACGGCACGCCTGGGCGCGGTCAATGCCGAGCTGCAGCGCGCGAATCAGCACAAGTCGGAATTTCTCGCCAACATGAGCCACGAGTTGCGCACCCCCTTGAACTCAATTCTCGGGTTCTCGCAGTTGCTGCTCGAGGGCGATGGCGGGGTGCTCACCCGCGAGCAGCGGCAGGACGTCGACATCATTGCCCAGAACGGCCAGCACCTGCTGGCACTGATCAACGACCTGCTCGACATCTCGAAGCTCGAGGCGGGGAAAGCGCAGCTCCATCGTGGCGAGGTGGAGATCGAACCCCTGATCTCGGAATGCGTCGAAAGCGTCAGCTCGCTGGCGAAGACCAAAGGGCTGGAGCTCAGCGCGAGCGTGTCGCCCGAGGTGGGACGCGTCTTTGCCGATGGCCCGAAGCTCAAGCAGGTGTTGCTGAACCTCCTCGGGAACGCCATCAAGTTCACCGAATCCGGCAGCGTTCGCGTCACCGCGGAGCGCCAGGGCGCCGAGCTCCGCATCGGTGTGCGAGACACCGGCATTGGGGTGCCGCTCGAAGACACGGAGCGGATCTTCGAGAGCTTTCAACAGGGAAAGAGCGGGATCAGCGGCAAATACCAGGGCACCGGCCTGGGGCTCGCCATCTCCCGCCAGCTGGTCGAGATGCACGGCGGGCGGATCTGGGTGAAGAGTACGCCGGGCCAGGGCAGCACGTTTACCTTCACGATCCCGCAGCGGGCCGTGCCCGCGGCGATCGACCTGACAACAGCGGCCTGAGGCTCTAGCCGAGGATGCCAGTGATCAACGCAATCGCGGCGAGGACCATCACGCCCGCCGCGGCGAATTGCAGGGGGCGCTGCGGGATCCAGGCGCCGAGCCGATTTCCGAGGACGACCGCAATGGCCGCCACGGCCCACAACGCGATGGTCGCGGCCGCGAACACCGTCACCGCATCGCGGTAGCGCGCCTGCAGCGCCGCGGTGGCGAGCTGCGTGAGGTCGCCCCATTCCGCGACGAAGACCAGGAGGAATGCCGTGGCAAAGGGGCGTCGGTGCCGTTGCTCCTCCCGTTCGATGTCGCCCTTCTCCTTGACCTCTTCCTTTTTGAGGTTCTGCCTCACGATCACCGCCGCCATCAGGAGGAACAGCAGGCCGGCGCCGATCCGGATCGGTTCTCGAGGCAGCAGGCTCAGCAGCGAGCCAGCCGCGACCGCCACCGCGCTCTGGATCACGAACGCCGCTGCCGACCCGAGAAAGATCGGCAAGGGACGATGGCGGGTCGCCAGGAGGAGAGTGGCGAGCGCCGTCTTGTCGGGCAGCTCGAGCAGAAAGATGATGGCGAAGACGGTGAAGCCAAGTCCGAGGGCGTGGGCCACGGGGGGAGTTTAGTGGTCTCTAGGTCCAGCGCCAGGAGGCGAGCCAGCGCCTTGGTCGTCGGGCTGCCCTACGATCCCTGCAGGACCAGAATGGTGGCGACGGCGCCGATGACCATGACCGCCGCGGCGATGGCGACAAAGACCCATCGCGCCCGGCGCCTGGACACCATAGTCCCCGTCATGGCCAGTGCGGTCGGTCCAGCCGGTGAGACCGGCGGAGGGGCCACTGGGCCGGCGGACGCCACCCCCGCTTCCGGCGGCGCGGATGCGGTGCCGGGTTGGAGCGGAGCCCCACACCTGGGGCAGACGGTGGCACCGCTGCCGTGCCAGGTCCAGCATTTCCGGCAGACGGCGCGGCCCATTTTGCCCTAGTGCATCAAGAGCGGAAAGGAGAGGACGAACACCATCAGGGCGAACACGATGGTGCGCAGGCTCATCCGGCCAGTGCCATGGGCTCTTGCCCCGCGGGATAGTTGACCTTGGCGCCGAAACGATAGCCAACGCCGCGCTTGGTCTGGATGTAGACCGGCTTGCTTGGATTCGGCTCGATCTTGCTCCGCAGCCGCGAGATGTGGACCCGCAGCCCTTCCTCGTAGGCTTCCTCGTCGCCTGCCCAGGCCTTGGCGAGCAAGGTCTCGTTGGTCACCACCCGGCCGGCATTACGGACCAGGAGGAAGAGCAGCTTGGACTCCGTCGGCGTCAGGGTGACCTGCTGCCCCTTCACCCGAGCCCAGTGCTGCACGAAGTTGATCTGCAAACTCTCATCGATTACGACTTCCGGCTGCTCGACGCCCGCCGACTCGCCGTAACGGCGCAGCACCCGCTGCACCCGGGCGACCAGTTCTTCCTTTTCGAACGGCTTGACGATGTAATCCTCGGCATACATTTGGAGTCCCTCGACCTTGCTCTCGACCGCGGCGACCGCGCTCAGGATGACGATCGGGACGTCCAGGTGACTCTTGATGCGGCGGCAGAGCTCGAAGCCGTCCATCTCCGGCATCATCAAGTCGACGACGACGAGATGCGGGATGCCCTCGTGCAGTTTGCGCAGGGCCTCCGGACCACTGCCTGCGGTCATCACCTCGTAGCCGGCGTGCTCGAGAATCCGCTTGAGGATCTCGCGGGCCATGGCGTCATCGTCGACGATCAGAATCCGGTATCGGTTGACGATGTTTAACCCCTCTCTTCCGGCGGCCATCGCGCGCCGCGCTGCCGACCGGCCGCCATGGATTTGGACCTGTTGCTGCTGGCTCAGGTCCGCGTGGAGAGCCGGCAAAGATATATGGCTCTCGTCGTTCATTTCCTTACGATTCCTCTTTACGATGTGATGACTCTTGTCGCGTCAGGGTCACACCAGCTCGCCGACCGGCCGAGCTCGTTCACAGCGTAAAGAGGCAGGCTTACGACGCTTGTTACAGAGTCGTCGATCAAAAATAAAGAGGCGCGAGCGGTGCCTCTCGCGCCCCCATGTGGGAAGCCTAACGCCGGGCAGGCGATGCGGAATCGGTCGCTCGGCCCATCCGTACGGGCTGACTGGCACGCGGTAGAATCTCAGACGCCCGTGCCCGGGTGGTGGAATTGGTAGACACGCAGCTTTGAGGGGGCTGTGAGCGCAAGCTTGTAAGGGTTCAAATCCCTTCCCGGGCAGAACTCCACCCGTGAGCCTCAGCACCCTGTACCTGCGCCTGCGCTACCCGCGCCACAGCTTTGGCCCGGGATTCCTGGGACCGGCGCGGCTGCGCATCCGAGGACCGGGTCGGGTGCTTTTCGGCCGCGATGTCCGGGTGCGAAATGCCTCAGGTCGGACCGCCCTGCTCACGTTCGGCCGCGACGCCCGCATCGAGATCGGTGACCGGGTGGAGATCGACGGCGCCGGGCTGATGTCCGCCAGCACGATCATCGTTGGCGAGGGGGCGATCCTTGGTCCCTGCCTGCTGGTCGACACCGATTTTCACGCCGTCGGACTTGATCGCCGCCGCGCCGGCGAAGCGGTGCTACGCCGGCCGATCCGCATCGGCCGCAATGCGTGGATTCAGGGGAAGGCGACGATCCTCAAGGGCGTCTCGGTAGGGGAGGGAGCCGTGGTCCGCTGGGGCGCGCTGGTGGCCGGGGATGTTCGGGCGGAATCCGTGGTGATGGGAAATCCGGCGGTCGAGGTGAAAGACGGTGGGGCTTAGGCGCTGACGACGGCGCCCTGGATGTTGCAGTAGGTGTTGCGCACCTGGTTGCCCAGCACGATCAGCGTGATCAGCACCACGATCACGACCAGGCACATGATCAGGGAGTACTCGACGAGAGCCTGACCGCGTTCGCTGTCAGACCAGCCGAGAAGCATCCGAATCCGCGCCGCCAATATGGTGATCATGGTTTCTCAGCACGGCGATGGTCGCCGCAGCCCGAGTATGAGCCGTATAACGCGGGCCTGCCGTACTTTCAGACGGCTCGTCGCGCGATCGTGGCCAGCTTGTAACGGCTAGCGGGCGCTGGATCGCTGGACGAGGTAGGTCACGACCGCCAGATATTCCTCCGAATCGGCCGATCCGACCCAGCGGGTATCGTCGGAGGTGCGCCCGAAGAGGGCAAAGAGCTCGCTGAGGGTCAATTTCTCTGACATCTCTTAAACCTGATACCAGCTTAGCAGTTAACCTAACATCAATGCTATCATAACAACCGAAGCGGCGGGGGCGGTTCAGCGGCCGTTGTTCCGCTGTACCAGATAAAGGACGACGGCCAGGTATTCTTGCGAATCGGCGGAAGCCACCCATCGGGTATCTTCGGCGTGGCGGCCGAAGAGACTGAACACGTCGGACATGGTGAGTCGCTGTGGCTCTTCCAGCATGGTCGTCCCGATGCAGGTGAAACGACCCCATGTCGGGGAACCTTTCACGCAGAGTGACGAGCCGGCCACGAGTCGGCGGAAGGATATCGACGAAGGGCGGCGATTGGGCGCCGCGGCCGTGGGTAGAATTCGGGCAGGTCAATGTTCTTCTTCGGCTGGGGCTACCTGCTCTACGTCGCGCTGCCGATCATGGTGCTCAGCTTCATCGCGAGCAGCTGGGTCAAGCGCACCTATCAGCGCTACTCACAGGTCCGCAACTCCAGCGGGATGACAGGCGTGGATGTCGCCCGCCGGATCTTGAGCGGCGCCGGCCTCAACGACGTCACGATTCAGGTGATCGACGGCGAGCTGAGCGACAACTACGATCCGCGGACCAGGACCCTCAACCTCTCGAAGGCGGTCGCGATGGGCAGCTCCGTCGCCTCCGAAGCGGTGGTCGCCCACGAGATCGGCCACGCCCAGCAGGACCGGCAGGGCTACTTCGCGATGCGATGGCGATCCGACCTGGTTCCGGCAGCGAACCTGGGATCGCAGGCCGGGCCACTCATCGTGCTGGCGGGCCTCTTCCTATCGATCTTTACCCGCAGCACCTTCGGGTTCTACGTAGCCATCGTGGGCCTCGCCCTGTTCGCGGCCGTCGTTGTCTTCCAGTTGATCACCACGCCGGTTGAGCTGAACGCGAGCCGGCGGGCGCTCCGCCTCCTGGCCGACAGCGGCGTGATCTTTCCCGAAGAGCAGGACGGCGCCCGTCGCATGCTGCGAGCGGCCGCCTTCACCTACTGGGTGGCGCTGTTCGGGGCCATGCTGACTCTGCTGTATTACGCGTCGCTCGTCTTCGGAAATCGTCGCAACGACTGATCCGGCGCCGTTCGCGACGGCGGACCTGGAGCAGCTGCGGTCGCTGCTGACGGCCGCCGGTGAGGCATCGTATCGAGGCGACCAGGCCCATCAGTGGTTCTGGCGGCAGCTCGCCCCCTCCTTTACGGCGATGCGCACCCTGCCCCAGTCGGTCCGCCGGCTGCTTGACCAGTCGTACAGGTTCAACAGCGTGGTCCCCCACCAGAAACGGGTGGCCGATCGCGGCCAGACGGCCAAGTACCTGTTCAAGCTTGCGGATGGCAAGACGATTGAGACGGTGGTGATGCACTACGATGCCACCGACCGTTCGCGAGCGCGTACCACCGTTTGCGTCAGCTCGCAGGTCGGCTGCCCGATCGGTTGCAGCTTCTGCGCCACCGGCCAGTCCGGCTTCGATCGCAACCTCAACGAGGCCGAGATCGTGGACCAGTTCCTGACGGCCAGCCGGGATCTCGGCCAGGGTCCGGGCGCTCTGACCAACGTGGTCTTCATGGGGATGGGCGAGCCCATGAACAATTACACGGCCGTGGTCGGCGCGATCCGCCGATGGGCGAGATCGGACACGCTCAACTTCAGCCCACGGCGGGTCACGATATCGACGATTGGACTGGTTCCGTTCATGGAACGGCTCACGGCCGAGGGTCTGCCGGTCAATCTGGCGATTTCCCTCCACGCGCCCAACGATGAGTTGCGCAGCCGCCTGATCCCGGTCAACCGCAAGTACCCGATCGCCGCCATCACCGCTGCGGCGCGAGCCCATGCGGAACGCACGAGCCGGCGCATCAGCTATGAGTACGTCCTGCTCCATGATGTGAACGACAGCCTGGAGCAGGCCCGCCAACTGGCAGCACTCGTCAACCATCGCCTCAGTCACGTCAACCTCATCCCGATGAACCCGATCGAAGGCAGCCCGCTCTCTCCGCCATCGAAATCGCGCGCCCAGGCCTTTCAATCGGTCCTGCAGTCCGCCGGGATCTCAACCACGATCCGCGCCACCCGCGGGCTCGATATCGATGCCGCCTGTGGCCAGCTGCGAGCGCGCGAATTACAGACAATGCCCTCGCCCGCCTGATGCCGTCCCGACTGCTGGGCATCTTCTTCGATGCGGGCAACACCCTGGTGGTCGAAGAGCCTGGCAAGCACCTCTGGGAAATGCAGATCACGCCGATTCCCGGCGCTCTCGAGGTTCTGTCGACGCTGAAGTCGCGCTACCGGCTCGGGGTGATCTCCAACACGGTCGGTTCGGGCGATATCGAGTTGGCGGATGTCCTGGAACAGGCCGGTATGCGGACCTTGATCGACGCCCTCGTGACCTCGCGGGATTTCGGAAAAGCCAAACCCGATCCGGCAATTTACGCGGAGGGAGCGCGCCGGTTGGGCGTCCCGCTGGCGGCGACCTGCATGGTGGGCGACCGCCTCGACACCGACGTCGCCGGCGCTTTGAAGGCGGGCATTCCCGCGATCTGGCTGAAACACCCGGGCGCGATCGAGGTCGCCGGCGTCGCACCCACGCACGTGATCACGCGGCTCAGCGACTTGCCCTCCTGGCTGGAGGGGAGTTATGCACGGCCCGTTTCGCCTTCGTAGCCGGCTCGTTGGGGACGCCGAAGGGATTGTCGAGACTTCGCGGATATACTCAGCAAGTCCGGTGAAACGCATCCTCGCGAGCCTGCTCACGATCGTGGCGCTAACCGCCTGCGCCTCGCCGCTGGCCAAGCCGGAAACTCCCCAACAGGCGCTCTCCGCTGCCGCGCAACGGGCGAGCCAGCTGAAGTCGGCCAAGTTCGATCTCCAGGGCCACGTTGCGATGACCTTCCCGCCCCAGATGGCCAAGCTGTTTGGGCAGAGTGGCGGCAACGGCACGCTCGCAGTGGATCTGAGCGGAAACGGCGAAGCCCAATTCCCGGATCGCTACCACATGACGGTGAACGCCAAGATGGCGGGATTCTCGATTGCGACCGAGGTGATCGTGGCCAATGGAAAGGCCTACGTGAGGAACCCGCTCACGCAAAAATGGGAAGTCTCAACCCAGTCGAGCAGCCTCACCGATCAGCTGGGTCAGCCGGATCCGCTTTCCTACGACCAATACCTGAAGAACGTCAAGTCGGTCAAGGACCTGGGCGATACGACGCTTGGCGGGACGACGGTCCATCATTATCAGCTGACGCCGGATAAGGACAAATTGATCGCCAGCCTCTCGAAGCGCGCCTCGACGAGCCCGCAAGCGCTCGCAGCCGTAAAACAGGTTCTCGAGAGTGGGACGATGACGGTTGACGTGTGGTTCGGCAAAGATGATCACCTGGTCCGCCGGGTCAGCGTCAACGCCGACTACAGCGTGGACCTCAACCAGCTGCTGGGCTCGCTGGGCGCGTCAGCCGCGACATCGAGCAGCAGCCTGCCGGCCGGCGCGACCATCCATGCCGTCGCGACCGTGGTCATCAACTACCACGACTTCGACGCGCCGGTCACGATCAGCATCCCGACTGTCCCGTAGTGCTGGTCGCGCCTTCGCTGCTATCGGCCGACTTCAGCCGGCTGGGGGAGGAAGTGGCCGCCCTCGAACAGGCCGGCGCGGACTGGGTGCACTTCGACGTGATGGACGGGCATTTCGTCCCACCAATCACGATCGGACCCCGCACGGTCGAACACTGCCGCCGCTACGCGAAGCTCCCCTTTGACGTCCACCTGATGATCGAGAACCCGGAGCGCAGCATCGCGGCCTTCCGGGATGCTGGCGCGACCACCGTGTCGGTCCACGTGGAGGCGACTCGCCATATCCACCGGGTGCTCGATAGCATCCGCGCGGCCGGCCTTCATCCGGGCGTCTGCCTCAACCCCGGCAGTCCGCTGGCGCTGGTCGAGCCGGTCCTCAAGGACGCCGACCTGCTCGTCATGATGTGCGTCAACCCGGGCTGGGGTGGACAGCAGTTCATCGACGGCAGTCTGGATCGGATCAAAGCCGCGCGGACGCTGCGGGACCGGCTCAATCCCAGGCTCGATATCGAGATCGACGGCGGCGTCAACGCCCAGACCGGCCGGCAGTCGATCTTGAGCGGCGCCACGGTGCTGGTGGCAGGCAGCTTTGTCTTCAGTCACCCCCGGGGCAAGAAGGCGGCGATCGAGGAACTGCGCTAAATCACTCGCTGGTCGGCAGGTGCAGGTACATCGACTGGATGCCGACCCGGCCCGGACCGGTGAACCGATTCCAGATCATGTTGCCGCCGCCGCCAAACATGCCGGTCTTGAGCCCGAACATCTGGACCTCCATGCGCACGCTCTCGTCGCGGTAGACCCAGCCGCCCGGCTCGATATCGATCTGTTCGTTCGGCGCCAGCTGCTTCTCGAAGACATTTCCGTAACCGTGCAACCAGAGGACGCCCTCCTGATGCGATGCGCTGAAACGATCGACGAAGAATCCGGTCGAGCCGAACAGCATGTTGCTGACGCCCTTCACCCGGTTGAAGGTGTAGTCGAGGTTCCCGGTTGCCGCCAGGAACTGGTGCTCACGGACGAGCACCGCCGTCCCGGGCATGAGATGGAGGGGAAAGAGATGGCCGGCGCCGTCTCGCGAAAACGCGATCTCGCCCGGTCCCTGCGCCTCGGTCAGGAAGATCGGCATCCCGGCGACCATCCGCTTGAAGGCCCCTTTCATAGCACGAATGCCGATGTTGAGCGGCGGATCCTTCCAGAGCACCACATGGTGCTCGAAGAACACCGGCACCGTGCCATCGAGCCAGGTGTGCAGGACCGGGACCAGCTCGCCATCGATGCGATAGCGGATGCCAGGAGCCTGCCCGTCTTCGAGTTTGGTGGGTAACAGCTGCGGCGGCTTTTGCATATTGGTCCCTCTGAGCTGAAGCGCGGTGTCGGAATCCGGTCCGGCCGCAAGTTACACGGTCGTGACGCTGACTGCAACGCTGTCGACGCTCAAACCTCGCATCTTGACACGGCGCGAGATTCGGTTGGGCCATATCGGGATCACCCTGCTGCTGATGGCCGGGTTGATCGTGGGCGCAACCCGGCTGGGCGCGGTCGTTCCCGCCGGTGCCGACCTCGGCGACCTGACGCAACGCACCTACGCCGACAACATCTGGCAAGAGACTCAGACCAGCCTGGCGCTCCTCGCCGTCTTCTTGCCCTGGCTCGTTTACGGCTTGCTCTTCAAGGGTTCTCGCGCGGGCGGCAGCGTCCTGCTCGTGATCGCCCTGCTCGGCACTGTGGGCGGCAGCTGGCTGACGTCGCTAAGCCTGCAAAGCTATGCCGCTCTGCCGCGGCAGGTCAGTGGCGTCGTCTCAAGGGTCGATGGGCGTCAGCTCTCCCTGGCGGGGGAAACGCGAGTTTATCTGGTGATCTCCCCGGCGCAGCTGAGATCCGCGGACGGGTGGCTCAAACCGGGGACGCCGGTGACCCTGTGGGTGTCGCCGCGCAGCCAGGCCGGCTATATTGGTGGTGCCCCGAGCTCGGACTAGGCGGACTTCGCCTGGGTCCGAAGGCACCGGGTGCACACCAGCGCGGTCTGGGAACGACCATTGATGGTGACCCGCGCCTTGTGCAGATTCGGCATAAAGCGACGCTTCGTGCGCACTTTCGAGTGGCTCACGTTATGGCCGTATTGGGGCCCCTTGCCGCAGATCGCGCAACGTTGTGCCATGGTGTTGGATACCTTCAGCGCCCCGGCAGGCATCGCGTATGATTGGGGCGAAATCAGCGTCACATAGTAGCACACGACACGCGGGAATCCCGCGACCCTAACAACAATGGACTCAAAGACGAAGGCCAATCCGCCGCGCACCGGGAAGCCGCCGAGGACGCTGATCCAGGCCAGAGACCTCGGGCGGATCGAGGTATCGCGTCACGTCGTCGCCACCGTTGCCGGGCATGCGGCCGCCGGCTGCTACGGGGTGGTGGGGATGGCTGCCCGCGGCCTGCGCGATGGCCTGGCGGAGCGGCTGCATCGCGACAAGCTTCACCGCGGGGTCGAAGTCGAGGTGCGCGAGGAGGGGATCGCGGTCTCGCTCTACGTCATCGTCGAGTACGGCACCCGTGTCTCCGAAGTCGCTCATAACCTTTCTAATGCGGTCCGGTATTCGGTCGAGCGGACCCTCGGCCTGCCGGTGATTGAGGTCGATGTGAATGTGCAGGGCATTCACATCAGTGGTGGCAGCGGCTGAGACGTCTCCGATAACCAGCGCCCCGTCCATGCCCATCACGCAGTGCGATGGCCGGCTGTTCAAGGAGGCATTGCTGGGTTCGCTGGCCTGGCTCACGCTCAATCGTGACGAGGTCGATGCCCTCAATGTCTTTCCCGTGCCGGACGGCGACACGGGGACCAACATGCTGCTCACCCTCCAATCCGCCGTCGAAGACATCCGCGAGCTCGATGATCCCGATCTCTCCGTCATGGTCCGGAGGGCCTCCCACGGCGCCTTGATGGGGGCCCGGGGCAACTCGGGCGTCATCCTTTCGCAGATTCTGCGGGGAGTCTGCGTCGGGATCGGCTCGCAGCGCGCGGTCGATGCCAAGGGTCTGGCGGGAGCCATCCGGGAGGGCGCGGAGGTCGCCTATCGAGCGGTGATCAAGCCGACCGAGGGCACCATGCTGACGGTGGCCCGGGAGGCGGCGGCGGGCGCCGAGGCAAAGGCCGCCGAAACCAGTGACCTCACCCAGGTGGTCCGCGCGGCGTGTGAGGCCGCGGCCAGCGCCGTGGAGCGGACACCGGAACAACTGCCGGTCTTGAAACAGGCGGGGGTTATCGACGCTGGTGGGTTCGGTCTCCAGCTGATCTTCGAAGGGTTCCTCAAACGGATGCGCGGAGAGGCCGTCGCGACCTTCGAGCGGCCCACCACTCAGCACGCCCGGCCGAAAACCGTGGAGGCGCCCTCCGCCGGCTGGGGTTACTGCACCGAGTTCGTGATCAACGGCGAGCAGCTGCCGGTGGACGAGGTCCGCAACGAAATCCAGCGGCATGGTGAGTCGGCGTTGGTGGTCGGCGATGAGGCGGCGATCAAGGTCCACGTGCACACGCATGAGCCGGCGGTCGTGATCGGTTACGCCACTGGGGTGGGCCGCCTGACGCGCCTCAAGGTCGACGACATGTCCTCGCAGCACCACCGGCTCCAGGGGGACAGCGTGCGTCGCCCCACAAGCACGAAACATCTGGCTCTGGTGGCGGTCGCCAGCGGCGACGGCTTTCGCCGGATCCTGGAAAGCCTCGGGGTCGATTCCGTGGTTGGCGGCGGGCAGACGGTCAACCCGTCAACCGAGGACATCCTGGCCGCCGTCGAGTCGGTTCCGTCGAATGACGTCCTGCTGCTACCCAACAACGGCAACGTGACGATGACTGCCCAGCAGGTGGCGGAACTGAGCCGAAAGCGGGTGCGAGTGGTGCCTTCGCGCAGCATGCCGCAGGGAATCGCGGCGCTGTTCGCCTTCGACTTCAGCGCGGACCTCGAAGCCAATGCGAACGCGATGTCGCACGCGCTGAGCCAGGTTCAGACCATCGAGGTCACGCGCGCTGTCCGGGCGAGCGACGTCGATGGCCTGAAGATCGCCGAAAACGATGTCATCGGGCTGCTCAACGACCGCATCGTGGAGGCCGGCAAGATGCCGGGCAACGTCGTGCAGGCGGTCCTCAAGCGGATCGACACCGCGAAGGTCAGCACCATCACCGTCTACGCCGGTACCGACGCCGACGAGGGCGAGCGGGAAGCCCTGGTCAACGCGATTGCGCTGCAGTTCCCGAAGGCCTCGGTCGAGCTCCAGGCGGGAGAACAAGCGCTCTATCCGTATATCGTGGCCGTCGAGTAGGCGGGCACGTCTAGAGCAGTTGCAGGACGTTGGCGATCACCGCCGCGGCGCTCAGCCAGGCGCCGACCCGGTAGGCATGCCAGACCCAGGGCTTTTGGCGGTAGAGCAGCATCAAGATCGCGAGCAACACGGCCAGGGCCGTGCCCTTGACGGCGTAGGCGCTGAGCTCGCCCTGGGTTGAGATCAGCGTCGCCATCAGCCGATTGAGCTCGGGGTGTTGGAGCGCCAGGCCCAGGTGGGTGGTTACCGAATCCAATAGCTGGAAGCCGAGGAACCCGGCGAGAATCAGCGCCTGGCTCGGGCGCGAGCTCACGCCGCCTGGGAGCACCACAGCAGGTATAGCTTTAGCAAGCTTTGTTGGGTGCAACCTAACGCCACGCAGCCGTTGCTCCCCCGTGATCGGTCTGAATTGGTCGCTCTATACTCGGCTGCGTGGTCCGGATCGTGACCGATTCAACGGCGGACCTGGCCGACGATCAGCAGCGAGCCGCCGGAATCACGGTTGTGCCGCTCAACGTCCGCTTTGGTGACGAGGTCTTCAAGGATCACGTCGACCTCACGGGCGACGATTTCTTCGCCAGGCTGAAGACCTCGCCACAGCTCCCCAAAACCTCGCAGCCGGCGGTGGGCGCATTCGAGGAAGTCTTTCGACGGCATCGGGACACGGGCGACGATGTGGTCGCGGTGCTGATTTCGAGCAAGGTTTCGGGAACGGTAGGCGCGGCCTCGACGGCGGCGAAGTCGGTAGACGGCGAACACATCGACGTGATCGACTCCTTGACCACGTCGATGGCATTGGGCTTTCTCGCCCTCGAGGCCGCCAGGCTGGCGAAGACCGGCGCCGACCGCGCGGCCGTCGCGGAACGGGTGCGATCGCTGGTCCCCAAGGCCCGCGTGCTGGCCGCCATCGATACGCTGACCTATCTGGAAAAGGGCGGCCGGATCGGGAGGGCGCGGGCGCTGCTCGGCTCCCTGCTGAACTTCAAGCCACTGATCACCCTTCAGGATGGGGAGGTGGCGCCGCTGGGGCGGGCGCGGGGCCGCCTGCAGGCGATCGACCGCCTGGTCGAGTTACTGCAGCGTGACGGGAGGGTTAGCAACCTCGCGGTGCTCCACGGGGGCGCGCTGTCCGATGCACAGCGGCTCAAAGAACGGGTAGCGGGGAATTATCCGGGGCTCGAGATTCTGCTGGTCGAAACCGGAGCCGTGATCGGCACCTATACGGGACCCGGGGTGATCGGCTTCACCTACCTGATCGCCTGATCGTGCCACGGCTTTCCCTGGATGATCCGGTGACCGCCATCACCGGGATCAACACCGCGTACGGCAGCAAGCTCGAGCGCCTCGGGGTTAGAACCGTTCGCGATCTGCTGCTCTACTTCCCTCGCCGCCACCAGGATTTCGGCAGCGTGATGCCGATTGCCTGGATCCGGCCGGGCATGCGGACGACCGTTCGGGGACGCGTGTACCAGGTCCAACGTCAGTTCACCCCGCGCAAACACATGCGGATCGCGAAGGCGACCATCTCCGACGACTCGGGACAATTGAACGTGATCTGGTTTAACCAGCCGTACATTGCGAACTATCTTCACGAGGGGGATCAGATTTTCGTGGCGGGGGAGGTTGACCTCAACGGTGGCCTTCTCATGAAAAACCCCGAGTACGAAAAGGTCTCGGATGATCCCAGCCACTCGGCTCGCATCGTGCCCATCTATCCGGAAACCAAAGGGCTGACCTCGCGCTGGCTCCGACCGAAGATCCGGCCCTTGCTCTGGCTGGCGGACCAGCTGGAGGAGGTACTCCCGGCCGAGCTCATGCAGCGTCGCGGGTTCATGTCCCGACCCGACGCCATCCGGCAAGTCCACTTCCCCGACTCGCTGGAAATCCTCGATGACGCCCGCAGCCGGTTCGGATTCGAGGAGATGTTTCTCAACCAGGTTGCGGTGCAGCAGGCGAAGCGCGCCCGCAAGGCCCATGCCGCTCACCAGATCCCCTTCGATAAGGCGACGGCGCGGGCTTTCGTCGCGGCGTTGCCGTTCAAGCTGACGAATGCCCAGCGCACGGCGGCGTGGCAAATCCTCCAGGACATCGCCCGCCCGGAGCCGATGAACCGCTTGCTGGAGGGTGACGTCGGCTCCGGCAAGACGGTGGTCGCGGCGATGGCGATACACCACGTGGCGCACGTCGGCCTGCAATCGATGCTGCTGGCGCCTACTGAGATCCTCGCCCGGCAGCATGCGGAAGTCGTGGAGGCGTTGCTGCGGCCGTTCGGCATCGTCGTCGGCATGTTGCTCGGGAGCACTCCTGCGGCCGCCCGCCGCGCCTTGCTGGCATCCCTCGCCGACGGCTCCATCGACCTGCTGGTCGGCACGCACGCCCTGATCGAAGAGGATGTCCGATTCAAACAGCTGGCGCTCGCCGTCGTGGACGAACAGCATCGGTTCGGCGTCGGTCAGCGGTTATCGGTCCGCCAGGGCGAGCGCTGGCCGCATTTCCTCTCGATGACCGCCACGCCCATCCCGCGCACGCTGGGCCTGACGCTCTTCGGCGACCTGGACATCTCCGTCCTCACCGAGATGCCGCCGGGAAGGCTGCCGGTCGCCACCCGGCTGGTGCCGCCCGATGAACGGTCTGCCGCCTACGATTTCATCCGCCAGCAGGTGGTCGCCGGTCGACAGGTCTTTGTCATCTGTCCGGTGATCCAGGAGTCGGACAAACTGGGTGTCCGGTCGGCGACTCAGGAGGCGGAGAAGCTGCAGCGCGAAGTCTTCCCCGAGCTGGCGCCCCGCATCGCCCTCCTGCACGGTCGCATGAAAGCCGCGGAGAAAGAGGGTGTGATGCTGAAATTCCAGGGCGGCGAGGTGGCCATTCTGGTGTCGACCTCGGTGGTCGAAGTGGGCATCGACATCCCGAATGCGACGGTCATGATGATCGAGGGGGCAGAGCGATTCGGCCTAGCCCAGCTCCACCAATTTCGCGGGCGCATCGGGCGCGGCGTCCACGAATCCACCTGCCTGCTGTTTACCGACATGGAGGATGCGGAGACGATCCGGCGCTTGAATGCGGTGGTCACCCACCACAGCGGCTTCGACCTCGCCGAAATCGATCTGAAGCTCCGGGGCATGGGCGAGTTGCACGGGTTCCGCCAGCACGGCAACGAGTTCAAGATGGCGAACCTGCTCGACGCCGCGCTGATCAGCGACGCCCAGGCCGAGGCCGTCCGCCTCTTGGACCGCGACCCGACGCTGGCCGGCGAGCCGGCCCTCCGCCGCCAGCTTTCGGCGTATCGTCGGGTGTTCGCGTTGGATTGACGGGCGCTCCCGGGGCAGAACCCGCGGCGGGCCGTACCCGAAACAACCGGCTCAGCAGCCAGCCGATCGTGAGGCCGGCGGCGATGGGGAGGAGGAGCACCAGGATGATGCCGAGCACCGCTGCGACGACGACTATGCTGCCGCTCCTTCCCTGGCCACGCCCATCAAGCCGGGCGCGCCTGATTTACTCATCGCATGCCAGGAGCGGCTACCCGGGTCACTGCCGGCGCGTGTCGGGGACGACTCCTGAAAACGCCACCCGGCCGGGCGACCCGTCCCACCACCTCGCTCGTCCGGGAAGCGTTGTTCAACATCATCGGCGACAGCATACGCGGTGCGCGGGTACTGGACCTGTTCGCCGGAGCCGGAACCCTCGGCATCGAGGCGCTCTCCCGCGGCGCGGCGTCGGCGACCTTTGTAGAACGCGACCGAGCCTGTGCTAACATCGTCGCCGAGAATTTGGCCGCAACCGGCTTCGCCCAACAGGGCGACGTTGCAAGTGCCGATGCCATCGACTGGCTGAGGGCGCACGCCGGCGACCTCGCCACCTACAACCTTCTTTTGCTCGACCCGCCGTACCGTGACAGCGGCGCCGTCAACGGGACCCTGGAGGCGCTGGACCAGGCGTCACTGCGCCACGAAGCGCTCGTCGTTCTCGAGCATCATCGAAGCCAACCCCTGCCATCGCTGCATCGCCTGGCGCAGGTGCGCGACCGCGATTACGGAGCCACCCGGCTGACGTTTTTCAGGTCCCCGTGATTACCGCGGTCTACCCCGGCAGCTTCGATCCGCTGACGCACGGCCACCTCGACATCGTCGATCGCGCCGCGCGAATCTTCGATCGGGTCGTGATCGCCGTGCTTGAGAATCCCAGCAAGCGCCCGCTGTTCACCACCGCCGATCGGGTCGGCATGATCCGCGAAAGCCTGGGCGAGCGCCCCGGCGTCGAGGTCAGCACCTTCAATGGGCTGACCATCGATTTTGCGCGCCAGGTAGGCGCCAAGGTGATCGTCCGGGGCCTCCGCGCTGTGTCAGACTTTGAGAGCGAGTTCCAGATGGCGTTGATGAATCGCCGCCTGGAACCCGAGGTCACCACCGTCTTCATCCCGACCAGTCTGCGCCATCTATTTCTCAGCTCCAGCCTGATCAAGGAACTCGCCGAGTTCGGCGGAGACATCTCGGAATTCGTCCCAGCCAACGTCGTCGCACCACTCAAGCAACGTCTTACATCAAGGGAGCAGCAGCATGAACATCCATGAAGCCGTCGACCGCCTCGAGTACCTGATCGCCCATAGCCGCCAGATCCCGCTGACCCGAACCGTGGTCATCGACCAGGAAGAGGCCCTGGCCTGCGTCGACGATCTCCGGCTCAGCCTTCCCGATGAAATCAAACAGGCTCGCTGGACGCTTCAGGAGCAGCAGCGATTGCTGTCCGAGGCGCAGGCGGAAGCTGCCCGGACGGTCAGCAAAGCCAGCGAGCGGGCCCAAACCATGATCGGGCAGCACGAGCTGGTGAAGCGCGCTGAAAAGCAGGCGGAGGCGATGCTCAAGGAGGCCGCGGCGAAGGTCGACGAGACCCGCCGGGCGGCCGATCGCTATGCCTGGGACGTGATGCAGAACCTGGAGGGCCAGCTGCTGCGGACCATCTCCACGGTGAAAAAAGGCGCCGAATCGCTCCGGGTGCCGGCTGCGAAGGCCGCCCGGGAGGTCGAGGTCGTCAGCGGCCGCTAGCCTGCATCTCTCGCCGACCTTGTTTTCGTGGGCCATGTGAGTCAACTCAGGATGCGACGCGAGTCACTCGAGGATCTGCCCAAGGTAGCGGTCCCCAAGGGATTGGCGCTTCGGACCTTTCGCCGTGGCGACGAAACTGGATGGGCCGGGCTGATGACTGGAGCAATCGGCAATTGGGACGAGGAGTCAACGGGGCGGCAGTTTCTGGGCGATCCGGGCGTCACCGCGGATGGCATCTTCTTTCTCGTTTCTGGCGGCAAATACCTCGCCACCGCCACGGATAAACGGCTGCCAGCGCCCAATGCTGCGGGTTACCTCCATATGGTGGCCGTTGCTTCCCAGCACCGAGGCAGGCGGCTAGGACGATGCATCGCGCTTGCCGCTCTGCACCACATGAGGCTGCGCGGCTGCCAGGAAGCCATCCTCGATACCGACGACTACCGACTTCCGGCGATTCGTACATACCTGGGCCTCGGCTTCTTGCCCGATATTCTGGAAGCCGATCACCCGGAACGATGGCGCCGGATACTGGCCGAACTTCCTATGCCCCCGGCCGGCCGGCTAGGTCCAACCGACGGCGCAGTGGCCGAAGGCGCGGCCGCTTATAATGGCTTGCTCAATGGCCCTTCCAAAGACTCGTTACGCCCACGCCCGCCAGGGTGAGCGCCGCGCCCACCTGGCGATGAAGCGTGTGCAGCTGGTCGAGTGCTCGCAATGCCACCAGCCGAAACGGCCGCACGCGATCTGCCGCAACTGCGGCTATTACGACGGGCGCGAAGTCATCAAGACCGAGTAGGACCGGCCCGATTCGTCTCGCCTTCCTGTTTCCAGGTCAGGGCGCCCAATTCGTCGGGATGGCTCGCGACCTGATAGATCGGGAGGGCTACGCCCGCCAATTGCTCGAGCAGGTCGAGGCGCGCCTTGGCATGCCGCTCGGGCGCCTGATGGTGGATGGGCCGGATGCCGCCCTGCGAGCAACCGAGAACGCCCAGCCGGCGATCGCCTATCACAGCCTCGCGCTACTTGGTCAGTTGGCGGCTCACGGAGTTGAACCGGTGGCCATCGCTGGCCACAGCCTGGGCGAGTTTCCGGGGCTCGTCGCTGCCGGTGGCCTCGAACCCCTGGATGCCGTCGCTGCTGTTCGGGCCCGTGGCGAGGCGATGGCCGCCGGGGCCCTGTCCGGCTCGGGCATGATCGCCGTCCTCGGTCTGGACGACGAGACCGTCGATCGGATCTGCTTGGAGGTCGACGGCGTTGTCCCGGCGAACTACAACGCGCCCGGGCAAGTCGTAATCTCCGGCTCCGGGCAGGCGCTGGAAAAGGTGGGGCCGTTGCTCCAGGCGGCTGGCGCTCGCCGGCTCGTTCGGCTGCCAGTCAGCGCAGCCTTTCACTCGCCGTTGATGGCCGGCGCCGCCACGACCTTCGCGGCTGCCTGGGACCGGATTCCGCTGCGCTCCCTCGACCGGCCGCAGGTCTTCAATGCGGACGCGCGGGTGCATGAGCAGGCCACCGAGGTCCGGCCACTGATGGTCGGCCAGTTGACCGGCCCGGTGCGTTGGACGCAGAGCGTCAGGCGGCTCCAGCAGTTTGCTGTCGATGCGTTCGTTGAGGTCGGCCCTGGCCGGACCCTGGCCGGGCTCGTCAAGAAGATCATTCCGGGCGCGGTGGTCCACAATATCGACGACGTGTCCAGCATTAACGCTTTCCTTGAGACCGCGCATGCCTGAGGGCTTCTCCGAGCAGGTCGCCTTGGTCACCGGCGGCAGCCGCGGCATCGGGCGCGCGGCCGCCGAATTGTTTGCCGCCGCCGGCGTGAAGATTGCGATCACCTACAAGAGCCGAAAGCCGGAAGCCGATCACTTCGTCGAGGAAGTCTCGCGGGCGGGGGGAAAAGCCCTGGCGCTCCAGGCCGATTTCGCTGATTCGGCCGCGCCGTCCGTCGCCGTCGAGGCCGTGGTCAAGGAATGGGGACGGCTGGACATCCTCGTCAATAACGCGGGGCTGACGCGCGACACGCTGGTGATGCGGATGAGTGAGGCCGATTGGGACGTCGTGATGCAGACGAACCTCCGGGCCGCGTTCCTGGCAAGCAAGGCGGCCCTGCGGCCCATGCTCAAGCAGAAGTACGGGCGGATCGTTAACGTATCCTCCCTTGCCGGCGTCACCGGGAACGCCGGGCAAGCCAACTACAGCGCGTCCAAAGCCGGGTTGATCGGCCTGACCAAGGCGCTAGCCAAGGAGGTCGGTTCGCGGAACATCACGGTCAATGCCGTCGCCCCGGGCTTCATCGACACCGAGTTGACGAGCGGGTTGCCAGCTGAGCTGCTGGAAAGGGCCCGGCAGGCGGCCGCCATCCCGCGGATCGGCACACCAGCGGACGTGGCTCCGGCGATCGTCTTTCTGGCTTCTCGGGAGGCCGGCTACATCACCGGACAGGTTTTGGGCATTGACGGCGGGTTGCCAATCTAGGACGATTTGCGGGAGCTTCGACTAGAATTTGACCGCACTCGCAACAGCTAAAGGGGAGTCGGATGGACGGGAGTACTTACGAGAAATTCAAGG
>Ga0209577_10000532_pt1 | contig 38669 bp, 33 predicted proteins | sample GraSoiAngelo_109_FD_185874 | JGI IMG/M metagenome (GOLD analysis project Ga0209577, IMG submission 185874) | Grasslands soil microbial communities from the Angelo Coastal Reserve, California, USA - 14_0903_12_20cm (SPAdes) (version 2) | ecosystem: Environmental > Terrestrial > Soil > Grasslands... | reverse complement strand
CGCGCAGCCGCGACCCGAGCCAAATCCTGTCAGCACGCCCCGGGCGCAGCCGCAGCCGCTCGATCCGGTCATCGCCGATCTCGAGGAGCGCACCTTCCGCTTCTTCTGGGAGACCGCGAATCCGGACAACGGCCTCGTTCCGGACCGCTATCCGACGCCGCCCTTCGCCAGCATCGCGGCGGTCGGCTTCGGGCTCACCGCCTACCCGATCGGCGTCGAGCGCGGCTACATCTCGCGCGCCGCGGCACGCGAGCGCGTGCTGGCGACGTTGCGCTTCTTTGCGCACGAAACGAACCAGCACGGATTCTTCCATCACTTCATCGACATGCGCACCGGTGCGCGCGCCAACGACAGCGAGGTCTCGACCGTCGACACCGCGCTGCTCCTCGGGGGCGTGCTCTTCTGCCAGAGCTATTTCGACTCGCAGGAGCCGCAGGAGCTCGAGATCAGAAAGCTGGCGGACGAGATCTACCGTCGCGTGGACTGGACCTGGGCCCAGCCGCGGGGCCCGGGGATCGCGCTCGCCTGGACGCCGGAGGAGGGCTTCTCCCGTGACGACTGGCAGGGCTACAACGAGGCGATGATCGTCTATCTCCTCGCGCTCGGCTCCCCGACACATCCGGTCGGCGAGCGGGCCTGGACGCAGTGGACGCGGACCTACAATCGGTACTGGGGCACGCTCTACGGGGAGACCCATCTCACCTTCGCCCCGCTCTTCGGTCACCAGTACACCCATGTATGGGTGGACTTCCGCGGCATTCGCGACGCCTACATGCGCGCCCACGACCTCGACTACTTCGAGAACAGCCGCCGGGCCACTTACGCCGAGCGCCGCTACGCCATCGCGAATCCCATGCACTGGCAGGCTTACGGGGAGAACGTGTGGGGCCTGACGGCCTGCGACGGGCCGGGACCCGCGCGGCAGCGGTACGACGGTGCGGAGCGCCGCTTCTTCAAGTACGCGGCGCGCGGCGTGGGTTTGGACCGGATCATCGACGACGGTACCATCGCTCCCACCGCAGCGGTCAGCTCGCTTCCCTTCGCCCCCGAGATCGTGCTGCCGGCGACGCTCGAGATGTACCATCGCTTCGGTGCGCCCCTCTACTCGACATACGGATTCCGGGATGCGTTCAATCCGAGCTTCCGCAGCCCGCCGAAGTCGCAGTCACCGGCGCCAGAGCAGTCGCCGGCCGGCTGGGTCGACCCGGATTACCTCGGGATCGATCAGGGGCCGATCGTGGCCATGATCGAGAACTACCGGAGCGACCTCGTGTGGCGTGTCATGCGCGGCAATGCCTACTTGAGGCGCGGCCTCGAGCGCGCCGGGTTCCAGGGCGGCTGGCTGGGGCAGCCGCGGTGACCTCCGGCGCATGGCGGACAAACCACGCACAACCGATCCACCGCGCACGCGCCGGCTGATCGCCCTCGTTCCGCTCCTCTGGGCCGCCGGATGCGGCTCGCCGGGCTCCGAGCAGCGCGTCGTGACCGTGTGGGCGATGGGTCGGGAAGGCGAGGTGGTCGGCGATCTCCTGCCGCAGTTCGCCCGAGCTCATCCTGACATCGTGGTGCGGGTCCAGCAGTTGCCGTGGTACGCCGCCCACGAGAAGCTTCTCACGGCGTTCGCCGGTGATGCGACGCCGGATGTGTGCCTGCTCGGCAATACCTGGATCCCGGAGTTCGTGGCCCTGAAGGCGCTCGAGCCGCTCGATGAGCCGCTCGCGCACTCGGGCGTGGTGCGGCGCGAGGACTATTTCCCCGGGATCTGGGATACCAACGTCGTCGGCGGCGCGCTCTACGGCGTGCCGTGGTACGTCGATACCCGGCTCCTCTTCTATCGCCGGGATCTGCTCGCCCGGGCGGGCTTCCCGGAGCCGCCGAAGACGTGGCAGGAATGGTCGCGCGCGCTCGCCGCCATCAAGGCGCTGGTGGGACCCGAGCGCTACAGCGTGCTGCTGCCGCTCAACGAGTTCGAGCCGTTGATGGTGCTCGCCCTGCAGCAGGGCGACCCGCTGCTGCGTGACGGCGGCCGCTACGGCAACTTCGAGAGTCCCGGATTCCGCCGGGCATTCGCTTACTATCTCGAGATGTTCCGCCGCCAATGGGCGCCGCCGGTCGCGAACACCCAGATCTCCAACGCCTGGGAGGAGCTCGGCCGCGGTTACTACTCGTTCTATATCAACGGGCCGTGGAACATCGGCGAGTTCAGGCGCCGCCTGCCGCCCGAGCAACAGGGGAGCTGGATGACGGCGCCCATGCCGGGCCCCGAGGGCCCCGGCGCCTCGGTGGCGAGCGGCGCGAGCCTCGTCATCTTCCGCCGCTCGCGCCACAAGGAAGACGCGTGGCGGCTGGTCGAGTTCCTGTCCGATCCCGAGGTGCAAAAGCGCTTCTACGAGTTGACCGGAGACCTGCCCCCGCGCCGCAGCACCTGGAGCGAGCCGACGCTCGCCGAGAACGTCTATGCGCGGGCCTTCCGCGAGCAGCTCGAGCGGGTCAAGCCCACGCCGAAGGTCGCCGAATGGGAGCGCATCATGATCACGATGCAACTCATGGCCGAGCGCGTCGTGCACGGCGACGAGCCGCCCGAGGAGGGCCTGCGGCAGCTCGACCGCGACGTCGACGCCATGCTGCAGAAGCGCCGCTGGCTGCTCGAGCGCGGCCTGACCCCGTGAGCGCCCGTCACGCCGCGTGGCTTTTCGCAGCGCCCGCGCTCGCGGTGATCGGCGTCTTCTTCTTTCTCCCGGTGCTCGCGGCGCTCTTCGTGAGTCTCACCGACTTCGATCTCTATGCGCTCGCCGATATCCGCAATCTGCGCTTCGTCGGCCTCGGGAACTACTGGCGCCTCCTGCACGCGCCGGAGTTCTGGCGCGCAGTCGGCAACACCCTCTATTTCGTGCTGCTCGGGGTGCCGCTCTCGCTCGCCGCATCGCTCACCGCCGCGCTGCTGATCAGCTCGCGCCTGACGCTCGCGCCCGCCTTCTTCCGTACCGCGTTCTTCGCGCCCGTGGTGACCACGCTCGTGGCCGTGGCGGTGGTGTGGCGCTACCTGCTGCACACCCGCTACGGGCTTCTCAACTACGCGCTCGCCGGGATCGGCATCCATCCGATCGACTGGCTCGGGGATCCGCACTGGGCGCTGCCGGCGATCATCCTGTTCGCGGTCTGGAAGAATTTCGGCTACAACATGGTCATCTTCATCGCGGCGCTCCAGACGATCCCCGCCGACCTGTACGAAGCGGCACGCCTCGATGGCGCGAGCCTCTGGCAGGAGTTCCGGCGCATCACGCTGCCGATGCTCCGGCCGACGCTGCTGCTGGTGAGCATCCTGACGGTGGCCGGCTATTTTCAGCTGTTCGCCGAGCCCTACGTGATGACACGGGGCGGACCGCTGCAGAGCACGGTGAGCGTGCTCTATTACATGTACGAGGAGGGCTTCAAGTGGTGGAACCTGGGTTCCGCCTCGGCGGTGGCGTTCCTGCTGTTCCTGATGATTCTGGCGGTCACCGCGACGCACGTGCGCTTGGCCCGTGGAGCGGAGCTCCGATGAGGGAGCCTCTGGCGCGGTGGCTGCTGCACGTGCTGCTGCTGGGCGCCGTGGCGCTCACGCTGATGCCGCTCCTGTGGATGCTGTCGGCGTCGTTCATGACGAGCGGGGAGGCGAGCGCGTTGCCGCCGCCGCTGCTGCCGGGTCACGGAACGCTCGCGAACTACCGCCAGCTCTTCGCGCAGCAGAACATCGGCCGGTGTCTCGCGAACAGCCTGTGGCTCGCCTCGATCACGACGGCGCTGTCGCTCGTGCTGAATTCGCTCGCCGGCTACGCCTTCGCGAAGCTGCGCTTCCGCGGCCGCGAGCCGCTGCTGCGGGTGCTGCTGGCCGCGCTCGTGATCCCGAGCCAGGTCGCGATGCTGCCGCTCTTTCTGATGATGAAGTGGCTCGGCCTCGTCAACACTTACGCGGGGGTCGTGATCCCGGCGATGGCGGGAATATTCGGTGTGTTCCTCGTGAGGCAGTCCGCGCTCGCCATCCCTGATGAGCTGCTCGAGGCCGCTCGCATCGACGGCGCGGGCGAGATGCGCATCTTCCAGTCGATCGTGCTGCCGGCGCTGCGGCCGATCCTGGTCACGCTCGGAGTGCTGACCTTTCTCGGCAGCTGGAACGACTTCATGTGGCCGCTGATCGTGCTCACCGACCAGAATCTCTACACGCTGCCGATCGCGCTCGCGACCCTCTCGCGCGAGCACGTGCAGGACAACGAGCTGATGATGGCCGGCGCGGTGCTCACGGTGCTGCCGGTGCTGCTGCTGTTCCTGGCGCTGCAGCGCTACTACATCCGCGGCATCCTCGTGGGAAGCGTCAAGGGCTGATCGGTGCGTCGAGCGTCGCGCCGTTGTCCGCGATGACCTTGGAGTAGAAGCGGGCGCTCGCCTTGAGCACGCGCCGCTGCGTCTCGAAGTCGACGTGCACGATGCCGAAGCGCTTCGAGTAGCCGAGCGCCCACTCGAAGTTATCGAGCAGCGACCACACGAAGTAGCCGCGCAGGTCCACTCCCTGCTCCGTGGCCGCACGCGCCGCCTGGAGGTGCTCGCGCAGGTACGCGACGCGCAACGGATCCTCGTAGCTGTCGCCCGCGACCGTCGGGGGATCGAAGAAGGCCGCGCCGTTCTCGGTCACATAGAGCGGCACCTTGCCATAGCGCTCTCTGACCCAGAGCAGGATGTCGCTGAGGCCCTTGGGGTAGACCTCCCAGCCCGTTTCGGTGTAGGTGGCGCGCCGCTGCCGCACCGCCGCCGCCCGCACCGGCCTCACCGTCGCGTCGGCGCGTATGACGCTGCGGGTGTAGTAGTTGATGCCGAGAAAGTCGAGCCGCTGCTTGATGAGATCGAAGTCCGCCTCCGGCCAGCGCGGCCACGCGCTGCCGAAGATTTCCTCGAGCTCCGGCGGATAGCTGCCGAAGAACACCGGGTCGAGGTACTGGCGGTTCATGTAGGCGTCGGCGCGCTGGGTGGCGGCGGCGTCTTCAGGTAGGCTCGAGGCCGCATGCTTGGGCTCGAGATTCACCACCAGGCCGATCTGATGTTTGCCTTCGCTCCGGTAGGCCTGCACGGCCGCTCCGTGGGCGCGCAGCAGGTTGTGACTCACGATCGGCGCCTCGAAGAGATTGCGATGGCCGGGCGCGAGCGCCCCGTGCAGGTAGCCGCCGTCGGCGACCACCCAGGGCTCATTGAGCGTTGCCCAGAGCTTCACCCGGTCGTCGAGCTTGCGGAAGAGGACCGCCGCGTACTCCGCAAACCACGCGGCCGCATCGGGATTGAGCCAGCCGCCGCGGTCGTCGAGCGCCGCCGGCAGATCCCAGTGATAGAGCGTCGCCATGGGCGCGATGCCGCGCTCGAGCAGCTCGTCGGTGAGACGGTCGTAGAAGCCGAGTCCGGCCGGATTCACCGTGCCCGTGCCGCCGGGCAGCACGCGGCTCCAGGAGATACTGAAGCGGTACGACTTCACGCCGAGCCCCGCCATCAGCGCCACATCGTCGCGGTAGCGCCGGTAGTGGTCGCAGGCGACATCGCCCGTATCGCCGTCGCGCACCAGGCCAGGGGTATGCGCGAAGCGTTGCCAGATGCTGGGCGCAGCGCCGTCGGCGAGCGGGGAGCCCTCGATCTGGTGCGCCGAGGTCGAGCAGCCCCACAGGAAATTCGCTGGGAAGGCGATGGCGCACCCCGTCGTTGTTATCGGAGAATACCTAACGAGAAAACGTTTTCTCAGGCCCCGGCATGCAAATTTTATCCGAGTTCGCGGGCAGCCGCACCGGGCCCGGCCGGCTGCATCGCTCGCGCCGCCGATGGAGAGACGACGTGGCCCGGGTAGAGCTCGATCGCGTGCGCAAGGCTTACGGCGGCGGGCAGGTCGCGGTGGCCGACGCCACCTTCGAGGCGGCCGACGGCGAGCTGATCGTCCTCGTCGGGCCTTCGGGGTGCGGGAAATCGACGCTGCTGCGGATCATCGCCGGCCTCGAGTCGCCCACTTCCGGCACGGTGCGCATCGGCGCCCGCGTCGTCAACGACGTGGCTCCCAAGGACCGTGACGTTGCGATGGTGTTCCAGAGCTACGCGCTCTATCCGCACATGACGGTCGCGGAGAACCTGGGCTTCAGCCTGAAGCTGCGCGGTCACTCGCGCGGGGAGCTGGCGCGGCGGGTGCGGGAGTCCGCCGAGGTGCTCGGTCTCGCGGGGCTGCTCGAGCGGCTGCCGCGCGAGCTCTCCGGCGGGCAGCGCCAGCGCGTGGCCCTCGGGCGCGCCCTGGTGCGCGACCCGGCGGTGTTTCTCCTCGATGAGCCGCTCTCCAACCTCGATGCCAAGCTGCGCGCGGGCGTGCGCACCGAGATCGCGAGACTCCACCGCCGCCTCGGCGCGACCATGATCTACGTGACCCACGATCAGATCGAGGCGATGACCCTCGGTCAACGCATCGTGGTGCTCGACCGCGGCGAGCTTCAGCAGATCGACACGCCGATGAGGGTCTACGAGCGGCCCGCCAACCTGTTCGTGGCGGGATTCATCGGCAGCCCCGCCATGAACTTTCTGCGCGGCCGCATCGTGCGCCAGGACGGGCTGCAGCTCGAGCTCGGGTTCGCGCGCGTGCACCTGGCCAACTCCGGCGGCACCGGCGGGGAGCTGGCCCCGCTCGTCGGCGCCGAGGTCGTCGCGGGCCTGCGGCCCGAGGATCTGCGTCTCGCCGCGGAGGCCGGGACGCCGGCGCGCGAGCCGCGCCTGCGCGCGGTGCTCGAGCTCATCGAGCCGGTCGGCAACGAGGCCTTTCTCAACACCCGCGCCGGCGACACCGAGCTCTTGCTGCGCGTGTCGCCGCACTCGCTCCCGGCGCCGGGTGCCGAGGTGACGCTGACCTTCTCGCCCGAGCGGCTGCATCTTTTTGACCCAGAGACCGGCCGCCGCGTCGGGCGGCCCTAGAGACGCACAACAAAGCAATGTAAGGACACAAGGCCATGCACACGACGATCCTGCGGTCGATTGCGCTCGTGAGCCTGACGCTCGCGGCGGCCCCCCTGCCGGCACAGGTCGAGAGCATTACGGTCGATGCGGCTGCGCCGACGCAGCCGTTTCCGCATTTCTGGGAGCGCATGTTCGGATCCGGACGCGCGGTGCTCTCGCTCCGCGAGAGCTATCGCGAGGACCTGCGCGCCGTGCGCGCCGTGACGGCGGTCGCCTACGTGCGTTTTCACGCCATCCTCCACGACGAGGTCGGCGTGTACTCGGAGGATTCCAAGGGTGAGCCCGTCTACAACTTCTCCTACATCGATCAGATATACGACGGCCTTCTCGCCAACGGCGTGCGCCCGCTGGTCGAGCTCGGCTTCATGCCGCGGCAGCTCGCCGGCGCGGACATCCGGCAGAGCTTCTGGTACCGACCGGTGGTCGCGCCGCCTAAGGACTACGGGCGGTGGGACGCGCTGATCGGCGCCTTCGCGCGCCACCTCGTCGAGCGCTACGGAATCGGCGAGGTGAGCCGCTGGTACTTCGAGGTGTGGAACGAGCCCAACCTGGATTTCTGGGGGGGCGAGCCGCGACAGTCGACGTACTGGACGCTCTACGACCACACCGCGCGCGCGCTCAAGGCGGTGGATCCGCGGTTGCGCGTCGGGGGTCCCGCGACCGCGCAAGCGGCGTGGGTCCCGGCGTTCATCGAGCACTGCGAGCACGAGCACGTCCCGGTCGACTTCGTCTCGACGCACGTCTACGGCGACGATACCGCGCAGGACATCTTCGGCACCCATGAGCGCATTCCTCGCGAGCGGATGGTGTGCCGCGCCGTGCAGAAAGTGCACACGGAGATCCAGGCGTCTGCCCGGCCCTCGCTCCCCCTCATCTGGACGGAGTTCAACGCGAGCTTCGCGAACCACCCGGAGATAACCGACGCGCCCTACATGGGGCCGTGGCTCGCGGAAACGATCCGCCAGTGCGATGGACTCGTCCAGGACATGTCCTACTGGACGTTCTCCGATGTCTTCGAGGAGCAGGGTGTGGTGAAGACGCCGTTCTACGGCGGCTTCGGGCTGCTCGCTGCGGGAGGTATCCCCAAGCCCGCCTTCAACGCGTTCGCGTTGCTCCATCAGCTCGGCGAGCAGCGCTTCGGCGGCGCCGCGGAGGGGGCGCTCCTCACCCGCCGCGCCGACGGTGCGCTGGTCGTCGCGCTCTGGAACTACGCCGACGTCGGTGCGACCTCGCCGATCCGCAAGGTCACGCTGACCGTGAAGAACTTCGATGCGCGCACGGCGAGCGTTCAGTCACTCGACGACGAGCACGGCAATGTGCACAAGGCGTACGAGAAGATGGGATCGCCGCGCTATCCGACGCAGGACCAGATCGCCGAGCTCCGTGCCGCTGCCGCGCTGCCCGCGCCCGAGTCGCACGCGCTCAGGAACGGCACCCTCGATGTCGCGATTCCGTCCCAAGGGCTCATCCTCGTTACAATTCTCGCAAAACGGTGAGGCGCGCACCATGACCAAGGGTTGGGCGATTGTCACGGGCGCATCCGGTGGCATGGGTGCGGAGTTCACGAGGGCGCTGACTGAGCGCGGCCATCCTGTGCTCGCCGTGGGGCGTGGCGCCGAGCGGTTGTCGCGGCTGGCCGCGCGGGTGAGGACGAACGGGGAGGTGATCGAGACGCTCGCCGCGGACCTCGCGACCCCCGAAGGTGTCGAGACGGTGGTCGCGCGCGCACACGCACTGGGCGATGTCGAGCTGCTCGTCAACAACGCGGGACTGTCCACCTCGGGTCCCTTCCTCGACCAGTCCGCCGACAGGGAGATCGAGTCGATTCGCGTGAACGTGGAGGCCCTTTACAGGCTGACACGCGCGATCCTCCCCGGCATGGTGGCGCGCAACCGCGGCGGCGTCCTCAACATCGCATCCATTGTCGCGTTCCAGGCGATTCCTTACTGGACGACGTATGCCGCCACCAAGGCCTTCGTTCTGGCATTTGGAGAGGGGCTCGCGTATGAGCTGCGCGACAGCGGGGTGCGCGTCGTGACGGTGTGCCCGGGGTTCACCAGCACGGGCCTGTACGCAGATTCGGGTGTCCCCGGTCTGGCCGGGCGGCTCCTGCCCTTCGCAAAGCCGGAGACAGTCGTGCGCGCTGCGCTCGCGGCCTACGACGCCGGTCGCGTCATTCGGGTCGTGGGCTTCGTGAACCGGCTCCTGGCGGTCTCCGGCGCCCTGACCCCGCGCTTCGTCCTGCGCTGGCTCATGGCGCAGATGTTTGCGCCGACCGCCGCGCGCCCGGGGTAGCAACCTCACGCTGGCGCGGCGGCCAACACTTCGCGCGCGGCGCGGATGCCGCTTCGCAGAGCCCCCTCGACGGTGCCCGCCTCGCCTGCGGTGTCCGTTGCCTCGCCGGCAAAGTGCAGCGTGGCGTCGAGCGGCCGTGCCAGCGTCTCGCGGGCATCATCGCCGCCGACGGTGACATAGCTGTAAGCGCCGCACGCGTAAGGATCCTGCTGCCAGTCGTGGTAGTGATAGCCCTCGAGCTGGCGTGCGACCTCGAGCCCCTTGCCGAAGAGCGGCTGCAGACTCGCGGTCGCGGCGCGCACGATGTCGGCCGGCGTAGCCTTCGATGCGAGATGCCGCGCGCGCGCACCGCCCGCCCAGGCGACGAGTAGCGGTACGTGCGCGGGAGCCTGAGTCCAGAATGTCGGCACCTCGGCATCGGGCAGGTGAAGGAACGACACCTCGCGGTAGCGCCCGCCGTGCACGTCCTCCCAGAAGCACGAGGCAAAGCGCAGCAGCACCTTGACCACGGGTCCGGAGGCAAGCCGTTGCAGCGCCGCCTGCTTCGCCTCGAGTTCGGGCGTGAAGCGTACGGCGCCCAGGGTGGGGGAGGTCTGCTGCAGCACCCCGAGCGGCAGAGTGACGATCGCGCGCGCGCCATGTGCCTCGAAAGGCGCGCCGAGGCACTCGCCGGCGACCTGCACCGATCCCTTCGACCAGCGCACACTCTGCACCGGCGACCGCAGCTGCAGCCTCTCGCGCGGCAGTCCGGCCGCGAGCGCGGCCAGCAGCCGCTCGTAGCCATCGCGCGGACGCGACTGTGGCGTGTCGCCGAGAATGTCACCGGTCCATTCGGTCCGCAGCGCCCGGGCGCTCGCGCGCGCGGTGTCCGCCGCATCGAACCCTTCCGCCATCCGCCGCGCGAACTGCCGCTCCTCGGCGGACAGCGGCAGGCGGTCGAGGAAGTCATCGAAGGACATGTCCTCACGGGCAAGCAGCTCGGAGCCCTGCATCGCCTGGAGGACGCGCACAAAGAATCCATCCCGCGGCCTGAGCTCGCCCTGCTGCAGGCTCAAGTGGAGGTCCGAGCAGTCGATGCTGCTGCTGCCGGAGCGCGCGAGCAGCGCCCGGGTGATCGGGGCGTGCCCGTGGATGAATTCCGCGCCGAGCTCGATGGGCGCCGGGAGATCCGGCTCCCTTCGGGTCCACACGCGCCCCCCGACGCGGTCGCGAGCCTCGAGCAGCAGAACCGAACGGCCCGCCGCGACCAGCTCGGCCGCAGCGGCCAGCCCTGCGGCGCCGGCGCCGATCACGATGACATCGAAGGAGGAGGCGGCCACTGCGGGACCGTAAGGCGAGCGGGTGCCCCGCGCAAGGCGCGGGCGGCGCAAGGCGCGGGCGCGCAAGCCGCGGGGCACCCGCAGCAGGCTGCGGGTCGCTATCCCGTCCCGGTGTCGCGCAATTCCACCCAGGTGGGTGCGTGGTCGCTCGCCTTCTGCCAGCCGCGCACGTCCCGGTCGACGCCGGAGCTCACCAGCCGAGCCGCCGCCGGCGGGTTGAGCAGCAGGTGATCGATGCGCAGCCCGGCGTTGCGCCGGTAGGCATCGCGAAAGTAATCCCAGTAGGTGTAGATCGTCTCGTCGGGATGCATCGCCCGCAGGGCATCGGTCCACCCCTGCCGGGTGAGGCGTGCAAAGGCCTCACGCACCTCGACCCGGAACAGGGCGTCGTCGACCCAGCGCTCGGGCTTGTACACGTCGCGCTCGGTCGGGATCACGTTGTAATCGCCCGCGAGGACCACCGGCGCCTCGGCGGAAACGAGTTGTGCGGCGTGAGCGAGCAGTCGCTCGAGCCAGCGCAGCTTGTAGTCGAACTTAGGGCCCGGTGCGGGATTGCCGTTGGGCAGATAGAGGCAGGCGACGTGGATGCCGTCGACCTGCGCCTCGATGTAGCGGCTGTGGGCATCGTCCGGATCGCCGGGAAGCGCGCGGCGGATCTCGGTCGGCTGCGAATTGCGGGCCAGGATCGCGACCCCGTTCCAGCTCTTCTGACCGCGCCAGACCGCTCCGTACCCGGCGTCCCGGATCGCGCCGTCGGGAAAGCTCTCCTGCGGCGCCTTCAGCTCCTGCAAGCAAACGACCTTGGGCGAGGCCTCCGCGAGCCAGCGCAGAAGACTCGGCAGACGTGCGCCGATGCCGTTGACGTTGTAGGTGACGATCCTCACCTTGCGCTGACGCCGCGTGGGAGGGTCACCGCGGGCGCGCTAGCGCTTGACCGGCCCCTTGCGCGGAACGCGCCGCCCGGCCGGCGCCAAAATGCCGGTCAGCGACCAGGCACAGGATCTCGAACATCATCGTGGCGCCGACCAACGCGGTGTTGCCCGTCTGATCGTAAGGAGGGGCGACCTCGACCACATCGCCCCCGACGAGGTTGAGGCCCCGCAGGCCGCGGAGCAGTCGCTGGGCCTCGAGCGTCGTGATGCCCCCGACCTCCGGCGTCCCGGTGCCCGGCGCGTACACCGGATCGAGGCCGTCCACGTCGAAGGAGATGTAGGTGGGGCCGTCGCCCACCACGCGGCGGGCTTCCTCGATGACGCGCTCGACGCCGAGCTCGGCAAACTCCTCGATGAAGACCACGCGCATGCCGTGCGAGCGGGAGAATTCGATGCCATCCATGAAATTCTGGCCCCCGCGGATGCCGATCTGAATCGTGCGCCTGGGGTCGAGCACCCGCGCCTCGACCGCGAGGCGGAACGGCGCCCCGTGAGTGAATTTAGAGCCGAAGAACTCTCCCCAGGTATCGGTGTGGGCGTCGATGTGCACCATCCCGACCGGCGCCGAGGGCGAGGCAATGGCCCTGAATATGGGATAGGTGATCGAGTGATCACCCCCGGCGCTCACCGGCAGGATGCCGGCCGCCTTCACCTTTCTATAGAAGGCCTCGATCTCCTCGACCTGCTTCTCGAGGTCGTAGCGATGTGACAGGCGCACGTCGCCGAGGTCGGCGATCCGGCAGAGCTCGTAGGGATTCACTCCCAGGCCGAGGTTGAAGCCCCGCATGAGGCTGGAGGAGTTGCGTATCTCGCGCGGACCGTGCCGTGCGCCGGGTCTGTTCGTGACTCCGAGATCGGTCGGCACGCCGATGAGTCCGATGTCCACGTTCTCGAGCGTCGCGGCCAGTGGCGCGCGCATGAAGGTTGCGATCTCGGTGTAGCGCGGCTCCTTCATCGGGTTGTAGGCGTCCTCGCCCCCGATGTCGGACCTGGAGTAATTCTCGGTGCTCACGCCTTCGCCTCTTTTCGCCTTTCGGTTTGGGAAATGCTGCGCCGCTCGAGATCATAGCGCTCGCGGTGCCTGGAGTCGCTTCCAGTCCTTAGCGATCTCGCGCGCGGCGTTGTGGCCCGGAATTCCGGAGACGCCGCCCCCGGGATGGGTCGAGGAGCCGCACTGGTAGAGTCCGGTGATCGGGGTGCGATAGTCGGCCCAGTGCGGCGCGGGGCGCTGCCAGAAGAGCTGGTCGGCCGACAACTCGCCGTGGAATATGTGTCCCTGGGGCAAGCCCACGATCGCTTCGAGGTCGGGGGCCACCAGGGTCTCGATGTCGATCACCTGAGCTGAAAAGCCCGGGGCCATCTCGTCGATCACATCGAGCACGGCCTTGGTGAGGTTGCGCTTCTCGTCGGCCCAGGAGGCGCCATCCTTCAGCTTGTAGGGGGCATGGCCGCCAAAGATGTTGATCACGTGCTTGCCCGCGGGCGCCAGCGAATCGTCCACGATCGTCGGCACGACCGGCGTCACGAACGGCTTGCGCGAGTACCAGCCGTACTTGGCGTCGTCGTAGGCGCGCTCAAGATAGTCGATCCCGGGGGCGATGTGCACGTAGGTCGGATAGCGGAACCCCTGCCGCGCGGCATCGAAGGCGCGGTAGCGCGGCGGCTCGTGCGCGGCGACGTTCATCTTGAAGGCGGTCGAGAAGGTCCGGAACGTGTCGATCTCGCGCAGCAGCTCCGCCGGCAGGTGTTCGGGTGCGATCAGCCGACGGAAGAGCGTCGTTGCCGCGGCATTCGAGGCCACGGCCCTGGCGCGGAAGTCCCGCCCGTCGGCGGTGCGCACGCCCGTGACGCGCCCCGCGCTCACCAACACCTCCGCCACCGGTGCCTGCGTCACGATCTCCATGCCGAAACGCGCTCCCGAGCGCGCAATCGCGGCGGTGATGGCGCCCATGCCGCCGCGCACGAAGCCCCAGCCGCCCGCTCCCTGATGCTCGCCCATCAGGTGATGCATGATGACGTAGGCGGTGCCCGGTGACTTCGGGCCCGCGAAGGTGCCGATCGAGGCGTAGTAAGCGAGCACGGACTTGATCGTGTCGTTCTCGAACCAGGCGGAGAGGTAATCGACCGCGCTCTGGGTGAGGAGATCGACCAGACGATAGGCGCCATCGCCGATGCGGCGATGGCGCCACAGGAGCGAAGCGCTCTTCTTGAAGTCTCTCCAGCTGCGTCGGACCGGGTCTACCGGCGTCTCGAGGAGGAGCTGCCGTACCACGGCGGCAGACTCTTCGAGATAGCGCGCGAACTGCGGGTAGATCTCGGCGTCATGAGGTGAGAAGCGCGCAAACTCCGCCTGGGTCTTGCGCATGTCGTCGCTGAAGACGATGTAGTCATCGCCGCCGAGAGGGCAGAAGAGATCGTTCGCCGGCAGTACCTCGAGCCCGAAGGAGTCGAGCTCGAGATCCCGGATCACGCGCGGATGCAACAGGCTCATCACGTAGGAGAAGCGGGACGCGCGGAATCCGGGAGTGAATTCCTCGGTGACGGCGGCGCCGCCCACGATCTCGCGCCGCTCCAGCACCAGCGTCTTGAGGCCCGACTTGGCGAGATAGGCGCCGCAGACCAGCCCGTTGTGGCCCGAGCCGATAACGATCACATCGTACGTGGTCGACACAGTCTGCGCCTCCCTAAGGCAAGTGCCGCCGAGCTATCGTGTCGCGCCGCCGCCGCGAGAGCAACTTTGCGCGCCGAAAGCGGCCTTGCGGAGCCGCCGCCTGCAGAGCATTCTGCGGCGCGAGAATGGAGTCATTGCTGGTGTCGTTTTCGACCGTGGCGATCGCGGAAATGGGCGACCGCACGCAGCTCTTGTCCCTCATGCTCGCGGCTCATTACCGCAGACCCTGGCCGATCCTCGCCGGGGTGCTGTGCGCCACGCTCGCCAATCACCTGCTCGCGGGCATCATCGGCATTCGGCTCGGTCGGTATCTCACGCCGGCCGTGCTGGATGCCGTGGTCGGTGTCAGCATGATAGGCATGGCGCTCTGGGCTCTCACGCCCGATGCGCTCGGGGAGGATGCGGCCCGCGTCAGTCGCGCAAGCGCCTTCCTCGCGACCGTCGTGGCCTTCTTCATCGCCGAGATCGGCGACAAGACCCAGATCGCCACCGTCGCTCTGGCCGCAGCCTATTCCAACCTGATCGCCGTGGTCGCGGGCACGACCGCCGGGATGGTGCTGGCGAATGCACCCGTGGTCTTTCTCGGCAAGGCCTTCTCCGATCGGCTGCCGCTCAAGGCCATTCACTACGTGGCGAGCGGCCTGTTCCTCGTGCTCGGCGTGGTCTTTCTCGTTCGTGCGGTTCACCGCACCATCTAGGCGTGCCGAGCCTGGAATCTCCTCGCCTTCATGCGATTCCCGCACGCCTGCATACTGCACCAGCGGCGCGTGTGGTTCTTGCTCGTGTCGAGGAAGAGCCAGCGACAGCTCTCCGCCCCACAGGCGCGAACGCGCTCCAGGGCGTCCGAGGTCATGAGCTGCCGCGCGGCGAGCGCGAGCATCCAGACCGGAAGCTCAGCGTGGGCGCTGAAGCGACCCCAGTGCCACTCAAGTGCTGCGCGCCTGTTCGGGCTCTGCGACGCCTGCTCCCAGCGAAGCTCCCGATGCCCGCTCGCATCGTGGAAGTGCTGCTCGAGCGTGCGGATATCCCCGTCCGCGGGAGGCCGTCCGTCCACGGCGGAGTAGAGCACTGACGCCAGCGCTTCGCGCAGCTGCCGCGCCGACCGCAGCGCCCGCGCCGCCGCTTGCCGGGGCACGGAGCCCGCGAGCCGCCGCGCCTCGCGGACATCGAGGAGCCGCGACTGCTGTGCGAACCGCAGCAGGTCGCCGTAGTCGGCCAGCCGCTCCACCGGTCCGTCCTCCGTGAAGCGCTCATCGAGCGAATTGACGAAGTCGAGCGCCGGGTGCCCGCCGCACAGGTCGAAAAGTGGTGGTTTTCCCTGGGCTTGCGTCACGGGTGACTATAACCTCCAAATACAAGTTTACAGGTTATAGGGTAGCTGTCTATGCTAACCCCCTATGGCTCATTCAGAGGTTATCGGGGCGCTGCCGCGCTCGCGCGGGCGCCGCTTCGACGCGCGGATACCGCTGGCGTTCATGGCCATCTACTTCCTCTGGGGCGCGACGTTCCTCGCGATCCGGATCGCGGTGCTCGAGATCCCCCCGTTCTTCACCGCGGGAGTGCGCTTCCTCGTCGCCGGGGGGCTGCTCTATGGCTTCATGCGCCTGCGCGGGCAGGCGGGTCCGTCGGCGACGGAGTGGCGCAGCATCGCCGTCACCGCGCTGTGCATGTTCGTCGCGACCTACGGAGCGCTCTTCTGGGCGGAGCAATACGTGCCTTCCGGCATCGCCTCGGTGATCGAAGCCACGCTCCCCATCACGACCATCGCCCTCGAGGTGTTCATATTCCGGCAGCAACCGTTCCGCTGGACTCTGCTGGGAGCGGTGGCGCTCGGGTTCTGCGGAGTGAGCTGGCTCCTGATGAAAGGAGGTCCACAGCAGTTCGCCGCCATTCCCTGTCTCGTCATCGTGGCGGGCGGCATCGCCTGGTCGGTGGGCGCCGTGCTGACCCGCTCGCTGCCGCGTCCGAGGTCGCTCGCGCTCGCGGCCGGGGCGCAGATGATGCTCGGCGGGGCGGTGCTGCTCGCTTTATCGCAGCTCACCGGGGAGCTCGATCCCTTCCCCCATATTTCGCTGCGCGCGGGGCTGTCGCTGTCGTATCTCATCGTCGGCGGGTCGCTCCTCGGCTTCACCGCCTACGTATGGCTGCTGGCGCGCATGCCGGTTACCCGCGTCGCGAGTCACGCCTACGTCAATCCCGTGGTCGGCGTCGCGCTCGGTTACTTCGTGGCCGGCGAGGCGATCACCACGAGAATGATTCTCGCGTCCCTCCTCGTGATCGCCAGCGTCTTCCTGATCCTCAGCGCCCCGGCCGGCCTCGACTCCAGAAGCCGCTGAGCTCCTTCCCATCGCCACGGGACGGCACTAATCTGCCCTCGGGCTCAAGGAGTCACTCAGCCAAGGTGAACGGTGTTCGCTACCCGCCATACTCCTCTGCACGCGCTCAGGTGGCTTGGGATCGGGCTCCTCGGCGGATGGCTCGGCTCCTGTGCGAAGCCGCAGACCTCGCCCGTGATCGTCGTCGGAAATGCCCGCTTCGAGTTTCTCACTCCATCGCTCGTGCGGATGGAATACTCGCCTTCGGCAAAGTTCGTGGATGCGCCCACCGCAGTCGTGCAGAAGCGAGACTGGCCGGCGGTCCGGGTCGAGGCGACTGATAAGGACGGCTGGCTCACCGCCGCGAGCGGTGTCGTGACGCTCCGCTATCGGCTCCGGTCCGGACCCTTCACCGCGGCCAACCTCGAGGTGAGGTGGAGCGATCCCGCCGGCGCCGCGCACGCCTGGCATCCGGGCGATCGGGATCCGCTCAACCTGGGTGGGCTCACGTATTCGCTCGACAACGTGAGCGAGGCCAACCTGCCGGCGGGGCAGTCCGATCTCGCGAGCCCGGTCAACGACGCGATTCCCGGGATCGACCTCAAGCTCCCGGAGGCGAAGCCGGGGCTCCTGAGTCGCAGCGGCTACGCGTTCATCGACGACAGCCCCACCCCGGTGTGGAGCGCGGAGAAGGCGTGGATCGAGCCGCGGCCGCAGCCCACCGGCCAGGACTGGTATCTGTTCACCTACAACCGCGATTACCGCAAGGTGCTCACCGAATACGCGCAGCTCTGCGGCCCGATCCCGATGATCCCGCGCTGGGTCCTCGGCCCCTGGATCACCGATTTCAATTTCGAATACTTTCCCGACAGCGCGGAGTCCCGGCGGCCCGACTTCCAGCGCTACAACCAGCAGTACCTCGAGGACGAGGTTTCGCGGCTCCGCCAGAGCCAGATTCCCTTCGACGCGCTGATTCTGGACTTCGCCTGGCACAACTACGGCTGGGAGGGCGGCTACGACTGGAGTCCGCTGATCCCGCATCCACAGGAGCTCATGGACCGGCTGCACGGCCAGGGCATCAAGCTGAGCCTCAACGATCACCCGGGCTACGTCAACACGGAGCAGAGCATCCTCTCTTTCGACGACAGCCACGCGCCCGAGGTGTTGAAAGCGCTCGGCCGGCCGCCCCCGCCCAGCCCCAAGTTCGATCTCGACCTGTCGGCGCTGTGGAGCTTTCGCACCGATCATGACGCGGGCGGCTGGAAGCCGATCCGCGTCGGGCCCTGGCAGGAACGGGGCCACGGGGGCTACCGGGGGATCGGGTGGTATCGGGCATCGGTGCAGCTGCCCTCGAAACTCCCCGACGCGCTCTATCTCTATCTCGGCGAGGTCGGCAAGACCTACAGGATCTTCGTCAACGGCAGGGAAGCGACTCACAGCGACGCGCATTGGCCGCGGCGGTTGACCTATACCGACGTAACCCCCTACGTCAAAGCGGGCCAGCGAAACGAGATCGTCGTGCGCGTCGAGCCGGGCGAGCGCGCCGGCGACGGCATCCTCCGCGGCCCGGTCGCGCTCCGGGATGTCGAGCCGCCGAAGCGCATCTATTTCGATCTCTCGAACCCGCGGCAGGCCGATGTCTTCATGCGCGAGCTGCACGGACCGCTGATGCGCCAGGGCGTGGACGTGTGGTGGGTCGACGGCGGCAACGGTGCCGTCGACATGCCCGGGCTCAACAAGCAGCTATGGGCGAACAAGGTGTTCTACGACTACTCGCAGCGGGAGAGCGGCCGGCGCGGCTTCATCTTGAGCCGCTACGGCGACTGGGGAAGCGAGCGTTATCCGGCGTTCTTCACCGGCGACACCTATTCCGAGTGGCCGGTGCTCGCTTACGAAGTCGCGTTCACCGCGCGCGGCGGCAACGTGCTGGTTCCCTACATCACTCACGACATCGGAGGCTTCCACGGCGCAAAGCTCGACTTCGGCCTCTATGCGCGCTGGATCGAGTTCGGCGTCTTCAGCCCGCTGCTGCGCCTGCACAGCGCGCACGCCAACCCGCGCGAGGGGAACCTCCGCATGCCGTGGGTCTACGGCAGCGAAGGGATTGCCCTCGTGAGGAAGTACTTCACGCTGCGCACCCAGCTGATCCCTTATCTCTACAGCTACGCCTGGCGGGCGCACCAGGAGTCGCTCCCGATCCTGCGGCCGCTGTACCTCGAGTACCCGGATCTCGAGGAAGCGTACCGGCACTCACGCGAATACTTCTTCGGCCGGGAAATGCTGGTCGCTCCCGTGCTCGACCCGAGCGGCAATCAGACCGTCTATCTTCCGCCGGGCAGCTGGATCGATTTCTTCTCCGGCAAGCGCCGCCAGGGCGGCGTCACGTTCACCGCTCACTACGCGGTGGACGAGACGCCGGTCTTCGTTCGCGAAGGAGCGATCATTCCGGAGCAGGCCCCGAGCGAGTACTCGAACGCGAAGCCGCTGGATCCCCTCATCGTCAATGTCTATGGCGCGGGCGAGGGCAGCTTCGATCTCTACGAGGACGACGGCGTCTCGCTCGCCTACGCCCAGGGCGCATCCGCCCACACGCCGATCAGACACGCCCGAGGCGGTGATGGCCTCGAGCAGCTTCTCATCGGGCCGACCCAGGGCACGTTTCAGGGTCAGCTCGAGGAGCGCTCCTACGAGCTGCGCATCCATACGACCGACAGGCCGTCGTCGATCTCCGTCGATGGCAGGCCGCTCAGCCCGTGGACCTGGGACGCCGATCAGACCACCGCGGTCGCGACGCTCCCCAGGCGGTCGATCCGGGAACGCATGAGCGTCGCGTGGCGGTGACCTGAAGCCCGAGCCCGGACGCGCCCCGGGCGGCGCGTCATTCAACCCGCCGGTGAACTACCGGCCCTTCTGGTACGTCCCGATGAGCTGCGCTTCCGCGAGCACGTGTCCCTTCAGGGCATCGAGGAGCTGGGCCTTGGTGGGGCGCTCGAGGCCGTCCAACAGCGCATCGACCGCGTAGAGCTTGTGGAAATACCGGTGTCGGCCGACGGGCGGGCAGGGGCCGCCGTAGCCCGCGCGCTTCCAGTCGTTGAGTCCCTGTACGGCTCCGGCCGGGAGGCCGCGACCGCTCGCGTCCTCCGGCAGACCCCGGGCTTCGGCGGGAATGTTGTGCACCACCCAATGGACCCACGTCATCTTCGGAGCGCGCGGATCGGGCGCGTCCGGGTCGTCGACGATGAGCGCAAAGCTCCGGGTGCTCTGCGGGGCCCCGGACCAGTCGAGGGGCGGTGATATGTCGGCACCCTCGCAGGTGTACTGCTTCGGGATCGCGCCGTTGTCGGCAAAGGCGGGAGAGCTTACTGCGAAGGCCATGGTCAGGTGCTCCGCGGGCTGATCAGTCGCTGCCGAAGTCGTATTCCTTCTTATAGTAGCGATACCAGTCCCGAGTCTGCGAGTCGGCGGATGCACGCTCGGACAGGAACTTGAGCTGTGCCAGCATCCTGTCGACCCGCGAGGCGTTCAGATACAGGTCCACCAGCCGCCAGCGGTAAGCGGGCTCGCCCGGAGCGAGGCTTGAGGCGGTCTCGTAGCAGGCAATCGCCTTCGAGAGCCAGTCCGACTCGAACAGGTAGAGATCGCCGAGCGCGGCGTAGTTGGCCGCGCGCTGCGGGTCCTCGCGGATCCTGTCCTCGAGCGCACCGATCGCCGCCGGGAGCGAGAACGGGTAGGCCGGGAGCGGCGGAGTTCCCGCGTGCGCGCCGTAGATCGCGTGTTCCATGTTGGGCAGGCGCAGCGCCCGCAGCGGGGCGAGGAACGGATTATCGGAGAACTTCACGAGGAAGTTGCGGTTGTCCTCGAAGCGATGGAAGTAGGTCCAGGACTTGGCCTCGTCGACGTACCAGAGGCCGTCGGTGCCGCGGCGCAGGAGTAGCGGGAGATTCGAGTGATCGGGCTGGGGCACCACCAGCGCAAGGTCGGCCGCGAACAGCACCCGATAGGGACTCGCCGCGCGGAAGAACTCCGCGATTCGCTCAAGCTGCGCCTCGTCGCGCGGAACGATAGCGCGGAACAGCCGGCTGCCCTCGGTGAGCAGGGGGAGTCGCGGATCGCCGACCCCGGCTGCGAGAGATGTCAGGTAGCGCTCGAGGGACGCTTCAGCGTTGGAGGCCGGTGCGTACCCGCTCAGTTGCGCCTTCGGCAGGCGGCGGATTGCGGCATCGTACTCGGCGAGCGTCCGGCCGTAGCCGTGGACGAGCGCTCCGCCTCCGCCTGAAAGGAAATCGCTGCCGAGCCACCGAGGCCGCGACCACTGCGCGACGTCACTCGAGGCACCTGCGCCGCGGAGGTTCGTCGTGATGATGAGCTCGGATATGAAGTCCTGCGGTATCTCCGAGAGCATGTAGGTCCGGGCTGCCTCCTCCAGACGGTGGCAGTAGATGTCCGGGATGTCACCCTCGAGGTCGTAGGAGACCTCGATCTTCATCAGGTTTTCCCGGGCGCTGTAGAGGTACAGAATGCCGCGGCCGCTGGTGCGCGCCCCGATCCGCAGTCGGTTGAAGAGCTCGACTGCCGTCTGCTCGATGGTCTTCGAGGGCGGCAGAGAGGCCAGGAGCACCAGTGCGTTCTCGATGCCGGACTGCTTCTCCGCGAGCTTGAGGCTCATTCTGAATGCGAGATCGTGGTCGTGCTGAGCGGTCTCGTTGATGAGGATGTAGCGCGGACGGTGCGACTCTGCGGGGCGCTGCCAGGCCGCCCAGGCGGCGACGACCACGCCGAGCAAGGCGATGGCCACGATCAGAGCGCGCTGCGCTCTAGTAATGGCCAAAGACGTCGCTCTTCGTTCCGTCGCCGCTGTAGTTCGCGAGGAACGGCTCGGTGGAGCCGGGATTCAGCCCATACACCGAGCGGTCCCGACCCTGGCTCTTCAACACCACCACCGGGGTGTCGCGCGAGCCGAACAGGCGGAATATCCCGGCCGCGCGCTGCTGGGCATCGTTCAAGACCACGGAGGGTGCTTCGCCTTCGGCCGGCGAGTACAGTCCCAGCACCAGGCGGTTCCTTCCGGCTGTGTCAAAGAAGAACAGCGCAGGTCCTCCATCCGGGGACATGGCCAGCTCGGCGCGCAGCTTGCCGCCGCTGTCGCGAAGCTCGATCCGGCTCGCCGAGACGACATCCCCCGAGCGCGCGGAAGCGGCAACCGCCGATTGCAGCATCGGGCCTCCGGAGGCGAGATGGCTCATCAGGCATGCGCCGGCGATCCCGCCGATCAGTCCTGCCACGGCCATTGCCAGGACCGTGCTCTTCATGCGTGGTGCCGCCCCGAGTCCCGTCGGGCTGCGGACGTTTCGCCGACCGGGACGAGATCCGCGAGCGTTGCGCGGACTTCGGTGAGCCGCGGCGGCTTGCTGAGCACGCGGTCGACATGTGCGGGAATGTCGTTTTCCGCGACTAGCCGCTGGCCCCATCCCGTCAGCAGGATGACCGGGGTATGCGGGGACACTGCCTTGATCGCGGCGGCCACTCGGCGGCCGTCGACGTAGGGCATTCCGAGGTCCGTAATGACGAGCGAGAACGTGGGGCCGTGGGAGAGCGCGGCGGTGAAGGTATCGATACCCTTCTGGCCGCCGTCGGCGACCGTGACGACGTGGCCGTCCTGCTCCAGGATGTCCCGCAGCGATTTTGTGAGCATCGGGTCATCGTCCACCAGCAGGATCCGCAAGCGGGACAGGGGCTGCTGCGGACGCGGACGGGCGCTGGCGGCCGGCACGATCGGATCGGCCACGGCGAAGATCAGGCGCACGAGAGTGCCGTGGCGCACGGCACTCTCGATCTCGAGCTCCGCGCTGTGACGCTGCACCATGCCGTAGACCATGGCGAGCCCGAGGCCCGTGCCGCGCTCCCCCTTCGTGGTGTAGAAGGGCTCGAGGCATCGGCGCCGCGTCTCCTCGTCCATGCCGATGCCGGTGTCGGCGACTTCCACCTGCACCTGCCGCGTGATGTCGGCGCCGCTCGACACGAGCCGCGTGCGCAAGGTGAGCGTCCCGCCTGCCGGCATGGCGTCCACGGCGTTGAAGATCAGATTGGTGAGCGCGTCGCGGATCTCGACCTCCGAGCCCATGATGTCGGGCAGGCTCTCGGCGAGCTCGGTCTTGAGCTGAATGAACACGCCGCGCTGCTGCGCCTGGTCGCTCCAGCGGGCGCGCGTGAGGTTGACGACCTGATCGATGAGGCGATTACACTCGACGCGCGACAGCACCAGCTCGGCCTCGCGCGGCCGGTAGAACTCGCGCATGCGCGCGACCGTCTCCGCCACGTCCTCGATCGCGGTTCGAATGGTGCCGAGATATTCGCGCGCCTGCTCGCTCAACCCTGGCTCGCGCTCGAGCAGCGACTCGGTGTAGAGAGCGATCGGCGAGATGGCATTGTTGATGTCGTGCGCAATGCCGCTCGCCATCTCGCCGAGCGCGCGCAGGCGCTCCTGCTGCATCATCGCCTGCTGCGACTGGCGCAGGTCGTCGTAGGCGCGCTGCAGCGCGCCGTACAGCTGGGCCTGATGGGCCGCGAGCGCGACGTGCTCGCTCAGCTGCCGCAAGAACTCACACTCGGGGCTGCTGAAGGACTCGGAGGCGCGGCGCGCCGCAACCAGCACCCCGAAGACCCGCTTTTCGACGAGCAGCGGAGCGACCACGAGCGACCTGAGGCCCGCCTCGCTGAAGCGTTGCGGAAACGGGAAGCGGATCTCACGCGTGTCCGGCTCGTAGACGAGCTCTCCCCCGAGGCAACGCGCCAGTGCGTTCTGATCGACCGGCACCAGGTCGTTCTCGGCGAGGCGCAGAGCGCTCGCGCACTGCGCACTCTTCGGCCCGATCACCGCGATGGACAGGGCGTCGGCGCTCGCCTCGCATACGCACATGCAGGCGAAATCGACCGGCAGATCCTCCTCCAGGTTGTGCAGCACGACCCTGAACAGGCTCGGCAGGTCGTGACGCGCGCCGGTCGCGTGCGTGATCCGGTGCAGCAGAGCGAGCCGGCTCAGCTGGCTCTGGAGCCTCGTCTGATCGCCCTCGATGCGCGTCAACATGTGGTTGAAGGCGTCGGTCAGCTGGCTGAACTCCTGACCCTGCGTTCTCGTGGCGCGTACGGAATAGTCGCGTCGCTCGGACACCTGCCGCGCCGTTGCGGCGAGCGCCAGGATCGGTTTCGAGATCACCCCCTGCAGGCGTCCCGAGATCAGGTAGGCGGCGGCAAAACAAGCGAGCGTGAACAGCGCGCCGATGCCGAGAAAGAACTGGAAGTGCTCGTAGATCTCACCGAGATCCGACTCGAGGTAGAGAGTTCCCATGCGCCGCCCGTCCTGCACGACGGGCTGCACGCCGCGCAGGAGGCCAAACTCGAAGCGGTAGCCGTCGTTGCCCGGCGCGGACGGTGCGGTCGCGTGCGCGGCGGCGTCCGGGTAGGAAGCCATCAGGCGTCCGTCGTTCAGGTACAGCCTTGCTGCCACGACGTGCGGCTGCGCCTTCAGGGCCGACAGCACCTCGCGCGCATCGCCCGGGTTGTCGAAGGCGAGCGCCGCCGTGCTGTTCGCGGCGATCGCCTTGCCGAGAATCTCGAGGTTGCGGAGCGTCAGCTGCCGGAAGGTCAGATACTCATAGGCGAAGAACGCGGCGGAGGTGATGAGCATGACCGCTCCACAGGTGAGCAGGATGACGGTCATGAGAGTGCGGCGGATCGGGCGTGTGTGCGCGGACATGGGTCTAGCTCCCGGCTCCCACGATCTCGGCCGGACGCAGCAGCTTCGAGCTGATCGTCAGGTTGTTCGCTCTGGCGGCCTCGAGATCGATGCGCAGTCGAATCCTGTTGTCCTGTCTGAGCAGCCCGATGATCACGCCGCGGGGCGCCGCACCATCGGTATCGGTGACGGTGAGAACGCTGCGGCCCTTGAGCGCCCCCAGAATCCGCTCGAGATGAGTGAGCTCGGCGGCAGGAATGAAGAGGATCTGACATTCCCGGATCTCCGCGCTGCCGGAATAGCGCTCGACCGCGAGCGGATGCCCGTTGACGCTCTCTCCGCGCACCACGTCATCGAGATAGCTGCCGAAGGGATCCTTGCCCAGCACTCCGATCACGAACGGTGCGCTCTGCGGCGGCAATGAGGCGGCCGGCCACTCGACGAAGTGGGCGAAGTTGAAGAGGAACACCGCCTTCAGTTGATACTCGGACACGGGCGCCGCGGCTCCCGCGAGGGCGCAGGCGATGAGGAGCAGCGCGAGGCGGCGCCGCAACGCAGGCACTACGGCGCTTCTCAATACGCCCACGTGATCTTTCCGAAGACGCTGCGCACGATCTGCTCGCGCAGCGGCAAGGGGAAGCCGTACTCGATGTGGCGGGCGTGCAGCAGGTTCTGGCCCACGACCGAGACCTCGAGTCTCGCGTTGACGCGCCAGGCGAGTCGCGAGTCGAGCCCGAAGTAGCTCGGCACCGTGCCGGTGACCGGACCTCCGGTCGGCCCGTTGTTGATGTGCACGGTGTCCACCCAGCGCAGCGCCGCATCGAGCGTCACCGCATGAGGCAAGTCCATGCTCGAGCGCAGCGCAAGCTGCTGCTGTGGATCGGCCGTCTCATTGGTGGCGCCCGTAGCGTCGCTCCGCCCGGGCTCAGCGTGAATGTTCTCCCGCAGCAGGTCGTAGCCGGCGTGCAGCCGCCACCAGTCGAGCAGCTGATAAGAGCCGCTGAGCTCGAGGCCGTAGGTGTCGCCTTCGACGTTGTTCTGAAAGTATACCGGATACGGAAAGACGTACGTGGCCGTGGTCGGCGTCGCCGTGGCGCTGCGCAGATCGTGGTAGTCGTTGTAGAAGGCCGAGAGCGAGCCCGTGAGCCCCGGGGCAAGCTCGGCGCGGTAGCCCGCCTCATAGGCCACGAGCGCCTCGGAGTGGAAGTCCGCGCTCCCCTGAAGATACGTGGCGGGAAACTGAAGCGGAGGCGGAGCGTTGATCAGGCCGCTCGGTATCAACAGATCACGGTCATAGCGCGAAGGGGTGCGCACGGCGCGCGAGATGGCTCCCCACAGCAGCTGCCGGGAATCGAGGCTCCACTGCACCCGCCCGCTCGGCTCGACCTCATAGCCGGTGTAGTCGTTGTGCTCGAGCTTGGAGCCGACCGTGAGGTACACGCCCGAGGCGAGCTGGATCTCGTCCTGCAGGAATCCGCTGTAGAGGGCCTGTTCGAGAGCCGAAGGCGTGAAGCGCACGAGCGACAGATCGTTGTCAGTCTCGTGAGTGGAGCGGTAGCCGAGGCCCCAGGCGAGCTTCTGCCTCGTGCCCCAGCCGAAGTGGTACTGAAAGTCGAGGTCCGTGGTGTTGAGATCGTCCGTGAGCGACGCGGCCGGGAAGCCGGCAAAGAAAGGAGGATTGGGCGGAGCTGCGGCGAAGGGCTGAGAGAGATAAGTGTGATCGTAATAGACCTGCACACTCATGGACGCCCCGCTCGCGGCCGCGTGCGTCCAGCGGCCGAGCACGTTGGCGCCCGAGCGACCCGCCTCGCCGTTGATGCCGTCCGCTTCGGTGCCGTTATAGAGATCGCCCTGCAGGGTGAGGCGGTCCGGTGCCGAGGGCTGCGCGTCCAGGCGGAATCCGCCGCGGCCCATGTGCGGCGAATCGGCGGCGTTGGCGCCGGTGCTGGTGACCTCATCGGCGTATTTCGTGTACTTGCCGTAGACGCGGAGCTGGATATCGGGTGATGGCGCGGCGCCGAAGCGGACCCCCGCTTGCTCCCGCAGCTGCTGGCCGCCGCCCCCGGAGACATAAAGACCCTGTGTGTCCCGGGCGGCGCGGGTGACGATGTTGATGACGCCATTGACCGCGTTGGCGCCCCACAGCGTGCCGCCGGGTCCGCTGATGACTTCGATGCGGTCGATGTCTTCGAGGAGGTAGTCCTGCACGTCCCAGAGCACCCCGCCATAGAGCGGCGTGTAGACGGCCCGACCGTCGATCAGCACCAGGAGCTTGTTGGCGAGGTTGGTGTTGAAGCCGCGGGCACTGATGGCCCAGTCATGCGCGTTGATCTGCGACACCTGCAGATTGTCGGCGAGCCGCAGCGCTTCGGGAATGCTGGTGGCGCCGGAGCGGCGGATGTCCTGCGCGGTGATGACCTGGATCGAGGCGGCGGCCTGCAGGAGCCGCTGCGGCTCCTTGGCGACGGACGTCACCTCGACGTTCATCAACTCCTCGACGCTCAAGCGCTTGAGCTCGCCCGCCGCGGGGGCTTGCGCCGTCGTGTCGGCGTGCGCCTGCGCGGCCTGCCCGAGCAGGAGGCACGTCAACAGGCTTGCAACGCCCGGCGCGCCGTGCACGACGGCCGCGGTATCGCTCGCGCCGGCGGGAAAAGTTCTCCGTGTCAGGTCCCTGGACATGGATTGCCTCCGGCACGGTCCGCGCATCCCTCAGGCAGGCGCCAGTGGGCGGATCGCGCACGCCCGGTGGTCGCTCGTGCGCCTCCGGCCAGAGTCGCAAGGTACGTTCGAAGTGAGTTTCCTGCCGCGGATTACGTCACATGCGAGAGCGGAAGCCGCGGGCAAAGTGTGACCCGCGTCTCAGGCGGTCGAGGGCTCGAAGATCAGCAGCGTGGACGAGACTCATATATATAAGAGTATCGGCCGTCGGGCTACGGGTAAGTCAACTTCCGCCCGTGTGCGGTGCCCGCATGACGCCGGGTCGATCAGCTCACGGCTTCGGGGCGCTCCAGCCAACGCGCTCCAGGCCCCCCGAGGGCACGGCGGCGAGGCGCCCGATGAACTGATCGTCCGCGGGACAGGTCGTCCCCGCAGGCACGACTCGTCTTTCGCCGGCGGCATCACTGCTTTTCTGCTGAACCCGAGTCCACAGGCGACCCGACTCCGCGCACACCGAGGCATAGGTGAAGAGCGCGCGCTGTGCCTCGGGATCGAAGTCGAACGCGCCCGGCAGGGGATAGGCCACCGGAATGGCGGCATAGTCGAGAGAGATCCCCCGGCCGCGGGTCGCGGCCATGGTCTGTTCCAGAGTCGTCCTCGTCATGCGGCTGAGCCCGGCGGACACACTGCGGCGGAAGATCGAAAGCGCGTTCGCCTTGGCCGCACGCGGGAAATCGCGGAGTCGACCGTCGATGATGACGCGCACGACGGTGGGCTGCGCCCCCGCGCCGGCAAATTGCGGCAGGTCCTCGGGCGCGGGCGCGATGAAGAACGGCAGCGTGACGCCACCGTCCACGTGCGTCTCCTCGCGCCAGCCGCTCTCGGTGCGGACCCTGATGATCACGGGTGGAAATATGCCCGGAACGCTGGCCGACGCCAGGAGGACGCTTCGAAACAGTCTCCCGGCATCGTGGCCGCCATACAGCGCTATCGATCCGAGATCCCAGACGACCGGCTCGCCGGTTGCAAAGTCGGTCGTGGCCACGAGCAGCAGCCGACCCCTGGCGGCCTCCGTGGCGACGGCCTCGATCATCCGGTCATCCGCATAGCGATCGATGAGCTTCTTCAGAGGAGTGCCGCTGTACATGCTCGAGCCAAAGACGGCCCCGATCAGGCGCGGCTGTAGCAGGCTGGTGTCGATCTCTTCGGTATAGATCGCGGCCATCTCCGGATCCCATGCCGAGCCGAGAAAGGCGAACGGTGCGATCAGCGCGCCGGCACTGACGCCGGTCACCACCGAGAATTCCGGGCGGCTACCGCTGCGAGTCAGCCCCACCACGGCTCCCGCTCCGAAGGCTCCGCTGGCACCTCCTCCGGAAAGGGCGAGAATGCTCAGGGGCCGGTCGGCGAGCTGCGCCTCGAGTCGCCGCGCGATCAGACTCGAAGGCAGCAGCTCGAATTCGCCATCAGGTCCGAGGGTGCGAACCGGGAACGACAGCCCCTGCGACGGGACGTCGTCCTCGGGCGCCATCGGAAGCTGCGGTCCGAGAGACGCGCACGCGGCGAGCACCGCGAGGGCGCTCCAGACGAGTAACCGGGCAGATTGATGACTGACAGCTGACATCGTCATGTCTCATGAAGGCACGGGCGGCGCCGCGCTCGCGATTTCCCCGAAATCCCTGGCTGGCCATCAGCATAAGTTGCCTAGGCAAATTAATACAAGACGACGGCGGGATAAGAAGCGATCCCTCTTAGGAGGGACGTGATGTCAGGAGACCTGATGTCAGGAGGGACCTCGCGTCAGGGGTGACCTTGCGCGCGGTTCGGGGCGAGCGACTCAGCGATCAGGCAGCGGCTTTGGGAGTGAGGTCGACGACCGAGAGGGTGGGTCTCACCGCGGTACGCGCGGGCTGCTGTACCAGGAACTCGGGGATGTAAGGCGGCTCCTCGGGCTTAGTGGCCTCGCCACGCAGCTCGCGCTCCAGTTGTAGCACGCGCGCTCTCGCGCGGTGCAGCTCTTTGAGCTTCAGCGCCTTGCCGATTACTTTTTCGAGCTCGGCATCGATCATGGCAAAGGCTCTCCTTCCTGGTGATGAAGCCTACGGGCGGGGCACCGGGCGCGGAAGTCGTCTCTTTGGATAGCGGCGACCCGCTCAAACGGGGTAGCCCGGTGCGTTTCTCCGTGGGTGTGCGCATACTCACTGCGGGAAGCGGGTGGGGGAATGCACGGGGTTTGCGAGTCGAGGCAATGATCGAGCAGGTAATCGATCAACGGCGGCGCAGTATCGGCAGCTTCGAGGTGGGACGCCTGTTGCCGTCCGGCAGGCGCCGCTTAGTCGGGCCATTCATTTTCTTCGACCACATGGGGCCGGTCGAGCTCCCCAGGGGCCTGCCGCGCGAAGCCGATGTGCGGCCGCATCCGCACATCGGTCTGTGCACCGTCACCTATGTATTCGCGGGCGAGATCGTGCACCGCGATTCCACCGCGGTGGAGCAGCTCATCCGGCCGGGAGAGGTGAACTGGATGACCGCAGGCCGGGGCATCACCCATTCCGAGCGCTTCGAGCGTGCGCGCCGCGAGGGTGGACCGATGCACGCGATCCAGTCATGGGTCGCGCTGCCGGACGGCGAAGAGGAGATCACGCCCGCGTTTGCGCATCACGAGGGCGATGATCTGCCGGCGCATCGCGAGGGCGGTGTATGGCTGCGACTGCTGGCGGGGGAGGCGTTCGGCTTGCGCGCTGCGGTGAAGACGCATTCGCCGCTTTTCTACGCGCACATCGCACTCGCTTCCGGTGCACGGATCGCGCTACCGGGCGAGCACGCGGAGCGTGCCGCCTACATCGTTTCCGGCACGGCGGAAGCGGACGGGCGTGCGGTCTCGGCCACGCAGATGGCAGTGTTCGGCCGCGGTGCGCAGGCGGTACTCGAGGCCACGGCGCCGAGCGTCGTGATGCTGCTCGGCGGCGCGCCCGTCGGTGAGCGCTTCATCGAGTGGAATTTCGTGTCATCGTCCAGGGAGCGCATCGAGCAGGCCAAGGCCGACTGGCGCGCCGGCCGCATGAAGCTGCCGGACCTCGACAATGCGGAGTTCATTCCGTTGCCTCCCGATCCGCCCCCGCGGGCGGAGGCGATGTCGTGACCGCCGAACCCGGATCGATCCCGAACTGTTGACACCAGGAGCACACGATGATCGCGCGAATGTGGCGTGGGCCGGTGAGGAAAGCGCAGAAGCAGGCCTACATCGAGTATCTGAAGGAGACGGGTCTGTCCGACTACGCCCACACGCCCGGGAACCGCGGCGTCTGGCTCCTTTGTCAGGACCAGGGCGCCGAAGTCGAATTCACGACCCTTACCCTGTGGGATTCGATCGAGTCCATCAAGGCCTTCGCGGGAGAGGACTACGAGCGGGCCCGTTACTACCCGCGCGACCGGGAGTTCCTCACGCGCTTCGACCCCAAGGTCGAGCACTTCGAGGTCGTCGAGGTGGCTCCGCGCTAGCGGTCATCGAACCTAAGCGAGCCATCGAGGGACTCCCGTGCTCGACCGAGAATTCGCCCGCCTGCTCGCCCGGTACAAGACCTGGGCGGACCGGCTGACTTTTGAAGCCGTCGCGGCCCTGCCCGCGGGCGAGGCTGAACGCGGGCGTCCGACGCTCTTCAAGAGCATCGTCGGCACGCTCAATCACAGCTACGTCGTGGACTTGATCTGGCAGGCGCACCTGGAAGGGCGACCGCATGGGTTCACGGCGCGCAACGTGGTGCCCCACCCGGACCTGGAGGCATTGTGGCCTGCGCAGCAGCAGGTGAACGAGTGGCTCCTCGCCTGGAGCGAGCGGCAGTCGCGCTCGAGTCTCGAGGAAGGCGTCGCATTTCGACTCGTGTCCGGTGAGGCGGGCACGATGACGCGCGGCGAGATCCTCATGCACATCGTCAACCATGCGACCTATCACCGTGGCTGGGTGAGTGACCTGTTCTTCCAGGTTCCGGCAAAGCCGCCCACGACCGACTGGAATGTCTTTCTCAGCGACTGCCGGAGCGGCAAGCCGTGACAGACGGTATCAGCGAAATCTAGGCGGCGGGTGTCAGCTCGCCGAGCAGCGTCGGGATCAGCTCGCTCACCGTAGGATGGATGCGCACGCCGTGCTGCACTACGGTATAGGGGAGCCGGGCGTACATGGCATCGACCAGGGAGTGCACCACTTCGTCGCCCCCCACGCCGAGGATGGCGGCGCCGAGGATCTGCTGGCTGTCGGCATCGACCAGCACCTTCATGAACCCCTGCGTCTCGCCCTTTTCCCGTGCCCGGGGGACCTGGGTCATGGGCATGCGCCCGATCAGGAGCTTCCGACCGGCGCGCCGCGCCTCGGCCTCGCTCATCCCGACGCGGCCGAGGGGAGGGTCCGTGAACAGGCCGTAGATCGGTATCCGGTCGCTGACCTTGCGGTTTGCGCCGCTCAACAGATTGTCGGCGACGATCTCGTAGTCGTTCCAGGCGGTATGCGTGAACGCGCCGCGGCCGTTGCAGTCACCGAGCGCATACACGCTCTCGACGCTGGTGCGCAGCGTGTCGTCGACCTTGATGTAACCGAGAGCGTCGACTTCGATTCCGGCTTCCCTGAGACCCAGATCGTCGGTATTCGGCACGCGACCGACCGCAAGCAGCACGTGCGTGGCGGTGGCTGACGGCGCGCCATCGACGCAATCGAGGCGCATGAGGATTCCGTCGCCGGTCGGCTCGAGGGCCAGGCACTCCGCGCTGAGGCGGATCTCGATGTCTTCGGCCGCGAGAATGTCCCTCAGGGCGTCCGAGACCTCCGGGTCCTCGCGGCCGGTGAGGCGCGGCCCCATCTCGACGATCGTGACCCGGCTCCCGAACCGGCGATACATCTGCCCGAACTCGAGTCCGACATAGCTGCCGCCCACCACGATCAGGTGCTCGGGCAGGAAGTCGATGTCCATCATGCTCTCGTTCGTCAGGTAGGGCACTCGATCCAGACCGGGCATCTTCGGCACGAAGGGCCGGCCGCCGACGTTGATGAAGATCCGCTTCCCGTTCAGCGTTTCCGTACCCACTGTGACCGTGTGCGAGTCGAGGAATCTCGCGTGCCCGGTGTAGACGGTGACGCTTTCGAGCGATCGCAGCCACTTCTCCAGGCCCCTGGTCGAGCGCTGCACCAGGGCGTCTTTTCTCGCCTTGACCCGGATGGGGTCTACCTTCACGGGGCCGGAGATATCCACCCCGTATTCGGCGGCTCTCCGTGCCAGTCGCGCGACGTACGCGCTCGCCACCAGGGTCTTGGTCGGCGTACAACCATTGTTCACGCAGGTGCCGCCGAACTTGCCGCGCTCGATGATGGCGACCCGCATCCCCGCCTTGGCGAGACGCTCGGCGAGCGCGGGGCCGGCCTGGCCGGTGCCTATGATGATGGCGTCATACTCGTTCATGGGGCTCGACCTGCATCGCTTGCCCTGCCGGGAGGGTCCAGAGCTTACTGGAACTTCGAGAGGAGGGCGGGTCGCAGTATGATCAGCGGGTCGAATTCAGGTCTGCAACAAGAAGGAGACCGCCATGAACCCGTCCGAATCCCGAAGTCCACTCGTCACGCCCACGGACCTGTCCTCGACAGCCACCAAGGACATCGCCGCGGCGATGAACGGCCTGCTCGCCGATGTGTTTGCGCTGTACGTCAAGACCAAGAACTTCCACTGGCACCTGAGCGGCCCGCATTTCCGCGACTACCACCTGCTGTTCGACGAGCAGGCCGACCAGATCTTCGCGATGACCGACCCGATCGCCGAGCGCGTCCGCAAGGTGGGCGGCTCGACGCTGCGCTCGATCGGCCACATCGCCCGGATGCAGCGGGTGATGGACAACGACGCGGAGTATGTAGAGCCCTCCGACATGCTGGCGGAGCTGCGGGAGGACAACAAAGCTCTGGCGGGACGGTTGCGCGAGGCGCACAACGTGTGCGAGGAGCACCGCGACATCGCGACCGCGAGCCTCATCGAGGTCTGGATCGATGAGACGGAGCGGCGCACCTGGTTCCTGTACGAGGCGGGCCGGCGCGGCGATTCAGGGGGGCGCTGAAGCTCCGGGAGCCACGGCTCTTTCAGCGCGGGAGCTCGGGGGCCAGAGATTCCGGCAGTCGTGCCGCCGTCAGTCCGAGCACAGGCGGCAGCAGGAAGCACCACATGCCGAGCCGCGCATAGACCAGCGCTGCCAGGGCGCACCCGAGCGCGAACATCACCACGCTCAGGGTCAGCCGCTTGAGGCGTCCGCGAATCGCAGCCGCGGGCTCTGAAGGCATGCCGTGCACGAGCTCTCCCACATCCAGCATGATCTGCGTGGTCGTCAGAGTCATCACGGTACTCGGCGGCGTGCCGGGAAGATGCAGCCGGTGCGCAGCGTTCTGGGTTGCCATGGCCGCCACCAGCGTCATGCCTGTGACAATGGCAGGGAGTTGATCCGCACTTGCGAATGGACCGAGCCAGATGGCGAGCGCTGCGCCCGCCACCAGCAATGTGAATTGCAAGGTCAGCAGCGCTCTCAGCGCCGAGTGGCCGGCGCCCTTGTGGCGCTGACCCAGTAGCCTCAAGAGGAACACGGTGAGGCAGAACACCGGAAGCGCCAGGACCTTCGCCAGAGCGCCGGAGGTACCGAGCACGAGTGACGAGCCCAGCGTCACAAAATTCCCCGTGACGTGCGAGGTAAACAGGCCGTTGAGCGCAAGGAAGCCGGCCGTGTCGACGTAACCGGCGTTCGCGCTCAAGACATCGGGTAGCGAGATCCTCATCGAGCTTCCTCCAGCCGGCGGACGCGCCGTGGCGTCCTTCTAGTCAGAGCCGATCACGCCGAGCAGCGTTGCGACGACCGCCTCGGGAGCGTCCTCCTGCACCAAGTGTCCGGCGTTTTGCACGGACCGAAAGACGGCGTTCGGAATGCGCGCGGCGAGCGCACGACCTTGCACGATGGGGATCCACTGGTCGTCCTCACCCCAGAGAATGCACACGGGGCAGCGAATCTCGCCGTAAAGACGCTCGACTTCATCGGTATAGCGCTGGTCCATCTGCGCGATCTGCCGGTAGAAGGCCGCCTGGCCCCGCTCGCCGAGCCATGGCCCTAAATAGAGCTCGAGGTCCTCCGGCGCGAGCGGGCGATGGGCGGCGCCCGCGATGTAAGCGCACAGAATCGCCCGGTGGAGATAATCCGGAAGACCGCGGAAGGCCGCCTCGTGCTCGCGCACGTGCCACACAAACGGCGAGCCCCAGGGAGCGATCGCTACCGGATCGATGAGAGTCAGTGACTTGAACTCGCATCCTTCGAGCAGGTGAGCCCGAAGCGCGGTGGCGCCTCCGAAATCGTGGGCGACGACGTCCGGCCGCGCGATGCCCCAGTGATCGAGCAACGAGGCGAATACCCGGCTCTGCACGCCGAGCGATACGTCCTGCTGAGACCTCATTTCCGAGCGGCCATAGCCGAGCAGATCGTAGTAAAAGACCTGGCGGTGCCTTGCAACGTGAGGCGCGATGCGTCGCCAGACCAGCGAGGAGAAAGGGGTGCCGTGGACCAGGACCAGCGGCTTCCCCGCGCCCACGACCTCGTACCGGACCTCCTGACCTTCAAAGCTGAATGCCTGAGAGAGGGTCCACGACCCGATGTTTGCGCTTGCCATCGCGTTAACGACTCCACGCCAGCCGGGTACCCATCAGAATGAACAGACCTCCGGTCGCCCGATCGATGCCGCCGCGCGCGCGCGGATTGCGCACGAAGAAGCCGCGGAGCCGCGCGGCTCCCGCGGCGAGGATGAGGCACCAGATCGTGCCGGTCGTTATGAAGGTGGCGCCGAGCGCCAGGAAGGCGAGGGTCTTCGCGGGACTCGCCGGGCTGATGAACTGCGGAAGGAAAGCCAGGAAGAACAGCGCGACTTTGGGATTGAGCACGTTGGTGAGGATCCCCTGACCGAACGCGGTCCACGCCCCGGCGCGTGCCGGTGCCGCGTCGAGCTCGGGTCCTGCTGCCGTCCCGCGCTTCGCGAACAACAGTCTCCCTCCGAGGAAGACCAGGTAGGCGGCTCCGCATAGCTTCACCGCCGTGAAGGCCGCCGGGGAGCTGGCGAGCAGGATCGAGAGGCCGGCTGCGGCCATCAGGGTGTGGATGATGCAGCCCACGTTGATCCCGAGTGCCGATGCGACGCCGGACCGCAGGCCGCCGGTGAGGCTCCGCCCGATGATGTACATCGTGTCCTGACCCGGCGCGAGGGCGAGGAGGACTCCGGAAGCGACGAACAGCCCATAGTCATGGATACCGAGCATGCTGCCCTCCCGCCGGTGTGCTGCGGAAATTCGCTATAACGCGACCGAGACGGATGTTATCGTACCGCGGCCGTTCCACACCCGGGGAAGCGAGGGAATCGCGTGAGGAGACTGCCAATGCTGAACACCCGCACCGCTGGGATTCTGCTCGCTGCCGTGCAATTGTTTTCGGGACGTTCCGCCCTCGCGGACTCCTACAGCGACACGGTGACTCTGTTCAAGAACTCGGGTGCGAGCGCCTCGTTCTTCAATACCTGCTACGGCTACGCCGTCTTTCCCACGATCGGCAAAGCGGGCCTCGTGGTCGGCGGTGCGCACGGCAAGGGCAGGGTGTACCTACATGGCAAGTACGTGGGTGACGCCTCCGTGACGCAGCTGAGCGTCGGCCTGCAGGCGGGTGGCCAGGCCTATAGTCAAATAGTGTTCCTGGAGGACGAGCGCGCCTTCAAGGACTTTACCAGTGGACATTTCGAGTTCGGCGCCGACGCCAGCGCGGTCGCGATCACCGCTGCCGCGCAAGCGAGCGCCGGCACCGCCGGAGCGAGCGCCGGTGCCAGCGGCGGAAAGAAGGACGCGGTCACGGCCGGCTCGTATCACAATGGACTCGCGGTCTTCACCATCGTGAAGGGCGGCGCGATGTATCAGGCGACCGTCGCAGGGCAGAAGTTCGAGTTCACGCCACAGTCCCAATAGAGCGCGGCTCACTCGAGCGCCCGGTGCGCCAGTGCGATCGCGCCGAGCGGTCCGGCCCGCTCACCCAGGGCGGGCGCGCACAGGTAGTCCTCGTTCAGTGCGCTGCGCGGCACGTGCCCGTAGTCGGCGAGGCTTGCCTGCAATGCGCGCCGGATGCGCGGCAGCAGAGTCGGCTGTCCGAGCACGACACCTCCGCCGACCAGGATCCGCTGGGGCACAACGGTGAGGATCAGGTTGTGGAACAAGCCCGCGAGTGCATGCACAACCTCATTCCAGACCGGATGATCCGCGGCGAGCTCGCTGAAAGGAACACCGGCCCGCGCCTGAATCGCAGGCCCCGAAGCCAGCCCTTCCGCGCAGTCCCCATGAAACGGGCAGTTCCCTGGCCACGTCTCACCCGCAAGACGCGGCACCCGCAGATGGCCTGCTTCGGGATGGCCCAAACCGCGCAGTGGCGCCCCGCGGACGATCACGCCTACGCCGATGCCCGTGCCCACGGTCACGTAGGCCCAGGAGTCGAGGCCCCGAGCGCCGCCCCAGAGTCCCTCGGCGAGCGCCGCGCCATTGACATCGGTGTCGACGGCGACCGGCACCGAGAACGCGCCGGCACGTGGCAGCAGGGCGACGCGCTCCCAGCCGCGTTTTGGCGTCGCCACGATGCAGCCGAAAGAAGAAGAGCCGGGGTCGAGGTCCAGCGGCCCGAAGCTCGCAAGGCCGAGCGCACGAAAACCGTGCTCGGCATGCCATTGCTTCAGTACCGCATCGATGGCCGCGAGGGTCTCGGTGGGCCCCCGCGTGGGCACGCGGATCTCTCCACGGATGTCATTGGGGCCGGCGGCGAGCAGACAGACGCACTTCGTGCCTCCCAGCTCCACCCCCGCTACGAGCGGCGCATCGCTCATCGGTATCGATGCACGAGCCAGCGCGGCCTTGATGCGCGACGCATGGCCGTCACCACGGGTACTCGCGGCCGTCGTAGTTGTAGAACCTGCCCGAGTCCTTCGGTCCCAGCCTTTCGATCAGCCGCCGCATGGCGCTCACGCTCTGCTCAGGCGTCAGCGTCGCGCCGCGTCCGCCCATGTCGGTCTTGACCCATCCGGGGTTGATCACGACGCAGGTGATGCGCTGGCGCGCCAGATCGATCGCAGCGCTGCGCATCACCATGTTCACCGCCGCCTTGGACGTCCGGTAAGGAATGTAGCCGCCGGAAGTGTTGTCCGCGAGCGACCCCATGCCGCTGGTGATCGTGACTATCGTCCGACGCGAGCTCTGAGCGACCCGCTCGAGAAACGCTTCGGTCATGCGCGCCGGACCCAGGACGTTCACGTCGAGCACATGCTCCCAGTCGTCGTAGTCGATCGTGCCGATGGTCTGGTCCGACTTTCCCATGACGCCGGCGCAGTTGATCAGCACGTCGATGGCGCCCTGGTCGCCCTCCACGGCAGCTCGCTGGACGCTGCCTGCGTCGGTGACATCTATATCGACGAGGCTGAGTCTGCCCTCCATGTCCGGCATCAGGCGCTGCAGCGCCTGCGCGGAGTCAGGATTTCGGCAGCCGGCGAGAACGCGCCAGCCGTCAACGGCATATTGCCGCGCGAATTCGAGCCCGATTCCGCGGTTCGCTCCGGTGACCAGTACCGTGTTCATCGCGGCCGCGCCCCATGGATGTCGCTCGCGAATCAGACTGAGTATACGTCGCCGAAGTCGCGCGGCAGGCGATGGCCGCCCAGGTGAGGCTCCCGCCACCCTGGGCGAGCTCGAGACCCCCGGTCGTCGTGAGCGTCTTCGCAGTTTCCGGGCGCCAGCGCTGGTTATAGTGAGCCCGGAGCGAGGTATCGCTCCTGTCGGCGACTTGCGACGATCTTCTGTACAGTACAACCCGGCGGTATGGCGGGCCTATGAGCGTGGAACCCATCGAAACAATGAGCGAAGCCTGGGCGAAGTGGGAAGGCCGCCTCATTGGCGCGTTCCCTCTGCGCCGCTATCTGGGCAGCTCGGATCACAGCGGGGTCTTTCTCACTGAGATTGAGGGGCGAGAGCCTTCGCAAGTGGCGCTCAAGGTCGTTCCCGCGCTTGCGACCCTCGTCGAGTCCCAACTCTCGAACTGGAACGATGCCGCCAACCTGTCTCATCCTCATCTGGTTCGTCTCCTTGGCACGGGACGATTCCAGCTCGACGGGCCGACGCACCTTTACGTCGTCATGGAGCTTGCCGACCAGAATCTTGCGCAACTGTTGACGCAGCGTGCCCTGACGGAAGACGAAGCGCGCGAGATGTTGCGGTCGACGCTCAGCGCGCTCACGTTTCTGCACGACAGGAATCTGGTGCATCGCCAGTTGAAGCCGGCGAATATGCTGGCCGTTGGTGACCAGCTGAAGCTGGCGAGCGACACCATCTGTCACTTCGGTGACGCCGGGGCCGGCCGCGGCGTGGCTTCCGTGTACGATCCTCCGGAAGCCCGGGACGGCATCCATTCGCCGGCCGGCGACATCTGGGCGCTCGGCGTCAGTCTCTTCGAGGCGCTTACCCGAAGCCGGCCTCCCGGCTTGGACGAGGGCCGGGAAGGCGTCGTGCTGCCGCACGAGTTCTCCCCGACACTGCGCGAGATCGTCGCGCGGTGTCTCCAGCTCCGGCCGGAAGATCGTCCGAAGGTACCTGAGCTCGATGCCTGGATCCGCGGGAAATCTCCCGGACCTGCGCCCGTTCGGCCCGCACGGCCCGCCGCGAGGCCACAGCC